>Ga0256832_1000461_pt1 | contig 26255 bp, 21 predicted proteins | sample 134614metaG_FD_190534 | JGI IMG/M metagenome (GOLD analysis project Ga0256832, IMG submission 190534) | Hydrothermal vent microbial communities from Lau Basin, Pacific Ocean - 134-614 | ecosystem: Environmental > Aquatic > Marine > Hydrothermal vents | place: Pacific Ocean: Lau Basin | collected... | reverse complement strand
AAAAAAGTGCACCAAACCCCGAAGGGGCGCTTTAGCGTTTGCACTTTTTAATAAAATTTTTATGCGTTTGCAACGCAAAAAATTGTAACTCGTTTGAGTGAAATTTAGAATCTTTCCTTAAAAGTATTTAAGGTCAGTTAATCTCTCCTTTTTTGCTCAAAATAGTAAATTAGAAGGCTCTTATTTACAGATAGGTAAGGGATAATTTTGTTATTTTCATTCCCTTTTATTTGATTAAAAGAGTTTATATCTAAAATAGATCCTTTATAATTTATCAAAGGATTGGATTTTTTATTGTAGAAAAGATTATTTACAAAAATATTGTCTATAATTTTATCTTTATTCTTTTTGCTTATCTCTATAAAGATATTTTTCTCTTTTGTATTGAAAGGCGAGAGAGAGCAGTTTGAAAAGGTATTTGCTATAAATTTGTTTCCTCTCTTCTCTCCGTCTCTTCCATTGTCGTAAATCGATATTGCGCATTGATCGCAGTTATAAATCGAATTATCCTTTATTAGATTGTTAATTGCCGCATTCTCTCCATAAGCTTGGATTTGAATTGCTATTCCAGAGCCGTATCCTTGATCTTTTTTTATTTTTGAATTTTTTACATTCATTATTATATTTTTAGAAAAGATATTTTCTATCCCGTTTAATTGGTTTGGAGCTGAAATGTCGCTTATTAAATTTTCTACAATTTTATTATGGGTGCAATTTTTGTTATCAACGATTATTCCGTGCATATAAGGAGTGTTTTTACCGCTTATTTTATTTAAAGAAATAGTGTTTTTTGATACGAAATGTTTTATAGTTGGCGCATACAAAGTTACTCCGCTGTGTCCCCAGTTATAGATATCGCATTTTGTAACTGTTGAGTTGTTTACATCTCCTATTAAAAAAACTCCATCTTGCGAACCTCTTGAGGAATAGAATCTATAATCAAACGGGAAATTGGAATCTATTTTGCATTTTTCTATTTTTATATCGGAAGATGGATTTTCGTTGCTTGTTAAATAGGCTCCTATGAATGAATAGTTTCCTAAAGTGAGATTGGAAGCTTTTATATTTTTTGAGCCTTTTATCAAAAGGGCATATTTTCCGCCTTTTAAATCTAAATTGAATATTTCTATATTTTTTGAGTTAATAATTGAAAAAGCACTTAGATTGTTATTGTTTATATATAAATTTTCAACCGCCTTTTTTAAATCTATAGAGGGAGATAGTGAAAATAGATATAGATATCCGCTCTTTTTTTCAAAATACCATCTTATTTTATTTTTGCAGTTTTCACATTTTAACTCTTCAAAAAAGAGAGCTCTTAATATCTCTTTGCTGTCATTAAAAATTCTCATGGCATTTGGATCATAATAGCCGTATTTTGGAAGAGGAAGTTTAAATCTTGCTATTTGAGATACGAAATATCTAACTTCATCGAAATTTTTCGCAATTTGCTCTCTTGTTTTGGTAGATAAAATTCTGGTTAGATTTTTAAAATCATTTAGAAGATTTCTCCAGCTTTCATCTTTCCACTCCTCAATTTGAGGGTTATAAAGTATCTCTAAGCTCTTTTCATCTATTATTATCTTAGTGCGTGCGTCTATTATAGGAGGCGGTTTTAGGGGATTGCCAAAAGAAGAGAAGAGGAGATTTTCTTTATTTTTAATCTCTATCGATGTTTTGAAATAGTCTCCTCTTTTGAAAAAGAACTTATCCCCTTTTTTAGAATTTTTTATAATTTCATTTAAGGGTTTAGGAAGAGGGATACCGTCGGTTATTATCGATATTTTTCCATTCTCTTTTGAGATGTAATAATTTTTAGAAAAAGCAAAACCGATAAGGAGAAATAGAACTAATAATGCCCTCATAGCTTATCCTTTTTAATATTTTCTAATAATTATAACTTTAAAGAGTTAAAAAAAGACATAATAAGTAAAAATAATCTTTATAATAAGGCAGAAAAAATGAAAAGATTTTTAGGTAAGAAAAAAATTTTAAGAATCTATATTGACAATAACGATAAATATAGGGGCGAGGCTTTATGGGAAGCTATTTTGAAAAGATCAAAAGAGCTTTCAATGTCCGGGGCTACAGTTTATAAAGCGGTGGCTGGAATGGGGGCTCATACTCAAATTAGAAGTTTTAATGTATGGAGCCTCTCTCAAGAGCTTCCGATTATTATAGAGATGATAGACGATGAAGAGAAGATTAAAAATTTTCTTGAAAAAGTTGATGATATGATAGAGGAGGGGCTTGTAACTCTTTGCGATGTGGAGGTTATATCTTATAAGCATGAGGGGAATAATAGATGAACTCTTTGATTATTTTTATCGGTATAGGGGGATTTTTTGGAGCTATTTTTAGATTTTTGATATCTACATTTGTTCAAAAGATATCTTTTTCATTTTTCCCTGTAGGAACATTAAGCGTTAATATCTTGGGAAGTTTTATTATAGGTTTTTTGGCTTTATATTTTGAACAGATAGTATCCCCAAATTATAAAGCTCTTTTTATTACCGGTTTTTTGGGAGCTTTGACTACATTTTCAACTTTTAGCCTTGAGACTGTTTCTATGCTGCAGTCAAGCGAATATATGAAAGCTATTTTAAATATATCTTTAAACGTAATTTTTTGCTTAATTGCTACAATTGGAGGAATGATTTTATTTAAATTCATATACAGGTAGAGAGTTTAGGCGCTAAGGGCGCTTTCTTTTTTTTTACTCTCTATCGTTTCTACTAATTTATCTACCAAGTTTTCGTAGGCATGGTTTTCTATTACATATTTTTTACCTCTCTCTCCCATCTCTTTTCTCTCTTCTTCGGTCATATCGTGAAGTTTCATTATTCCATCGGCTATCGCTTTTGGATTCTCAGCTTCCACGCTTATTCCGCATCCAGCTTCTTCTACCGGCTTGTTTCCTGAATTAATTGCATATAAAATCGGTTTTGCGGCCATCATATAATCAAAGAGTTTATTTGGAGATACTCCAAATCTAAATAGAGGCTGATTTATAAGTCCTATATAGCATACGTCAAGCATCTCAAGAAGAGAGGATACTTGACTTTTTAGTATTTGATCGATGAAAGTAACGTTTTCTAATTCATACTCTTTTGCCATATTTTTTAGATACTCTTTATCTTTTCCGTTTCCGACTATTACAAAATGGGTGTCCTTATATCCTCTGTCTTTTACCATTTTAGCGGCGTCTATTAGATGTCTTAGAGCGTTTGCGTGTCCTACGGTTCCGGCATATCCTATCAGAAATTTATCCATTGGAATTTTGCTTTTTATCTCCTCTGGCAGATCTACTCTCTCTTTATAATCTTCTAAAGCTATTCCGTTTGGAAGATATAGAAATTTATCCTCTCTCATTCCCTGACTTATCATATGCGCTTTTGCATTTGGAAGCACCGAAATAACTTTGTCGGCATGTTTATATCCATATCTCTCAAGCCAATCCATAAGTCTCATAAACGGATGAGAAGGGGAGTATCCTCCAAGCTCTATTAGCGACAGAGGCCAAATATCTCTTACCTCAAAAAAAAGTTTGGAGTTAAATTTTTTCGCTAACTGATGGGCTGAATAGATATGAAACAAAGAGGCCGAAGAGTCTATGATTAAATCAGGTTTATCCATCTTCTCAACAGGCAGTTTTAATATTTTTGCTCCAAATTTAAACCATTTATAGACTCTTTTTTTATCGTGAGCATTTTTGTATTTTGGAACATCAACCCATACATAAGTTATTCCATCTATTTCTTCAAATGTAAAATCTCCCGTTACTTTTGGAAAGATTTTCAGATTGTGGTGATATGCACCTGAAATTACATAAGCTTTATATCCTCTTTTTACAAGCTCTCTTGCATAGTAGTAACTTCTAAATACCATTCCGTGATATTTAGATCCTGCATATTCATTAATTATCCATACCGTTTTCATTGTTCACCTCTTAATTCTTTTACTATAATTTTTGAAGCTTTGCCGCCGCCGTATAAATCTTTGGAAAAGTCTAAATTTATATCTTTCATCTCTTGGTAAGCTTTTAATATCTTTTCTCTGTTTGCACCTACTATTTTATTAAATCCGTTTTCCACAAGCTCAACCCACTCCGTTTCGTCTCTTAGTGTTATGCAAGGTTTTTTAAAAAAGAAAGCCTCTTTTTGAAGCCCTCCGCTGTCAGTCATAACCATTTTAGAGTTTTTCAAAAGCCATACCATTTGAAGGTATCCCACCGGTTCTATAATATTTATATTGCTTGTATTTATATTTAAGTTTTTTAATATTTTTTTTGTTCGTGGATGCAGGGGCAAAACGACGGGAGTTTCTTTTGCTATTTCGTTTAAAGTTTTGAAAATTTCAGTAATTCTGTTTTCATTATCAGTATTTTCGGCTCTGTGGATAGTGCTTAAGATGAAATTTTCTAAATTAACATTTTTTGGTTTTTTTGCCAAATTTTCATAAAACAAAGCGGCATCTTGCATCACATCTCCGCTTTTTACTATTTTTGCAAAACTAAAATTTTCAAATCCTTCGTTTTTTAGGTTTTCTACCGCTTTTTGAGTCGGACAAAATAATAGATTGCTTATTCTATCGGTTAGAATTCTGTTTATCTCTTCGGGCATTCTCATATTAAACGACCTAAGCCCGGCTTCAACGTGTGCTGTTTTTATATGAAGTTTGGAGGCCGCTAAAGCTCCGGCTATTGTCGAATTTGTATCTCCATAGACCAAAACCCAATCGGGTTTTTCTTTTATTAAAACTTCCTCTATCTTTTCAAGCATCTGTCCTGTCATAGCTCCATGATTTAATCCATGAATATCAAGATTGTAATCGGGTTTTGGAATATGGAGCTCTTTAAAGAATATATCGCTCATATTTGCATCAAAATGTTGCCCCGTATGCACTATGATCTCTTTTATCTGGGGATATTTTTCTATCTCTCTGCTTACGGCTGCGGCTTTTATAAATTGAGGTCTGGCTCCTATTACGGTAACTATTTTCATTTCTCAAGTTCCTTTATTGCATCTTTATATGAGATGAACTCTATCTTGTTGCTTTTTAGATAATCTATAACGAAAAAATACCACTCTTTCCATGTAGAAAAACTGTCATTAAAGTATCTATCATGAAAAAGAATAGTGATATATTTTAAATTTTTGCTCTCTATCTTGTCTATTTTTCTTTTTGTTAAATCTTTTATTTTATCTATTTTCAGATACTGCCAAGGTTTGCCTTGGAAAATTTCATATCCGTCCATAATATGAAGTGGAAATTCCCACATATCTCCTATTTTGTAAGGATCTTTAATTGTATATTCTGTGCTGTCAAAGAGATATCCGCATTTTGAAAGATTTTTTAGAGTGTTTTCATCATTTCTTAAATAGTGCATTCTGATTCCAAATTGATCTAAATTTGAAATTTCTTTAAAGGTATTAAACTCCTTTTTCATCTCTTCCAAATTATTAAAAGCTATCCCGTGAACTCCGGCATCAAATCCAAGATCGGTTACTCTTTTTATCCATTTTTTGGCATTATTTAGAGAATATACTAATCCAACCCCGTTATTTACTCCAAAAAAAAATGTAGATGGGATATTCTCTTTTTTATTAAACTCTATAAGCTCTTCTATATTTTGCCATTTATTTTTTGCCAAGTCTTTATATCTTAAAACATAATCTCTAAAAGGTATGGTTTTGCTTAAGACTTCTATTGTGCTTTTAATTAAAAATTTAGGAACGATTAAATCTTTATGCTCCCATACTGTGATATGGTCCACATCGTGAGAGAGGATAGCTTTCATATCCTCTCCTTAATGAACAAACATTGTTTTTAGAGTCTCTTTTACATCATGTATATTTTTTTTCTCTATTCTTTTGCAAAATGGATGATACTCTCCTTTTAATCCCACAGGCTCTAAATTTCTTATTGTAGAGACTATCTCTATTGCGTTTCTTGCTTCGCTTAATCTAAAACCGTTTCCTTTTAAAATCTCTTCATAGCTTCTTGTATGAAGATCGGTAAATCCGCCGCTAAACTCTATCTCTTCGCCGTTTACGGTAATGCTTCTGTATGTTCTTTGCCCTTTTTGTTTTATCTCATCGGGAATATAATCGTAAATTACGCTTAGAAACCATCTGACGTTTGCGTGTTTTAATTTTAGATATCCGGCATTTGCAAAAGGAGTTTTGATATGAACTATATTCTCCTCAACTTCTCCAAAAATCCAAGATAGCATATCGTAAAAGTGAACTCCTATATTTGTAGCTATTCCTCCAGATTTGCTCTCATCGCCTTTCCAACTGATAAAATACCATTTCCCTCTGCTTGTAAGATATGTAAGGTCTATATCGTAAACTCTGTTTGGATTTTCTTTTAACTCTTTTTGAACCTTCTCTTTTAGAGCTATAATGGAAGGATGGAGTCTTAACTGAAGAATATTGTATATGTTTTTACCGCTTTCTTTCTCTATCTCTTCTAAAGCGTCTATATTCCAAGGATTTAAAACTATCGGTTTTTCACATATAGCATCAGCTTGATTTCTTAGGGCAAATCTTATGTGAGCGTCATGCAGATAGTTTGGAGAGCAGATAGAGACATAATCTACTTTTGTTCCCTTTCTTCTTAATTTGTCTATGTGTCTGTCAAATCTTTCAAACTCTATAAAAAAATCGGCATCCGGGAAATAGCTGTCTATTATTCCCACACTGTCGCATCTATCCATAGCCGCTACCAAGTTGTTACCCGTATCTTTTATTGCTTTCATATGTCTTGGGGCAATATATCCGGCCGCTCCTATCAGGGCAAAATTTTTCATAAATACTCCTTTTAATAATTGAAATAAAAAATTTATATGATATTTGTTAATTTTTTCTCACCTTAATATCGCAATTATATAATAATTTTTTAGTTAAATTTCTTTTGAGAGAATAAAATATTTCTAAAAATTATAAAAAAAACATTAAATTATATTTAAAATTAATTATTTAAAGATAATTTTGTTACAAAAAGTTAATATTAGGTTTCTTTTTGTAACATTTTATTATACTATGAAAATATTTCATAAGAGCTTTTAAAGGAGTAAGAAGTTAAAAAAGCTTTTGCTTTATTTAGTTTGTTTATATCTTTTTTTATTTTTTCTCTTTTTTCTTTTAACATTAAAATAGCTTGAGAAATAAGGGCGAAAGCTTCTTTCATCTCGTCTATATTTTCAAAAGCAGGTATTGTCTCTATCAGCTCTTTTAACTTTTTTTCATTTTCTTCTATAAGAGCTATCTTAAAACTTTTAAGCCACTGCACCTGTTTTAGTCTCCTCTCTCCAAGTTTCAAGTAATACCTTAACTACATTTATAACCGTATCTATCTCTTTTGTAGAGTTGTTTATGTTTGCTAAAGAGAGAAGTTTTATTTGATGTGTGTAAAGCCCGCTTAAATAGTGGGCCATATCTCCTCCCTTTTCAAAATCTAAATCATTTATAAGTTCTATGAAAATATTTACAGTTTTATTTATATATTTTGATTTATCTTCCATATTTTCATTCTCTATCGCCCTTTTTGCCAAAGCGGCAAATTTCAATATCCCTTCATATAGCATCTCTATAAGCTTTTCGGGAGAAGTTACACTAAGATGATTTTGATTATAAGCGTCAAAAGCAAATTTGGCTTTATTCATATTTTTTTATCCTTTCTGTAATTATTTTTTTGCATAAATTTGTGCATCTATTTGCATTTGAAGTGATTGAAATTGCTGATTCATCTGATTTATTAAAGAGTCGTAAGCTGCGAATTTATTAGCCATAATTTCATATCTTTCATTTAATCGTTTTAGGCTCTGTTCTCTCTCTTCTTGAAGTTTTTTTGTATCGTTATCTATACTTTTTTCAAACATCTTTAAAGAAGAGTGCTCTCCTTCTATCATATTTTTTAAAGTATTGTTAATTTTTGTAAAAAAACCGTCTTCTTTATCCTCTTTTCCTTCTATAATTCCAGTATTTATTCCAAGTCTTGAAAGTTTACTGCTGTCTCCCTCAATTATTATATTTCCTCCGCTCTTTTTAATAATCTCAAAGCGTTTGGTTTCATCATTATAAGAAGCTTTAATACCTTCTATATCAGCATCATTTATAGCTTGCGCTAAATTTTCTAAATTTACTTCTCCTTTTTGCAAAACTATCTCTTTTCCATTTATTACAAGATCTCTTCCTGTAAGTTCCAAATCGCTTGTATCTTCAGATTTATCTTTAACGGATAGTGTAGTTGGATATTTTTTTACTTTTCCTGCAAAAAACTCTTGAACTTTTGATGGATCTTCGGTCATTTTTTCATCAAATTTTGATTTATCAAATTCCAGCATACCGTTTTCGTTAAGCTTTAAACCAAAATCGGTCATAGTTTTTCCATCTATCATTGATAGGAGAGCTCTGTTTATTTGAGATTTTACGGAAATTATCGTATTGTTTCCTTGAAAAGTTCCAGCCTGTTTTGTTTTATCATCATATTTTATAGTTTCATTTAAATTATTAATAAGTTCATTATAACTTTTTACAAAATCTTTTATAGTATCTGAAATTTTATCTTTATCTTGCTCTATTTTAACTACACTCTCACCCGTTTTTTCTAAATTTATGGTAAGCCCGTAGATTAAATCTTTAACTTCATTAGAAGATCTTTGTATCTCGATTCCATTATAAGTAAAAACCGCATCTTGGGCTCCATCCCCTATTTGGGTAAAATTTAGATTATCGGCTATATCGGAATCTCCTATTTCTATTTTGTTTTTAGCTCCAGTTTCAGCTGATTTTAAAATTATTTTATAAGGATTGTCTCCGCCTGTATTTAGAATGCTTGCTTTTATTTTTCCGTCAGTCTCTTCGTTTATTTTATCCACCAAGTCAGACAGTGTCATAGATTGAGTTATATCTATTTTATATTCATTCGAATCTATTGTTAAAGTTAAAGTATCGTCTTCATCACTTATTGATGCATTTTGTGAATCAAAACCTTTTGATTCGTAAATATCTCTGGAAGCTAAATTTTTTACATCTATTCTTATATCCTGAACTGCTACACCAGCTGATGCTATGGCGGAAACTGAATCTCCTTTTACATTTGTGTCTCTGTGAAGATATAAAGTTTCATCTGCAAGTGAACTTGAAGCACTTTTTAATTTAGCTACAAGAGTAGTAATTACGGATAAATCTTTTTTTTCTGTTTTTAATTTTTCCAATTTATTATCTATCGGCGTAATTACAGCTGCTTTATCAGCTTCTTTTAATTTATCTATTACATCATAACTTAGAGCTCCTTGACTTCCAAGTCCAAGAGAACTTAGTGCTCCCGCCATTTTTATTCCTTTTTTTTGAGCCGATATCCATTTTTATTATCGGCTATTTATTTAATTAATTTAATTTATTGGATAACAAATTGCTTTTGTTAAGTATATCGACAAAGCTAAAAAAATTTTTACTTTTGTATTTGCTAAATGTTTACTTATTCAATTTATAATTTTTATTAAAAAATTTTAGAAGGATTTTTTATGAAAAAGTTTTTGAAAATTTTTACACTCTCTTTTTTTATATTCTCTTTTTCTGCTTTCGGGGATAATGTGGAAGGATTTATAGAGAGGCTTTATCAAAATATTTTTGAAAGAGAGGCTGATAGCAGCGGTTTGAATTATTGGGAAAATGAGATAAAAAAAACAAGCGCTCTTAGCGTTGCAAGAAGATTTTATAAAAGCGGGGAGTTTAAGAGTTTAAATTTAAGCAACAAAGAGTTTTTAAAAAGAAGCTATAGAACTTTTTTTGACAGAGAGCCCGATAAAGAGGGAGAGGAGTATTGGTTAAAAGAGATGGAAGATGGCATGTTGAAAATGCAGGTTTTTTACGGATTTGCCTTTTCTTTGGAATTTAAAAGTGTTTGTGAAAAGTATGGCGTTTTACAGGCAGATTCTGATGATAGGTTGAAAGCTTTTGTAGAGAGATTTTATAACTATATTTTCAAAAGAGATGCGGGAGATAGTGAAATTAATTATTGGTTTGAAGCTTTGAAAAACGAAGAGAAGAGTCCAAAAGATGTAGTTAGATTCTTCTTTTTCTCAAAGGAATTTAAATCTCAAAACGTAGATAATAGGGAGTTTGTAAAGAGAGTTTATAGAACCATTATGGGAAGAGAACCGGATAAAACGGGAGAGAATTTTTGGATAGATGAGCTTAAAAAGGGGAAAAGCAGGGAGTATGTATTGGATTCTTTTTTACAAAGCGAAGAGTTTGAGAGATTAAAAGATGAATTTATGCCTAAAATTTCGAAAAATGCGATATTTGTATCCCCAAGCGGTTTGGATTCAAATGACGGAAGCGAAGATAGACCCTTTAAAACTATTCAAAAAGCCGTAAATGTGGCAAAACCCGGAGATACAATATATTTAAGAGGAGGAACTTATGTGGGAAGAGTGTATATTCATAAATCGGGAGAGAGCGGAAAATACATAACCATTAGAAACTATCCGGGGGAAGTTCCTATAATAACAAGAGATGATAAGGATTTTTATAAACAGACAATTTTGGTAGAGGGCGCTTCTTATATAAAAATTATGGGACTTAAAATAGATAAAACCACTTCAAACGCTCTTAGAGTGCAAGGTCCGGGAGAGTATATAGAGTTTGTAAATAACGAAGTTAGCTATCAAAATGAAAAGATCCCAGAAAGCGAAAGAGTTGGGAAAGCTGTGATTTTTGCAGGATATAAGGATAAGCCTTTAAGACATATTTTAATAAAGGGAAACAAAATTCATCATAACCATACCGGAAGAGTCGGTTATTCAAGCGAAGCTTTGACGATATCTGGAATAGTGGAGTATTTTGAGATAAAAAACAATAAGGTTTACGATAACGATTTTATAGGAATAGATATTATAGGCAAAACAGGGGGCAGATATCACTATTTTGGAAATCCAAGATACGGGATAATTTCAAATAATGAAATTTATAGCAACGGAAAAAAGAATAAATATTCAAGCGCTTTATATTTTGACGGCGGAGAGGATATTTTAGTAGAGAAAAATTATATTCATAACAATTTTGGTCCTGGAATAGCTGTAAATCAAGAAGATAAAGACTCTTTTATAACTCATATCGTTTTTAGAAATAATGTCTCTTTTGAAAATTACTATAACTCTTTTGGAAGCTCTACGTATGGCGGAGTGGTTAAAGACTCCATATTTGTCCATAATACTCTATACGGAACTCAAGTTTATGATCCATCAAAAGTGAAAGCCGAAAATCTTTTCTATCTTGGAAAAGGGGAAAATAATGTAATTAAAAACAATATTTTTTATAAAAATAACGGATATTATATAATGCTGGAAGTTGTGGGAAGAGATAATAATACAAAATGGCAGATAGACTATAACGGATTTTTCCCTCTTGTCTCTTTGCAAAATCAAGTTATTATCAACAATACGATTTATAAATCTCTTGAGGATTTAAAAAATAGATCTCCTCACTCAATTTCGGTAAATGATCCGCTTTTAAATAGCGATTTTACGTTAAAACCAAACAGCGTGTGTATAGATAGCGGAGGTTTTTTGACATTTGTAAAAAAAAGCGGAAGTTCTAATAGAGTGGAAGTTGAAGACGCAAGATATTTTACGGCAAGATGGAAAATGCAAAAAGGAGAGAGGGTAAAAATAGGAGACGATATAGCAATTATTAGAGATGTGGATTACGATAGCAATGTAATTGTTCTGGATAGAAATATAGATTTTATTAAAGGAGAAGGAGTTAGCTATGAATATAGCGGAAATAAACCCGATATTGGAGCCTATGAGTTTAATCAATAAAAATAAAAAATAATTTTGATAAAATTTGCTTTAAAAAAAGCGGATAAATGAAATGAAAGTGATTTTGTATATTCATATTTTAGCGGCGACCGCTTGGATAGGCGGTTCGCTTTTGCTGTTTGCCTTGGGAATTTTATTAAGAGATAAGAATGCCCAAAAAAGCGTCTATTTCTATTTAGGGCCGATTTACGGCTATTTTGAGACTTTTTGGCTTGTGGTTTTATGGATTAGCGGTCTTATTATGTTTATACATTTTGATTTTATATCGGTTTTTACAGAGGCTAAAGGGAGTGAATTGTATGTTTTGATGAGAAATAAACTCATCTTAATAATATTGATTACCATCTTAACAGCCCTTCATATGTATATAGCTTTTAAAACCCACAATCAAGAGAGAAATAAAATAGAGCAGATTCTATCTCGCGGAAGTTCAATGCTCATTTTTATATTCAATCTTTTTATTCTTTGGTTCGCTATCGGTATTAGAGATATTTTATAAAAATAATTTAAGGGTTTCCGATATTACTTTAGTATTCAAAAGTAAAAAGGAAACTCTTATGAAAAAAATCTTTAAGCTTTTTTTAATAATATTTTCCGTTTCTCTTTTTGCTTTGGATTTTCATGAAAATAGAATAACTTCTTTTTTGACTCTTTTATATAAAGATATTTTAGGAAGAGAAGCGGATAATGAGGGAATCTATTTTTGGCAAAACGCTTTATATGAGCAAAATCAAACCGCTTTAAAGGTTGCAAGATACTTTTTTACAAGTAAAGAGTTAAAAGAGCAGAATTTAAGCAATAGGGAATATATAAAAAGAGTTTATGAGACTCTTCTTCAAAGAGAGCCTGATAGGGAAGGTTTTTCTTATTGGCTTGATATGCTTGAGAATAAAAAAATTCCAAGACTTCAGCTTTTTTACCGCTTTGTCTTTTCTAAAGAATTTGAAAAGCTTACTCTCTCTCATGAAATTTTGCCCTTTGATAAAAAAGATTTAATGATAGCTTTTTTGGAGAGATTTTATAATCTTATTTTGATGAGAGATTCGGATTTATTTGGTCTTAATTATTGGTATGAGATGTTAAAGAGCAAAAAGAAGACTCCTAAAAGTATAGCTAAAGACTTCTTCTATTCCAAAGAGTTTTTAAATAGAAAATTAAGCGATGATGAGTTTGTAAAGATTGCTTATAGAACTCTTTTAAACAGAGAGCCTGAAGATGAAGGATACTATTTTTGGCTTGATAAGTTAAAAAATGGATATTCAAGAGATAGATTGCTTGATGATTTTTTGGATTCAAAAGAGTTTAGGGATATATTAAATCGCTTTTTAAAAAGAGATATTCCGATTTTTGAAGATGTTTATCCTCCCATATTTAATACTCCTGAGAATCTTAGAGTAGATGATAACCAGACTAAAGTTTTAAAATTAAAAGCTTTTGATAGAAGTTCCCCTATCAAGTATAATTTAAGCGGAGAAGATAGCCGTTTTTTTGAAATAGAAAATGGATATTTAATAGAAAGAGAACCTCTCTTTTTTAGAAATCCAAAAGATAAAAATAGAGACAATGTTTACGAGATAGAGATAGAGGCTTTTGATTCTAAAGGAAACAGTGTAAAGAGAGAAATTTTTATAAAAGTGTGTCCTAAATTTGTAAATAAAATAGCCTGCAAAATAGGTCTTTATGAAATTGCTTCAAAAAAATTTAGCGGTTATGTAAATGGAGTTTTGAAATTTAAAGACAAAATATTTGCGATAGATAAATATGGCAAATTATTTGAATTTAAAGAGGAGAAGAGGGGAAACATCTTAAACGAAAAAGTCATAAAGATAGATGATTTGTTAATGGATATCGATATTTTCAAAAATTATCTGTTGGTTTTGGGAGGGAGAGAGGGAGTCTTTTTATTTGATTTAAATTCATCTTCTAATCAGTTTAGAAATATTATAAATATAGACGGAGGAGAGAAATTTTATTTGAACAAAAACAGTCTGTTTATTATAGAGGCCGATGGAAATATTGAAATATATGATATAAAAAATCCTCTATCTCCCAAATTTGTCAATTCATTGACTTTTTTGGATAATGTCTCTTCAATTTTTGTAAAAGATAATATGGCTTTTGTTTGCGCAAATGAAAACGGGGTTTATATTTTTGATATATCTGATTTGGAAAATATAAAAAGAATAGGACTGATAAAAAACAGAGCCACTATTAAAGATATTGTAGTAGATGGAAATTTTGCCTATCTTGCCGCTTTTGACGAGGGAGTTTATATTTTTGATATATCCGATTTAAAAAATCCAAAAGAGATAAAGCATATTAAATTAGATTCTAAATCTATTAAAATCTTAAAAAGTAGAGATTATCTGTTTATAGCAGATCTCTATGCCGGACTTAAAATAATAGATGTTTTAGAGCCTAAAAAAGCTAAAATGGCTGGATATATCGCTTCTAAAAAAGCCCAGGATTTATGGCTTGATAAAAATTATTTATATATTGCCGATGGCAAGGGAGGTATTAAGGAAATTGATATCTCTAATCCAATAACTAAAGATATTTTATCAAGAGTTACATTTAGAAACGGAGCTTATAAAGTTTTGGTAGATGGGGATAGAGCCTTTGTAGCAGATTTTAATAAAAATATTAATTTGATAAATATATCTAATAAAGAAAATCCTATTCTTTTGAAAAATTTAAATTTAAGATTGAAAAAATTATTAAAACTAACAGATAAAAATTATGTAAATGATATAAGAGTGTCTAAAAAATATCTTTTTATTACAAAAGGATTTGAGGGGGTTGATATTTTTGATAAAAATAATTTTTCTTTAGTTTCTTCTTTAAACATAAAAGAGTATATCCAAGCTATTGAAGTAAATAACAATATTTTATATTTGGGAGCTGGAAAAAAAATTTTAGGATATGATATTTCAGATATTGAAAATCCTAAAAAAATTTTTGATTACTTGAATAATTTTAAAATATCTTCTATTAAAAAATATTTGGATAATTTGATAATTTTTAGTGAAGATGGAGATATTAAAATCTTTAATTTTTATAAAAAAGGATTGAAACTAATTTCTTCGAAAAATATTAAGAACAATATTTTTGATATAGAGGTTAAAGGAGGGTATCTATTTGTAGCAGAGGGAAAAGAGGGATTGGAAATATTTGATTTGAAATCCCTTAAAATAATTTCAAAAATATCTTTTTTCGATGGTTATACTTCTGATTTAAAGATATATGGAGATTATCTTATTGTTTGTGATTTGTATAATGGTATTAAAATTTTTAATATTTCAAATGTATCTAAATATAAATTTATAGCTAAAAGTGATATGTACGGAATACTCTCTGTAGATTTTGATGGGAAGTTTTTATATACGGCAGATTTTAATTATGGATTTAGTATTCTGGATTTTAATTTTGTGGAAAATAAAATTTCTTTAATAAGAAAAGAATATAATTAATGAATTGATTTTTAATTACAGTTTTTATATTTAAATAGTTTAAAATTAATTAAAACAATTATTTAAGCTTAAATTCCCATTTTAATACATAGTTTAAATAATTTATCTTTTTAACAAAAATATTTGGTTTATTTTATTTTACTTTAAAATAATACTTTAAATTATTATAAGAAAAAAATTAAATTATTAAGCTTTTTTGATTAAAAATATTTATAATCTTTTTTTTGGTTTTTTAATAGAATTTTTGTTTTTTTTAAGCTATAATAGGACTGAGATTTTCTTAAATATCACTTCAAAAGGAAAAGTATGGGTAAAGGGGTATTAAAATTAATATTTATTTTGATTTTAGGTGTTTCTGGTTTGTTTGGAGGTGCGAAAGTTGCTTTGAATAAAATCGGTGCGTTTGGCGGAATATATAATGATATCCAGAGCAGTGGAGATATTATATATGCCGCCACTGCTAACGGGCTTGAAATTTTCGATGTAAAAAATCCAAAAAAATCTAAATTGATAGGAAATTATTATACGCAGAGTTATGCAAAATCGGTATTGATTAAAAATAATATAGCCTATTTGGCAGCTGATAAAGAGGGTCTTTTGATTTTAAATTTAGCTGATAAATCAAGACCTTTTTTAATAGGACGATATGATAGTGATGGAATAGCCACTGCACTTTTTATAAAAGGTTCTATTCTCTATCTTGCTGATGGGGATAAAGGACTTAAAATAATTGATATTTCAAATCCTTCGATTCCTAAATTAATAGGTAAAATAAATACAAATGGTAGAGCTGATGGGGTTAGTGTAAAAGGTAATTTTGCTTATGTAGCTGATTTTAGTAATGGTGTGGAGATAATAGATATATCCAATCTTTCTGCTCCAAAAAGAGTTGGAAATTTTACCAATCCCAGAGCCTCCAAATATAGAGCTCCTTTGACGGAGGAAGAAAAAAATGTAGGAGCAAAAAGTATATTAATTGATGGAAATTTAGCTTATGTGGCAGATTATTACACCGGTCTTCAGATATTGGATATTTCAAATCCAACTCATCCAAATATGATAGGCAATTATCCAAAAACTAAGGCTTTTAAACTTGCAAAACAGGGTAATTATGTTTTTATAGCAGATCATGATACAGGACTTAAGATAGTTGATGTTTCAAATCCTTACTCTCCAAAACTTGTAAGTGAGTATAATACGGCGATTGGATATAGCAGCGGAGGAGGCGGAAATGCAGTTGTTGTTAGAGGAAATTATGTATATTTAGCAAATAACGGTTCTGGAACTATTTTTGATATCTCAAATATCTATCATCCAAGATTGATTGCAGCTTATAATAGTTGTGGAAAAGCTTGGAGCGTAACTATAAAAAACAATATAGCTTATGTTGCCGATTTTAATTATGGTTTGGAAATTGTAGATATATCAGATGCTTCTCATCCAAAACTTATGGGAAGTTATAAACTTGATGGAGAAGCTTACTCGATAGCTGTAGAAGGGGATTATGCTTATGTTGCTGCTTATGATGGAGGATTGAAAATTTTAAATATTAAAAATCCATATCATCCCTCTTTGGTAGGATCTATTAAAACGGCTGGTTCGGCAATGGGAGTTGCTGTAAAGAATGGATATGCATTTGTAGCTTCTCACTCTTTTGGATTGCAAGTAGTTAATGTAAAAAATCCCTCTTCTCCTTATGTGGTTGCAAGTTTAAGAGGTAATAGAATGTATGCAGAATCTATAAAGATTGTAGATAATTTTGCATATATAGCAGGTTTTTATGACGGTCTTTATATAGTTGATATTTCAAATCCAAATAGGCCTTTTATATTATCTACTTTGGATACCCCTGGTTCTGCTTTTTTTGTAGATGTTAAAAATGGATATGCTTATGTTGCTGATTATGATAAAGGTCTTGAAATAATTGATGTTTCAAATCCAGCCCATCCTGTTCTTAAGGGTAATTTTGATACAAAAGGTTATGCTTATGGAGTAAGCGTTAAGGGAAAATATGCTTATGTAGCCGATTATCATATGGGTGTGAAGATGATTGATATTTCAAATCCTTCAAAACCTTTTTTAAGAGGAGAGTATAAAACAAATAGTTTAAGTATAAATACGGCCGTTAATGGAAATTATATTTTTGTAGCTAATAGTTTTGCAGGTCTTCAAGTTCTTGAGAATTCTGTTAGTTCTTTTGTTATAAGACTTTATAAAAATATTTTAACAAGAACTCCTCAACAGACAGGATTGGAATTTTGGATAAGTCAGCTTGTAGATAAAGGTAAAACAGCAACGTGGGTTGCAAGAGGATTCTTTTTGAGTAAAGAGTTTAGAAATTTAAATTTAAGTGATGATGAATATATAAAAAGAGCTTATACTACTTTACTTGGGAGAAAACCAGATAAAGGCGGATTAAATTATTGGGTAGGTCAGTTAAAAAGTGGTAAATTAAATAGAGATCAGGTTTTTTATCTTTTCTCATTTTCGAAAGAGTTTGCTGATATTTGTAAAAAATATGGAATTAAAAACTATGATCAAAACGATATAAAAGCTTATAAATCTTTATAAATTGAAAGAGAAGGTTTGTCTCTTCTCTTTCTTTTGTGATTAAAAATTAGTTTTTAAAAAAATCATCTGTTTTTGAGAAAGAGCGGAGAGATATAATAAATTTTTTTTCATCTTTATTTTCAAAATCAAAGCTTTTATTTAAAAAATTCATTTCAAAGAAATCTATTTTATATAGATAAGTTGAATTTTTTCTTGAAATTAATATATTATTTACTTTTAAGTTTTTATTTCTTAATTTTTCTATCCACTCTTTTCTATCGTAATTATTTAAAAATGTTTTATCCTCATAGATAGGAATATATTTTCTAAAAAGTTTATCTTCGTTTAAAACTTTGTTTGTAAAAGCTCTGGAACCGAATTCTTTTATCCATTTTCTGTTAATTTCTATAACTTTTCTGTTTATATCTATTATTCCGATCATATTATCACATGCATTTATTAATATCTTGAAAAATTTTTTTCTTTTTTCTATTTCTTTTGCTCTTTTTTCTATTAGAGAATTTATAATAAAGGTTTGGTTTATCTCTTTTTGAAGATATTCTTTATATAAATTTATTAAATAATTTGCTCTTATTTGAAGTTCTTTATGATTTAATGGTTTTTTTATAAAATCATATTTATGTAGAAGAAATTTTTTTAGTTTTTTGTTTTCATGTTCTATATCGACAATAAGTAAAACGGGAATCTTTTTTGTGAGTTTATTTTGATAAAAAAAATCTAAAGATTCTACCTCTTTTATATCTGTATCTATATCTATTATGATTAAATGAGGATTTTCCCAAAGAGCTTTTTCTATTGCGTTTTTTATACCGAGAGCGTTTATAAATTCAAATATTCTCTCATCATCCGATTTTTTAATTATTTCTTCTATAAGATATGAATAGGCATTGTTTTTGCTTACTATCATTATTTTTGATTTTGTAATATTTTGTATCATTGTCATAAAGTAGCCTTTGTTTTTTGCAAATATATCGTCATAAAACATATCATAGTTAAATTAGGATAAATATTTAAAAAATGAAACTAATCATTAAAATTATTCAATATAATGACGATATAAAGATATAATTGCTCTTAAAGATAATTCTTATGTTTAAATTAAACATAAATTATTAAATTTTATTTTTATTGATTGGAGAAAAGTTATGATTGAACAGACTTTCTGGATTATTACAGATAAGGACGGAAATTACTATTGTAGGTTTTGTATGAAAAATAAAAAAGAGTGTATAGAAAAATTTGAAGAATTTAGTATGAGAAATTGGGAGGAAATGCAAAAAAAAGGTTTTAAATGTATAAAAGTAAAAATGGTTCCTTGTCTTTTGGAAGAGAATGTAAAGGAATGTAAAATTACTACTTCTTCTTCTATTCACATTTAAGAAATAAACTGCTTAAAAATTTTATTGAAGGTTTATTCTAAATAAGATATAAATTATTAAGTTAAATAATTTTTAATAAAATAAGGGTTTTGAAATGAAAAGATATCTCTTTTTTATAGTTGTGTTGGTAAGTTCACTATATTCTTTATCATTGAGTATTTCAAATCCATCTTTTGCTCCTAAAAATGAGTTCAATTTTATAAATAATAGGCAAGAAGCCGCTTTAAATGATAAAAGAGGTTTTTATTATAATATTTCGGCTCAATATATTCCTCCTTATCTTATAAATTTGGAAACGGATGAATATTATATGGTAGATGAAGAGAAAAAAAATAAATTTTCCTTAAATAGACTATGTAAAGAGGGAATGATAAATTTAGATAATGAATCTTTTTTAATAACCTTAAAAATTAATGATGAAAAAAAAGAGTATCCTATTTTTGTAATTACTTCAAATAAAGGAGAATGTTCTTTTAATAAAGATATAGTCTATATAGAAACAAAATCTTATAAACAGCCTATAAAAATAGAGGTAAATGTCAAAAAAAGCAATAAATCTCTCTCATCTTTTTATGCAGGTGGGGATTTGAATCTTTTTGATAAAAGTAATATGAAAAAAATTCAGACAATAGTTTTTACATTTGATTTGGATTCTGTAAAGACGAATACTTTATATATTCCTTTGAATATTTCAGACGATAATACTACTCTTAATGTAGGATTTATATCTTTAATTTTACATCCGGTAGCTTCAAAAATTTCAAAAACAGATTTTACATCTTACGGTTATCCAAATCTTGGAAATATCGATATAGATTCTATTGAACCTCTTTCTCATCCTTTTAATCCGAAGAGAAATTTAAGAAGAGATATAGCTTTGCTAAGGAAAGCTGCTTTTAGACAGGATTTGAATATGATAGATGAGTGCGATTATTTTATGAGTTATTTGGATGAATATGATTTAAATGATTATGATAAGAATATGCTATTTTGGATAATTTTTAAAGATGTTCCAAATTTTACAAACAGTTTATGTTTTAAAGAGCATGAGAAGTATCTGGTTTATACAAAAATAGTTCCTCAGCCAAAGGATTTTATTATTCCAGCTTTAAAACCAGAGATTCCAGCAAAAGAAGTTAAACATATTGTTTCTTTAGGAAGCTATAATCAGGTAGAGGAGAGAATTCCTTTTGAAGCAAATAAAAGTATTAAAGATTTTAAACAAAATATGAAAGAGCATTCTCTTCCTAATATACCTTTGATATCAAATGAAGAAAAAGGTGCTTCAAAACTAATTTTAGCAAAAGAGAATCATGAATTTAAAAAAGATGATTTAATAAAAAAAGAAGTATTCCAAAGCAGTAGCAATGAAAAAGAGATAGTTCAAAATGAGAAAGAAAAAATTACAAATATTCAAAAAAAAGAGTTTGATTATAAAAAAATTCCATTTAGTAAAATTTCAAAAAGAGAGAGGATTAAACTATTAAAAGAATTATCAGCTCTTTTAAAAGCGAAAAATAAAAGATTTTTGTCAAGAAAGATTTTTCCTTCAGATGATATATATTTTACTCTTTTAAATGATATTCCTGCTTTGAAAATAGATGGATTAAAGATAAAAGAGACTTTTATTTTGGATAGAAACTCTTTGGCTAAAATTCTTTCTCCTTTAGAGAGAAGTCGTTTTGGATGTTGGTTTCTTTTAAGGGATATTAAAATAAAAAATTCTAAAGCTACATCTTTGGGTGAAGAGCTAAACAGAGATGATTATGAAATGGTAGCTTTATATAAAGACAAAAATGAAGAGATAGGAAATAGAGGATATCTTTTGATATATCTTAACTTTAGACGATTTGGTCGTAAATTTTTGATAAATTCTATAGCTTTTGATATTCCAGATAGCAGTTTTTTTGATATTATAAGCAATAGAACATCTAAAAACAGCAAATGTTATCGGTTTGTAAAGAAATTTAAAAAAGAAATTGAGTCTTTCTAAATTATTTTTAAAATAAAAGGAAAAGCAATGGTTAAAATTCCTAAAACCATAAGCCAGAAGGCCGCTAATTTCGGCCTGTTGTTTCCAAATATAAGAGCATAGGTAGATTTTAATATATTGTTTGAACCGCTTGCTATTAAAATAGAAGACGCTATTTGGAAAGTTTTAACTTCGTATTTGCCTGTAAGCAAAGAGAGAACAAATGGATCTATATCTGTAAATCCTATAATAAAAGATAATATTTTTAATCCTATTTCTCCATAATTTTTAATTACAAAATTTGTAATAATTATCATAATGATAAACAAAATTGCAAATAAAAATGCGGTTTGAAGTTCCAAAGGATTTCTGTCATCTATTGGCGCATTCTCTTTTTTATAATCTTTTTTATAAATAATAAAAGCTATTAAAACTCCAAAGAGAGTTAGAACTATAATAGGAATTAATAAATTATAAGCTACTTCTTTATTAAAAATTAATGCAATTATAAATATTCTAATATACATCATTGCTGTTGCGATAATAATTGCCGAATCTATTAAATTTATGTTATTTGCACCTTCACTTTTTTTTGATAAAACTACTGTGGTTGCTGTAGAAGAGTATAATCCTCCTAGAATTCCAGTTAAAAGATAGCCTCTATTTTTAAATATATATTTTTGTGCTATATAGCTGCCATATGAAATTGCAGAAATAATAACGACTACAAACCATATTTTAAAAGGGGAAATATTTATAAACTCTATTTTTTTATCCGGTAAAATAGGTAAAATTACTGCACTTAAAAGTAAAAATTTTCCAAGAGTTTCAAACTCTTTGGTGTTTATTTGTTCAAATAGATATTTTAAATTTTTATTGGCATTTAGAGTAAAAACTATCAAAACAAAAACAAGTGTAGGCATCCATATATTAAAATTTTCTATTAAGCCTCCAAATGAATATACTAAAGATATAAGCATAAAAGATATTATGGAGCTTCTTTCAAAACGTATTTTATAAAAATAGTATCCTAAATATATAGCGCTTAAAGATAAATATCCGCAAATATATAAATAGAGATTTATTTTATAAAATACAAATCCTAATATTCCTATAAAAGTGAAAGTTCTTGTAGAGCCTATATGAAAATTTTGGTTATTTTCTAATCTATAAGCTTTTAGTTCTAATCCTATCAAAAAGGAGAGAGTTGTGATATATAAAAAATGAAGTAGCTCTAATGGTAAAAAATTCAAGATATATAACCTTTAATTTCTCTCTTTTAGAAGTTCTTCTCTTAATTCTTTCCATTTTTTTTGTAAATCTTTTCCATCGCCATATTGTAGGAAATGCCAGTATCTTAAAGTAACTCCTTTTACTTTTGTAGAATGTCGAATAGGGCACCAATATTGTTCAGTTCTTGAGGATATTTCTCTTACATAATCTATAAGACCATTAAAATAGCCGCAATATGCGCAGTTTAATTTTTGAAGAGCATTTAAATAAGGGAGATGATGACGGTCTATTTTTATGTATTCGCTTCTTTTAACCTTTGGAATTTTGTAAATTGGGAAGCATATTGCCTGATATATCGTTACGAATATATCCATAATTACAGCTGGAATAATCATTGCATATATTATTGGAGCACTTATAATAACTAAAGGGCGCCCTTTTTTAATATAATCCCAAAGGGCGATTTTCTCTTCAAAAAAATCACAAGATATTTTATTTTTTTCTTTTCTTAACTCTCTATATAGTTCCTCTTCTGTTTCTTCCAAAGTAGTTAATAATTTATTGATTTTTTCTTTATCCATCTTAGGCGCCCTCTATTTTTTTATAAATTTTAAATCGACTCTTTTAAAAGAGTAGTTAATTTATTCCATTTTTCCAGCTATGAAATCTGCAAGTTCCAGCAATCTTTGGGAATATCCGTATTCGTTATCATACCAGGATAATATTTTTACCATTTTATCTCCCACCATGGATGTTGAAAGCCCATCTATAATGGAAGAGTGTCTATTTCCTATAATGTCTGTTGATACAATTTCATCAAAAGTAATTTCTAAGATACCTTTGAGTTCTTCTTCTGAAGCTTTTTGAAAAGCTTCATTTATCTCTTTGGGATTAGTGCTTTTTTCTAATAGAGCAACTATTTCTGTTACGGCTCCATCCGGGACGGGAACCCTTAAAGCCATAGCCTCCATTTTTCCTTTCAATGAAGGAATAACCTCTGTGGTGGCTATGGCAGCTCCCGTAGTTGTAGGAATAATGTTTATTGCCGCAGCTCTGCCTCTTCTTCTTTTTTTTGCTCTTTTATCTACTGTTGTTTGCGTTGATGTATATGCGTGAACTGTTGTTATCATAGCGTATTTTACTTTGAAATTATCTTCCAATACTTTCATTGCCGGAGCAAGAGAATTTGTAGTGCAAGAAGCATTGGAGATTATATGGTGCATTTTATCATCATATTCTTTTTCATTAACTCCTAAAACGAATGTTTTATCCACATTTTTTCCAGGAGCTGAAATTATTACTTTTTTGGCTCCTGCCGTTATATGCTGGGCGGCTGCATTTCTTTCAGTAAAATGTCCTGTGCATTCTAAAACTATATCTATTTGAAGCTCTCTCCAAGGTAATTTTAGAGGATCATGAGAGCTTACTATTGTTATTTCATGTCCATCTATTATCAATTTTTCATTTCCTACTGTTTCTATTGGAAAATTTGCTCTTCCATGAACTGAATCATATTTTAAAAGATATGCCGCGTCTTCTACGCTTGAAGTATTTGCAGCAACTATTTCACAATTTTTTGGAAGAGAGTTTACATAATGCCTTAATACCTGATTTCCTATTCTTCCAAGACCGTTTATGGCTACTCTCTTTTTTCTCATTATTGTCCTCCTTTAATTTCAACTTCTTTTAGTCATATACTTTTATTTTTGTAAATAATTATATCCCTATTTATAAATTAATTCTACCACTTATATAACATATTATAAAAAATGAGAAAAATTTATGCCTAAAGTTATAGATTTGCTCTTATTAATATTTGGATTTTCAAGTCCAAGGGTAAATGAGAAATTATCTCTTTTTAAGAAGAAAGTTAGAGTGTGAAATCTGTTTTCATATTCCAAAGATGTCTTCCACAAATAAAAATTTTTTTCAAATCCAAAGGAGGGCAAATAGAAGCTTTTATATTTTATGTTTTTTAAAAATAATTTAAAATTATCAAAATTATAAGATATTTTTGCATAAACTAAGGGGGAGATTTTTTGTTTGAGATTTCTTTTTCCTTCATATCCGTAAACTAAAGGATTATATTTTTTATCGGATTGAATATTGCTTTTTGCTTCTAAATGAACATTGCTGTATGGGGCATTTTTCCAAAATAGATATCCTAAAAGATTTTGAAAATCGATTTTAAAAGTGTATTTTTTAAACTCTCCCTCCAAAAGAAATGAAGAGTTATAACCTATTGAAGAAGGTCTTTTAACCGATAAGTTATAAAAATAGTTTTTGGAATAGTAGTAATCCATTATAGCTTTAAAAGAGTAATCTTTTGTATTGTTTGCAAAAGCGCTTCCCTTTATATTGGCGTTTTGCAGGAAAAATCCCTTTAAAAGAGAAAAAGAGCCTTTTAAAGAGAGAGTGAAAGATTTTTGTTTATATTTATATAACTCTTTTGAAATTTCTATTCCGTAAGTTGCAAAAGAGTCTAAATTAAAGTTTAGATTATAAATTCTGTTTTTATCCAGATTTTCCGACTGTTTTACAGAGTATAGAAGATCTGAAAAATTTTTTGAAGCTTTTATATAAAGAGAGTTTTTTAAAATATATGCAATAGAGAAGTTTTTGTTTTTATATCCGAGTTTTAAATCTAAAAGATGTAATACTTTAAAGCTTCCTTTTGGGCTTTTATACTCTCCGCTCCAATCGGTTGTTATATTTTTTAGGGATATTGCATTATTTGCGTTAAAAGTATAGAAATTAAAAAAGCTCTCTCCTCCATATATCATTAGAGGAAAGAGCAAAAGAGTTTTTTTTATCAAGGGATGGACTCGAAAGTTCCGTCTGTAAATCTGATTATCGGAAGATCGTTTAATTTTTCAAAGCTTCCCACTTTTTCATTATTTACGGTAGCTTCTCCGCTAAATTCCCCTCTTTCATTTCCTATTACGTGCATTGCTACGGCTTCTTGGTTTCTTATCATAAGATCCCAGCTAAAATAATCTTTTTTGAAAATATTTCCCGAAGCAAATATCGTTTTTGCTCCAAAGGTGTAGCTAACTTCTGTGTAATATCTGTTTTTTTCTATCTCATCTGAATATGCGGTAAGCAAAATGGGATCATGTTGAGGCAAATGAAACTCTCCTGCAACTTTGCTCTCATATAAAAGAGAGTGTTTTTGAGATAGATTGGCATCTTGAAAGTTTTTTATTTTTAGCTGCAAATCCCCGTCAAATCTGCTTTTTGTCAGTTTAGCTCTAAAAGAGCCGTGAAATTTTATTATTGCCGGAGCCTCTCCTTTATTTTTCTTATAAGTTCTGTTTTGTTGAAAATCAGAGAATTTAAATATTCCTTTTATCTCATAATTAGGTATTGATATATATGTTACCGCAAATTGGGGTCTTACTATTTTTATGGAGGATATATCCTCCTCTACTTTGTCTTTTGTTAAAATTAAATATTTTGAGTCTTTTATTTGATAGATAGATTCGTTGCCATCTTTTTGAGTGCTCATTTTAGCCGATAATATAAGGTAGTATGAAGTTTCGTTATTATCGAATCTAACCGCTTTTCCTTTGAAGTTTTCTATATCTTTTACTCCTTTTTTCAAAAGGGATTTATCAGCCAAAGGAAGAGAGCCAAAAAAGGAGTATGCTTTTGCGTTTTTGAAAGATGGCGAGCTTTCATCTTTTGCTATATATGTGAAAGTTCCGCTGTAATTTTGATCGCCTCCGGTTATCATATAATCCCAGCTTTCATAATTTTTAGGCTCTTCTATCTCTTTTCTTAGAGTTAAAATGAGA
>Ga0256832_1000460_pt1 | contig 26260 bp, 26 predicted proteins | sample 134614metaG_FD_190534 | JGI IMG/M metagenome (GOLD analysis project Ga0256832, IMG submission 190534) | Hydrothermal vent microbial communities from Lau Basin, Pacific Ocean - 134-614 | ecosystem: Environmental > Aquatic > Marine > Hydrothermal vents | place: Pacific Ocean: Lau Basin | collected... | reverse complement strand
CCTTGCCGATCAGCACCACCGGGCGTTCGGCCCGCTGGCGCAGGTAGCGGCCCGCGGCCTTACCCAGGCGCAGCACGAACTCGGGGGTGAGGGGCTCGCGCCCCGCCTCGCCGCGAATGCCGTCGGTGCCGAAGTAGCGTCGCTTCATACCGGGCCAGTATACCGCCGGCTCGGTCAGCCGCTTCGCGAAAGGGGTTTCTCACCCGATACCACGATTTCCAATAGTCGCAGCAGTGGTACCAGCGCGCTCTTTGCTTCGGTCGCAACCAAACCAATGGTGCGTTCTTCCGGTAGGCCTAGGAATGCCGCAACTTCGTTAGGAGCCCACACGGGCTGTACATCCTGCCTGGTAACGCCGATCACGAATGGAATGTCCCTGCGCGATACCAGGTACTCTAGCTGCCTACGAGCCTGAACGAAATCCTGGGGCTTGTCCCCGCGAACCAGCATGATCATGCCCAAAGATCCTTCGAGTAAAAGCTCCCACATAAAATCGAATCGCTCCTGTCCGGGCATCCCAAAGAGGTAGAGGGTGCGGTCTTCCAGGCGCAAACTGCCGTAATCCATGGCCACCGTTGTCTGCTCTTTGCCGATGGCTTCGGCGGCCGCTACGTCAGTCTCAACGACTTCGGTTTCCGACAACGTCCTGATCAAAGTTGTTTTACCCGCACCTACCGGCCCGGAAACCACGATCTTCAAGGTTTCCACGTCCGCCTCCCCGCAAATCTACTTTTAAGCGCACTAAGAAGCCGTGCTGCGGCTCCCTTTTGCTCTGGTTTCGTGGTTTGTTTTCGGCGTGCTATAACAACTACACCCGCCTGTGATAGTTTCAGCAGTTGATACCGTACTTGGTCTAGCGGAAGATCAAGTGCGGCCGCGAGACGACGTGCGGAACTGCCCGATGTCAAGTACACTTGCGCCTCACGTAAGAAGCCATCCTCAGGGTGCGCGCTTGATACGAGCCGATACACCGTATCCGGGTGCGGTAGGTGGGCTCGGTGATGCTCGATCTCGTCTCGAACGGTAACCGTGCTGAGCAGTAGCTGTGTAACCGGCCAGCCGAGGGGGAACTCGCAGCGCCGGGGCGTTGCTTCGGGTATAAACTCAAAACTGCCTTTATGAGCGCCCAGCAACCAAGTTACCAGCGCCCTAGCGTGCGGAGGAGTCAACTCACGAGGACCCTTGAAGGCGCAGCGGAGAACGCCTGAGTCGAAATAGAGCGTAACGTTAGGGTGCTTATCGAGGTTAAAAAGCTCCAGTGCACCTTTCTTGACCGACATGAGCGGCAATAGGTCGCTCAGCGACATTTGATTTAGGCTGCCAAAGATAGCCATAACCAACACTCCTCCAGACGCTCAAAGGTTTACGGCCGGTCGCGCCACTAGCTCCTCGCTCTCCAGGCGCCCGAATACAGAGAACGATTCAAAGCAGCCTACCCGAAATCTACGCCGAGCCGGGTGTCGCGCACACCCCCAAAAAGGGGTGTTGCAAGCCATGCGGCCGCATATAGTCTGTTGTTTGAAGCGCGTTCCCTGCAATCGGGGCGCATTTCAAAATAGCAAGACCCAACCCGATGGGTCGATAGGAGGAATTGAGTGTCTAAGCAGGAAGCTATCGAAAGTGTTTTGCAGCAGTTAAAGTCCGTGCTTCCCGAATTACAGGAAGCCATCGTCGCAAGCACGGACGGTCTGCCCATCGCGCAGCTGTCGTCGGGTGAGGGGTCCGCGCGTCTCGCCGCAATGGCGGCCACCGCGCACGGGCTGGGCAAGCGCATCGCTACCACCAGCCACCTCGGCGAGATTACCGAAACGGTTGTCCTGGGCGACAAAGCCTACTTCATCGCCTACGCCATCGGCGAGAAGGCGGTCCTGGCGATCACGATGCCCGCCGGTTCCAACCTTGGTTTGGTGCGCTTGGAAGCCCAGGACCACGCGCGTCAACTTGCTGAAGCGCTGTAAGCGCTAGATCGGAGCCATGGAAATCGAACTCGCAATCCTCAAACACTTTCAGTACATCGAAAGCGTCGCGGCGTTCGTTGAGGGTTCGGGGCCCGAGCCCGATCTGATCGCCTCCGAAGATAGCGCCGTGGCGGAATGGCTGGTGGATCACCCCGACCAAGCCATTACCGACCAGCAGACGAAGCTTTATCAGACCCTCGCCGACGCTGTTGCTGCCAAGAAAAAGGGCGACTTGGACAAAGCCAACACGCTTTTAGACCAAGCCTATACCTTGTACAGCCAAATCGAGCGGGCACTGTTCTCGAACATCGAAAGAGACGGCGAATAGCCTCCCTCCCTTAAGTCGCGCCGCCTCAGGCGGCGCTTTACTTTGCTTCCAACCAGTCGCGACCGACGCCCACCTCGACGGCCAGGGGAACGTCCAGCTTCCAGGCCTCTTCCATCGTCGCCTTGACGGTCCGGGCCGTTTCCTCGGCGCGCTCCTCGGGGGCTTCGACGACGAGCTCGTCGTGCACCTGCAGCAGCAGCGCCGCCCCCAGGGGCTCGAGCCGCGGGGCCAGCTTGACCATGGCCAGCTTGATCAGGTCGGCGGCGGTGCCCTGCACGGGCATGTTGAAGGCCACCCGCTCGGCCGCCTCGCGCACGTTGCGCGCCTTGGAGAGCAGCTCGGGAACGTGGCGGCGGCGGCCGAACAGGGTCTCGACGTAGCCGCGCTCGCGCGCCTCGGCGAGGACGCGCTCCATGAAGGCGCGCACCCCCGGGTAGGAGTCGAAGTAACGGTCGATGAAGGCCTGGGCCTCGCCGTAGTCGATGCCCAGCTCGCGGCTCAGGCGGTGGGCGCTCATCCCGTAGAGGACGCCGAAGTTGATCGTCTTGGCGGCGCGCCGGCGGAAGGGGTCGACCTCCGCGTCCTCGACCCCGAACATCCAGGCGGCCGTCTGGGTGTGGATGTCGCGCCCCTCGCGGAAGATCCGCTGCAGGTTTTCGTCGCCCGAGAGGTGGGCGAGCACCCGCAGCTCGATCTGCGAGTAGTCGGCCACCACCAGGCGGTAGCCTTCGCCGGCGACGAAGCCCTTGCGGATCCGGCGTCCGATCTCGGTGCGGATGGGGATGTTCTGCAGGTTGGGGTCGGAGCTGGAAAGCCGGCCGGTGGCCGTGCCCGTCTGGTGGAAGCGGGTGTGCAGCCGCCCCGTCCGCGGGTGCACCAGCTTGGGCAGCGGGTCGAGGTAGGTGCCCTTCAGCTTGGCGAGTTCGCGGTACTGCAGGATCTTCTCGACGATGGGGTGGGCCCCGCGCAGGGTCTCGAGGACGCTCGCCGAGGTGGAGCGCTTGCCGGTCTTGGCGGTGCGGCGGCCCGCGGCCAGGCCGAGTTCGTCGTAGAGGACGGTCTCGAGCTGATCGCGCGAGTTGAGGTTGAAGGGGTGGCCGGCGAGCCGGTGGATCTCGGCTTCCAGCCGCTCCAGCTCGGCCGCGAGCTGCTGGGAAAGGGCCACCAGGTAGTCGACGTCGAGCTTTACGCCGCGGCGCTCCATCGCCGCCAGCACCCGCTGCAGCGGCCGCTCGACCTCGCGGTAGAGCCACCACAAGCGCTCCTCGTTCTCGAGCCGGCGGCTCATCTCCTGCCACAGGTAGCGGGCGGCGAGGGCGCGGTCGCGGGCGCGGTCGGTCCAGTCGCCCACGCCGTAGCGCCGCACCGTACTCGCGGGCTGGTTGTTGCTGGGGTCGTAGAGGTAGGCGAGCAGCAGCGCGTCGTCGCCGGGGCGGGCGCGCACGCCCTCCCGCAGCGCCCAGACGGTCAGGTCCTTCGCCTGGATGGCGTCGAGCTGGGGGAAGCGCTCGAGCTCGACGGCGCGCGCCGGTCCCTCGGCCACCCGCTCGTCCCAGGCCGCCGCGAGCTGGCCCAGCTCGGCCCACATCGGCTCGGGTCGGTCGAAGACGTAGCCCAGCCAGGCCCGTTCGGGCGGGGGCCACTCGGCCTCCCGCGCTCCCGGGGCCTGGATCAGACCCAGCTCCCGCAGCAGCGTTCCGAACTCCAGGTCGAGCAGGAAGCGGCGCAGCTCTTCGCGGTCCACTTCGTTGCGGTGGCAGCCGGCCAGGTCGACGTCGAGCGGCACCTCCGTGCGCATGCGCGATATTTCCCGAGAGAAGAACGCCGCCTCCCGGCCCTCTTCCAGCTTCTTGCGGACTCCGGGCGGGGTGACCTCGTCAAGGTGGGCGTAGAGCCGGTCGAGGCTGCCCCACTCGGCGAGCAGCTTGGCCGCGGTCTTGGCGCCCACGCCCTTGACCCCCGGGATGTTGTCCGAAGGGTCGCCGGTGAGGGCGCGGTAATCGACCCACTGTTCGGGGCCGACCCCGTACTTCTGGCGCAGGTAGTCGGGGGTGATGCGGCGCTCGTCGGGGGTGACGACGACGACGCGGTCGCTGAGGAGCTGGTAGGTGTCGCGGTCGCTGGTGAGGATGACGACCTCGTACCCCTCGCGTTCGGCGCGCCGCGCCAGGGTAGCCAGCACGTCGTCGGCCTCGACCCCGGGCACCTCGAGGCGCACCAGCCCCAGGAGATCGACGAGCTGCTTGATCTTCTCGACCTGGGGCCCAAAGTCCTCGGGCGGGGCGACCCGCTGCGCCTTGTAGCCGGCGAACTCCTCGTGCCGGAAGCTGGGCCCCGGGGCGTCGAAGACGACGATCACGCAGTCGCCGTCCTCGCGCAGCAGCTTGAGCAGGGTGCGGGCGAAGCCGTAGACCGCGTGGACGGGCTCGCCGCGGCTCGTGGAGAGCCCCGCGTCCTTGAGGGCGTAGTAGCTGCGGAAGGCCAGGTGGTGGCCGTCCACCAAAACGATGCGCTCGGGTTGGCTTTGAAAAAGACCGGGCTGCTGCACGCCGTTCATTCTAACGGCTGCACCCGCACGCTGCCCTTGCTGGCGTCGCGCAGCGCGGCCTCCAGCTCGGGAACCCGGGCGGCGTCGACCTCCACTTCCCAGACGAGGTGGTCCGAGGCGTAGGCCTCGCCCAGCCGCCGGGCCCCGGCGGCGACGAGGATCGGGTAGAGCTTGGCGCTCAGGGCGTAGGGGATCGCGACCAGGAGCCGGCGCTGGGGCTGGATTTCGAGGATCCGCGCCCTCCGCAGGCACTCGGCGGCCACGCCGCCGTAAGCGCGCGCCAGGCCACCCGCTCCCAGCTTGACGCCGCCGAAGTAGCGCGTCACCACCACGACCACGTGGTCGAGGCCATGGCCCTCGATGGCCCGCAGGATGGGCTGCCCGGCCGTCCCCCCCGGTTCGCCGTCGTCGGAGAAGCGGTAGGCGGGGCCGATGCGGTAGGCCCAGCAGTTGTGGGTGGCGGAGGGGTCCTTCACCGACTCCAGGAAGAGCCTGGCCTCCTCGGCGTCGTCGGCGCGCGCCGCGGCGCATACGAAGCGGCTCTTCTTGATCTCCTCCTCGTACCCCGCGGGTTCCGCCAGGGTGCGCAGCGGCCGCTGCGGGTTCATTTGCGCACCCCGCCCCAGAGGGGCCGCTCGCGCACGTGCCCGCCGCGGGCGCGCTGGGTCTGCTCGAGGGTGATGAAGGCCTTGGGGTCGTGCTCCTCGACGAGGCGCAGCAGCGGGCGGACGCTGCGCCGCTGCACCACCACGTAGAGCACCGCGACCGGGCCCTCGAGCCCCCGGCCCTCGACCTCGGTTACCCCGTAGCCCGCGCCCCGCAGACGGTCGACGAGCGTCCGCGCCGAGCCGCGGGTGATGATGCGCAGGGTGACGTAGCCCGGCGCCAGCCAGCCTTCGACCCCCATCCCCAGCGCGGTGCCGACGGCGAAGCCCAACGCCCAGCCCAGGTACTGCACCGGGGAGGTCAGGTGCGCGAAGACGCGGGTGATCGCGACCAGCCAGATCAGCGCCTCGAAGAAGGCCAGAGCCGCGGCCACCCCCCGCTGCCCCCGCACCATGTAGAGCATGCGCACCGTCGAAAGCGGTACGTCGAGCAGCCGCAGCGCGAAGACCAGCAGCGCCGAGAGCAGCAGTTCCATCACCGTTCCCCCTCCCGCAGCGCCCGCTCCATGACGGCGACCGGAGCCGGCCGTCCGGTCCAGAGTTCGAAGGCTCGCACCCCCTGGCCCAGGAGCATCGCCAGCCCGTCCTGTACGGCAAGCCCGGCGGCCCGCGCCTCCCGCAGCAAACGGGTTTCCAGCGGCTGGTAGACCAGGTCCACCACGGCCCCCGCCTCGGGCAGGACCCCCGGGGGCAGCGGCGAGGCCTCCGGGTCGCCGAGGCCGACCGAAGTGGCGTTGACGAGCAACGGGGTTCGGCGCACCGCCTTTTCCAGCTTCTGCGGCACCACCAGCCAGCCGCCGACCTCCTCGACGAGGCGCTGGGCGCGCTCGAGGGTGCGGTTGTGCACCCCCACGAGCCAGCCCCGGGCCACCAGGGCGTAGACGACGGCGCGCGCCGCGCCCCCCGCGCCCAGCACCAGCGCTTCTCCGGGGCATAGCCCGTCGCGCTCCAGAGCCCAGTAAAAGCCGTCGGCGTCGGTGTTGAAGCCCACGAGGCGGCCCTCACGGTTGACGATCGTGTTCACCGCGCCGATCGCCGCCGCCACGGGGTCGAGTTCGTCGAGCAGCGCGACGACCCGGCGCTTGTGCGGCACGGTGACGTTCACGCCCGCCATGCCGGCGCGCACCTCGGCCAGCCGCGCGGACAGGGCCTCCGCGGGCGTGGGCAGGAGGCGGTAGCGGCCGGACAGCCCGGCGGCCGCCAGCGCGGCGTTCATCATCGCGGGGCTTCTGGAATGGTGGACGGGGTCGCCGATCAGTCCCAGCTGCACCTTTTCATTGTGTCAGGACGCGGCGAAAAAAGCCATCCGGTCTCGCCCGCTTCCCATGAAAGCACGTTACAATCACGTACGTGAACGACGTCTTTCTCCGTGCCGCCAGGGGCGAAGCCACGCCCTACACCCCGGTCTGGTTCATGCGCCAGGCCGGTCGTTATCAACCGGAATACCGCAAGATCCGCGAGCGCTACACCCTGCCCGAGATCGTGCGCCACCCGGAGGTCACCGCCGAGGTGACGCGGCTCCCGGTACGGCAGTTCGGGTTCGATGCGGCCATCCTCTTCGCCGACATCACCACCCCCCTCTACGGCATGGGTTTCGACCTGGACATCGTCGAGGGCCGGGGCCCGGTGATCCACAACCCGATCGACACCGCCGAGGACGTGCGCCGCATCCACCTCTTCTCGGCCGAGGCCCACACCCCCTTCGTGCTCGAGGCCGTCCGGATCTTGAAACGTGAGCTCGAGGTACCCCTGATCGGCTTCGCCGGCGCGCCCTTCACCCTCGCGAGCTACCTGATCGAAGGGGGGCCGAGCAAGAACTTCGTCAAGGTAAAGGGCTTCATGTACGCCGAAGAGGAGGCCTGGAACCTGCTGATGCGCACGCTCACCAACGCGATGGTCGAGTACCTGAGCGCCCAGGCCGCCGCCGGGGCCGACGCGCTCCAGGTCTTCGACAGCTGGGTGGGCCGGCTGACCCGCCACGACTACGAACGCTACGTCGCCCCGCACATGCGGCGGCTCTTCGAGGCGCTGAAACCCCTGGGCGTCCCGGTCGTTCACTTCGGCACCCAGACGATGCACCTGCTCAGCCCCATGGCCGAGGCCGGCGGGGACGTCATCGGGGTGGACACCACCACTCCGCTGGACTGGGCGCGCGACCGGCTGGGCACCCGGCCGGTGCAGGGGAACCTCGACCCCACGCTCCTCTTCGCTCCGGAACCGGTCCTCGCCCGCGGCGTCGAGGCCGTGCTCTCGGCCAACGCCGGTCGCCCGGGGCACATCTTCAACCTGGGCCACGGCATCCTCCCGGGCACGCCGCCGGACGCGGTGCGCCGGGCGGTGGAGCTCGTCCACACCCTGAGCGAGGTGCGCGCATGAACGTCCTGCTGATGTACTACGGTACCCCGTACGACGAAGGGGAGCTCGCCGACTACTACACCGACATCCGCCACGGCCACGCCCCGCCGCCGGCCCTGCTGGAGGAGCTGCGCGAACGCTACCGCTCGATCGGGAAGAGCCCCCTCAACGAGATCACCTTCTCCCTCGCCCGCAAGCTCGAGGGCGAACTGAACCGCCGCCTGCCCCGCTTTACCCGGGGGCTGGCCACCGCCCCCGAGCCGCGCGACCCGCGGAGCGACGCGCGCGTCTACGTGGGGGCCAAGCACAACGCCCCCTTCATCGCCGGGGCCGTCCGTCAGATGGCCGAGGAGGGCGTGGACCGCGCGGTCGCGGTCGTCGCCGCCCCCCACTACTCGCTGCGCTCCATCGCCGAGTACCGCGAACGCGTGGACCTGGCCCTGGACGAGCTGGGCGAGCCCTTCACGGTGCGCTTCGTCGAGGAGTACTACGTCCACCCGGGGTACGTGGCCGCCGTGGCCCGGCGCGTCAACCGCGCCCTGTGGCGGATTCGCGACCCGGAGCGCGCCGTCGTCTACTTCACCGCCCACTCCATCCCCCTACGCTCCGTCGAAGCCGACGGCGGGGTCTACCCCCGTCAGGTCGAGGCCACGGCGAAAGCGGTGGCGCGGCGGCTCGGGCTGCCCCGCTGGCGGGTGGCCTGGCAGTCGGCGGGGCGCACGGACGAGGCCTGGCTCGGTCCCGACATCAACGACGCGCTGCGCGAGGACGCGCGCGCGGGGCTGCGGGAGGCCGTCGTCGCGGCCGTGGGGTTCCCGGCCGACCACCTCGAGGTCTTCTACGACCTGGACTTCGAAGCCCGGCAGACGGCGGCCGAACTCGGGGTGCACCTGGTGCGCGCGGAGAGCCTCAACGACGCGGACGACTACGTCGCGGTGCTGGCCGATCTGGTCGAACGGGCCTGGTTCGAGGAAACGCCGTGAAGAAAGCGGCCGTGGTCGGCGGCGGCATGGCCGGGTTGGCGGCGGCCTACTACCTGCAGCGCGCCGCGGAGGCGGCCGGCCGGCCCGTGCAGGTCGTGCTCTTCGAGTCGGACCGGCGGCTGGGGGGCAAGGTCCGCTCGGTGCAGTCCGGCCCCTACCGGCTCGAAGGCGGCCCCGACGCGGTGGTGCGCTACAAACCCTGGTTCCTCGACCTGGTGCGCGAGCTGGGGCTCGAGGGCGAGGTGGTGGGCACCACCCCCGCCAAGCCCGCGGCCCTGATCTTCAAGGGCGGGCGCGGCTACCCCCTGCCCGAGGGTCTGAACGTCGTCATCCCCTCGCGCTTCGGACCGCTCGTGCGCACCCCGCTGCTCTCCCCGGCGGGCAAGCTGCGCGCGGCGCTCGACCTCTTCCTGCCGCGCGGCCCCGAGGGCGACGAACCCTTCGGCGCCTTCGTGCAGCGCCGGCTCGGCCGCGAGGTGTGGGACAACCTGGCGGCCCCGTTGACCGGGGGCATCTACGGCGGCGATCCCTACGAGCTCTCGACCCTCGCCGCCTTCCCCATGCTCAAGGAGCTCGAGGCCAAGAACCGCTCGCTCATCCTCGGCTCCCTGCGCGCGATGCGGCGCCGCCGGGGCAGCCGCGAAGGCGGCAGCCTCTTCGCCTCCCTGCAGGGAGGGCTTGGGCGCGTCGTCGAGGCGGTGACGCGTGCCGCCGACCGGGTGGACTGGCGACTGGGCGCCCCCGTGGAGCGGCTCGAGCACCACGAGGGTCGCTGGCAGCTCTTCGGACCCTGGGGCACCGAAGGCTTCGACGCCCTGGTGCTGGCGGTGCCGGCGCGGGTGGCGGGGGAGCTGCTCGGGCCGCTGGACCCCGAGCTGGCCGCACCGCTGCGGGAGATCCCCTACGGGGACACGGCCACGGTCACCCTGGCCTTCGACCGCAGCCGCTTCCCCGAGGTCGTGGGGCACGGGGTCCTGGTGGCCGCCGGCGAGGGCACCCGCGCCCGCGGCTTTACCTGGCTCAGCCGCAAGTGGGCCGGCCGCGCCCCGGAGGACAAGCTGCTCGTGCGCGCCTACTTCTCGGGTGACGGGGCCGGGCTCGACGAGAAGGGGCTCGTCGACGCGGCCCGCAGCGACCTCGAGCGTATCGTCGGCCCCATCCCCGACCACGAAGCTGCCTGGACCTACCGCTGGAAGGCGGGGATGCCCCAGTACACCGTGGGGCACCTGGACCGGGTGCGCCGCATCGAAGCGGCCCGCAGCCGCTGGCCCGGACTCGAGCTCATCGGCGCCGCCTACCGCGGCGTCGGCCTGCCGGAAGTGGTGCGCGACGGCCGCGACGCCGCCGCCCGCACCCTCGAACACCTCGCCCGGGAACCCTGATCCGCGCCATGCCCGAGACCCTGCGTGAACTCGCCCGCTGCCCCCGCACGCCCTCACGCTGCGTGCTGGAGGGCGAGATGGCCGCCTCGGGCCGCAGCGAGGAAGAGGTGCTCGCCCCGCTGCGCGAACGGCTGCGGGTCATGCGGGCCTCGATCGAGAAGGGGCTCGCCACCAAGGCGCCGAGCGTCGCCGGCATGGTCGGCTGGAACGCCCGGACCCTCTGGGAGGCGGACGACCCCTTGCAAGCGCCCCTGCTCAAGCGCGTGCAGGCCTACGCCATGGCCGTGAACGAGGAAAACGCGCGCATGGGCCGCATCGTAGCCGCGCCCACCGCGGGCAGCGCCGGCACCCTGCCCGGCGCCCTCTTCGGCGTCGCCGACCACCTGGGAATCCCCGAGGACCACCTCCTGATGCCCGTCGTCCTCGCCGCCGGCGTGGGCCAGATCATCAGCCGCACCATCTTCATCGCCGGGGCCAGCGGCGGCTGCCAGGCCGAGATCGGCTCGAGCGCCGCCATGGCCGCCGCCGCGGTGGTCGAGCTGCTCGAGGGCACGGCGGCCCAGGCGGTGCACGCCGCGGGCCTGGCCCTGCAGAACACCCTGGGCCTCGTCTGCGACCCGGTGGGCGGCTTCGTCGAGGTGCCCTGCGTGATGCGCAACGGCTTCTACGCGGTCCACGCCGTCAGCGCCGCCCAGCAAGCGCTGGCCGGCATCGAGAGCCCCATCCCCGCCGACGAGGTCATCCTGGCCATGGCCAGCATCGGCCGGCTGCTGCCGCCGGAGCTGAAGGAGACCGGCGAGGGCGGCCTGGCCCAGACGCCGACGGGTAAAAAACTCGCCAAGCGGGCGCTGGGCGAGGAGGAAGCGGAGGGTTAGCTACTCGACGTCGGGTTCGGCCAGGGCCTCTCCCAAAAGCTCGTCGCTGGCGACGCCGGCGAACCACTGCGCTTCGGTGATGCCGTCGAAGGTGACGATGAATTCGGCGTACTTCGCACCCATGAGGCTGCCGTCGGTGCTGTAGGGGTAGTCGGCCGACATGAGGCGGTCGGCGATGCGCTCCACCGTTTCGCGGGGTCCGCGTACACGAACCCTGAAGTGTTCGATCTCCACCTGGGGCTTGAGCACGTCCACCTCCTTCACCGCCAGCTTAGCGGGCGTGCGTCTGGCGTATGTCCCCCCGGGCGGCCGCGGCGCGGTTCAGTCTTCCGCGGGCTCGGCCTCCCCCTCCGGCGCGCGCGGACGCAGCAACGGGAAGAGGATGACGTCGCGGATCGACGGTTGGTCCGTAAGGATCATCGTCAGGCGGTCGATGCCCAGCCCCATGCCGCCCGCAGGCGGCATGCCGTGCTCGAGCGCGGTGAGGAAGTCTTCGTCGACGCGGTGGGCCTCCTCGTCGCCCCCCTCGCGGCGGCGCGCCTGCTCCTCGAAGCGTTCGCGCTGATCCAGGGGGTCGTTGAGCTCCGAGTAGGCCGGGGCCAGCTCCATCCCCGCGACGAAGAGGTCCCAGCGCTCGGTCAGCCCCGGGCGCTCGCGGTGCTTCTTGGCCAGGGGGCTGATCACGGCGGGGAAGTCGAAGACGAAGGTGGGGTCGTGCAGCTCCTCCTCGACGTAGAGCTCGAAGAGCTTGTCGAGGAGCTTGTAGCTGGGCACCTCGACCAGGTCGGGGTGCTTGGCGTCGGCCCAGATGCGCAGGCGGTCGAGGTCGAGGGGGTCGAAGTCGAGGCCCGCCTTGCGGCGCAGCACCTCCACGAAGGAGAGCCGGCGGAACGGGGGCGTGAAGTCGATGGTGCGGCCCTGGTACGTGAGGGTGTAGCCGCCCGTCAGCTCCCGCACCAGGCTGGAAAGCATGGCCTCGGTCATCTCCGCCATGTCCTGGTAGTCGGCGTAGGCCCAGTAGGCCTCGAGCATGGTGAACTCGGGGTTGTGCTGGGCGTCGATGCCCTCGTTGCGGAAGACCCGGCCGAGCTCGAAGACCTTCTCGTAGCCGCCGACGAGCAGCTTCTTGAGCGGCAGCTCGAGCGAGATGCGCAGCTCGAACTCGTGGGCGAGCGCGTTGTGAAAGGTCTTGAAGGGCCGCGCCTCGGTGCCTCCGGCCGTTTGCAGGATGACCGGCGTCTCCACCTCGAGGAAGCCGCGCTCCTCCAGGAAGCGGCGAAGGTGCCGGACGACCCGGGCCCGGGTGCGGAAGACGTCGCGCACCTCGGGGTTGACGATCAGGTCGAGGTAGCGCTGGCGGTAGCGCACCTCCTTGTCCTTGATGCCGTGCCACTTGTCGGGCAGCGGCCGCAACGCCTTGACCAGCGGCTGCCACCGCTCGACGGCGACGGTGATTTCTCCGGTCTTGGTGGTGAAGACGGTGCCCTCGACCCCGACGATGTCGCCGATGTCGAGCTTCTTGAGCATCCGGTAGCGGTCGGTGGCGTCGCGATTGAAGTAGAGCTGGATGCGCCCGCTCTCGTCGAGCAGGTGGGCGAAGGTCACCTTCCCCATGCGGCGGAGGCTGACCAGGCGGCCGGCGACGCGGACGCGCTCGTCGGGCCAGGCCTCCTCGGGTCCGGCGCCGGCGTGGGCCTGGAGGATCTGCGCCGCGTCGTGGGTCTTTTCGTAACGGTACGGGAAGGGTTCGAACCCCGCCTCGACCAGGGCTTCCAGGTTGGCGAGGCGTTGTTTGAGCTGGTCGGGGGGCGGCCGCATCGCTAGGCACCCACGGAAAGGATGCGGTAACGCCGCTTGCCCGAAGGGGTGTCGACGCGGACCTTGTCGCCCTCTTTGCGCCCCAGCAGCGCCTTGCCCAGGGGCGACTCGTCGGAGACGCGCATGGGCTCCTCGAGCACCGTCGCTTCGGCCGGCGCCACGATCTGCAGCGTCAGGCTCTCACCGGTCTTTTCGTCCTGGACGACGACGACCGAGCCCAGGGTGACCTTGTCGCCCTCGGCGCTCTCGATGATGACCGCATGGTGCAGGATGTCCTCGAGCGCGTCGACGCGCGCTTCGATCTGCGCCTTTTCGCGCTTGGCCTCCTCGAGCCCCGAGTCCTCGTAGTCCTCGAAGCTCTCCATCTGCTCCTGGAGGATGCGGGTGGCCTCCTCCAGGCGCTTCTTCTCTTCGGCCAGTTCCTCTTGCAGTCGCTCGTAGCCTGCTTTGGTCAGTTTTACCTCGCGTGCCATGCTGCCTCCTTCGGGCGCGACCGCCTGCGAACGACCCAGGGAGCCCCTGGGTCGGTCAGTGCAGTATAACGCGCGCCAGGATTTCCCTCAAATACCGGGGCTCCGCGCGCTCGGCGCAGGCCTGGGTGTCGGCGCAGAAGCTGCGGTAGAGGTAGTGCCGCCCCTCCCCCGCGGGCAGCTCCGCCCGGGCGAAGACCGCGGCGTGGCGGGCGATCTGCCGGCGGCAGGCGTCGCAGAGGACGGGCTTCCCGCTGGGCACCCGCTCCAGCACCTCGAAGCGCAGCTCCAGCGGGTGCTCCCGGATGACGATCCGCCCTTCTTCGTCGCGGTAGTAGAGCACCTCCCCCGCGGGCCAGAGCTCGGGCGGCGTCCCCGGGAAGTAGCGTGCGATGATGCTGCGTTCGTCGCAGTCCTCCGCCATCGCCCCTACTATACCCAGCCGGGTTTAGCGCCGCTTCACGCTTTTCAGTAGGGCGGCCCGTAGGCTGGAACCGTGACCCGATACGCCGTGCTGCTGCTGCTGGGCATCGCCGCGGCCTCGTACTACTTCGCGAACCTTCCGGTCAGCAGCCCGCCGCCGCGGGACCGCGGCGTCGAACTCACCGGCGTTAAGCTGCGGCTCTATCCGAGCTCGGATCCCAAGGCCGAGTGGGTCTTCTACGCCGCGCGCATCGAGAACAGCCCCGCGAAGCAGACCTCGGTGGCCACCGGCCTGCGCGAGGGGGCGCGCTACGTCGACGGCGAGCTGGACCTCACCCTCGACGCCCCCGAGGTCACCATCGACCGCAACGACGACCTGACGCTGCCTTACGCGGTCATCCGCATTCCCCGCGAGTGCTACGAGATCAAGCTGGGCGGCGAGGGCGAGCCCCCGGTGCGCATCCGCCAGGACCGCGGCTTCTACGCCCCCACCTTTACGCTCACGGGCCCCGGGATCTCGGTGCGCGGCGAACGGTTCCGCTCGGACTTTAAACTTGAAGAGGCGCAGTGGGAAAACGGAGAGGACATCGTCGAAATGGACAACGTCAAGGAGTGTGCCCCCAATGAGTAGCTCGCGCATGACCCGAATCCTGTGGTTCCTGCTGATCGGCGCGCTGGCGCTGGCGGCGGCGAACAGCCGCATCATCAAGATCAGCTACGAGGACGGCCGTCGCAGCGGCAACCTGCGCAACGGCCCCTGGATCTACGAAAGCAACCGGCCCGACGGCATCGTAGGCTCCGTCGGCGATCTGCAGATCCTGGCGAGCAAGGCGGTGCTCGAGGCCCCCGAGGGCATGAGCATGCAGGCCGCCGAAGGCGAGCGCACCGCGACCTTCGAAGGCGGCGTCACGGTGACGCGCGGCCGCCTCACCGCCAAGGGTCCGCGGCTCGTCTACTCCGAGGCCACCGGCCTGGGGGTGCTGGCCGGGCCCGCCGAGATGCACCAGGAGCCCGCCAAGGAAGGCGAGGACCCCGTCGAGGTGCGCGCCCAGGAGATGAGCTTCGACGTCGACACCGACATTTCGACCTCGTCGGGCGGGGTGGTGCTGGCGAGCGGGAACCAGAAGGGGTGGGCCGACCGCGTCTACTACGAAGAGGAGCGCGGCCTCGCCGTCTTCACCATGAACCAGGGCACGGTCAAGCTGGTGCGCGAGCGCAAGGACGGCGAGCTCGTCATCAACGCGCCCGAGGTGCGCAGCCTCACCCGCAGCAAGAAGCTGATCGCCACCGGCGGGGTGAAGCTGGTCGACGGCGAGATCACCACCACCGGCGAGGCCCTCTACTACGACGACGAGACCGGCGAGGCCATCGTGATCGGCAACCCCGCGCGCAGCGTCAACGCGGCCGAGGGGTTCAAGACCTCGGGCGGGACGCTCTTGCACAACGTCAACAAGCACCGGGTGCAGGTCTACCGCAAGCCCTTCACCCTGCCCGCCGAGGAGTTCAAGAAGGTTGGTGAGTAGAGCCGCGGCCGCCCTCGCCCTTGCGCTCGCGCTCTGGGCGGGGGCGCAGCCGGCGGACGAGGCCTGCGTCAACTGCCCCACCGTCGAGCTCGAGCGCGAGGGAAAACCCATCGTCGCCGTGAAAACCAGCCCCGACGACGTCAGCGACGTCTTCGTCATCGAGTACCTGGACGTGCAGACGGGCTACCTCGAGACGCTCGACCCCGACGCCCGCCGCGCGCGGGTGGACGGCGTGGAGCTGTGGTTCGACGCCCGCAGCCGCGTCGACCCGGCGCTCGCGACCGGCGACTTCGTCTGGGCCGTCTACAACCCCGACCTCGACGACGGCGGCGGACGGGCCTACCTGCTGGAACTGCGCCCCTATCCCGAGGGGGAGACGGCCCGGCACGACCTGCAGCGTTTCCTGATCTACGACCCCGCCCCCTACCGCACCCGGGTCCGCTTCGGCGAGGACACCGAAGCCTACGGCCACATCGCCCAGGTCGAACGCGTCAAGGGCGTAAGCGAGCGGGTCGTGCTCGGCGACGGCGAGGTCAGCTATCTGGAAGACGCCGACCGCTTCGAGGTGAACTTCCGCGACGGCGACCAGGCCGTCGAGGTGGTTCAGGGAAAGAGCCGCGCCTGGGGGCGCCGCCTCGACTACGACAACACCACCGGCAAGGCGCGGGTGACCGGCCCCATCCGGCTCGAGCGCGCCGGGGAAAAACCGTTGAACGGCTCGTCGCAGACCCTCGTCTACGACCTCGACGAGGACACCCTCACGCTGCAGGGGGAGGTGGTCCTGGTGCAGCAGGACCGCACCACCCGCGCGGAGACCGCCTACGTGGTCGAATCCGAGGGGTACGCCTACCTGTACGGAGATCCCGTGGTCAGCCAGGGTCCCGACGGCGAGGTGCGCGGCCGGGTGGTGCGCTACCGCCTCGACTCGGGCGAGCTTCTCGTGCTCGAGGGCGTCGAGGCCGTCTTCGAGGACGCCCCCTAGGAGGCGTCCATCTCCAGCAGGCGGCGCGCCGCGGCCTCGTCGGTGATCAGCACGTTCACGTAACGACCCCGCAGCGCTCCGTGAATCGCCTGGGCCTTGACCGCGCCCCCGGCCACCCCGATCACGGTATCGATGCGGCGCAAAGCGTCGTGGTCGATGCCGATCACCCGGCGGTTCAGCTCGATGTCGAGCCAGCGGCCGTCGAAACCGTAGTGCTGCGCGCAAACGTCGCCGACCGCTCCGCTCTTGCGGATCTCCGCGGCCTCCGCCTCCGTGAGGTAGCCCGCCCGCACCAGGCTGTAGTAGCCGGATCGGGTGGTGCCGATGCCCACCAGGGCGATGTCGGCCCTGCGGGCCCGCTCCAGCGTCTCGCGGATGTGGCGCTCGTCCAGCAGGGCCTGGCGCGCCGCCGCGCCGTCCACGATCAGCGGCGCGTGCAGCTGGTAGCTGCGGCAGCCGAGGCGCTCGGCCAGCAGCTGCGCCAGGATGGGACCGCTCGTGGGGGTGGCCTCGGCGCCCGTAGCCCCGATGAGCTGGACGACCTCGACGTTCTCGTGGACGCGGGGGCGGATCGCGCGGATCATCTCGTAGAGCGCTCCGCCCCAGGAAATGCCGATCGTCATACCGTCGTGCAGCAGGTCCTCGAAGTAGCGGGCCGCCAGCTCGCCCAGCCGCTTGAGGGTGCGCGCGTAGGCCTCCTCGCGCCCGGCCAGGACCCGTACGTCCTTGAGGCCGTAGCGCTGCTGCAGCTCCGCGGCCAGGTCGGGAGCGGTCTGCAGCGGGTGGTGCACGATGATCTCCACCACCCCGCGCTCGCGGGCTTCCGTGATCAGGCGTGAAACCCCCGACCGCGAAATGCCCAGCAGCGCGGCGATCTCCTGCTGCGTCTTCTGCTCCTCGTAGTAAAGCGAAGCCACCCGCGCCAGGTAGGCGAGGCGGTCTTCGCGCGGGCGGCCGCGGCCGGCTCCGCGTTCGGCCTCATTCATGGACGATGCCCTCCCCGTGTGCACATACGTGACAACACTCTATCACAACGAATAAGCATCGCTACAAGCAGGCGTCCGATAACACGCGGGTTTTCAAGGGGTACCTGACCCTTGACACGTTCTCGCAACCCGACTTAGGATGTGCACATAAGTTACAACGCGCTGTCATATGTGATTTCAGCGCAGAAGCCCGGGAGGCCCCTACGCCATGGTGTTGAACGTAGACGCATCCAGACCGACCCGTCCCCGCCGGAGGAAGCGGTGAGCGCGCCCCACGCCCCCGCGGTACCGCCCGACGGACCGCCGCTGCTGCGCCTCCAGGGCGCCTGGAAGGTGTTCGCCGGCGTTCCCGTGCTGCGGGGAATCGACTTCGAGGTGGCCCACGGCGAGATCCACGCGCTTTTGGGCGGCAACGGCTCCGGCAAGTCCACCACGATGAAGATCATCTCGGGGGCCTACCCCCTCGACGCGGGGCGGCTCGAGCTGGAAGGGCGTCCGGTGCGCCTGGACTCGCCCCGCGCCGCCCACGAACACGGCATCTACATGGTGCCGCAGGAACCCCACGTCTTCCCGCACCTATCCGTCCTGGAAAACCTGGGGATCGGGTTGGGGCTGCCGCCCGCGGAGCTGGCGCGCGCGGTGGCGCCGCTGATCGAGGAGCTGGGTTTCGAGGTGCACCTGGACGAACAGGGCGCCTTTCTGAGCATCGCCCAGCAGCAGCTGCTGGAGATCCTCAGGGGGCTGCTGCGACGCGCCCGGCTGCTGATCTTCGACGAACCCACCTCGGCCCTGACCTTCCGGGAGGCGGAAAGCCTCTTCCAGCGGATGCGCACCCTGGCGGGCCGCGGCATCGGCATCGTCTTCATCTCCCACCGCCTGAACGAGGTGATGGAGGTGGCCGACCGCATCAGCGTGCTGCGCGACGGCCGCATGGTGCTCAGCGACCGGCGCGAGCGCCTGACCCCCCACGACCTCATCGAAGCCATGGTGCCGCCGGGATCGTCGACGGCGGGCGTCAGGCCTGCGGGCGGCGAAAAGCCGAACCGGCGCCACGGCGGCCCGCCGCTGCTCTCGGTTCGGGGGCTGAGCAGCGAGGCCTTCACGGACGTGAGTCTGGAGGTCTACCCGGGCGAGGTCGTGGGCCTCGCCGGGCTGGTGGGCTCGGGCCGCACCGAGCTTTGCGAGGCGATCGTGGGCATTGACCCGCACGCGCGCGGCGAGGTGGTCGTGCACGGCCGGCCCCTCCCCCGCCGCTCGCCGGCGCTCTGCCGCGAGCGGGGCCTCGTCTACGTTCCCGAAGACCGCCACGCCCACGGCATCTTCCTCGAGCTTCCGAGCGTGTACACGATGACGGCCGGCATCCTCGGCCGCCTTGGCCGCTTCTTCCTCGACACCCGCCGGGAAGCCGAGGTGGCCGACGGCTTCGTGCGGTCGCTGAACATCAAGCTGGGCAGCATGTGGCAGCCCGCGGGCACCCTCTCGGGCGGCAATCAGCAGAAAGTCGTGCTCGCGGGGGCGCTCGCGGCCGAGCCCAGGGTCGTCATCCTCGACGAACCCACGCGCGGCATCGACGCTTCCGCCCGTCAGGACGTCTACCGGCTGATCCGCTCCCTGACCGGCGCCGGGGTCGGGGTGCTGCTGATCTCTTCCGAGCTGGAGGAGGTGGTGGAGCTGAGCGACCGGGTCCTGGTCATGCACCGCGGCCGCATCGTCGAGCGCCTTGAGGACGGGGACCTCACCCTGGAGCGGGTCACGGCGGCCTCCTTCGGGGTGGCGGAGGTGCGGCCGTGAAACCGCTGCTGCGCAGCCGCGAGGCGCTGGTCACCCTGCTGCTGGTGCTGCTCGTCGTCGTCACCGGGCTGTTCAACCCCAACTTCTTCAAGCCCGACTCGATCGTCGAGATCTTCAACGCCAGCCTCACCCTGGTGCTGATCTCGCTGGGCGAGATGTTCGTGATCCTCACGCGCGGCATCGACGTCTCGGTCGGCGCCACCGCGGGACTGGCGGCGGTGGTGCTGGGCACCACCCTGAACCTGGGCTGGCCGGTGGGCGCCGCCGCCCTTGCGGCCGTCGCCGCCGGGACCCTGGCCGGCGCGCTCAACGCCTTCGGCGTCACCTTCCTGCGGGTGCCGCCCATCATCATGACCCTGGGCACCCTCGGCATCTACCGGGGGCTGATGCGCATCATCACCGGCGGAAGCTGGATCGAGAACCTGCCGCAGAGCATCAAGGAGCCCAACCTCTGGAGCTTCCTGGGCGTTCCCTTCTTCGTCTGGCTGACCCTCGCCCTGCTGGCGCTCACGGCCTTCGTGACGCTCAGGGTGCGCCTCGCCCGCTACTTCTACGCCGTAGGGGACAACGAGGCGGGGGCCTACCTGCTGGGTCTGCCGGTGCGCTGGACCCAGTTCGCCGCCTACACCCTGGCGGGCACCTTCGCCGCCCTTGCCGCGATCGTCTTCACCTCGCAGATCGGCTTCGTCTCCATGAACGCCGCCGACGGGTTCGAGCTCAAGGCGATCGCCGCCAACGTGCTGGGCGGCGTCAGCCTGACGGGCGGCGTGGGCACGCCGGTGGGGGCGGCGATCGGGGCGCTCTTCCTCACCGCGGTGCACAGCATGCTGATCTTCCTGGGGGTTCCGGGGATCTGGGACAACGCCTTCGCGGGCATCATCCTGCTCGTCGTCGTCTACGTCGACTACCGCGTGCGGAGCGCGCTCGAGCTGCAGCGGCGCCAGGCCCGCATCCGCGGCGACGCGGGAGGTGGCGCATGAAGTGGACGCGCTACCTGCGCAGCTGGGAGTTCGCGCTCTTCGTGCTGCTGCTGCTCGAGCTGGCCGTTCTGGGGCTGGTCAACCCCGTCTTCTTCAACCTCGAGAACCTGCTCTACTCGACGCTCGACTTCACCCACATCCTCTTCGCGGCGCTGCCGCTGACCCTGGTCATCATCACCGCGGGCATCGACATCTCGGGCGTCTCGGTGATGGGGCTGGCCTCGATCACCCTGGGCCTCGTCTGGGTGGCCGGGGTGAACGTCTTCGTCGCGCTGGCCGTGGCCCTGCTGGTGGGCGTCCTCGCCGGCGCCTTCAACGGCTTCTTCGTCTCCCGGACCGACGTCAACCCGCTCGTCATTACCCTCGGCACCCTCTTCATGTTCGCGGGTCTGGCCCAGGGCATGCCGGCCCTCCTCGACAAGCTGGGGTTCAAGGCCTACGGCTCGGCGGGCCTCGCGGCCTACCAGTACGAAGGCATCACCGGCCTGCCCGACGCCTTCATCGCGCTGACCGAGGGCAGCCTGGGCGTCGTCCCCTACCCGTTCCTCGCGGTGCTGTTCTTCGCCCTCGTCCTTTCGCTGCTGCTGCACAAGACCCGCTTCGGCCGCTACCTCTACCTCATCGGCGTGAACCCCAAGGCCGCCGCCTACAGCGGGGTGCCCATCCGCCGGGTGCTCGTCTGGGCCTACGTGCTCAGCGGCTTCGGGGCGGCGCTCGCGGGGGTGATGCTGACCTCGTACTTCACCTCGGCGCGTGCCGACCTGGGGGGCGACGCCCTGCTGCCCATCATCACCGCGGTGGTGCTTGGCGGGGCCGACATTCTGGGCGGCAGCGGCACGATCCTGGGCACGCTGCTCGCGGGGATGATCCTGGGCTTCCTGCGGCAGGGGCTGCTGGCCCTGGGGGTGACCAACGACCTGATTCAGGTCGTCGTGGGCAGCCTCCTGATCCTGGCCATGGCCGCCAAGCAGCTGCTGCACGTCTACGGCGAGTACCGCCTGAAACGCAAGGCGCTTTCCTCGAAGGACGGGAGGTGATCGCCTGAACCAGCTAACGGCCCCAGGTCTTGGTTTCGCAAAGGAGGTTGAACATGCGCAGGAAATTTTCGCTGGTTTTCGCGGCAGCCCTGATCCTCGCCGCCATCGCAGGCACGGCATTCGCCAAGGACGTCAAGATCGCCTTCATCCCCAAGCTCACCGGGGTCGGCTTCTTCGAGTCGGGGGGCAAGGGCGCCGTGGCGATGGGGAACATGCTCGGTATCAAGGTCAAGTACGACGGTCCCAGCACCGCAAGCGTCTCGGGACAGATCGAATACATCAACAACTTCGTCAACCAGGGTTACGACGCCATCGCCATCTCCGCGCTCTCCCCCGACGGGCTCAACCAGGCGCTCAAGCGGGCGATGAAGAAGGGCGTCATCATCCTGACCTGGGACTCCGACGTCAACCCCCGCTACCGCACCTTCTACATCAGCCAGGGCACCGCCCAGCAGCTGGGCGAGCTGCTCGTGAAGATGGCCGCCGACCAGATGGACGACCCCAAGGGCAGCCCCAAGAAGGTGGCCTTCCACTACTCGAGCCCCACCGTCACCGACCAGAACCAGTGGGTCGTGGTGGCCAAGAAGGTGATCGCCGAGCAGTACCCCAACTGGGAGATCGTCGACACCGTCTTCAGCCATGAGGACGCGCAGAAGGCGGTGCAGGTGCCGACCGCGCTCTTCCAGGCCCACCCCGACCTGGACGCGGTGATCTGCCCCGACGCCAACGCGCTGCCCGGCACCGCCCAGGCGGCCGAGAACCTGGGGATCGCCGGGAAGGTGATCATCACCGGGTTCTCGACGCCCAACGTGATGCGCCCTTACGTGAAGCGCGGCACGGTCAAGGCCTTCGGCCTTTGGGACGTGGTCAAGCAGGGCAAGCTGGCCATCTACGTGGCCAACCTGCTGGTGCAGGGCAAGCAGCTGCACGTGGGCGACGAGTTCGACGTGCCCGACGTGGGCCACGTCAAGGTCTCGCCCAACTCGGTGCAGGGCTACGACTACCAGGGTGAGGTCAACAACGGCATCATCCTCCTGCCCGAGCGCGTCGTCTTCACCATCGACAACATCGACGACTACGACTTCTAGCCCTCGTGACCGGCCGGCCCGCGGGCCGGCCGGGTTAGTCTGGAGGCGGCATGCGTCATCTTCTAGCCCTCGACGCCGGAACCGGCAGCGGACGCGCGGTGCTCTTCGACGAAGAGGGCCGCCAGCTGGCGTCCGCCGGACGGGAGTGGACGCACCGCGAGGAACCCGGCCACCCCGGGTCGATGACCTTCGAGCGCGACCGCAACTGGGAGCGGCTCACCAGCGCCGTGCGCGAGGTGCTGGCGCAGGTTCCCGACGCCAACGTGGTGGCCGTCAGCACCACGAGCATGCGCGAGGGGATCGTCCTCTACGACGAACAGGGGCGCGAGCTCTGGGCCTGCGCCAACGTGGACGCGCGGGCGGTGCGTGAGGTGCGCGAGCTGCGCGAGCGCGACCCCGAACTCGAGCGCTGGGCCTACCTGCGCTCCGGGCAGACCTTCGCCCTGGGGGCGGCCCCCCGGCTGCTCTGGCTCGAGCGGCACGAGCCGGAGCTCTACCGGCGGGCCGCGCGGCTCACCATGCTCAGCGACTGGATCGCGGTGCGCCTGGGCGCCGAGATCGCCCTCGACCCCACCAACGGAGGCACCACCGGCCTCTTCGACCTCGAGACGCGGCGCTGGGACCCCCAGCTCTTCGACCGCCTCGGCATCCCGCCGGTCTTCCAGGAAACGCCGGTACGGGAAGTCGGCACCGTGATCGGGGAGGTGAGCCCCGCAGCCGCGGCCGCCACCGGACTCGCGGCGGGAACGCCGATCGTCATGGGCGGCGGCGACGCCCAGCTGGGCAGCGTCGGCCTGGGGGTGACGCGACCCGGCGAAGGGGCGATCCTCGGGGGCTCCTTCTGGCAGCAGGAGGTCAACCTCGACGGGCCCAGGTCGGACGCGAGCGGCCGCATGCGCCTCAACTTCGCCGCCGACCCGGCCCAGTGGCAGGCCGAGGCCATCGTCTTCTTTCCCGGCATCGCGGCGCGCTGGTTCCGCGACGCCCTGGCCCCCGACCTCAAGGAACGCGCGGCCCGCGAAGGGCGCGACGCCTACGAACTGCTCGAGGAGCTGGCGGCGCAGGTTCCGGCGGGCTCGTACGGCATCACCCCCATCCTCTCGGACGCGATGGACTACAGCCACTGGCGGCACGCCGCGCCCTCGTTCCTCAACTTTCCGCTCGACCCCGAGAAGGCCCACCGCGGCGCCTTCTTCAGAGCGCTGGAGGAGAACGCGGCGCTGGTGACCCGGGCCAACCTGGAGCGCATCGCGGCGCTCACCGGGGCCCCGCTCGCGGCCGCGGTCTTCGCCGGGGGCGCGGCCAAGGGGCGGTTGTGGCCGCAGATCGTCGCCGACGTGCTGCAGATCCCGCTCAAGATCCCGGTGGTCAAGGAGGCCACCTCCCTCGGCGCGGCGATCGCCGCCGCCGTGGGCGTGGGGATCCACCGTAACCTGGAAGAGGGGGCGCGGGCCTGGGTGGCCTGGGAGCGCGAGGTCGAGCCCGACCCGGCGCTGGCGGAGGTCTACGACGAGGCCTACGAACGCTGGAAGGCGGCCTACCCCGCCCAGCTCGAGCTCGCCGACCGGGGCGTGACCCGATCCATGTGGCGCGCGCCCGGCGAGTAAGGAGGCAGGATCCACTTGAAGCCGTTCATCATTCACGAAGACGAGGTGGCCTACCGCTTCGACGGGGTCTCGGGACCCAAGTACCTGCTGCGCGGTCCCCGGTCCGACTTCGGCATGGTGGTGCTCATGCCCGGCGAGGACTTCCAGACCCACTACCACCGGGCCGTCGAGGAGAACTTCTTCACCCTCGAGGGCGAGGTGGAGATCTACATCAACGGGGAGCGGTACACCCTGCGCCCCGGCGACCTCTGCCACGTCCCCCCGATGCACCCGCACTACCTGATCAACCGCGGGGCGACGCCCTGGAAGGCGATCTTCGTCAAGGCGCCCTACGACCCCAAAGACAAGGTCGACGTCGACTGGCTGCCCGGACAGCCCCTTCCCGAACTCGGCTGACGGCCCTAGCGAACGCCGCCCCCGCTACCGGGGGCGGCGTATTCCATGCGGCCGCGCTCAGATCTTGCGGGGTCGGGTCTCGCGGACGTCCAGCACCTTTTCGTCGGCGTTGCGCAGGCGGTCGACGACGGTGTCCAGCCCCTCGCCGGTAATGCGCAGCACGACGATGCGGTAGCCGTCGTGCCGCCCCGCGGTCGCCACCGAAACGATGTTGCTGGGCTTGACCGCCGCTCCGAGGCGCTCGAGCGCGCCGGGCTTGTCCTCGACGTCGAGGGTGACCCTGAGCCCCCCCTCGCGCATGCCCATCACCTCGATGAAGGCCTTGAGCACGTCCGTAATCGTGATGATGCCCACCAGCTTGCCCTCGCTGAGCACCGGCAGGCCGCCCACCTTGTACTCCTCCATCAGGAGGGCCGCTTCCTCCAGGGGCTCGTCGGCGTCCACCGTGATCACGGGCTTGGCCATGACCTCGGATACCGTGAGCTTGGAGAGCAGGTAGTTGAGCTCCCAGACCGAGAGGGTCGTCGCCTTGGAGGGCATCGCGTCCTTGAGGTCCTTGTCCGTCACGATCCCCACCAGGCGGTCGGCCTCGAGCACCGGCAGGCGCCGGTACCCCTGGTCCTTGAGCAGCTTGATGGCGTCGAGCACCGGGGTATCGGGGGTCACGGTACGGGGGTTGGGCGTCATCCAGTCGCGTACGAGCATGCGTTCCTCCTTCCCTACCATTCTATTACGTTTTACGATGCAGACGGCACTCTCACGGCCTGTTCACCGCGCCTGCGTAGACTCGGGTTGATGAAACGAACCGCCCTTGTATCCTTTGCGTTGCTCTTCGCGATGATCGGAGTGCTCGGTCTCAGCCAGAACAAGGAGATCCCCAGCCGCGTCGGCTACATCGATGCGCAGAAGGTGATCGAGGCCCACCCCAAGTACGACGAGATCAAGGCGCTGCGCACCCAGGCGGACGCCGAGCTGAAGCCCATCGCGGAGCAGCTGCGCGCGCTCGAGCCCAAGATTCGCGACGGCAGCGCGACCGCCAAGGAACGCCAGGACTTCGACAACCTGCAGAAGGTCTACACCCAGGCCTCCAAGAAGTGGCAGGACAAGATCAACGCCGCGCTCGCGCCGATCACCAAAGAGATCGACGCCACGATCGCCCGCGTAGCCGCACAGAACGGCTTCGCCATGATCCTCAGCGCCAACGTCGCGGGGCAGTCGGGCCTCGTCGTCTACGCCTCCCCCGACATCGACGTCACCGACCTGGTCATCCGCGCCCTTTCGGCCCAGTAAGCCACCCCCCTCTCTCGGCCGGCCCGCCCGTCGGGCCGGCGAAATCTTGACCGGTAGAATACGAAGGTGGCGAGCAAGAAACCCAAGAAACCCCCGGCGAAGAAGCAACGCCTGCAGCGTGGCGACCTCGAAGCCCTGGCGCTCGTGCTCCTCGCCGGCTCCTTCTTCCTCGCCGCCTCCTTCTACCCCGAACCCCCGCTCTCCGGAGCCCTCGGTTCCGACCTGAAGCGGGCGGCGCTGCGGCATCTGGGCTACCTCACCTACCTGATTCCCCTGCCTCTGGCGCTGGCGGCGCTGGGTCTGCTGCTGGCCCGGCCCCTCAAGGGGCTGCTGCGGCATACCTTCTTCCTCTTCGCCGTCGGAGCGCTCGGCCTGCCGTTCGCGGCGGCGCTGGGCTCGGAGCTTTCGGGGGTCTGGGGCGCCCGCGCCTACCTGTGGCTGCACGACCAGCTCGGAAACGCGGGGCTGCTGCTGCTCGCGCTCGCCGTCTGGGCGGTGGTCGACCTCTGGACGGGACACCCCCCCTTCTGGGGCCTGGCCCAGAGCCTGCGGCGGGTGGCGCGCGCCGCGGCGCGTCTCTACGCCGCCTGGCGCGACCAGCGCGACCGCCGCAGGGAGTGGGGGCGGGTGCGCCTGCAGGCGCGCGCGCTGCTGGACGAGGTGCGCACCCTGTTGGACCGCTACCCCGACCACGGGCTGCTGCGCGAGCTCAAGGCCGACCTCGAACGCCTGGCCCGGCGCGGCACCCGCGAGGAGGCCGACGAGGTGGCGCGCA
>Ga0256832_1000459_pt1 | contig 26291 bp, 25 predicted proteins | sample 134614metaG_FD_190534 | JGI IMG/M metagenome (GOLD analysis project Ga0256832, IMG submission 190534) | Hydrothermal vent microbial communities from Lau Basin, Pacific Ocean - 134-614 | ecosystem: Environmental > Aquatic > Marine > Hydrothermal vents | place: Pacific Ocean: Lau Basin | collected... | reverse complement strand
GTCAGGGAACAGAGGACAGAGGACAGAGGGCAGAGCGGGCAGAAACAGAATAGTGCAGAGTAACTGCTTTGATGTATACAGTCCGTCGGATAAACTTGTTCTTGTATTGAAATAAAGACCAGAAAATAGATAATATCAGCCTAACAAACCCATAACCCAAAAATAAAAATAAGAGTGACAAATGTTTGATAAATATCTGGCAAAGTTATTTCTTTGCGTTCTATGTATCAGTTCTTTTTCTTCCCGTGCTGATTTTCTTTATGATGGACCAGTAGAGTTTCCTGATGAAAATCTTTCGCCCAGGATGGAAGATTTCTCCAGATATGCGGCCGCAGAAGGTCTGTTTGAGGATGAAACAGGTTTTAGTGACCGTTTTAGAGCGAGCCATGTCAGCCAAAGACCACATAGACCACAAAGACAATGGTCAGGAGCAGCACAGCCTGCCAAAGTTCGCCTGGGACTTCAATACGCGCTGCAATATCTTTCAGGTAAAAATTCAAATCTCACCGTTGCCAGAAGTGGGGTGCGGCTTAGAAACGGGCAGTTGCTGGATACCGTAAAAGCTTTATTGGACTGGCGGGGAGACTATACCCCAGCTGCCTTGAGAAATAATTTTTATTTAATGGATTTAGGGCATGCAAACACCCAAAAAAGCAAATTTACGGGTTACTACACACCTATTATTTCTGCAAAATTAAGCCCCGATAATGAATACCGTTATCCAATTTACAGATCACCGATTACAACCCCCTATCGTCTTACGCGCGCGCAAATAGCGGCAGGAGCACTTGCCGACAAAGGTCTGGAAATAGCCTGGACAAACGATCCGCTGGGTCTGTTTTATGTGCATATTCAAGGCTCTGGCATTTTGCAACTTCCCAATGGCGAAAGAAAATCATTAAAGTTTGATGGCAGCAATGAAAAGCCTTTTAAGAGCATTGCCAGTTATATGCAAAGAAAGGGCTTGTTAAATGGTAATCCCGGTCGTAGTGAAATTAAACGCTGGCTAGACAGGCATCCTCACATGATGCAGGAAATTTTAAATTACAATCCCCGTTATATTTATTTCACTCTGGATAAGGATTACGTTAGAACAGCCTCGGGCGTTCCTGTTGTTCCAGGTCATACGGTTGCTGTTGATACTGATTACATTCCTTTTGGTGCGGTAATTCTGGCTGAGGTTCCCATTGTTAGCAGTGCAAACAGAATCGTAGGCAAAGAATGGCGAATACTGTTTCCGCAAGATCGGGGAAAAGTCATAACAGGACCCGCACGCATGGATATTTATACAGGCGTTGGAGAATCAGCCAGAAAAATGGCAAATAATCTGACTGGCTACGGAAAAACGTATTTATTGCTAAACAGAAACCCGTATGGAAACAGACTTGCTGCCAATTAGTTTCCGCACGCCTGGTTTTTCGAGTAGCTAAAAAAATATGTAAAAAAGGGGGGGGATGGGTTGTTATGATACCCATCCCCCCTGTTTTTATATGTTTTTTCATATTCCTGATTGAGGCTTGCCTTCTTGCATTAATGCTTCAATTTCATCAATTTCCTTGACTAAAGCTTCAGTCAGTACCTTGTTGCCATTTTGGGTGATGAGTACATTGTCTTCGATGCGGATGCCAATATTCCACCATTTTTTGTCAATTTTTTTGTCTGGCAAAATATAAATCCCTGGCTCAACGGTAATCACCATGCCTGCTTCAAGTGTGCGCCATTCATTATCCAGCTTGTAATTACCTACGTCATGCACATCCAGACCCAGCCAGTGCCCGGTTTTGTGCATGTAAAAGGGCTTGTACTCTTCTTCCTTGATAATCTCCTGAGGCTCGCCTTGTAATAGTCCCAGTTCCAGTAAGCCCGCTACAATGACTTTTACGGCTGCCTGGTGCGGTTTGTCCCAGCTGTTTCCTGCCTGTGCCTCTGTGATTGCCGCGTATTGTGCATCCAGGACGATTTGATACAGTAGCCGCTGTGCTTCGCTGAATTGTCCGTTGACTGGAAAAGTGCGGGTAATATCACTGGCATAAGCCTGATTTTCTGCGCCTGCGTCAATTAATAGCAAATCGCCATCCTGAAGCCTGGCATTATTGTCAATATAATGCAGTATGCAGGCATTTTCTCCACTGGCGACAATCGAGGTGTATGCCGCTTCCATGCCCCGTTTACGAAAAATATAGGCATACTCGGCATCAATTTCATATTCCATTAAACCTGGCTTGCAGATTTTCATGGCATGTTCATGTGCCTCGATTGATACCCTGGCTGCTTCCTGCATGAGTTTGATTTCAGTTGCTGACTTGAAAAGGCGCATTTCGTGCAGAAAAATATCCAGAGAGATAAATTCATGCGGTGCTTGTATGCCATTGCGGACTTTTGCCCGCAGGCTGTTCACCCAGGCGATAACCTGAAGGTCAAACTCCGGATTGTTGCCGATACTGTAATAGACCTTTTTGCGGTTCTCCATCAGTCCGGGGAGTATTTCATCAATATCTTCAATGGGAAAGGCATCATCAGCGGCAAAGTCTTTTCGCGCACCTTCAAGACCTGCAATGCGCCCGGTCCATTGTTCTTTTTTGGGATCTTTTTCGCGGCAAAACAGAATGTATTCACTTTCCTCCCGCTCGGGAACCAGAACCGCCACCGCTTTGGGCTCATTAAATCCGGTCAGGTAAAGAAAGTCGCTGTCCTGGCGAAAGCTGAACTCGGCATCACGGTTGCGTACCTTGAGATCGGCAGAGGCGATAATTGCAATTGCATCATTACCAATAAGATCCATGAGTTTGTCACGGCGCTGTTTGTATTCCTGGGGGCTTATTTGTATTTTTTCTGGCATGGGGTGTTTATTTTGCTTGATTTGATTATGTTTTCTTTGGGTTTTCTTTGGTTCTTCCGGTTTAGACTGGTTTTGCCCTGAGTTGTAAAAGAGCAGTTCCCAATAAAATAAACAAACTGCCAATGGTGCGATTAAACCATATTGCACGTTTTTTTGTCGAAAACCATTTTTTTGTTTTATTGGCAAGCAAACCATAACTTGTTAGTACGAGAAATGACAGACTCATAAAGGTAAATGTCATAATCAGAAACTGTGGCACAAGTTCTCTTTGCAGGTTTATGAATTGCGGAAATAATGCAGTAAAAAATAAAATCGCTTTTGGATTGGTGATAGCGACTAGAAAACCTTGCAGAAAAAAATAACTACCGTGTTTTTGCCGGGTTTCAGAATTGCCGCTAAACAAGTTAGTTTTTGAGCGCCACTGTTTTATTCCCAGATAAATAAGGTAAAGGGCACCTGTAATTTTGATAAGCAAAAACAGGCTTGTTGATGTTTTTAAAATGGCTCCCAGACCAAAAATTGCAGCCGTAGAGAGAAGCAACAAGCCACTAATATTACCCGCAGAGGAAAGCAGGGCTTTTCTGAATCCATGCTGCAAGCTGTTTGAAATAGCCAGTAATATCGCGGGTCCAGGGCTGATAATTGCAACAAGTGCTACTGCAATAAATAATAGCCAGGTTGATATTTCCATTGTTAATAATCCCGGAAAAATAAAAATCACACGTTATTTCATGCCAGCCTGTAAGTAAAGGGAAAAGCAGTGATTATTTCAAGTACCCGCTCAAAATTATCTAACAATATAGCCTGGGTACTTATAGTGGTTATAGAGCAGCTAAATTGTGATTCCTGTTCTGCTTGAATCGAATATAAAATAACCGTATGATTCGTCGCTTCGATGCCTGTCAAAGGCAAATTAGCTAATAATCATGTGGTCCAGGAGTCTGCCCGAGAACCGGGATTGAAACGAAAATTTCAGAATTGTTATAAGGTGAGTTTATCAAGAGAAGTCACTCTATTTAACGAACTTGATAAGTTCAGATTATGATGATTGTGGAATTTGCAGTCAATTTCCAGTTCTCGGACAGACTCCTGGTAGGATTACCACTGGGGAATATAAAAAATGCCTACTATTACACTTCCTGACGGTAGTCAGCGTTCATACGATCAAGCCGTTTCTATTCTGGATGTTGCCAGGGATATTGGTGCAGGTCTTGCCAGGGCAACACTTGCGGGCACGATTGATGGCAAGCAATATGATGCCTCTCATTTGATTGAAGATGATGTTGAATTAAGCATCATTACCACCAATAGCCCTGAAGGTGTTGATATTATTCGTCATTCTTCCGCTCATTTAATGGCGCAGGCAGTCAAGCAACTCTTTCCTGAAGCCCAGGTTACGATAGGTCCTGTCATTGAAGATGGCTTTTTCTATGATTTTTCCTATGAGCGCGCCTTCACGCCTGAGGATGTTGAGGCAATCGAAAAGCGTATGCAGGAGCTTATCAAGCAGGATATTCCCATTGAGCGTAGCGTTATGCCACGCGCTCAGGCGATAAAATTTTTTCGTGATATGGGTGAGGCATATAAGGCAGAAATTATTGAAAGCATCCCCAGTGATGAAGATTTATCCTTGTATAAACAGGGTGATTTTATTGATTTGTGTCGTGGTCCGCATGTGCCGAGTACCGGAAAAATACCAGCCGTCAAGCTAACCAAGCTGGCGGGAGCATACTGGCGTGGTGATTCCAATAATGAAATGTTGCAGCGAATTTATGGCACAGCATGGGAGAATAAAAAAGCACTGAAAGCCTATATTCGTCGTATTGAAGAAGCAGAAAAGCGGGATCATCGCAAAATTGCGCGCAAACTTGATCTGTTTCATATTCAGGATGAAGCGCCAGGGCAGGTTTTCTGGCATGACAAGGGCTGGACAATCTACCAGGTGATTTCCCAATACATGCGTGAACAGCAGCGCTTGCGTGACTATAAAGAAATCAATACGCCCGAACTGGTTGATTTTTCTCTGTGGGAGCGTTCCGGTCATGCTGCGAAATACAGTGAAGATATGTTCTCGCTGGAGTCAGATGGTCGCCAGTTTGCGCTTAAACCCATGAACTGCCCCTGTCATATTCAGGTTTTTAACCAGGGGCTCAAAAGTTACCGTGATTTGCCTTTGCGCCTGGCAGAGTTTGGCTCCTGTCATCGTAATGAAATGTCAGGTGCACTGCATGGTTTAATGCGTGTACGTGGATTTGTTCAGGATGATGGTCATACATTTTGTACTGAAGACCAGATTCAGTCAGAAGTCGCCGAGTTTATTGATTTTCTGCATGATGTTTATCGTGATTTTGGCTTTACTGATGTGATCTATCGGCTGTCAACACGCCCTGAAAACCGTGTGGGCAGTGATGAAGACTGGGACAAGGCTGAAAAGGCACTGGCGGATGCGCTCGACACAAAACAGCTCGAATGGGAAGAATTACCCGGTGAAGGCGCATTTTACGGACCAAAAATTGAATTTTCACTAAAAGACAGCATAGGGCGAGTCTGGCAGTTAGGTACGATACAAGTGGATTTTTCCATGCCGGCACGTCTGGATGCGGAATATGTGGCAGAAGATGGTTCACGAAAAGTGCCTGTGATGTTGCACCGTGCCATTCTTGGTTCATTTGAGCGTTTTATCGGAATCCTGATTGAACACCACGAAGGCAAGTTTCCATTATGGTTGTCTCCCGTTCAGGCAGTCATCATGAATATCACGGATAAACAGTCCGGTTTTGCCAAAGAAGCTGAAAATAGACTGAAAAAAAGTGGTATAAGGGTTGTCTCGGACTTGAGAAATGAGAAAATAGGCTTTAAAATCCGTGAACACACGCTTCAACGTATCCCCTATCTATTAGTTGTAGGTGATCGTGAAGTTGAAAAAGACTCGGTAGCCGTTCGCACTCGAAGCGGTGAAGATCTTGGAACAATGACTGTTGATGAAATCATACAGAAAATTGCACAGGAAAATTCAAGACGCGAATCACAAGTAGCGTCATAGCTGGAGTCATAAAATATTTAAGTTATTTATAGATAGAGGATTAATAGTATCGCAAAACCAAAAAAGAACCGGGTTAATGACGAAATCAATATTTCTGAAGTAAGACTTATTGATAAGGACGGCGAAAACCTCGGTGTAGTCTCAATAAACGAAGCCAAAGCCAAAGCTGCAGAAGATTCGCTGGATCTGGTGGAAATTGTACCCAATGCAAAACCGCCTGTCTGCCGCATCATGGATTACGGCAAATTCAAGTTTTCCCAGAGCAAGCAAAAAAGCACTGCAAAGAAAAAGCAAAAGAAAACCCAGGTTAAAGAAATCAAAATGCGCCCGGGTACGGATATTGGTGACTACAATATCAAGCTCAAAAAACTTGTCCAGTTTCTTGAAAATGGCGACAAAACCAAGGTGACGATTCGTTTCCGGGGGCGCGAAATGGCGCACCGTGAGTTAGGTATGGAAATGCTAAAGCGTGTCGAGGCAGACCTTGAAGAATACGGCACGGTTGAACAGTTTCCCAAAATGGAAGGTCGCCAGATGATTATGGTGCTTGCCCCAATCAAAAAAGAAAAGGGCGTCGCCTGATATTGCAAGTATAATATTAACTCAAGTTTCGGAGTTCAAATCTATCGTTACGCAGAGGAACACAGAGAAATTCGCAGAGAACCGCAGAGCTTGTAAAGAAAGAAAATAATTTACACCTCTTTCGTCTGATGCTTGTTTGATACTTTTATAATGTAACTCCGTGGTTCTCTGCGAAAGCTCTGCGGCTCTCTTCTCTGTGTTACTTAAACTGAATGACTAGAATCATTTTCTATGCTGTTCTCTGTCTTCTGTCCTCAGAAACACCCATCCCCCCTGTTTTTATATATTTTTTTAAATCTGCCTGTTTCAAATGTAGACGAGCGGATTGTTTTGCTGTTATTATCCCGCTCCAAATTTTTTTACCATTTCCTGAGGAGAGGCACTCTCAAGGGAATGTTTAACTCACCACTCAAACGAGTGTTTACAGGAGAGTCAAGATGCCTAAGATGAAAACTAACCGCGGCGCTGCCAAGCGTTTCCGCAAGCGTGCCAACGGCACCTATAAATGCAAGCAGTCACACCTGCGTCATATCCTCACCAAAAAAAGTAGCAAGCGTAAACGTCAGCTACGTGCTGGCGATGTAATCGAGAAGGTCGATACACCCATGGTTCGCAGATTATTACCTTACGTTTAATTGTTATTGAATAAATATACAGACACAGATTTAGAGGATTATAGAAAATGCCCAGAGTAAAACGCGGTGTTACAGCCCGTGCAAAGCACAAAAAAGTATTAAAGAAAGCAAAAGGTTATTATGGCGCACGCAGCAGGGTCTATCGTGTTGCGAATCAGGCAGTTACCAAGGCAGGACAATATGCTTACCGTGACCGTCGCCAGAAGAAACGTCAATTCCGTCGTTTGTGGATCGTGCGTATCAACGCAGCAGCGCGCATGTTTGATCTTTCATACAGCCGTTTGATTGACGGCTTGAACAAGGCTGAAATCGAAATTGATCGTAAAATGTTGGCTGATATTGCGGTACACGACATTGATGCTTTTGGACAGTTAGCAGAGAAGGCAAAAGCTGCCCTGGCTTAGTTTACTGTTCAGTCTGAGTTATGAATTGATGCAATAACCAGGCATAATCAGACACTTAAAAAGATGTAAAACAAAGCGAGGAAAGGCATTTGCCTTCCCTCGCTTTTTTATTGGAGAAGTATAAACGTGGAACAACTGACAGAACTCATGCAGCAGGCGGAAAGCCAGCTAAATGAAGCCAACACACTTGCACAACTGGATGAGGTAAGAGTTCATTATCTGGGTAAAAAAGGACTCATTACCGGTCAATTAAAGCAACTGGGTAAATTACCGCCAGAAGAGCGCAGAGGCGCAGGGCAGGCGATCAATAAAGCCAAACAAACGCTATCTGCTGCTCTGGATGCGCGCAAGCTGGTTCTTGAAGAAGAAGCCTTAAATGTACGTTTAAAAAATGAAACGCTGGATGTGACATTACCCGGTCGAAAAATGGATACAGGTAGCTTGCACCCTGTTACCCGAACCGCCAGACGTATTGAAGAAATTTTTATGCAGCTGGGTTTTGGTGTTGAAGTGGGTCCTGAAATTGAAGATGACTACCATAACTTTACTGCCTTAAATATTCCGGAGCATCACCCTTCTCGTGCTTCTCACGATACCTTTTATTTTGATGATGGCACCTTGCTTCGCACGCATACTTCTCCTGTGCAAATTCGTGCCATGGAAAACAAGCGACCACCTTTGCGAATCATCGCGCCTGGTCGTGTTTATCGCTGTGATTCGGATGTGACACATAGCCCGATGTTCCATCAGGTTGAAGGCTTGATGGTGGACAAAGATGTCACCTTTGCCGATCTCAAAGGCATTCTGGAAGCCTTTTTCAAGGCATTCTTTGAAGTCGATGATCTGCCCACACGTTTCCGTCCGCATTATTTTCCTTTTACCGAGCCATCAGCAGAAACCGATATTCAATGTGTGCTGTGTCATGGTGAAGGTTGTAAGGTCTGTGGCAATACCGGCTGGATTGAAGTCATGGGTTGCGGCATGGTGAATCCCGAAGTATTCCGCTATGTGGATATTGATCCTGATGTCTACACCGGTTTCGCCTTTGGTTTTGGCATAGATCGTCTGGCAATGTTGCGCTATGGCATTGATGACTTGCGTAAATTGTTCGACAACGATATTCGCTTCCTGAAGCAGTTTGGATAAGGGTGAGGTAGAAAAATGAAATTAAGTGAAAAGTGGTTGCGTGAATGGGTTAACCCTGATGTCACGACCGATGAATTGGCACATCAGTTAATTATGTCAGGAACTGAGCTGGATGGCATTGAGCCGGTGGCTTCTGCCTTTACAAATGTTGTGGTGGGGCAGATAAAACAGATTGAAGCGCACCCCGATGCAGATCGCCTGCGTGTTTGCCAGGTTGATGTCGGCTCGGATGAACTTTTGCAAATTGTGACAAATGCCCAGGTTGAGCTTGAGCAAAAAGTACCTGTCGCCATGATTGGCGCGCAATTACCTGAACCTGATGGAAAAATCTTCAAGATAAAAAAGAGCAAGCTACGCGGTGTTTTATCACAGGGGATGTTCTGCGGCTCAGAAACACTGGGAATGGGTGAAGCAGGTGAAGGCTTGCTGGAAATTCCTGCCAATGCTGAACTGGGCGCTGATTTGCGCGACGTGCTGGATCTGGATGACGTGGTTCTGGATCTGGATGCCACGCCAAACCGTGCGGATTTATTATCGGTTTCAGGAGTTGCCCGTGAAGTCGGCGTTATTACCCAGACTGCAGTTAATGCACCTGAAATAAAAACGGCAACGGTTGATATTAATGAAACTTTTCCGGTAAAAATTAGTTGTGATGATTTATGTCAGCGTTATGCCGGACGCATTATTCGTGATGTGAATACCCAAGCTGAAACACCTGTCTGGATGAAAGAAAAGCTGCGTCGCATGGATGTGCGCAGTCTTGGTCCCGTGGTTGATGTCACCAACTATGTGATGCTGGAACTGGGTCAGCCCATGCACGGCTTTGATTTTGACAAGCTTGAAGGTGGCATACACGTTAGAAATGCAGAAGAGGGCGAAAAGCTCACACTGCTGGATGGCAAGGAAATCACCCTGCGCGCCGATACAATGGTGATCGCGGACGAGAATAAAGCTTTGGCATTGGCAGGTATTATGGGCGGTCAGGACTCCGCCGTAAGTGATACGACCACGAATATCTACCTTGAAAGCGCCTTCTTTGTACCTGAAAAAATCATGGGCAAGGCGCGTACCTATGGATTGCACACCGACTCATCGCATCGTTTTGAGCGCGGTGTCTCCCCTGATTTGCAATTAAAGGGGCTGGAGCGCGCAACACAGCTTATTGTTGAAATCTGTGGTGGCAAGGTCGGTGAAATTACCGATGTTGTGACACAAGATGAGCTGGGCAAACGGGATGCCATCCATTACCAGCGTAGTCGTACCAAACGTCACCTCGGCATCGAAGTGGATGATGCGCGTGTCGAAGATATTATGACGCGCCTTGGCTGTCAGGTAGAGACCAGCGATGATGGCTGGATGATAACGCCACCGGTATTCCGTTTTGATCTGGCAACACCTGAAGATGTGGTCGAAGAGATTGCGCGAATTTATGGCTACGATAATATTCCAGGCGTATTACGCCCGATGAAGCCGCTGATCTCGGTTAAACCTGAAACACAGGTACGCGAAGAAGTATTACAAAATATTTTAATTTCTCGTGGCTATCGGGAAGCGATTACCTACAGTTTTGTTCCGCCAGAAGTTGAATCATTATTAACCGCAGGTGCCGAGCAAATACGCCTGGCAAATCCAATCTCGGAAGAACTCTCGGTAATGCGAAGTACACTCTGGTCAGGTTTAATACCCGCGCTGGACAAGAATGTAAAACGCCAGCAAACTCGGGTGCGCTTGTTTGAAAGCGGTTTAAGCTTTCAGAAATCAGAGACTGGTTTGCCAGAACAAAGAAAAAAACTTGCCGGAGCGATTACTGGCTCTTTATACCCTGAGCAATGGAGTGAAAAACCCCGACAAGTCGATTTTTATGACCTGAAAGGTGATGTTGAAGCCTTGTTAGCCGAAGCATCAGGGCAAGAGTTTAAATTTTTACCCGTCGATCATGCCACCTTGCATCCTGGGCAGTCAGCCAGGATCATGCTGGGAGATCAGCAAGTTGGTCTTTGTGGGGCGCTACATCCCGCACTTGAGAAAAAGTTGAACCTGGATCAGCAAGTATTTGTTTTTGAGCTTGATCTTGATTTTATTCAAGATAAAAAACTACCTGAATACAATAAGTTATCACCGTATCCTTCAGTTCGGCGTGACCTTGCCTTGCTGCTGAATCGGGAAGTTTCCTATGATCAAATCTCTAACACATTGAAAGAATTAAATATTAACGAACTGCTTGAGTTCTTTGTTTTTGACGTCTATGCAGGAGAAAATATCGACTCTGAGCAAAAAAGTATTGCTTTGGGCTTGATTTTTCAGGATTTTTCACGCACCCTAGAGGAAGAAGAAATAAGTGTGCATGTTGAGAAGATTATGACTACACTAGAAAGTAAATTAGGAGCAGTTTTAAGATAGTAATTTTAAATCTGTTTATACTTGTATAATAAGCTTATATAACAAGGAGTGCAGCAAATGACGCTAACCAAAGCAAATATGGTTGAAAATCTGTTTGATGAATTAGGTCTAAACAAGCGTGAAGCAAAAGAGCTGGTGGAAATGTTCTTTGAAGAAATGAAAGCTTCCCTGGAACAGGGTCAAAACATTAAACTGTCCGGTTTTGGCAACTTCATGTTGCGTGACAAGGCATCACGACCCGGGAGAAACCCAAAGTCCGGAGAGGCGATTCCTGTGAGTGCGCGTCGTGTGGTTACTTTCCGTCCAGGGCAGAAACTAAAGCAAAGAGTTGAAAAGTATGCTGGAAATGTCTAACAACAAAGAACTGCCAGCGATTCCAGGGAAGCGTTATTTCACCATCGGTGAGGTCAGCGATCTATGTGGCGTAAAGGCGCATGTATTGCGCTATTGGGAACAGGAGTTTCCTGATCTGAAACCCATGAAACGGCGAGGCAATCGCCGTTATTATCAGCGTCAGGATGTTCTTTTAATTCGCCAGATCAGAAGTTTGTTGCATGAACAGGGCTATACCATCAATGGTGCCCGGCAGAAGCTTTCAGGAGAGGAAGCCGAAGACGACAGCACCCAGGCAAACCAGTTAATTCGCCAGGTTATTACCGAACTCGAAGACCTTCTGAAAATCCTGAAAAACTGAAACTTGTGCTCTTCCCAATTTGTATAGCAGTTTCGATTAAATTTTAACCTCTTGTTTTTTTGGATTTCCATGAACTGTAGGTTGGGCTGAGGCACGAAGCCCGACGACATAGTGCTTGGCATTGTTTTGTTGGGTTTCTTCGTCAGCCCAACCTACGGCTTGTTTTTTTATGAGGGTATCCAAAAAGTAGACAGACTTCTAACCCTGCCTGCAAAATACGGGATATGCCCCGATTTCTCTCATGGTATAACTGTATTCGCATTCAGGCAGGAACTTGCATTACAATACCCATCCCCCCCTTTTTTAATACTTTTTGTTTCAGTTAAAAAGTATTAAAAAGGGGGGGGATGGGTATTTTTTTAATAAAGAGTCATACTATGAGCCAATCGATATTACAGCAATCCAGACAACATTTGCTTGAGCCTGCGGGCATCAGCGAAACACAGCTTGATCAGGTCTTTTCTCACTTGCAAGGTGCTGATCTTGCTGATTTATATTTTCAATCGACCCGTTTTGAATCGTGGATGCTGGAAGAAGGCATTATCAAAAATGGCTCATACAGTATTGAACAGGGTGTTGGGGTGCGCATGGTGGTAGGCGAGCAAACCGGTTTTGCCTATTCAGATGAGATTACACTGGACTCACTAACTGCCTCTGCAAAAGCGGCTGCTGCGATTGGAAAATCTGGACAAACCGGCAAAGTCAAAGCATGGCAAGCACGCGAACAAACTAATCTAAACAGTTTTTATGGCGTGGATAACCCACTTGCCTCAATGACTGAAGATGAAAAAATCGCACTGCTTAATCTTGCAGATAAAGAAGCGCGTGCTGCCAGCCCTTATGTGCAACAGGTGATTGCCAATATCGCCGGGGTGCATGAACATATTCTGGTTGCTGATAATGAAGGCAATCTGAGCGCAGACATTCGCCCTCTGGTACGCATGAATATTACCGTGATTGTCGAAAAAGACGGCAAACGTGAAACTGCCGGAACAGGTGGCGGTGGACGCTTTGGTTTTGATTATTTTACCCAGGCGGATCGAATCCGCAACTATGCCAATGAAGCGGTACGTCAGGCATTGGTCAATCTGGATGCGGTTGCAGCGCCAGCGGGTTCTCAAACAGTGGTGCTGGGTTCAGGCTGGCCAGGCGTATTACTGCATGAAGCGGTTGGTCATGGACTGGAAGGTGATTTTAATCGCAAGGGGACTTCTGCCTTTAGTGGTCGCATTGGTGAAAAAGTCGCAGCCAAAGGAGTCACCGTGGTGGATGATGGCACACTCGAAAATCGGCGTGGCTCACTCAGTATTGATGATGAAGGAACACCCACCAACTGCACCACACTGATTGAAGATGGCATTCTCAAGGGCTATATGCAGGACAAGCTGAATGCCCGACTCATGGGTGAGCAATCAACCGGCAATGGGCGGCGCGAATCGTATTCTCATCTGCCGATGCCGCGCATGACCAATACCTACATGCTGGCGGGTGAACTGGATCCTGAAGAAATTATCGCCTCTGTCGATAATGGTTTATATGCCGTTAACTTTGGCGGCGGGCAGGTGGACATCACCTCCGGCAAGTTTGTGTTCTCGGCATCTGAGGCGTATTTGATTGAGAATGGCAAGGTCACGCGACCTGTTAAAGGTGCAACTCTGATTGGCAATGGTCCGGACGTATTAACCCGCGTGAGCATGATCGGCAATGATCTGGCACTGGATAAAGGCGTTGGCATGTGTGGCAAGGCAGGGCAGAGCGTACCGGTAGGGGTTGGGCAACCGACCATGAAAATTGATGGCTTAACCGTAGGTGGCACGGAGGTACAGGCGTAATGGATGCGATGGATATAAGACAAACCGAAAACGAATTACGCGAAGTCTCTGAACGGGTACTTAAACTGGCAAAAAAATATGGCGCGAGTGCGGCAGATGTGAGCCTCAACAAGGGCACTGGTTTGTCGGTTGAAATACATAATGGCAGTGTCGATAAACTCGAATATAACCGTGATCAGGGCTTGAGCCTGAGTGTTTATATGCAAGGAAAGTCAGGTGGAATAGCAGGGCTAAAAACCGGCTCAGCCACCAGCAGTGATTTATCCCCACAGGCAATCGAAGATACCGTCAGGGCAGCCTGCAATATTGCCAAATTTACAGGTGAAGACCAATACGCAGGGCTTGCTGATGCCGAGCTGATGGCAACCGAAGTGGTGGATCTTGATCTTTATCATCCCTGGGATTTACAAGCCGAAAGAGCGATTGAAATTGCCACCGAATGCGAGCAGCTGGCACTGGATTTTGATGAGCGCATTATTAATTCAGACGGCGCAGGCATTAATACCTACAGCGGGATCAGTGTGATTGCGAATACACACGGTTTTACCGGCGTGATCCCTTCCAGTCGGCATTCGATCAGTTGCTCGGTGATCGCGCAAGACCCAAATGCAAACAACAAGGAAGGCATGCAGCGCGATTACTGGTATAGCAATAGCCGCCTCAGTGAAAAACTTGAATCGGCACAGGCAGTTGGCAAAAAGGCAGCCGAGCGCGCACTCAAGCGAATTAATTCACAACAACTTGGCACCCGCCAGGCAAATGTACTTTACTCACCTGAAATGGCGCGCAGCCTTATTGGTCATTTTAACAGCGCCATAAGCGGTAGCTCGCAATATCGGCAATCGACCTTTTTGCTGGATTGCGTTGATCAGCAGGTCTTTCCTGAATTTATCCGCTTGCATGAGCAGCCTCACATCCCGCAGGCATTTGGCAGCTGCTGTTTTGACAAGGAAGGCGTGGCAACCAAAAACCGCGATATTGTGGCAGATGGGATTGTGCAAAACTATATTATGAGCAGCTATTCAGCACGTCAGCTGGGGTTGCAGACCACCGCCAATTCAGGTGGAACACATAACCTCACACTGGATTCCACCGGACAAAATTTTGCCGAGTTATTAGCCATGCTAGACACGGGCTTACTGGTTACCGAGCTGATTGGTAGCGGTATCAATGGCATGACGGGTGACTATTCACGCGGAGCAGCTGGCTTCTGGGTTGAAAATGGCGAAATTCAGTATCCGGTTGAAGAAATCACCATTGCAGGCAATCTAAAAGAGATGTTTAAACAGATTGTGGCGGTTGGAAATGACGTTGATTATCGCAGTGGAACACGCACAGGGTCGATATTAATTGAAGGCATGACCATAGCTGGCAGTTAGTCATGACTGAATTTAAAAAAGTCAATGAAAATAGTGAACTATCTGGCATTATTCGCTCAAAACCTGAAGATTTTCAGGTGGATGAAATTCCGTCATTTAAACCCTCAGGGCAGGGCGAACACGTCTGGTTACATATCCAGAAAACAGCTGAAAATACCGACTGGGTTGCAGGGCAACTGGCTAAAATAGCCGATGTTCCCAGACGTGATGTCAGTTTTGCCGGAATGAAAGACCGCAATGCCGTCACCACACAATGGTTTAGCGTACAAATGCCCGGGCGCGAAGCACCCGACTGGCAGAAATTTCTACCTGAATCAATTCAAGTGCTGGCTGAAAAACGTCATGACAGAAAACTGCGCCGTGGAACCTTGCAGGGCAATCGCTTTAACATTCTTATCCGTGATTTCAAAGGCAGCGAAGATGAACTTAAAGCCAGTATAGAAAGAATCCGGCAGCAGGGTATTCCCAATTATTATGGCAAACAACGCTTTGGACGTGGAGGCTTTAATGTGCAAAAAGCCGAGCAATGGTTTAAGGGCGAGTTCAAAGTGAAAGGACGCCAAAAACGCAGTATTTATCTATCCGCCGCAAGATCATGGATTTTTAATCATGTACTCTCGGAGCGCGTCAAAAATGGCAACTGGAACCAGCCGCTTGATGGCGATGTGTTTATGCTGGATGGCACTCAATCCTGCTTTTCAGAAGCAATTGACGATACCATAATACAGCGCGTAGCACAGCTTGATATTCATCCAAGCGGGGTTCTATGGGGCAGGGGGCGACCAGGCTCACAGGGCAAAGTTGCTGAAATAGAGCAGAAAATCGCAGCAAGGTTTCCTGTTCTGTGTGAAGGGCTGGAACGATATGGCTTAAAGCAGGAGCGCAAGTCATTACGCTTAATTGTGAAAAATTTAGCCTTTGCTATGATGCCGGAAAAACAACAGGTTTCACTTCGTTTTACGCTGCCCTCAGGGGCGTTTGCCACATCTGTTTTAAATGAAATAGGTGCGTTTAGTTCAACTGTTGAGGAATAAATCATGTCAGAAACACCATCGCTTCACTCTTCTATAATTGCATTAGTTTCACTAGCCTCAGGCATTGCCTCAAAGCACCCAGACATGGGCTTATGCCAACTGGATAAACTTCGCCACATGGGAATTGCAGAATCACAAATTGATACCGTTATTGAAATCGCCCGTCATATCCGCGATGAAGCAGCACAAAAATTGGATGCCGCTTTCGATGAAAAGTCCGCCAGCAGCGATTCAGAAACCGCGACAGAAGAAACGGACACAAGCGGGCAAGCCTGCTGTTCAACAACCGCCAGCGGACAATCTTGCTGTTGATATACGGTGACGATGAACTGTGTCAGTAAAGCCTGGTTAGCCCATGAAAGGGAACTGCGTGCCTTTATCTACTCGCGTGTAAAAGAAGCACAATTAAGCGAAGACCTGTTGCAGGATGTCTTTATCAAGGCACTTGCAGAAGGTAGCCAGTTTTGCGAACTGCAAAATGCCCGCGCCTGGCTATATCGCGTCGCCAGAAATCGTATTATAGACTATCAGCGCACCGCCAAACTCCACGATGATATTCCAGAACAGCTAGAAGATAATAAGCAAAACGAAGACGCACCAGTCAACAACCTTGCCGTGTGCCTGCCTGTCGCCTTAAAAAAAATGCAGCATGACGATGCCGATATAATCCAGCGCTGTGATCTTGAAGGCATGAACCAAAGCGAATACGCCAAACACAAAGGCTTAACACTCACCGCAACCAAATCACGCATCCAGCGAGCCAGAAAGCGCCTGAAAAATGAATTGCAAAGCACCTGTAAAATCCGCTTTGATGAACAGGGGAATGTGTGTTGCTTTGGGGATGAAGCCGGGTAAGGTTAATCCAACGCCTGAAATCCCTCACGGTATTCGTTACAATCTGACTTTGCATAATAACTACAATCGGCGAATTATGGGTTTTGATAATGCTCATGCGATAAAAACTCGTAAATCAAGAGGTTATAAAGGTAGAATAATTACTTATGATCATATTCAGCAAACACCTATTGATAAAGGGACGCCTTACGAATTTACCAGTGCCGAACAATTGCTTCACGACTTTCTCCAGCGAGTCAATAATATTCTCAATAATTTGGATCAATAAGATGAACACTATTTTAAATGTAGGCATTATGCCCAGAGAGCAGTATCAACAACGTCTGTTAGACATTGCAGGTGGGCGCTACAAGCCTAAACCCAATGAACCAAAAATCTGGTTTAGTTCTATAAAATCCCTAAGCGCTGTATTGAGTGATCATAATGTAAAACTGCTAAAAATAATTCAGGAACAACAACCTGAAAATTTAAAAGCACTATCAGAAATTAGCGGGCGAGAAGTAAGCAACCTGAGCCGAACATTAAAGACAATGGAACATTACGGCATCGTGGAATTACAGAAACAGCAACGGATGGTAAAACCTGTTGTTAAAGCTACAGAATTTGCTATTCAGTATCGGCTTTGATTAAAGAGGGCAATGTTTCTCTGGGGATGAGCAGGGTGAGGTGTTTTGATATAACTCCTGTTTTCACAAAAACATATCAAAAACCGGGGGGATGGGTATCAGAAGACAGAAGCAGAGCATGTAGTTGTAGCAACGTAGCCCGTATGAAGCCTGCGGAATACGGGAATTGCACATTGTTAAGCAGTGTTCCCGTGTTTCGTTCCTCAACACAGGCTGGCTGTCTACGCAAAAATATATAAAAAACAGGGGGGATGGGTGTTGAGAATAAAACTGGTAATTCCTGGCTTAATTCTTTTCGCAAGTATAAGCACTTCATCAGATATTGCTTGATAATTAATCAATTTAAGGTAATTCTAAGCTGCTAAACCACCAAATAACTAAAAATAATTATAGGCATCTGTTAATTCTATTTTTGTATTTATGCAAAGACAGTGAATTGAGGGAACCACATAAGATTTAGGAGGGTCTTGTGAAACATAAAAAATATCATATCTTTATAGGCGTGCTATCCTTGTTTGCCAATATTGTTCTACCAACATTTATAATCAAATATTATCAACTGATAACAAATGTATGCGAAAAAAAAGAAACAGCAGTTTATGTTTTTTTTGCATTCCTGGTATTGTTCTGGTTTATCACTCTGGCTGTGACTTTATATGAATTAGGGGGGTATTTACTGCACACTGCAAATCACGACTATGAAAACTATGAGGGAAGAAAGTCATTGTAAGGATTCCTGTTCGTGGACAGGAAGTTGTGATATTTATCAATTAATTTGTCAGCTAATATACCCATCCCCCCCTTTTTTGATACTTTTTTGCTATCATAGCCCTGCTAAATAACTACTACGAGAGGATAAACAAACAAATGAATGAAGAAGAAGTAAAAAAACAGTTAGATGAACTGTTAAGTGCAGTTGAAGAGAAGAAAAAAAGTATTCAGTCTTCTGCAATCATCGCTAAAAACGAGTTTCTTGACAAACTGGAAACTCTCAGTGAAAGTGTTGAAGAAAAAATTGACGACATTGATACTGACACGATAAAGATGAAATTGACCCTGGCTAAACTCAAAATCCTTGAAGAGTGGGATGAGATTGAAGATAAAATCTCAAATCTGGGAAGCAAGGCAAAAGAAATCGCTGAAGCTTCCGAAGATGAAGTTAAAGAAGGCTGGGAATCAGTCAAGGACTTCGCTGAAAATGTAGAGGAAAAAATCACTAAATTCTTTACCAGAAACGTCTAGGACCTGTCCGAAGAAGGTTAAAGCGGGTTAAATCTGAATATACAGATTTAACCCGTGGCTCTACTTGTTTCTTATTTCTTTAGGCATAATGTCCCTGTAACTCTGTTGATAAGACGAGGCACTTTCCAGGATAAATTTCTGAAACTCCAGCGCACAGGTAGAGAGACGCTTGCCCTTTCGTGAAACCAGATTCCAGTAACGCTCCAGCGGAAAATCTTCAACATTCAGGATCATCAGTTTTTTCGCCTCCAGTTCCAGCTTTATGGTATGTAATGCCACAATTCCCAGACCAAGCCCTGCCACAACGGCGTGTTTGATCGACTCATTGCTGCTCATTTCATAGGAACTAACAAACTCCAGCTCATGTTGTTCAAAATGAGTATGGATTGCCGCTCTTGTTCCTGAACCCTCTTCTCTTACAACGAAGGGCATTTCAACAATTTCATTCATCAGAATCTTGTTAAAGCCTCTTTCCTTAGCAATCGGATGATCAGGCGAGGCAATAACAACCAGCGGATTTTCCATTATCTTCTGAGAAACCAGATCCAGCTTTTTGGGAGGCTCTCCCATAATCACAAAATCAGGGGCATAATTTTGCAGTTGTGTTACCAGTGTTTCACGATTTGTTATATCAAGTTTAATATTAACTTTAGGGTTTAAGTTACTGAATTTAGATATCATATGAGTAACAAAATGATTTGCAGTTGTTGCCGCAGAGATCGTTATTTGCTCTTCTTTGTTTTGCAGAAAATTTTCCAGTGACTGAAGCTGTTTTAGTATATTTCTCTCATGCTCCCGTACCTGTTTGCCAATGCTGGAAATTACAATCTTCTTGCCCTGTCTTTCAAACAGGCTAACTCCCATATTCTCTTCCAGCTGTCTCATCTGCATAGATACTGCTGGCTGGGTCATATTTAAGCGTTCAGAAGCCCTTGTATAACTTTGGGTTTCAGCGACTACTTCAAAAATTTTTAACTGCTTCAAGGTGATGTTCATTTAATGTACAACTTTTTTTTATGTTTTAATTAGAATTTATCAGTTTATCTTATTTCAATACTTCTTTATACTGCGCGCACTGAAAATTTCAACATGAAAGATTCAGACCACTATTATTCAAAAAGGAGTTAAATATGGATCAGTCAGCACGTTATGCAGACTTAAGTCTTGACGAAGATACGCTAATCAAAGAAGGCAAGCACATTCTTGTCGCTTATACAATGGAACCTAATGGTCCTGGCTATCTGGAAGCAGCAGCTCACTTTGCAGCTGAGTCTTCAACGGGTACTAACGTAGAAGTTTCTACTACGGATGATTTCACCAAAGGCGTTGACGCACTGGTATATGAAATCGACGAAGCAAAAGGCATTATGAAAATTGCCTACCCGAATGAATTATTCGACCGCAACGTCATTGACGGACGTGCAATGATCGTTTCATTCCTGACTCTGACTATCGGTAATAACCAGGGTATGGGAGATATTGCTCATGCTCAAATGCAGGATTTTTATGTACCACCTGCAATGCTTGCACTGTTTGACGGCCCTTCAAAAACAATTCATGATTTGTGGTCATTACTAGGTCGTGACCATAAAAATGGTGGTTATATTGCAGGAACAATCATTAAGCCTAAATTAGGCTTGCGTCCTGAGCCTTTTGCAGAAGCTGCTTACCAGTTCTGGCTGGGTGGTGACTTTATCAAAAATGACGAGCCACAAGGAAACCAGGTTTTCTGTCCGATCAAGGAGGTATTGCCTCTTGTCCACGATGCAATGAAACGCGCTCAGGACGAAACCGGCGAAGCCAAGCTATTCTCCATGAATATCACCGCAGATGATCACCATGAAATGTGCGCGCGTGCTGACTATGCACTTGAAGTATTTGGTGAGGATGCACCGCGTTTAGCATTCCTGGTTGATGGTTATGTAGGTGGTCCTGGCATGGTGACAACGGCTCGCCGTAATTACCCTGATCAGTACTTGCACTATCATCGTGCGGGTCATGGCGCCGTGACTTCACCATCATCCAAGCGTGGTTACACCGCTTATATTCTGGCTAAAATGGCTCGCCTGATGGGTGCTTCAGGAATCCATGTAGGCACAATGGGCTACGGTAAAATGGAAGGTGGCGCTGATGATAAAATCATCGCTTACATGATTGAGCGTGATGAGTGTCAAGGTCCTTTCTACTATCAGAAATGGCACGGTATGAAGCCAACCACACCTATTATTTCTGGCGGTATGAACGCACTTCGCCTGCCTGGATTCTTCGAGAACCTGGGTCACGGTAATGTCATCAATACATCAGGTGGCGGATCTTATGGTCATATCGACAGCCCTGCTGACGGTGCAATCTCATTGAAGCAGGCTTACCAGTGTTATCTGGAAGGTGCTGATCCAATCGAATTTGCCAAAGACCACAAAGAATTTGCGCGCGCATTCGAGTCATTCCCAGGTGATGCAGACAAACTTTATCCTGGATGGAGAGAGAAACTTGGCGTACATAAGTAAGCCCTAGTGATATCCTTAGTATATTAAGGTATAAAAAGCTCCAGTATGAAAATACTGGAGCTTTTTTTATGCTCTTGAAACAATTAAAAATACCTCAACTATACTCTTCACGGTTAAACCTGTGCTTTGCAGAGGGATTAAACCACATCGTTTTTTTGAAGTAGAACATTAGCAATCAATGGAAACAATTAAATGACAGGTTTTAACACAAACAAAATATTTTTTTATATCGCTTTGTTTTTTATCGTTTTGCTGACAACAGTGAATACCGCTTTTAGCAAGGAAACACCTGAAAATCGCATTATCAAACTGGCAACCACAACCAGCACTGAAAATTCCGGGTTGCTTGCTTACCTGTTACCCGAGTTTGAAAAAGATAGCGGCTACAAGGTGCATACCATTGCCGTAGGCACAGGCAAGGCTTTGCGTATGGGACATGATGGTGATGTGGACGTGCTTCTGGTTCATGCATTGAAGGCTGAGAAAAAGTTTGTTGCAGATGGGGATGGCACGCAACGCTTTCCTGTTATGATGAATGATTTTGTTGTAGTTGGCGCCAAATCTGACCCTGCCCGGCTTGCCAGCTTGAAAACAGTAGAGAAAGTGTTTCAAGCCATTGCCAGCACTTCTAGCCGGTTTATTTCTCGCGGGGATGACTCTGGCACAAATAAAAAAGAGCTGGGCATCTGGAAAAGCAGCAAAATAAATCCAAAAGGCAAACCCTGGTATATTGAGGCAGGGCAAGGTATGGGCAAGGTTTTGCAAATTGCAGGTGAAATGGATGCCTATACACTGACTGATCGGGGCACCTGGCTGGCTTATGCGGATAAATCGCCACTGCAAATTGTTTTTGAAGGAGATCAGCGCCTGTTTAATCCTTATGGCATTATTGCAGTAAATCCGGCGAAATATCCCGATGTAAACAATCAGGGGGCTAAGGCATTAATCAAATGGATCACATCCAGCAAAGGGCAAAAACTTATCGGCGATTTCAAAATTGCAGGCAAGGTTCTGTTTAAGCCTAACGCATCCTCTCTGGCTCTCTCTAATCCTGTAAAATGAGCCCTCCCGATTTAAATGATATTACAGTGGTTATTCTTGCCGGGGGAAAAGGACGTCGCCTCGGCGGTCAGGATAAGGGGCTGGTTGATTACAGGGGAAAGCCCCTGATTGAGCATATTATAGAGGCAATCAAACCACAGATCGGCAACAATATACTGATTAATGCAAATCGTAATCAGGCTGTTTATGCAGACTATGGTTTTCCTGTTATTAGCGATGAACTGGATGGCTATCAAGGGCCTTTGGCAGGCTTCGCAAGCGCAATGAAGACAGTCAAAACCCGCTATATTTTGACGCTGCCCTGTGATGGTCCGTTAGTTCCGCATGATCTGCTTGCGCGAATGCTTGCAGAAGTTGTGGATTCAGCGACAGCAGATACACTGGTCGTCGCGCATAATGGCGACAGATTACAACCGGTTTACGCGCTTATTCACGTCAATCTGCTGGATAGTCTCGAAAAGTTTCTTGCCGAAGGAGAACGTAAAATTACCCTCTGGTATGCCAGGCATAATATGAAAATTGCCGACTTTTCAGATAATCCCGAAGCCTTTAATAATATTAATACAGAAGAACAACGGCAAATAATGGAAAGTAATTAAGATATATGTGTCATCCTTTAATGAGCCGCTGATATTTGCGACTCATACCACCCATCCCCCCTTTTTTTATATATTTTTTCCCGCAAAGATTGCAGTTGCGTAGGGTTGGTGCAGCCATGCGTAACCAATCGAATCTGCTTGGTTACATAAACTCCAGCAAGCCTACAATTACATGCTCTGACTCTGTCCTCTGTCACCCATCCCCCCCTGTTTTTATATATTTTTCTCCCGCAAAGATTGCAGCATCAGGCTGATATTATCCGTCTCAATCAAACTAATCTCATCACGCAGATATAGCTGTTTCATTAGCTCAAGATCATTAATCGAATAAACCATCCACTGCCAGTTGCCCTGCCAAAGCTTGTCTTTCCCGGGGAAAATAGTATAGGCACAAATCAAGTAATCAGGCTGTAAAATCGTCGCAAGATTGCGAGTACATTCATTGTACTGGTAAAAAACAAAACCGCTGCGAAACTTGCTGTGTTGCTGGATATATTTAATCGCAGATGAGCTGAACGAGATAATTGTCACCTGTGATTCAAACCCCCTGAGTGCCTCAAGTATTTTGTCCAGCACCTCGACCAGACCCCAGCGAGCCAGGCTTTCACGTTTCACTTCAATAAAGGCATGAACCTGGGGATAGCGTTGCAGCAGACCCAGAATTTCATCCAGACAAGAAACCTGAGTCGGCAAAAACTTGTCACCAAAACGATCAGGCAAGTGTGCGCTCAAAGCCCTGATTTGATCATTTGACAGATCAAAAATAGAAACATCCAGATTAGCAACGCGCTTAAAATCAGTATCGTGAAAAACCAGTAAGGCACCATCTGCATTGACCTGAATATCAAACTCGATATTTAAAGCACCAGCTTTCAAAGCGGCTTCTAAAGCAGCATAGGAGTTTTCGGGATAATTTGTATTGTCGCCCCGGTGCGCAACCAGTTTACGGGCTTTATTATTTGTATTCATAGGGCGAACTATAGTCAATAAGAGATAAATTGCACGATAATCCGATAATTGTCATTCCTCAGTTTCTTCTCAGGAGTAGACGGGTTAAAATGGCGCGCCTCATGAATGCACCTTACCGCGAAATACCCTATAACTATACCTCCTTTTCTGACCGGGAAATTGTCCTGCGCGTACTTGGCGAACGTGCCTGGGAAATCCTCGAGCAACTCCGTGATGAACGCGCCACAGGGCTTTCGGCTCACATGCTGCTTGAAGTTTTGGGGGATGTCTGGATTGTAATGCGCAATCCCTATATTCAGGATGATCTGCTGGAGAATGAAAAACGTCGCTATTCCCTGATGCAAACGATGCGCGAGCGTTTACAACGCATTCGTGAGCGGGCTTCGGGAAATGAGCTAACCCTGGAACTGGTCGATATTGCCTGTCATTCGGTGGATGAATTTGCTACCTGGTTCGCTGATTATTATGCACTGCGCAAACGTGCCAGGCGTAAATTCCGCCACATTACCCGCAAGGATAATATCCACTTTGACGGGCTGGCGCGGGTCTCGCATGTCACCGATGCCACTGACTGGCGCGTTGAGTTACCGTTTGTGGTACTCACCCCGGATAGCGAAGAAGAAATCGCACTGCTGGTACAGACTTGTATCAAGCTGGGTTTGACCGTGATTCCACGTGGCGGTGGCACGGGCTACACGGGTGGTGCAATCCCGCTGGATGCCATGAGTGCCGTGATTAACACCGAAAAACTGGAAACGCTGGGAGAGATTCAGCAGCGTGATGACCTGTCGGGTGTGGAGCAAAGCGTAGCGGTGATTCGTGCCGATGCGGGCGTAGTGACCAGGCGAGTTTCGGATGCAGCAGACAGGGCAGGGCTGGTTTTTGCCGTTGATCCTACCTCGCAGGATGCCTCAACCATTGGTGGCAATGTCTCCATGAATGCGGGCGGTAAAAAAGCGGTGATGTGGGGAACAACTCTGGATAATCTGGTTTCCTGGCGCATGATTACGCCAGATGCCGAGTGGCTGCATATTGAACGCCTGAATCATAATCTGGGTAAAATTCACGATCAGGAAGAGGTCAGCTTTAAGGTCACACGCTATCAAAAAGATGGCAAAACACCCAAAGGCGAAGCCGAAATTCTTCAGTTCAAGGGGCAGTTTTTTCGCAAGCAGGGGCTTGGAAAAGACGTAACCAACAAGTTTTTAGGTGGCTTGCCGGGGATACAAAAAGAAGGCTGTGATGGCTTGATTACCTCGGCTGAATTTATTTTGCACCGAATGCCAGAGCAGGGTCGCACCGTCTGTATGGAATTTTACGGCAGCGACTTGCAACAGGCAGTCCCCGCCATTGTGGAAGTCAAAGACTATCTGGATAACAACCCGGAAGTGTTACTCGCAGGTCTGGAACACCTTGATGAACGCTATGTCAAGGCGGTTAAATACACACCCAAATCAGCGCGTCGAGCTTTTCCAAAAATGGTCTTGATTGCCGATATTGTTGGCGATGATGACAAAGCCGTGGCAGCGGCAGCCTCGCATATTGTTGAGCTGACCAATGCCCGCAATGGCGAGGGCTTTATTGCGGTTAGCCCTGAAGCGCGTCGCCAGTTCTGGCTGGATCGTGCCAAAACCGCCGCCATCGCCGCGCATACCAATGCCTTTAAGATCAATGAAGATGTGGTCATCCCGCTGGATCGGCTGGATGCTTACAGCGAAGGCATTGAGCGCATTAATATTTTCCAGTCCACGCAAAACAAGCTGGCACTGATTGATGCCATGCTGGAGTTTTTACGCAGTGAAAACCCTGAGCTTGAGCGGCAGTTGCGTCTGCAACCCGATTATGAACAGAGCGCAGAAAATGATGCCATCCTGCAAGCCAAAAAAGATCATGCCGCCGAATATTTAGTCAAAGTGCGTGCGCGTTGGCAGTCAATTCTTGATCATGTTGATGAAGATGCCAGTGAGCATGATGAGCTGCTGGATAATGAATCTCGCCAGTCTTTACAAGAGGGTGACAAGCTAATCAATCTGCTGCTGCGGCGTGATCTGCGTATCTCCTATCGCAAGGAAATCAGAAAACCGCTGGATGATATTTTTGTTGGTCAAACGCTCCAACCGTTGCGCGCAGCGATGCAGAAAATTCACAAAAAAATTCGTTCACAACGTCTTTTTGTGGCACTGCACATGCACGCAGGCGATGGCAATGTGCATACCAATATCCCCGTCAATTCGAATGATTATGAAATGATGCAGGAAGCCGAGCGCATTGTTGATCAGGTTATGGAACTGGCACTGTCGCTAAATGGCGTTATTTCGGGTGAACACGGGATTGGTCTGACAAAAATGCACTATCTGCAAGAAAGTGTGATTAACGACTTTGCAGAATATAAACAGGCAGTAGACCCCAAAGGGCATTTCAACAAGGGCAAACTGATGCCAGG
>Ga0256832_1000458_pt1 | contig 26292 bp, 31 predicted proteins | sample 134614metaG_FD_190534 | JGI IMG/M metagenome (GOLD analysis project Ga0256832, IMG submission 190534) | Hydrothermal vent microbial communities from Lau Basin, Pacific Ocean - 134-614 | ecosystem: Environmental > Aquatic > Marine > Hydrothermal vents | place: Pacific Ocean: Lau Basin | collected... | reverse complement strand
AGCACCGGCAGAGGCGTTTCGGCCCGAGGCCGCCAGGTCAGACGGCCCTCGCCCACGGGATCGTCGTCCCGGGGGTCCGGGGGAAATTTATGAAAACCCCAGCGCGCCCCCAGGGCGCATTCGATGAGCACCTTGTCCTGGTCGATGCGGCACTCGCCATCTGCGCATTCACTGGCGGGCACCCAGGCCCGGGGGTCGTTCTTCCAGGCGCAGAAATCCCGGTTCGGCGGCTTGCCATAGGCGGCCTCCAGGACCTGCCAGGTGTTCCAGAAGGCCTGCCATTCACGCTGGTAGCCCGGATTGCGACGCAGGAATTCCCAGGCCCACTGAGCACTGGTCAGACGTTCACAGAACGCATAAGCTAGAGGGTCTTTCCAGTCAGGATGAAGCATGACGCCTTATGAAGATTACGGAACCGCCACCATTATTGCATATGATGCAGCGTCTCATTGCCGAACCCTCGGTGAGCAGTGTCAGCACCGAATGGGACCAGCCCAATGTGCGCGTTATCGATCTGCTTGCCGACTGGCTGAAAGATATGGGATTTGCCGTGCGCAAGCTGCCCGTGCCGGATCACCCGGGAAAGTTCAACCTGGTGGCCAGCGCAGGCAGCGGCTCCGATGGCCTGGTACTGTCAGGACACACGGACACCGTGCCCTTCGATGAAAGCCGCTGGCGCAGCGATCCTTTCGCCCTCACAGAACGGGACAACCGCCTCTATGGCCTGGGCAGCACGGACATGAAAGGTTTTTTCGCTCTGGTGCTGGAAGCCCTGCGCGGACTGGATCTGTCGAAGCTGAAACATCCCTTGGTGATTCTTGCCACGGCGGACGAGGAAAGCTCCATGAGCGGCGCCCGGGCCCTGGCGGACAGCGGCCAGGCCCTGGGTCGGCATGCGATCATCGGCGAACCCACCAGCCTCAGACCCATCCGCATGCACAAGGGGATCGCCATGGAATGCATCCGCATCACCGGCCGCTCCGGCCATTCCAGCAACCCGGCCCTGGGCAACAACGCTCTGGAGGGCATGAGCCTGGTGCTGAAAGAGATCATGGATTGGCGCCGGGAACTGGGACAACGCCACAGTCATCCCCAGTTCGAGGTAGCGGTTCCCACAGTCAACCTGGGACACATCCACGGCGGCGACAACCCCAACCGCATCTGCGGCCAGTGCGAACTGCACATCGATATCCGTCCCCTGCCGGGCATGGATCTGGACGAACTGCGCGGCGAGCTGGACAGGCGTCTGGCCATGGTGCTCCAACCCACGGGCCTGAGCCTGGAACGGGAATCCATGTTTGGTGGCGTTCCCGCCTTGGAAACCCCCGCCTCAGCAGAAATCGTGCGCAGTGCCGAGCAACTCACCGGTCACACCGCTGAGGCGGTTGCTTTCGGCACAGAGGGGCCTTTCCTGCAACGGATGGGCATGGATACGGTCATCCTGGGACCGGGCAGCATCGATCAGGCCCACCAGCCTGACGAATTCTTGAGCATGGACCAGATCCAGCCCGGTATCCAGATCATCCAGCAACTCGTTCATCGTTTCTGCATGACCTGATATGATGGCCCCATGAACATGGATGCCAACAACTTCGTCTGCTGGTTCCGCCAGGCCTCACCCTATATCCACGCCCACCGGGGCAGCACCGTAGTGCTGGCTTTTGGTGGCGAAGCAGTGCAGGAGGCGGACTTCGACAAGCTCATCCACGATATCGCCCTGCTCCACAGCCTGGGGCTGCGTCTAGTGCTGGTGCATGGCACCCGCCCGCAGATCGAGGAGCGCCTCAAGCTGCGCAAGGCGAACATGCAGGTGGTCAACGGCATGCGCGTCACCGACGAGCACGCCCTGCTGTGCGTCAAGGAAGCCGCGGGGACGGTGCGTGTGGAGATCGAGGCCCTGCTCTCCACGGGCCTGGCCAACTCCCCCATGGCCGGGGCGCAGATCGCCGTGGATTCGGGCAACTTCGTCACCGCCAAGCCCCTGGGCATCATCGATGGCGTGGACTACCAGCATACGGGGGAAGTGCGGCGCATCAACACCGCGGCCATGAAACAGCGCCTGGACGCCGGCGCCATGGTACTGGTCTCTCCCCTGGGTTATTCGCCCACCGGGGAGGTATTCAATCTCAACGCCGCCGACGTGGCCGCCGCCATCGCCCGGGAACTGCACGCGGACAAGCTTATATTCCTCACGGACAACAAGCTCACGGACAGCCACCGCCAGGTTATCGAGAGCATGGTTCCCCGGGAAGTGGACGCCTTGCTCAAACGCCGCAGATCCCTGGACGAACAGTTGCAGCGCGTATTGCGCAACGCCGCCCAGGCTTGCCGCAACGGCGTGGCCCGGGCGCATATCCTGCCCCGGCGCCAGGACGGCGTTCTGTTGACAGAGCTGTTCACCCGGGACGGCGCGGGCACTCTGGTCACACCGGAACGCTGGGAAACCCTGCGCCAGGCGCGCATCGACGACGTGAGCGGCATCCTGGAACTCATCAAGCCTCTGGAAGAAGCGGGGGTGCTGGTGCGCCGCTCCCGGGAGTACCTGGAAAACGAAATCAGCCAGTTCAGCGTCATCGAACGCGACGGCGCCATCATTGCCTGCGCGGCCCTGTACCCCTTTGAAAAAGAAAAGATGGCGGAGCTGGCCTGCCTGGTGGTGCATTCTGACTACCGCCAGGGAGGAAGAGGTGATCAACTCCTGGAGCATGTACGCCAGCAGGCCAGGAACCTGGGCATGGAAAAGCTGTTCGTGCTCACCACCCGCACGGCCCACTGGTTCCGGGAACGGGGCTTCAGCAGCGCCGATGTCTCGCAACTACCCGGAAAGAAGAAAGACCTCTACAACTGGCAGCGCAACGCCAGAATGCTGATTCTTCCCCTGGAGGCATGATGAAGCTGCCCCTGGCCGCGCTGGTCGCCTTCAACCTGCTTTCCCTGGCAATCGCCCTGTACATGGGCTGGGACCCGGCCCGTATCCTGTTCCTGTACTGGGCGGAGAACGTGGTCGTGGCCCTGTGGCAGATCCCGCGCTTCTTCGTAGCCGAAAGCAACCATCCAGACGCCGGCTATAAACTGCCCAACCGGGTGTTCATGACAGTTTTCTTCCTTTTCCACTATGGCATCTTCACCTTCGTTCATGGCATGCTGGTTTTTTCCCTGTTCCTGAATCAGGAGATGACGCAGAATGCCGTCATAAACCTGGTGACCGGCACCCCCGGGCTGCCTCTGGCGCTTCTGGGACTGCTGCTCAGTCATGGCGTGCAGTTCTTCTCTGACCTGGCCAACGGCACCGCCACTACCACGCCTCTGAACCAGGTCATGGCCCAGCCCTACAAGCGCATCGTGGTGTTGCATCTGGTGGTGCTGCTGAGCGGCGCCCTGCTCATGTTCCTGCCCTATCCCATGACCAGCCTGGTGCTCCTGGCGGTAATCAAGACCGGCATGGATGTCTATATGGATCGCAAGCAAATGAAACGACAGGAAATCCCTGCCAATGTCGCACAGTTCTAAAAAAGCCGTCATCACCGCTATCATCTCCAACGCCCTGGTGACGGCGATCAAGTTCATTGCCGCCATTCTCAGCGGATCAGCCTCCATGGCCAACGAGGCGGTGCATAGTCTCATGGATACCCTCAACCAGGGATTCCTGTTCCTGGGGCTGCGGGAAAGCGAGAAACCTGCAGACACCGTTTACGCCTTTGGCCACGGCCAGAAGAAATATCTGTGGAACCTGTGGTCCGCCATCGGCCTGTTTTCCATCGGTGCCGGTCTGGGCCTGTCCCATGCCTGGCACAGTTGGGAAGGGTTGGGAAGCCACCAGATCATAGAAACGGCCAGCCTGTTTGGCCATGAAGTCAGCACCCTATGGATCAACCTGAGCGTGCTGGGTGCGGGCTTTCTCCTGGAAGGCTATTCCTTCACTGTAGCCATGAGAGAGTTTCTCCTGCGCATGCGCGCCTCCGGAGAGAAGAACCCCCTGGCCTACCTGGTGAAAGCCGAAGATCCCACCCTCATGGCCATCGTCCTGGAAGACTCCGCCGCCATGCTCGGCCTGACTCTGGCCGCCTTGGGAATCATTCTCACCGCGGCAACAGGCCATGCGGAATACGACATCATTTTCTCTGCTCTGATCGCCATCATGCTCGGCGGCATTGCTTTTTACCTCAGCTTTATCAACATGCGTTTTCTTGCGGACATGCGCGACATGGAAGCCGAGTATCTGTTCCAGGACATCATCGAGGACCACCCTGAGCTGGAGCGCTACCACGACCTGCGCTCCATCATCATCGATGAACAGAACACTGTGCTTATCGCAGAGATCGAACTGAAGGAAGAAGCCATGATCAACGGCTTGCGTCACAAAATCGATGCAGCAGCGGGACAAATCCTGCAACAGCTCACCGCCAACCCGTCCCAGCGGGAACAGCTGCAGCAATACGCCAAAGACCGCGCCGCCGTGGAAGTCATCATCGGCCGCGCCGAACGCATCATCGACGAGATCGAACAGGACATCAAAGCCAAGCTGCCCCGTGTCAGTCACATTACATTGGAAGTGGAAGGCGTATGTGCCGGGACACCACCGGAGGAAGAAGGCAAGGAGCAACCCGCCTAATCCAATGAAACTTTTTCATCTCTGGGTCATGAACAAGGCCCTGGACTGACAACTCCTAGGCGAAGAACAGAAGCTGAACCAGGCCCTGTATGCCACACCGATTCGCAGCCAGGAAGGTTACACACCCATGCCCGAACAAAACCCGATACACAAGAAAGCTTCCTTGGTCATGTTGTTGCTGGTTTCGCAAACCGCCAGCGCCGCAGCCTACAAATGCGAGACGCCCAAGGGTATCGAATATTCCGACCGGCTCTGCCCCGGCGCCAGGGAAATGCACTTTGCGCCCGCGCCACCCCTGCCACAGCCCCAGCCCCGGCGCCTGACCATTATCGACAATAGCCGCCCGCATCATCACTATGACAATAACCGACGGGCCGCTTTACGCGCATCGGCGCGAAAACTGGAACAGCAAAACGCCCGCCTCCGGCAACAGGTCAACCGACTGCGGCAACGCAAGGAACAGGAACTGGCCAATGCGGCCCTCACCCATCCCGAACGCATGGCAGCCATCAATCTCTACTGGAACGGCAAAATCGACGCCCTGGAACGGGAATACGACCGCAACCTGAATCAGATCAACCGCCTACAGGACATGACCAAGAGGCCGGGCCACTGACGTTCGAGTAAGGGGGTAGCTCCGGAACCCATCTTGATGCCCTTCCATTGCCGTGTCACTATTGTTTCATGAGGCTGTATGGATATTATTTGGCAGTGTATGGCGCAACCATGCTGGCGCCCATGGCGTTGCTCATGGGGAACTATTTATTGCTGGGCATTGCCATCGTTTCATCCATTGCGGCCACAATCAAAATCTTTTTGTATGATCCCATGGGCGACACAGAATGACCCTGAACATAACCCCCAACATCTGGCGTGAAAAACTCGACCGTTTTTTGAACATAGCCACGCTCCCCGCAACCTTACTGGGCATCTTCGTGCTGTTTTTTTCTGTTGACGACCCAGTCGGCTTTCTGTTGGGCTGGGTTCTGATGGCGATGTTTACCGTTGGGACCATTGGCGTCATCATCATCGTTGCCAGCGCATTGCTGCGATAACGCCTTGGAGCGGGAGTAAGGGGTCGGAGTCAAATCAGGGTAATGTCACGCAAATTCAATGACCTGAGTGAATTTGACTCCGCCCCCTGAAGTTCAATAACCTGACCCGGCCTTGACTGAAATTACCAAAAACAAAGTGAACAGACGCCTATCCGTGGCCCCCATGCTGGACTGGACTGATATTGTTTATTTTTTCTGATATTACAATGTGTTACTGATTTGTGTCGTTTTCTTGGGACAATATATGGACACAATGACTGGAAAATACGCCAATTATCGCAAAAAAAAACCCGCAGCATTGCGCTGCGGGCAAACAGGGGGTTCATGGGCTTCTCGATTACCACTCGATATAGCCGGTGTCTGCTTCGGCCTCTGCCGCCTTTGCAATGGCGGCGGCATACTTGGCCTTGGCGTCGCGGTCGTTTGACACCTTCATATCGTGGTCAACCGTTATGCGGTTCTGTGTCCTGCCCGGACGCCGGGCAGCTTCGAGTTCCGCAGGGTCAAGGTCGGGCAGTAGCTTTTCCACGATTTTCTTGTAGTCCACACTCCCCTGCACGTTGGAGCGTGTCACCCTGATACCAGCGGCATCGGCGCGGACAAACTCTCCCATCATGGCTACCAGTTCTTTTTCATTGGCTCCCATGTCTTTTTTCAGGGCTTTGAGCTTGTCTTCCAGGCGCTTTTTCTCTGCCTCCAGCACCCTTCGTTTTTGCGCCAGGCTTTCCCAGGCGGCATAGACTGCCGGTTCCGGGACGAAGATGTCCCTTTCTGGGTCTTTCGGGGGTTCTTTTTCATTCTGAACCCACTCCCAGAACTCCCGGCACTTCGGAAGCATGGTGTTCTGGATGAAATCATCGTCACGAGGGATAACGATTTCCAGGTAGTTGTCCTGTCCTTCTGGCAGGTCTTCGCTATCCGGCGTGTAGAAACAGATGGTAGCCTGCTTCGCATCGGACACGAAAATTTGTGCCTGCACTTGGGGCCAGTAGAGGTCGAACACCGGGGCTTTTTCGCCCTGCTCCACCACTTCTATGAAACGCCCAAGCGTGGGGACTTTCATCTCGACTGGCTCACTGTTGCCGGTCAGGCCATCGAGACTGCACCGCATCCAGTCTTCCGTGTCGTGTGACGCGCACACGGGAAGCAGGATTTCACCAGGGTGGGCATCCTCGTAGCGACGGCGAACCGTGTCTTCGAGGCGAACACCCCGCTGGACGTGCGGGTTCTTGCTCAGGTCGGGCCGTGGAACCCGGCCTGTCTTTTCGGCCCACAGACGCCAGGGCGTCTGGTAGGGGCTTTTCCCGATGATGGTCGGCACCTCAGAGGCCGAAATCCCTCCTTTGCGCCACTCGTGCCATTCATCAGAGCGTTGCTGAAGATTGACGATCTTCATTGGTTTCTCCTTTTGCTAGGGGAAACGCCCCACGGGGAGCGCCTCCCCGTGGTGGGATAGGTTGATTATCGGTGCCGGATCAGTTGACGGATGGCCTGCTGATCCGCTATCCGGTAGGTGTGTTTCGCCCGTTTGGGCGTAATCTCAACGGGCCTGCCGATGCCCCACTGGAACGGAACCGTCCAGAGGTTGATCGGCGGCAGTTTCAGGTCTGGCCAGGCTACCATTCCGGCCTCCCGAGGCGTTTCTTCGCCTCCTGGACGGTCACGACATCCCCGCTGGGGAACATCGTGACAGGGATGATGGCCCCGGAAATGGCGACCCGATAGCCGCCCAGGACAACCAGGGGTTTCCCGTTGTCGCGGGCGATGTAGGGCTTAATGGTCATTTTCCACCTCCTACAGTTTGTCAATCGCTTCCGCGATTGTCCGGCTGATTTTCCTTTCGAGCGCGGATGAGGCGCTGTCCAGAATTTTGTCGGTCATGGGCTTTTCCTGGTAGGAATAGCCCCCACCATTGCTGCCACTGCCCCCGGTAGAACCGGAGCCGCAGGACGGGCAGTTGTTGCTTTTCCCGACCTTGGCCGCTTCTACAGCGGCTTTGCCGGACGCATAGATGCGCGTCTGGCCCGCAACGGATTCGTTGCGGTAAACGCTGGGCTGCATAGAAGTACAACCTGTGGCGATGATGGCTACCAATGCGGCAGCCAACATGGTTTTGATGTTTTTCATGGGATTCTCCTGCCATATTGGCGGTGGGGTTGGTTGTTGCTGACACACAGCTTGTTGGAACAGCGAAGGTTCCGGTTGAAAAAACAGGCTTTTTCCGTGTCGCTCCGCATGAAGCATCAGGGAAAAAACCCGCCACCCCCATAAAGGGGGTGAACGGAAGTGCGTCAATTAACCACAGTGACCGACCCAACCGCAGTTGGTGCAGAAATCGCACCCATCACGGCGGATGACTGTGTGGCTATTGCATTCGGGACAGGGCTTGCCTGCCACAGCATTTGTGGGCACGTCAGGAGCCGTGCTTTCTTCGATGGTCATTCCTGTTTCAACGGCGTTGCCATCGGCGTCGAGCAGTCCCAGGCGTTGCAGACGGAACTGCAACAGGCGGGCGATATAGGCCGCCGTGCTGGGCCACAGTTTGCCTTTGGACGTTGCCGGGTCTTTGGCCATGAACTCACCCTGGGGTTCGTAGTAGTTCAGCAGTTGCCGGAGCTTCATGCCTACCCAGGCGACATCCATCACCCGCAGGTCAAATGAGAGGGACTTCATCAGCCCGTCCATTGCCTTTGGATAACTGCCCGCCATCCATACGGAATAGGGGCGGCGTTGGCCGTTGGGCAATTCCAGTTCCTTCAAGACCAGGAGGAAGTCATCTCCCGTATTCGGGTTCTTGACATCCACCGTCCATGAGAGGGTTCCGGTTTCGCCGGTTTTGGGTTCCTTGGGTGACATGAGCGCGTCCACGACGGGAGTATCATTGTCATAGTCGAACACTCCTAGTTGCTCACAGCGGTAGGCGACGATCCGCGCAAACGCGGCAACCGCACCCCCGGCCATGAAAGGCGGGTTATCCCCGATGATGACGGGAAAGGCGCCGCCCTCGACGACTTTCTGGATGGCATCCAGTTTCATCTTGAGCCACGCCCGGTCTTCGGAACGCATGTCCATGGACAGGCTTTTGGCGAGCGCCCCCAGGCCACGGGGCTGATCCGAGCCGTTGACCCACACCTCAAACGGGTGATTGTGCCCGTTTTCGATGTGACCCACGACGGTTGCAAACTTGCCGTGGGGCGTGTCTGTTACGAAAGTCCATGACGGATTTCCATAAACCGATGTCGGACGCTTGGGCCACCGCAGGGTGGTCGTGGGCGATTCCGGCAGTTCCTTGAGAACCACGCGGCGGTCGGGATCGCTGTCGTCAGGCTGTGTCTCGTCAGTACCCGCAGGGTTGTCGTTGGACACGGACAGCACAGAATCCACCTGGCTGTTGGGGCGATAGGTCGTGATGCCTTTCAGCCCCTTTTCCCAGGCTTTCATGTACAGGTCTTTGAAGTCCTCGTAGAGATAGTCCTCGGGAACATTCACCGTCTTCGAGATGGCGCTGTCACAGTACGGGGCGATGGCAGCGACCATGGCTGCGTGATCCTCCGCGCTGATTTCATGCGCCGTGACGAAGTGTTCCGGCATCGCTGCCATGGCTTCTTCGTCGTCCTCGATGCCCATGTGTTCCTTGAACATGAGATAGCCCTTGTCATAGACCCGGTAGGTCTTGACGCTGCCGTCCGCCTGGCGCACCTTCCGGTCGTAGAACCATGAAAACACAGGTTCGATACCGGACGAGCAGTTATCGCCAAAGGCAATGGAGATTGTGCCAGTGGGCGCGATGCTCAACAGATGGCTGTTGCGGATACCGTGCTTGCGGATCGCGTCCCGCAGGTGTACGGGCAGCCGTTTGATGAACGGCGATTTCAGGTACGCCTCCGCATCGAACATGGGAAACGCGCCTTTTTCTTTTGCAAGCTCCACGGACGCCTCGTAAGCAACATCGCGGATCATGCGCAGGGTGTCGCCAGCCCATTTGCGAGCGCTGTCGGTGTCGTACTTTAGCCCCATCATCAGCAGAGCGTCCGCCAATCCCGTCATGCCCAGGCCGATGCGCCGTTTGGCGTGCGCTTCTTGCCGCTGTTCTTCGAGCGGCCAGACCGTCAGGTCTAGGGTGTTGTCCAGCATACGCACCGCGTAGTGGACGGTTTCACCCAGGCGTTTTACATCAAGGTAGGCGTCTGGGGTAAATGGATTTTTCACCATCTCCACCAGGTTGATACTGCCAAGACAGCAGCAGCCATAATCCGGCAGCGGTTGTTCACCGCACGGATTGGTGGCCTCAATGCTTTCACAATACGCGAGGTTGTTTTCCTCATTCATGCGGTCAATGAAGACAACGCCGGGATCGGCGAAGTCGTAGGTGGACTGCATGATCTTTTCCCATAGTTCGCGGGCATTGACGCTGCGATAGACCCACAGGCCATCGTCGCGGCAATACGCACCTTGAGCGATGAGGTCATCGCTCGGTTCTGCGGGATGAACCAGGTCGAAGTTTTTCTCATCCCTCACCGCAAGCATGAACTCGTCGGTGACGGCCACGGAGATGTTGAACTGGGACAGCTCTTTCTCCGTATAGGGCTTGGCCTTGGCCGCCACGAATGCCTCGATGTCCGGGTGGTCACAGCGCAGGATGCCCATTTGAGCGCCACGGCGCGAACCGGCGGACTCGACGGTTTGGCACATGGCGTCGAAGACACGCATGTAGGACAGCGGGCCGGAGGCGCTGGAATGCGTCCCCTTGACCTTGGCTCCCATGGGGCGAATGCGGGAAAAATCATACCCGACTCCCCCGCCACGACGCATGGTTTCGCTGGCCTGCTCGACGGCCACCATGATGCCGGGTTTGCCGTTCTCGTGCCCGATCATGGAATCCCCGACCGGCTGAACAAAACAGTTCAGCAGGGTGGCCTGGATGCCGGTGCCTGCTGCGCTGTTGATGCGGCCAGCAGGAATGAACCCCCGCTTGAGGGCGTTGTAAAAGGGCAGGCGATAAGTGATCGCCTTGCCCTCGCCCTCGACATCCGCCAGGGCGAAAGCGACCCGTTCGCGCACATCATTGATGTGCTTTTCGTCGCCCTTGAGGTACTTTTCTTTGAGAATTTCCTTGGTGATTTCTTGCATGTTGCTCTCCGAATAAAAATGGCGAGCGACAAGCCCCCTTTGGGGAGACTGTCCCCGCCGGGGTGGTAGTAAAGAATTGCGCGAGTGCGCGGTTGTTGCTGGTGGCCAGCTATTGCCGTGCGCACACGGCGTAATAAAAGATGCCGTCCCGTAATATGGGAGGACTGTTATGACACAGCCTATCGAATAAGCGACGGATTGATAAGGCGTTATTGGCTCTGTAACTTTTGTTACACGGCGTTTTCCTGTCTTATATCCGCTTTTGCAGATTGACCAGCCATGCCCAGACGGTAACAATCATCACCAGGATGAACACCGGATAGAAATACGGGTGAACTGTGGTGGGTACGAACAGGCTGATAATCAGCGCCCCCACGATTACCCGCACCAGATTGGTGGTCAGGTGTTGTACACCAGGTGACGGAAAAGAAAAACGGCAGTTTCGCACCTTGCGTTCAGCAAAGGCATCCACTGTTGTTGCAAAAAGCAACGGCAGGATCAGCGGTAACCATATCAGGCTGCCGGTTATGCGGTAGGCTACTGCCTGGGCTACCATCGCACAGGTTTCGGCCCTCTGGTCTAGCCATCGCCCCACCTTCTGACGGTTGTATGGCAGGTATTTCTGGTTTCCATGCACAAGTGACGATACCCCGTCTCCGGTACAGATGGACACAACCGGCGCTGCCATCCGCCCTGCCTGTGCCCACTGTTGGGCCTCGGATTGTCTGCCCATGGTTTTAATGATATATGCCCGCTCGTTCAGCACGGCTTCTTCTACCTTGGCCGGGGACGCGAACAGCATAATCAGTGTCACCCCGACAAAGCTGTATAGGAATATCCAACGGAACAATGTTTTTCGTTGTTCAGCCATCACCATCCTTCAGCAGCCAGTTGGCAAACGGACTTGCAATATCCTCGATGAGCTGGTCTTCTTTTAGCTTGAGGCGCTTTCTGAGCGCCGCGAGCAATCCGTTCAGATACTCCTTGCAAAACGTCACGCCCTGATCTTCGCTGACCGTGTTGCGCTTTTCTTCCGCCCGTTTGCTCGCCGCTTTCATGCAGGCATTCAGCAAGCCTTTTTTCCCATTACGGGATTCGTATTCTGATATGCGAGCCAGCATGTAATCGGCAGACGGCCAATAAATCAACAGAGTGCGCAGCGTTTTCAGGGTTCCGGTTTGTTTGGCGCTTTTGCGAACAGTCTGAATTTCCTTGGTGTAATCAATACTTGCTTGCATCACTAATTCTTTTTTTGTGTCTCATGCTCTGAATATAGTGCGCACGCCGGGGGGATGTGGCGTCATAATCCCCGCTATACTTTTGTTTCCGCTGTTAATGTAAACCCGATGTACTCCATTATTACGAGCGCGTGAGAATTGGCACACGCCCTTTTACCACCCTGCCGCCCGGCAGGTTGGCGATGTAGTGCAAGGGCGGCAGCATCCCTAACAGGGCAGGCGGCACCAGCAATTCCTTTTCCTTAACCAGTGACTCCATGTAGGTTCCTGTGAAGGTCAGAGGTGAGTCCTTATCCGCGCCATGACGGTACTGGCGTTCCAGGGATTTGATTTCCACTTCTGGCATGGTTTCAGATACAAACTCTTGGGTTTCCAGGTCTTTCACCCGCAGGCTGATGAGGGTGTTTATGTTGCCAAGCACCTTGAGCGCTTTTTCCTTGCTGCCCAGGCGGGCAGCCAGGTCGGCTATCGTTTGTAGGGCAAGGGTGAGACGGAATCCTGCGCCTCCCCCTTTGTTGAGCGCCTGTATGAGTGGGTCATTGACCACCTCTGCTGCTTCGTCGATATACAGATTCACCGGCTTGGGCTTGCCGTAGTTGTAGATGTTGCCCGCCACGGCAGTAATATCAGCGCACATAATAGAGCCAATGGCGCTCCCTACAGTGGTATCGGACAATGAATCCAGGCCGATGTACAAAACGCTGTTGGTTTCAATGATTTTGGAGATGTCCATGGCCGGGCGCGGATCATCAAGACTGGCCTCCGGTGACAGCAATTCCCTCAGCGGCCCGCTCGTCAGCATCCCCAGAATAGGAATAAGGGATGCAATCATTTTCTGGAAGTGTTCGCGATTGTGCTTATATGATGAAATCAGGCCCTCTATTTCAGGGGATGATGCTACCCCGGCGACCTGCTCATGGTAGAACCGGATGTATCCTTCTACCGTATCGCCACGCGCCTGTTTAACATAGGGGCGCACCTGGTCGTCCCAGTTGTCAATGTGCTTGGCAAAGTGCAATGCCAGGGAACGTGATACCAGGTCATCTGGGCCACCTTCAATATAGCGGCGCAGCTTGACCAGATTTGGCCGTTCATAAACCAATAGCAGGCCATTGACGATGTTGTTGAGCGCCTGCCAGCCGAAAGCTGTAAACGGGTCAGCGCCGGTTTCGCTGGGTATCAGTGCCGCGATCCGCGACGCCAGTTCCGTGGAGCGATTCCAGTTACGCAGCGGGTCGAGCCGCACACTGTCTTCCGGGTAGGCGGGATGAAACATGAAGAACCGCTCAGGATGTCCTGCTTCCTCGCACGCCTGTTTGGCATTTTCCCGCAATTCATGGTCGCCCTTGGGGTCAACAATAATTACAGGTTCACCGCGCATGATTGCCTGGGTGATTTTCAAATCGAGTATCCGGGTTTTTCCGGTGCGCGTCGTGCCAGTCAACAAGGTATGTCCCACGGCATCAGCCAGGTTGATACCAATATCTCTTTCCTCTCCCGCTCCATGTACCCAATAGGCCCCGTTGGACTTGGCCACATCCTTTCCCAACACCAATTCCGGCCCTTTTTCCAGCAAGTATCGAACGCGAGATGCTTCTTCCGGCCCATAATCAAAACCGAACCCAAGCCAATAATGATTCTCCGGGATTTTCTCTCCCTTTTTGATAAGCTCTTTCTGATCCATAAACCACAACGAACTATCGCCGGTTCTGCTGTTTCTTTTGATGACCCGCCATGCCTGGCGGCCACGGTAGGCAACCATCACCATACTGACGGACACCCCCACCATGACCGGCGCTACCGGCAGTGAAAAAAACTGTCCCAACAGCAGAATACTGATTGCTGCCAGGCCCCATGCTGGCACCGACCAGGCTTCATACGGGGGTCGCCAAGGTATTTCGTAACCGTCATCACTCAACATGGATGTATCCTTTGTTGTTCACGCGAATGAATCGCGTTTTTTCCGGGTAACGCATCAGTTGGATGCGCAGCCTTGATTTTGTTACCCCCATCCTTCTCGAATACCAGGCCATCGCTTCCTGCTCTGGTACAAGCGTTTGCCCGTCGATTTTGACAAGTTCAGGGGCACCATTGGCCTGGGCTTTCAGTTGTTTGAGCAGCATTGGCCAGGGATTGTCCTGTTCTGGACGTTTTGACTGGGCGGATGTTTTGTTCGGGGGAGCCTCCCTGTTGGACGCAGTGGTTGTTTTGGCTGCTTGTTTGGCGTGACTTAATGGCTGCTTCTTCGCTTCGCGTGAATTGGTTTTGGGGGCCTGTTTCATCAGGACATCCAGCATTTCACATACCTGTCCGTCCAGCAGGATGCAACGGTGCGTCCCATCCCCTATTGGGGTGTCGAAGACGCGCTTCATTGGATTACGCCTGTCCTGTTCCAGCCAATTTGCTTCCGCACACGCATTGGTGAACGCAGGTGGTTCCACGCCATACCCCTGTATGGCGCGGGGATAACGTATGGCCAACTGTTTTCCTGGGGCGATCCAGGTTAAATCCTCCTCCCATGTTTTGTGCCCACTGGCCACATCCTCGGCAAAATGCACGAGCATGGTGCCCGCCAAACCATGCTGTTCTAGCCAGCGGCGGGCTTCTTTCGGGGTGGGTTTGTCTGGGGTGGCAGGCGAGGATTCGTTCGTTCTATCCTCTGGTTCTTGCTCATCATCGACCGGCTGCGTCCCTGGTGGCGTTTCCGTGGGTGATTCTTGTCGTACCGCTTGGGATTCGCCGGGGTCTGGACTGTCGTCATGGGACACCTGGACATTTTCTGGCGGAGACGCTTTGTTCCGCGCCGTCGAACTGCGACCGTCTTGCGGCTTTATCAGATTCGCGGCGTTCTGGGCGATGTCCTTCGTCCATTCACTTTCTGCTATGACGACGCCAGGCTCCACAGGAGGTTCATGTGTGACCAGATGTTTATACCCCTTCAGCCGCAGTGTTATCAGCCGTACTGTGCGGTCTTGGGTTTGCAACAGGTCAGGCACAATGGCCCAATACCGTCCATCGGCAGCAGGCGCGACGGCGATATTTCGTTCAATCAATATGTCGGCGAGCGTGTCCGGGTCGGTGGGTATGCCGCGAGTATTATTGTTTCGCAGGTACTCCACCAGTTCGTAGGCCGCCTTGGGCCATACCAGAAACAGCGAATCATCCATGTACCACAGCCGCTTGTTCTTCTCGTTGATTTCCCAGTCCTTGTGGGTCTTGAACAAGCCTCGCATGGCGTCGATCAGGTAGCTCTCCACGGGAACTCCGGTTTCCCCCATGGACGCGCTTGTTTGTGCGCCCATATCCATTTCCGTGCTGGCACGATCCGCTTCCTTGACAATGCCCGTCATCCGACTATGACCATCCTCTATGCCATTCAAGGCTCCCAGGGTCTCTATCAGGATGTTCGGCCCCGCCTCTGCCATCCAGGTTCGCATGGATGGCGTGAGAATGCGGTCGATAAGCAGCCCCGTCAGGGCCTCATGCAGCTTGTGGCGGTTGTTCCGCCAGCGCAGAAAATATCGCTCGACGCCGTTTTCCTGTACCCAGTCATATAACCCAATCTCCATGGGATTCCAGGCGTCCCCCGTCTCATTGACCACCTCTACATCCGTGGCAGGTTTTCCGATGTCGTGACATAGCGCGGCGGCAAATACACCGAACATCCAGCGCGGCTCAATGAGTTTGCGTTTCCGTGGGGTTTCTTCAGGAGCAATAATGGTGTCTCGGGCTTTCTCATTGGCATACAGCCCACATTCAAGGCCGTGGCGCAGCAGGCCGCCCGCCCCACGATGATGGTGGCGCTCACTTGCTGGGAGCAGATGCACGAAAGCGGCGTAGCGACGAATGGCCTCATCGTAGTATTGCCACAGGGATTCCCCTTCTCCGCCTACATTCAGACGCAAACGGCTGATGATCTCTTGTTGGTCGGCCAGGAGCCGTTCTACCGGCGCGGTACGGCCCGGTATGCCCTCCATGAAGGGGGGGTATCGAGGGATTACCGGCTGTTTGGCATCACGCACACCAACAGGTTGCGAAGCAGTGTTCGTCTGCGCCACAGGCGTACCACTTCCCATCCATTTTCTTAACAGGCCCAGCATGTGACCGATGATAAGCAGCTTTGCTCATCCAGGATTCCCGCAAACTGCTGTTATACATCGCTTTGCGAAACTTGCATTTATCCCATGGTCAGTATGCTCAAGACATGACCAGAATGGGACACACAATAACCGGCCTCGCACTGGCGGTGGCCTTCACGGGCTTCAGGGAACCCGGAATGATTGTCGGTGTTTTGCTTGGCTGTACAGCCCCGGACTATCTGGAAATACCCTACTGGGATAGGCATAGTCCATGGGGCGTTGAGCGGGTAATTCCACATCGCACACTGACCCATTGGCCACTGCCATGGATAGGGCTTCTGTTGATAGGTATATTCCTTCCCTGGGAAGGCGTGGGCCAACAAATACAACACCTGGCGTCGATGACCACTCACCTTCAGTGGAGCGTTACGGGCTTCGCTGCTGGTGGAATTATGCACCTGATCTGCGACTGGATGACACCCATGGGGATACCGTGGCATCACCCGTTTGGCAAGAGGCACAGCCTGCGCGTGTATCGTACCGGGGGCCTCGGGGAACTTCTGGTGGTGCTGATTATCGGTATCTGCTGTATCGGCATCGGCTACTGGAACATTGCGCGGCCATTATAGGGGCTTGTGGTTTTCAGAATTGACCGGATACACGGGGAGAAGAAAACAATGTTGAGAATCACCATTTACGTCGATGATGAACAGTCCGCCCGCCAAATCTGGGCGGCTGGTGCCGACGATCTGAGAGAATCGTTCCTGCCGGAGATCGGCATCCAGGCGAACCGGGTAGAGCTTGCCAAGCTGCCGGATGATCCCGCCAACGTGCATAAATATGATGTCCCCGTGGATCGAAGTGTATAAAGTTCGGTTTGCAACCAAATGAACAAATACCGGAAATGACCACTGAAATGACCAAAGAAATACTGACAACAATGCTGGGGCTGTTCCTCGTTGGTTCCGTGCAGGCGGCCATGCTCTACGGCAAGGCGGTTCACATTACTGACGGAGACACCATTACCGTACTGGATAGCAACCATGAGAAACACCGGGTACGCCTGAAAAACATCGACTGCCCGGAAAAGAAGCAGCCATGGGGCACCAAGGCCAAACGTGCATTGGCCGACAAAGTGGGCAACAAGAGGGTGCGTATCGACTGGAACAAGAAAGACCGCTACGGACGAATTATTGGTACGGTAATGCTGGGTGATTTCAATATCAACCGCGCCATGGTGCAGGAGGGGCACTGCTGGGTATATCTGCGGTACAACGACGATCCGGTCTTGCCATCACTGGAATCCCAGGCAAAACAGCAAGGCAAGGGATTGTGGAGCCTGCCGGACGCCCAGCGCACCCCCCCTTGGAAATGGCGGCATTCAAAAGTGAGGAAATTCTGATGGACGACAAACAAAAACAACAATCCGCCCACGATGGAGATGGGGCGTGGCTCACAGAAGACGAACAGTTCCTTCTGTTTCGCATACTTTTCTTCGCCATGCTGATGCAGGTCATCATGTGGATCGGCATTCCGGCGGCGGAAGCATCGCTGCTCATGGCGTATCAGGACATTGTGATGATAGTGCTTCAGTACGGCACCTTTTTTGGCCTGCTGGCATTCCTCGCCATCGGTCACTTGCTGTTGCAAGATGAGCAAAAGGCATCACTGGGCCACAATATGCTGGTCGTGGCACACTACTACGTCTGGCAAGTTACCGCGCTCCTGGCCTCCTCCTTCTTTGTGGGAATGTATGGTGACGACGTGCTGGCCATGGACATCTGGTGGCAGATCATGGCAGTGGTGTTGCTGACCTACATCATAACCAGTCCTATCCGCCTGGCAATCACCGAATATATCCGATATGTGGCCAATGGCGCGGCTGATATTCACTGATGCCGTTGTCGTGCATTCCCAGGCCAAGAAAAAACCCGCGAGCCATTACAGCTCGCGGGTTTGCTTCATTGCGCCAGTTTTTTCAGTATGCCCCATACTTGTTTTTCATAGGGGCCTGTCACTGAAAGCTGGCGAGCGGTTTCCGGGTTCTTGAGCGCCGAGGCGGCACGCCACATGCGTTGTGCATAATACGGCGTGCCAAAACGCTCTCGCATCAACGCTATATATGCTTCCTCTGTTCCCTGCCAGTTGGCCGGGGGCGAAAACGGGCTGCTTCCGCCTGGCGCAGTATCGTGGGCGTAGGCGTTGAAGCGACCGTAGCTCAAAACATCCAGTTCAGGATTTTCTTTGCCCATCCTTCACCTCCTCCGTGTTCTGATGCTGCGATACGGCGAATGCGCTGTATCGTTGGCAATGCTTCGTCCCCGTGCTGATTTTTCACATCCAGCCAGTCGATGCTTTTCCTGCCTTCTTCCAGGTCATACGATGGAATCAGGCCGATTGCCTTGATGTCGCGCTCCCAGGTCGCCTCGACGAGCGCCTGGGTGGCCTCCTGGCCTGCGGCCCTACCCTTTTTGTCTTCCCTGTCTTTGTCGCCCCAAACGACAAGGATGTCGGTATCGGCTGGGGCTTCAAATTTCTCCAGCAGTGTCGCGCTGACGCACGACCACACGGGCATTCCGGTTGCCTGCTGAACCGCCAGGGCGGTTTCTATGCCCTCGGCCACGCCGATGACGGGTTCATTTTCGGCGTTGAACAACCGAATGGCTCCGCCGGTTATGGCGCGGTCGGTCGGCACAGGCATCATTTTCTTCGGACTGGAAACCGGGGCTTTATACCCTTCGTCCGTAAGATAGATGCGATGCAGCGTAACCGGCTTACCGTCCGCGTCGGACATCAGCGCGATAAGCGCCGGAAAAACGCCGATTTTCTGGCGTTCCTCGTAATAGGCCAGCGCGGGATGAAAACGCAGCACCTTGTAGTCAATGTCACGCCAGTGCAGCCCGCGCCGGGCCATATAGAGACGAGCGGGTTCCGCCTTTTTCGCGTCCAGCGGGATGCTATCTTTCCAGACACGCTTGAGTGACGCACGACGGCGCTCGTTTTCCTTTTTTTCCTCTGCACCCAGCCCTGGATCGGCCAGGTGTACCTTGGATGTCGGCATCTGCCCAGCCACCAACCCCAAATGGTTGGCGACCGCTTCGCAGGTCTGGGGGAAATTCCACCCGTTGACCCATTGAAGCAGGGCCAGGCCGTCACTGAACGACCCGCAGGTGTTGCAAATGCCGCCACCTGTGTCGGCATGGTCTTTGAACAGACGGAAGCCATCCTTGCCACCATGTACCGGGCACTTGACGTGCCGACCAGTGCGCTTCAATGCCCTGGCCAGGTCGGGGGCAAGGGCCGCATGAATGTGATCCCACTGCCCTTCGGCGGCGTGCTTGATTTGTCGGGCGTCATATTTCATATTCGCCCTCCATAATCGTCAGACGCTCTAGTTCTTGTTCCCAGTCCGCCTGCTTTCGCAGCATCCTTCTCTGTTTTTGCGGGGCGGGGGCGGGGCTTTGGTCTTTCTGATAAAGACGCTTGAATGCCTCGCGCAGTTCCTCCGGGCGTTGTCCGCAAGTTTTGGCGCAGACAACGAAGGAAAACGGAGCGACCGCATCGGACATGATCCAGTCATAGTTTTCCTTCCGGGTCTTTGCGCTGCATCGCCCGTCAAGTGCGTTTTGCAGCGCATCCTTGAGGACGGCTTCGCGCAAATTGCGCACTTCCGCGTCTGTGAATTTCAGCCCGTTTTTTTCCAGCCAGTCCTCGGGGGTTTCGAGCGGCAGGAAACATTGCGAGCTTTGTTCGAGATAGTTTTGCTCTCGCATGGTGTTCTCCTTTGTCAAGGCACACCACGCCCCAAGGGGAGTGGTGTACCCCCCTTGGTTGGGATGGTTGGTTTATGCAGCTTCGTCGGGCGTTTCGCCCGTGTTTGCTGCGGCTTCTTCCGCCTCGGCCAGACGCTCCAAGGCCCAGGCCGCCAGGGGCGGGTCGGCCTTGTAACGATCTTCGATATAGTCCTTGGCGGCGGCCCATGCGTTGCTCTTGGCAGCGCGGGAGATGACCTTGGCGACCATCTCGCGGGCGTCGTCGGGTACTTCCTCGTCAGGCAGGGGTTCTGCTTGAGTGGGACATTCCTGCGCCGCCTCTTGGTTTTCAGCCATGTATTCTTCCGCCAGCCCTTCGTGTTCATTCAACACCTGAACGGCATTGACGAACTGGGGGCTAATTTGTGGCCAGGTCTTGCTGGCCCGTTTGATGACCGTTTTCTTGGCCATCTCCTCGTACCAGTTGACCCATGGGCCTTTCTTGGCTTTGGACGTTTTCCGCACCTGTTCTATCTGTTCCAGGGTCATCACCTCGGTCAGATAGGAACCATCAGCGAGCTTTGCGACGCAGTACACGCCGATCATCGGGCCGCGATCCCCGAAGGGATCAAACTTGTGCTTGGGCTTTTCGTCCACACCCAGATACTCGAAGGTATCGTTCTGGTGGACAATTTCCGCCTTCGCCCACTTGATCGTGCCCGCCTGTACAGCGAGCTGAATTAGCCCTCGATACGAAATATCGAGGATGATCTTATTGTCACGGGGAACCAGGTAGGCCAACCCGCGTGCGGGATTGAGCGTCAGGCCGATAGCGGCCACATTGGCCATGGCCATTTTCAGGCTTAGGGGGTTGTTGATCGCCGTCTTCATGGCGTACTCGTTTTTTGAACACGCCTGAAGGGCGAATAATGACTCGGCTTGCCAGTCGAGTTCCGCCGCTTCCTTCATTCCAAGAAAGCGGTCTTTTGCGCCATCGATGGCGTTTTTTATAGGGACGATATTACTCATCGTTTTCTCCTGTGCTGAGGGTTAAAAACAAACACCCGCCGAAGCGGGTGTTTGATGGGGTGTGGTGACGCCAGTCCTAGAACGGAATGTCGTCTTCGTAGTCTTCCACAGGCGGTTGTTCGGGGCCGGATGACCGGGCGCTCTTGGAGCTGTCCCCATTGCCACCCCTGTTGTCCAGGAATTGCAGCTCCTTGGCCACGATCTCCGTGGTGTAGCGATCCTGGCCGTCCTGCCCCTGCCACTTGCGGGTGCGCAGGCTGCCTTCGATGTAAACCTTGGAACCCTTTTTCAAGTATTCCCCGGCGATTTCCGCCAGGCGGTTGAAAAACACCACCCGGTGCCACTCGGTACGCTCCTGCTGTTCGCCAGATTTGTCCTTCCACGTCTCCGAAGTGGCCACGGAGATATTGGTGACTGCGCCACCACTGGGCATGTAGCGGGTTTCCGGGTCTTGACCCAGATTCCCGATCAGGATTACCTTGTTGATGCCTTTTGCCATCTCTTTTTTCCTCTTTGCTTGGTTGTTACAAACCGTCCCCGTTCATCGAGGATCGGCGGTTGTTGCTGGTCAGGGCCAGCTTCCTACCACGGGTTCCATGGGAACGGTGGTTAAGAAATCTTGGGTTGTCTGCCGGACTGGCAGGCAACCGAAAATCTCTCGCTTGCGTTTTTGATGATCGGGAGTAGTCTGGTAATATCCATAACAACAACAACGGATATGTAGAAATGCCCCAGAACAATGAACATCGTCCTGCTATGAAAGTGGTCGAAGACACAGGCCGCTTGTATCAGGAGCGCCTGGCGCTCCTGGAACAGCGTTTCTTTGAGTGCGTTACGGCGGATACGGACGATGATGCCGAACGCCAGCGTTTGTGGAATAACCTGATGGAAGCGGATAAGCCCTTCAGGTCGAAAGCCGACCTGAAGGCTGTATCCTGACCGTCATTGCTCACACCTTTACAGGCTGAACACGGCCTTCCTTTTCATCAATCATCCGCATCCATTCTTTTGCCAGACGGCAGGATTCGGCTGACCAGCTTTTGTTGCGGATGACTTTGTTAAGGGTTTCGCGCACCCGGTTCAGCTCAACCGGGCTGGCATTTTCGATGTAGTTGGGAAAATCACTGTGGGTAACGCTCAGGGTTGCCATGGTACTCACCTCAATTCGTAGCAGTAAAAGACAACCTGGCTTGCTTTCTGATCAGCCAGGCTCAAGAAACTCTCATTGAAAGCGTCTTGAGCCTGGCTGATGCGAATTTTCGCTCCCCCGCCCGGCGACAAGCGCCGGGCAAGGGTTGGCAACTAGCTATTGCGCACCTTGCTCATCAGTATCGCCGGGGTTTCACGGCGATATTGTTCCTCAGCGCCGATGGCGCGAAGGAAATCTGATGCCATGAAGCGGAGCCTCATGGACTCCGTTTCTCCCTCCAGTACCTTCTCGCATACCTCGCGGTAGCGAGTCAGTTGGGCGGCGGTGGCATTTTGACAGGCTTGGGCGAAGTTGGTGGTTTCCATCTTTTTCTCCTTCCCCGATGAGGGGATGTAAAAAAGGGGAAACCGCCCCCCCAGGGGAGTGGTTCCCCTGGTTGGGTGCATGAATTTGAAATCCCCCACCCAGCGGTAAGCACCGGGCAAGGGGGGTGGGTTAGTCCTCCCAGGTCATCTCCAGCACATCCCCGTCCGACAGGCCGGGGGTGTGGGAGGCCACCACGACTGCGCCGAGACGCGGGTCGTAGGTGGCCACGGCCCCCGCAGGGGAGCCGTGGAGCTTGTGAAATAAGAACGCCACACCGATCTGGCATGACGATTATTTTGCTGCATTGTTGAAGGCGGTCAGCTTCGCCTTTAATACCCCACCACGAAGGGCGGGGTTCTTCAGCACTCCACGAAGGGAGCGCGTGAAAAATCTTTGTATGCTTGTATTTTGAGGCACCCCCTTTGGCCTCACAACCCGATTTCTTGCCTGTAACTGTCGTTGCTCATCACTTTCCCGGCTTTTTGGTGTCTTGTGTGATGGGACAATCATTCTCGTATCAACAACCGCCATTTCATCAACCGATAGGAGACTGATTATGGCCGACACACCCACCGGGCAACACAGCAGCCGACCCTATATCAAGCGTGAAATTACGCTGAACAATTATGACGCGCAGCACCTCTATAACCGCGATTACCAGCGGGTCAGCGACGCCTTCTTCTTGCTGAACATCATCCTCCCCATCATCGGTGACGCCGAGCAAACCGATAAATATGCGTCCAACGCCGTTGCCGAACTCCAGCGTTGCGGTGATGACCTGGACGTGGAAATCAAGCGTATGGCCGCATTGGCGAACGAAAACGGCTTGTCCGTTGACCAGATCGACTACACCAATGCACAGCAATACGCTGTGGCCATCACTTCCCCCATGGACAATATCTTTCTCAGCCTGATCCAGCAGCTTGATGACCTCGGCGGCCTTATGTCAATTTTGTGGATCGGTGGCGTTTTCGACCAGAAACAGTATCGCACCGGCCTGCACCAATGGCGGCGGCGCGTGCAGCGCCTCGGCACCAAGGTCAGTACCCATGTGGCCCGCGCCATGAAAGCTGCCCGCACCGCTGGAAAACAATCGGAAGTCAGGAAAGCAATGGAAGAACAGGGCGTCAAGGAATCCATGGCGGAGTTGGAACCGGACAGCCTGATGGCGGACGAACAGGAGGCAGACCCCCAGGACACACCCAGTTCTGCCGCCTCTGACACTGTTGCTGTTACTGGTTGATGCTACTGGCGGCACAGCCCATTGTGCCCTTCGGCTCCGTATTCCAGGGTGGATATGAAATTCTCGCCCGACGCCAGGATGAACGCGGCGGCTTTTCCGCCGCGTTTCTCTTGGGATTATCCGAAGTCGCACAACAGCAATTCGACCTTTGTATTGCAGCGGCTCTGCCCCACGCCGTTAATGCGCTGTCGTTGAGCATTGGCGAACTCCCTGCGTTCGTATCCTTCAATCTGTTTCCCATATCCATACAGGACAACAAACAACGGCGAATTTTGCTGAATGCGCTTGTCCAGGCCCAACAAACCGTCGCACCTGTACAGCTAGTAGCCGAGTTCAGCGAAAACCTGTCAATGCCCTACCAGGACGAGTTGGCAGCCATCCAGGCATTCCGGGACGCCGGCCTATATGTGGCTCGGGATGACCACCACAACTCTAGCTCGTGTCTGCCCCGTTTGCCCCTCCCCTGGCATTGGGTCAAATTGGACATGAGCTTGATGTCGGTATGTGGCGGGGTCTCTCTGATTCGTCGTCTCAAGAACACCCGTCCTGACATCACCATAATCGTGGAACGCTGTACTTGCTGGGCAGACACGCTGGCTTTGCTCAATGCCGGAGCCGACGGGTTCCAGGCGTTTCACCACGGACGACCCTTTCTGCTGCCGTCCGTGGACGGGGATCAGCCGCCTTTTCTGGATTTCTGCCGTCACGGCTCCTGCCAACACTGTACTTGCAATGTTTGATCTGAACCCCTACCAACACGATGCGGTCAATGCCGAAGGACACTGCGTAGTGTCTGCCTGCCCTGGCAGCGGCAAAACCCGTGTTTTATCTGAACGGGCGGCGAAATTGCTTGCCGCCGATCCCCAGGGACGCCTGTGTGCTGTAACCTTCACCCGTGATGCCGCCATGGAGCTGCGCCAGCGTATAATTGATACCTGTGCGGTGAATCCTGCGCGTCGGCTCGCCACCGGCACGTTTCACTCGTTGGCCCTGGCCCAGCTTCGGCGCGACGGCTCGAAAAAGTGGCGCGTGATTGGGAGTGCTGAACAACAACTTCTGCTACGCAAAGCATGGGAGCCGCACAGTCATCTGATCAGCTTCGATGACGCGCAAATAGCCATGGATGCAATTCGCTCGGATGATGATGCCAGTGACACCACGCCGGGCGGCATTGTTACCGAGATCATGCAGTCATACCTGGCGCTGCTGCGCAAGATGAACGCCCTGGATTTCCAGGAAATCCTCACTGAAACAGTCCGGCGCTTAACGGCTGGAATCCTTCCCCCCCTACCATTACGCTGGATGCTCGTAGATGAGGCGCAAGACATGGATGGGTTGCAGTACGCTTGGGTACGCGCCCATGCTGATGCAGGTGTTCATATCACCATTGTTGGGGATGATGACCAATCCATCTATGGCTGGCGTCACGCCATGGGCTATGGGGGCATGAAGCAATTTGAGCAAGACTACCAGGCCAAGTCCATTTGCCTCCCCATCAATTATCGCTGCGTTCCCGACATACTCGATCCTGCTGCCAGGCTGATCACCTATAACAAGGAACGCATCGACAAGCCGATTCAGGCACACAGGGCACCGAATCATTCCCCCCCCGTGGTCAAGGTGTTCACCAACCGCATTGAGGAATCGGCAGAAGTTGCCAGCGTAATCGCCAATTCCCCCGATCCGGGCACATGGGCCGTTCTTGGCCGGACAAATTCGTTGCTGGATACCGTTGAAGCGGCCTTGTTTTCCCGGCAGTTGCCATATCAACGAAAGGGTGGAAGCAGTGTATGGGAAACCCCTGCCGGATCGGCGTTGTGCGGTCTGCTGCGGTGTGTCGTTCAGGACGATGCAGGTTCCGCTCTACAAGCGCTCGCCTGGATAGGCTGCCCTCATAGCATACTGTCTTCAATGGCGGAGCATCCACATGACCATGTGATTCCCCAACTGGATACCGTTATCTCCACGTTGGACAAGCGCCATGATGATGCGCTGTCTTCACTACTGACCCCTCTAAAATCCTTGCGCAAACTGATTCCACAGTGGGACACACAGATAGAGGCCAACCGTGTCAATCTGACGATTCAAGGAGTTGCCGGGTGGCTGTTATCCTACAGCGACAACCAGGATGAAACCCTGTTGCAGTGCTGCACTTCCGCGCTGTGCCGCATGGATGGCCCATTGCCCCAAAGGCTGCAACGCACCATGCTCAAAGATGAAAAAGAGGCTGCCGGAGTTTCCCTGCTCACAATGCACTCTGCCAAAGGGCTGGAGTTTGACAACGTGTGGATCGTCGGTGCCGAGCAAGGGGTGATCCCTCATATTGACGGCCTGGTGGATGAGGAACGACGACTGTTCTATGTCGCCATGACCCGTGCCAGAAATCATCTGGTCATTTCCCGTGTATTGGGGGATGACTTGCTGCCTAGCCAGTTCCTTCAGGAAGCGGCGCTTTGACAAACCTTATATGACAAAAAAATCCCGGCATCAGCCGGGATTTTTCTTCCGCTTGTGTTACCACAGAAGGTTGACGTAACCGTCTCCTACGTTATCCGCACTTTCCTGGATGTCGGTCAGGCCAGGACAGTATCCCGACCCGCCTGATGCAGATTCGTACACGGGGGGATTTCCTATTCTG
>Ga0256832_1000457_pt1 | contig 26295 bp, 20 predicted proteins | sample 134614metaG_FD_190534 | JGI IMG/M metagenome (GOLD analysis project Ga0256832, IMG submission 190534) | Hydrothermal vent microbial communities from Lau Basin, Pacific Ocean - 134-614 | ecosystem: Environmental > Aquatic > Marine > Hydrothermal vents | place: Pacific Ocean: Lau Basin | collected... | reverse complement strand
GCCACCATCAGGGGCGGAGGATTTAACGATCCCTTGTTGTTAAACGCCAAACCGGTGGTACATACTCAAAATCTCCATTCCATATACAATAACACCAACAAGTCCACGGAATATCTGGCACGGCTGGAAGTGAGCGATGATGACGGCCCAACGGATATACGCCGGGTCGAGCTGAGTATCCTGGAGAACTCCTACCGGGACACTTTGCAGGTACTGGACGGGATGAGCGGTATTTTTCTGACCAATAAAAACATCATAAACATCGATGCGGATATAACCGCCGGTACTTTGCCGGAAATGCATTTTGTCTTTAGCGTGTTCAATCAAAACGGAGATTCCCTGCAAACGATACCGGTAACGATCACGCGGGTTATCGAACAGGAGCTGTTTTTTACCGAGCCCGCTCCGCAAAGCAACCTGAGCGGAACCATCACTTTCAAATGGAACAACGTCAATCTTGACTTTTCCCATACCTTTGAATTGGAAATCTTTTCCATTATCGACAACAGTTTCCGTCTGATAAAGAGCTACACCGCCCTTCCCGCCGGCACAAACAGCAAAACCATTTCCGAAAGCGCCGTTTTGGATTTGCTTTCGGCGGTAAACAACTTTGCGCGTGTCAGCATTGTAGACAACTCCGGCAACATCTGCTATTCCGTTCCACTCTTTTTTACTTATGGGCCGTAAATTATGTCTCAATTTGACTCCATCAACTTAAGTGATCTGGAAGCCTTGCATGCTCTTACGGAAAAGATGGCTACCCTTGAGGATGACCAGGATATCCTGAAAACGGTACTCAAGCATTTTGTTATACAGATTGGCGCCGAGGTGGGGGCTTTCATTTACTACAACCGGCCGGACGATCGTTTTGAGGTGCGTTTGATCGAATCCACCCTACCGGTACATGATGAAACAAAGTATTTTTCTCAAACCGTTTTCCGCAAGATATTGGAAAGCCGCCGGGCGCACCTTAGTTTCGATACGGAAAGCAGCGACGGCTACAGTCAGACCAAAAGTATCGTCATCAACCAAATCCATGCCATCCTGGCCTTTCCGCTGATCATCAATGATCAGGTTTACGGCATCATGTATTTCGACAGCCGCCACAGCAGGCAAAAGTTTACCGAGGAATCCCGGCAATTGCTGGCTTTTTTCGCGCCGATCGCCTCCCTGACCCTGGCCCGAGCCCTAAGGGGCAAGGAAATACGCCGGGAGAATGTCTTGTTAAAAAGCCGCCTCCCCCAGGAGAACCTGCCCAATATCATCGGAGAGTCCAATGCCATACACCAGGTAACCAAACTGGTTCACAAGGTCGCACCAACCGACGCCTCCGTGCTCATACTCGGTGAAAACGGCGTCGGTAAGGATTTGGTGGCCCAGGCCATACACCGCCTGAGCAAAAGGCATGATAAACCCTTTATGGCTCAGTTTGTCGGCAATCTGCCGGCCTCTATTCTGGAAAGCGAACTGTTCGGCTATAAAAAGGGAGCCTTTACCGGCGCCCATGCGGATAAGATGGGGCTGTTCGAGGCGCTGGACGGCGGTACACTTTTTCTGGATGAGATATCCGAATTGTCTCCCGACCTGCAAACCAAGCTGCTGCGCGTTTTACAAAATAAAGAGATCAAACGTCTTGGTGAGAATATCATCCGCAAAATAGATGTCCGTATATTAGCCGCCACCAATAAAGATTTAAAACAGATGATTGCCGAAGGCCGTTTCCGGGAAGACCTATACTACCGGCTCAATGTTATCTCCATCACCGTCCCCCCCCTGCGGGAACGCCGTGATGATATTCCGTTGCTGGCCCGGCATATCCTGACAAAATTTTCCGGGGATGAGGTAAAGGAGATTTCTCCCGCGGCCATAAAAAAACTGATGGTCTACAACTGGCCGGGTAACGTGCGACAATTGGAGAACATTCTTCAGCGGGCGCATATCGTCAGTGAAGGCCATGTGATTCGCGAGAATGATATCCTGCTGGACGATATGGCGGAAAGCATGGACGGTACCCTGGAAGAGCTGAAAAACAAGCTTATCCGCCAAAGGATAGAACAGTTTAACGGCAATAAAACTCTGGCGGCAAAAAGCCTGGATATTTCTCTGCGTTCCCTGCAAATGAAAGCCAAGGAGTTGGGACTGTAAGATGATCATCGACCGCTACCACATAGACGAAGAGATCGCCCGCAACGGCCCCATTACCGTCTACCGCGCCCATCATGACATCTTAAAACGGACAACCCTCTTAAAAGTATATGATGGCGCTGACAAGGAGCTTATCGCTCAGTTTGAGGAGGAGGCCCGCATTGTGGCGGCTCTTGAATCCGACCATGTGGCCCGGATTTATGATTTCGGCTTTGCCAATGAGCACCTCTTTTTTATTGCCGCGGAATTTGTGGAAGGCGGAAACCTGAGCCAATACATATCGCGTCAACAACCGGACAGGGAACAACGCATCCGCCTTTGTGCCCGGATCGTACAGGCGGTAGCCTATATACACAGCAAAGGCTACATTCACCGTGACCTTAAACCGGAAAATATCCTTGTGACCGGGGATGGCCGCATAAAAATAACCGACTTCGGCATATCACTCCATGAAGCGATAAAAAAACATACTCCGGAGCAAAAACTTACCGGCACCCCCTTGTACATGGCTCCGGAACAGGTAAACAACCTGCCGGTTACCCGTCAAACGGATATTTTTACACTGGGAACCATTTTTTATTCTCTTTTCGCGGCGCACCCTTTTGATGCGCCTTCCTACGGTGAAATCTTTGCAAAAATCATAAGCCATCAACCACCGCCGCTAGCTCAGGCTGCGGAGGATATCCCTGAATGGTTTTCCGCTTTGGTTGAGAAGATGATGCAGAAAAAAGCCGAACGAAGACCAACAGATTTACAGTCTGTTGCCATGCTTTTTCAACAACAGACCGGAGAGACGCTTAGCTCTTCCCCACCCGCCGGGCCGGCTGAAGAGGATGAAAGGAAAGGCATACACCCTCTGGCCGGAGCGTTGATTCTGATCATTCCTCTTTTGCTTTATATTATGTTCACCATGGTCAGGGACCGTCTGCAGAATGCCCCCGATGGCAGTATCCGTGTTCCCGATTCCAGCCGGGTTCTTTCACCCGACACGGTAAGCCGGACCGCTACGCCTTCCGCCAAAAAGGATGGACTCCCCGTTACAAACAGGCCAAAAGAAAACAGCGACCGATCGCCCTCGGAAACGGACAGGAAGGGTCCGGCCCGCTTATGGATCAATGCCTACCCCTGGGCCCGTGTTTATGTGGATTATAATTTCATTGACATTACTCCGCTGAAGGACACCTTAAGCCTGGAGCCGGGCTGGCACAAGATACAACTGCAAAACCCGGCCTATGCCACCTGGACGGACTCCCTGTTTATCAAATCCGGAGAGTTTAAAGAGGTGGGCTATCATCTGGACTCCCTTTGCTATAGCATGAGGTTGCAGGTTCAACCCTGGGGTAAGGTATATGTCGACAACATTTTCATCGGGGAAACCCCTTTGGGGAAACCGTTATTGTTGACTAAAGCCAATAAAACGCTTACTATTAAAAACAAATTTTATAAGACATATACCGAAACATTGAACTGGGACGGTTCCCCTATCGTTGATCGCCGCATTGTGCTGGAAAAAAAGGCAGAAATACAATGACCACCCTTATCAAACGCATGCTCATCGTACTTTTAATAAGCGCCCCGGGACTTTCACTACAGGCCCAGTCCGCGCAAAAAGCCCTGGATGAGCTGGACCGGGATTTCTCGCGCTTCTCATACCGGGAGGTTCTGAAAAAAGGAGAATATTTTCTGGGCGAAGCCTATATCAGCCAAAAGGACTCCCTGGCGATATACACCTACCTGCTCAACGCGGCTTATGCCCTGCAGGATACAGCCCGGGCCAGAAACTATATTAACCGTATTCTGGATATAAATCACGATTACAGCATGGACGCCAAAACCACCTCTCCTAAAATAATCGAGCTGTTTGAAATGGTCAAAAAGCAACGACCGCGCTATCCTAAAGCCACTCCCCCGGCAGAAGAGGAAGCAACCTTCGCGCTTAAACAAAACCCCACGCCGGCCATGGTTTTATCCACGCTTGTGTTACCCGGCAGCGGACACTGGCAGGCGAACATGAAACCGGACGCCTACTATAAATCCGCCGTCAGTAGCGCCTGGCTGGCCTCTATCGTCATAACCTCAATACGCACCAGGCAACTGGAAGAAGACTATCTGTCCGTATCGCAATCTTCCGCCTTCGCGGATAAGTACAGCAGCTATAACCGGATGTATAAAAGCCGCAATATACTCATTGCCGGCTATATCATTTGGGGTATATATAATATTTTTGATTTATCCCGCTCTATGCCCGTTTTACAGGTAAAGAGTCCTCCGGGGTCGCTTTCCCTCGGTATTAAAATACCGCTGCCCTGAAGCATATGCATTTTTTTCATTACTATGCATTTTTTTCATAGTCTTTTATGACATTTCGTATTTAAATATCGCATAACCTTTTCCTTATCCCGCTGAGAGCAACGGTTAACAGGTTCTGGCATACCTGTTGCTATGATGTAGATGTTCAAAAGTATCCATTATCACAGGAGGTTAATATGAAAAACATATTTACCAGACGGTTGCCCCTTATGATTGCAACCATGTTTTTATTTATGGGCACGGCTCAGGCCCAGCTTTTCCCGACGGTTTCGGGAACGGTGACGCTTGACAGCATCCCCGTACCGGGCTTTACGCTATTTCTTTCGCCGACGGACACAACTCTGAATATTCCCGGCTTACCGCAGGAAACCGCGGAAGACGGAACATATAGTTATAACTTAATTCCGGGAGTAAGTTATACTATTACGGCCTACGATACATTCTCCTACATGCCTTTCGAAAAGTCATTCACGGCGGAAGGAACCAACAACTACATCATCGATATCGCTCTGGAGGCGCGTGCCCAGGATGCACAGTTCGCCGGTTCCGTGGCTTTTCAGGGTAACGCCGTGGCCACCGATATCTATCTGCTGAAACTGGATGACAGCGTTGACCTCTCCAACTTCGAGGAGGTGGAAAGCTACTATGCCCCGCCGGTTGTTCCGGTGCGCTGGGCCTCTTATCATTTCATGTCCGATGACAATGGCAACTTTAACGGTGGTCTGTTGTTCGGGAAGTATGTAATCTATGTTCCCGGCAATGACCAATACCTGCCTTACTGGTCTGCTTTTGAAGCCAGCGGAGATATATCCGCCTTTGCCATCAATCTGGTAGAGAAGGTTACCGTATCCGGTACCGTGTCTAATTTTGAAGGTTACAGCTATGTAAAGGTCGGTGCCTTTTCCATCAATGCCGGACGTCCTTTCTCCACCGACGTCAATATGCAGGACGGTACTTTCAACCTGGATGTGGCGCCGGGTGAATATGTCTTTCAGGTGACCGCCTTTTTCTTTGTTGATGAAGAAGCTTACACCTACATAGGTTACTATGATGGCAAATCCAAACCGTCCGAGGCGGATCATGTAATGATTGAAGGGGATACCCAGGGTATCGATTTCACCTTACCCAATCCGGATGTATCGCCCTTTACCGTTACCGGTATGGTTACCAGCAACCAGAGTGGTGCTGCCATATCCGGGGCTCATGTAACCATCGTCAGCGTTAATGCCGCGCAAAATACCATGCGCAGCTACGATGCCGTCACCGATGAAAAAGGGATGTACACCATCAATGCTCAGACACTGCTGGCTGAAGATTCCCTGATCGCCTTTGTCAACGCGGACGGTTTCTTCGCCGAGTTTTATGACAACCAAACAACATTCCTGACGGCCGACAAGGTTGTTTTTCATCCCAATGATGTTATTACGCTGGATTTTGGTCTCGACACGCTGGATACCAGCAACGGTTATAAGATCAGCGGTACGGTTACCGATACGTTGGGCAATCCCATTCCTTTCGGTCAGGTAACCGCTTATACCACCGCCACCAATATCGGTGTCACCTATGTTATGGTTGATTCATTAGGTAACTACTCCTTTGACGCCATCTTCCCCAGCGGAAGCACGGTTTATCTGCAATGCTGGGCCGGTTATGATTACAAACCCCAGGTTTATGATCATGCCGAGACATGGGAAGATGCCACCCCTATCCGGATTGACAACGCCGATATCGGCAATGCCAACTTTGAACTGGAGCCCATGCCGGCCAGCCGTCTGCCTCTGGGATATATCAGCGGTACGGTTGTTCTCGGCAACAATGGTGTTAGCGCCACGGAAGACAATCCTTATGAAGGTATCAGTGTATACCTCCGTGACAATAACACACAGGAAATCAAACAGGTTGACTTTGTTGATGAGAACGGCAGCTATACCCTGCCCATCGAAACCTATGGTTCCTATGAAGTGGTTGTTTCCGCACCCGGCCATGAAGACCTGGCCCAGGATGTGGATGTGACTCAGGAAAGCGGTCTGGATGTAACCGGTGTTGAAGTAAGCCTTGGCCCTACGGGTATGGAAAATCCGGTTGACGGACTGACCCCGAAAACCACTCAGCTGTACAATGCCTATCCGAATCCGTTCAACCCCTCCACCACGATCCTGGTGGACATGGCCAGAACGGAAGTTGCCAGCCTGACCATCTATAATGTGGCCGGTCAAAAAGTGGCTACGCTGTACAACGGTGTTCTCCCCGCCGGTAAACGTCAGTTTACCTGGCACGGCGTCGATAACAACGGCCATCAGGTTGCGTCCGGTTTGTACTTTTATCAGCTGAGAACAAAAGGAATGACCCAAACAAAATCTATCATCTTCCTCAAATAAGCTAACTCCTCAAATTAGCTTAACCCCAAGGTCCCCCGAATATCCCCGGGGGACTTTTTTTTTTACCCTGCTTTGGTTCAAAAAAAAAGAGAATATATCCCGTATGAAGGGACAGATTCTCTTTTAAATTACATATAAGATTTACGGATCAGGCGGAAAGCGAATGATCATCCTGAAAGGTATGGTTGAATCCACTATCCCATTTTGACTTTAAGAGGCTCATCCTTAAAACATCATGGTACTCTTCGTCAATGAGAATATCATGGTATAATAACCCTTCCAGTTCGAATCCGAAACGGCTGTTTAGGTTGATATTATTGATATTGGTATCCAGGGAATGGATAAAGACCTTATTCATTTTAATAATATGAAAGGCGTAGAATAAAAACAGAAAAGTGGCCTGTTTGCCGATACCCTTATTACGGAACTGATTGGTTCCGATAAATTTTTTCATCTCCAGTTTGCGGGATCCCGTTTCAATACTGTCGGCCCCGATGATACCGACAAAGGTATCTTTATAGTTTACGGCCAGGTAATCTCGCGTGTCGCTGAGCAGATATGCGAAAAGAGCTTCCACCTCTTTGGGGAAAAAGCGAATAAAGGTATGGTTGACCTCTTTTTCTTTCAACCAGTCCGCAACAGTGGAGATATGTTCCTCTTTTAAAGGAGTAAGTTTTACGGCCCCAAGGTTCAGGCTTTTATCTTCATCCCAGTTGTTACCTATTTTATGAATATCGAAATCATAAAGACTCACACCGGAAGCGTGCTGCCCGTTATGGGATTTTTTGGTAACATAGTCGAGGAGATCCATACTCACGGTCAGAATACCGCTTTTATTTATCCCCTGTTTTACCAGTTCCTTGTAAAAGGAGCTGGTGACCACGCGCAGGAGTTGTTTTTGTTTTAATGCATCAAGGGTAGCAGTATCTTTTTGCGCCATTCTGACCTCCAAAGGTGGGAAACATCCATGTATGACCCAATTATACCATTAAAAAAAATAAATATCGTGAGCTTGCTCAATTATTTACCTTTTTTTTCTAAAATCAGCATGGTTATCCTGGATTTGCATATCAAACGTCCCGCTTCATCGGTAATATCAATATTCCAGACCTGAGTGGAGGATCCCAGATGAACAGGAGTCGCTTTCCCGTAAACCAGCCCCTGTCTCTTTGACTTGATGTGATTGGCATTTATTTCCAACCCCACGGCATAAAATTTTTGAGGGTCCAGGGTCAGATAACTGGCCACGCTGGCCACCGATTCGGCCAGGGCAACCGAGGCCCCGCCGTGCAGGATACCCGCGGGCTGTTTCGTTCTGTGATCTACCGGCATGGTGGCGGTTAAAGCATTATCCTCAATGGTGGTATACTCGATTCCCAAATGTGAAAGCATCGTGTCCCTGCTGAAACCGTTTATTTCGGCCAGGGTGTATTTCTTAAACCAGATCATTCAATTTCTCCTGAAAAGATTGGTAAATATCATATAGTTGGCAGCTTAGGGGAGCGGCCTTTTCTATCAGTACCCGCGCCGGAACATGCTGCTCATAAAAATCACTGACAATCTTAACCGATGAGAGTGGAAGCGCCAGCCGCCGCGTCTCTCCGGCCAGTTGAAACAGCTCCATATCTACGACAACCGGCAGTTCTTCCTTCGCGCTGTCCAAGGGGCGCCGGCTATCGGCTACGGTGATACAGCGCACCGCGGGCAGGTTTAAACCGGCGGAAGTCAACGGAATGGCCGTTTCACCGCTTTCATTTACGGAAAGGTCAACCTGAACCGGTGTATCTAAGGGGAGTCTTCTGTTTAGAACAGCGGCAAACCCCAGGTTAAGCAGATGTATCTCCTTAAAATCTTGCTTCAGCTTTTTTATTCCGGGCAAAATATGCCGAGATAGTCTATCTTTGTTGCCGGTAATAACCAGACAGGTGTCACCGGAGAGGTAGCCACAGGTTTCCTTCCTGAAGGTCATTCTCCGGAAAAAACATTGCGCTTCTGCTTTATGGGCAATAAGTAAAACAATCATCTTTTTTTTCGGAAGATGTGTAATTAGACACGAACTGTATACATTTTATCTTTAAGTTACATAATTTTTAGAAATAATGAGGGATTAATGAATCATAGCAAAAACCATAGGATGGACATAGACACAAAATCTTCGAACCATAGCGGATTTAAGGGACTTTTCGAAAAGATGCTGCGGCGGTTTATGACCATAACCTTTATGGCTGCCCTGATCCCCATCTATTTATTGGCTATCCTGATCATAGGTATTTCTTTGACGCCGGGTGTTTACTTCTTTAATTATGTGCATGAGGCCACCCTGAGCTGGTCGGCGCCGCTCAGCAACCTTTCCCTGGGGCTGGCCATTGTTGTCGGTTATTTCATGTATGGCTTTTCGGTTATCTTTGTTACGCCGTTTTTTAACTTCATTCTTCCCTTCCGGTTAAAGCCCTTTCGCGGGCCCTACTATTCCTGGGAGAGTGTGCCCTGGTATGTGCACAACGCCTTGTTATATCTTGTACGATATACATTTCTTGAATTTATAACACCCACTCCCTTCAATATATTGTTCTATAAAATGATGGGAATGAAGATCGGAAAAGGGGTTCAGATAAACACGACCAATATATCCGATGCGGCTTTGATCGAACTGGGCGACAAGGTGACCATAGGCGGATCGGCACATATTATTTGCCATTACGCCGCAAAAGGCTATCTGGTCATTGCCCCGGTAAAAATAGAAAAAGGAGCCACCCTGGGGCTGAAGTGCACGGTGATGGGTGATGTCCGGATCGGCGAAAAAGCGGTGATCGGCCCCCATGAAGTGGTGTTACCTAAATCACGTATTCCGGCGCATTACCGCAAAAACAAGCCCCTGAAGGAAGCTGCCAAGGTCTAAAATGACGATTTCTTACCAATTTCGTCTTTTATCATGTTTTTTAATTTTATGCGCATGATAACTTTCACACAGCACAAACATTATTTCACTATCTTTTGTCTATCAGTTAATTAGGGTAACTATTTATCAACTAAGGAGAGCATTATGAATACCAAGAAGGTAATTTTATCGGGCTTACTGCTTGGCTCGCTAACATTGTGGAGCTGTGAAAATGCAGCGGATGCCAACAAAACAAAAATCGAACCCATATCCATTGAACCGACTCAGGAAGTTGTAAGCGGAGAAGCTGAAAATGTTGCCGCCATCGCCATCAACATGCAAAGCCGGGTTATTCTGGATCATCAGGAAGTGATGGCCCTGGATGACGCCGCTCTGGGCAAGGTCAGCGGGGACAAAGTATATCGCTGGAATCCGGAAACCATGTGGCACACCTGGGAAGACGACCTTAACAACCCGGCCTACCCCGAGGCTTTCGCCGGCCATTATAAGCGCGGTCAGCAGCATATTGACGCTCAGGGAAATATCGTAAAAAAAGCCAAGTATGCCGTGGGTATCTACTTTTATTATAACACAAGCGGTAAATGGGGCTATGTCAATGACGATCCCACCGGAACCTCCTGGAACCATAACCTGGCCAGTGAAGAAGATCCGGCCATTGCCATTGTGACCCAGGACGGTTATCTCTTTTCCGGTAACGCGGAGTACCACACCATCTGGGATGGCTACTATTCCGATGAGTCCGGTCGTTTTAACAACACACTGGTGCGCTTTGAGACAAACGTGCTGATGAATGTGGATGAGCTTCTTATGAGCCTGGATGGAACCACCGTAACCATGTATGGTGACATACACTTTGAAATGTTGCCCTGGTCTGCCGATTTAACGGCCGATGGCAGCGATACGGTTACGGGATCGTTGAAGTATAACGGTGTTGTTGTTCAGCAACTCACCTACAGCGTTGCGGAGCTTGTAACCAAAGCAAAAAGTATTATGCCTTAGTTTCCTTAGTTAACTGACGCGAAAGCCCTTGTCCTTTACGGCGAGGGCTTTTTTTTATTCTTTCCGCCCAACAAAATGCCGCCAAATAATTCTTCCCAATAACGGCCTACTTAAAATAGTGAACACCCGATTTGAAAATTTCCTGATCATGGTTGCCGGGAACGTTTATGGCGGTATATTGTCCGGTCCGTTCCGAGTGTCCCATTTTTCCAAATATCTTTCCGTCGGGGCTGCAGATACCCTCAATGGCCAACACGGATCCGGAAGGATTATACCGGGCATCTCGGGCGAATTGTCCCTCCGGCGTTATATAACGGCTGACGATTTGTCCCTTTTCCGCTAAACCGGAAAGGGTTCTCTCCGTAGCCCAAAAGCGTCCCTCTCCGTTGGAAACGGGAATGATGTAGTCTTCATCCGGGTTAACAAGCTGAGTCCAGGGTGATAATGAGGAGACAATGCGGGTGTGGACATAACCGGAATGGTGCCTCTTCAAGCGATTAAAAGTCAATGTCGGGGCATCCTCCGGCAACCGCTCCAAAACGCGGCCATAGGGCAAAAGCCCCAAACGGATTAAGGCCTGAAAACCGTTACAAACCCCCAGAATCAGGCCATCGTTTTTTTGCAGCAAAATATCCACGGCATCACGCACGGCAGGGTTACGGAATACCGCAGCAATAAATTTCCCGGAACCTTCGGGTTCATCTCCGGCGCTAAACCCGCCGGGGATCATTATTATCTGACTGGAGACAATCTTACCGGCCAACTCCCGTAAGGACTGTTGTAACAGTTGTGGGGTTCTGTTCTTAAAAATAAAAATCTCCGCCTCTGCTCCGGCCCGTTCCCAAGCATGGGCGGAATCAAACTCACAATTGGTACCCGGAAACACGGGGATGATCACTTTGGGCTTCTTCACGGATATCCGGCATTTTCGCTGCCCGTACCGTCCGGGCAGCTCTATCTCCGGGTCATTGGCGGCATTGTAAGCGGTAGGAAAGACCTCTTCCAAAGGCTCTTCAAAATCCTGGTTGAGTTTTTCCAAAGCCAGGCGCATGGAGCCGACCCTGATCTGTGGCACCGGCAGGGTTTTGCCAATTACTTTTAGGGACAATTGTTTGTCTTTTAAAAAAGAGAGCATCTTTTCATCAATCTCAAGCAAAAGCGCCCCATACTGTGGCGTAAAGGCCCCGGAACCGTCATGGGTCACTTCAAAACCGACCCGGTTGCCGAAGGCCATCTTTACCAGGGCAGCGGCATATCCCCCGTAACCCACGGCCTGCGCGGCATAAATTTTTCCCATCCGGCTTAATTCATTTACGGCTTTATAAGCCGCGTAACTCTCCCCGGGGTTTACCAGGGACTTTTCATCCCGCCGACCATACACCAGAACAATCAGATGCCCCGCGCCCTTGAGATCATTGCTGATAACCCCGGAAACCGGCATGGGAGCCAGGGCAAACGAGACCAAAGTCGGCGGCACATCCAGTTGCTTAAAGGAGCCGGACATACTGTCCTTGCCACCAATGGCGGCCCTGCCGAAAGCCATTTGTGCCGTATACGCCCCCAATAAGGCCGCATACGGTTTGCCCCACTTTTCGGGCGAGTCCCCCAGTTTTTCAAAATATTCCTGAAAGGTAAAATAGATATTATCCACATCAACACCGGCGGCAACCAACCGGGCCACGGAATCCAAAACAGCATAAAAACCGCCGTGAAAAGGTGACCATTGCGAAAGAAAAGGATCAAAACCCCAGCTCATGGCGGTGGCGGTATCACTCTCGGCAAAAGGCAGCCGGGAAACCATCGCCTCCACCGGAGTGCCCAGGTATTTCCCCCCCCAGGCATTCAACACATTTAAGGCGCCAATGGAGTTGTCAAACTGCTCCACCAATCCACGTTGACTGCAAACATTAAGATCGTGAAGCAGCTCCCGCCAGCTTTCCGGATTTGCGATATCCCCGGCATGACGATCGGCCCGGAAATAATCCTGTTTTTCATCCGGCGCCTTTATTTTTACCCGGCTTTCACGGCGAAGGCCGTTACTGTCCAGGAACTCCCGGTCGATATCGACAATAAGCCGGCCTTTCCATTTCATCCGCAAACGCCTGTGAGGCGTAACCCGGGCGATCCTGACAGCTTCCACATTCTCCGCTTCCGCCAGGGATCGCAGCGCATCATAATCCCCGGCCTCAATAACCACGGCCATCCTCTCCTGGGATTCCGACAAGGCCAGCTCGGTACCGTCCAAACCGTTGTATTTTTTCGGCAGAGCGTCAAGGTCGATTTCCAAACCGTCGGCCAGCTCTCCCACGGCCACGGAAACTCCGCCTGCACCGAAGTCGTTTGCCTTTTTCACCAGCCTGCTGAATTGCGGGTTGGCAAACAGCCTCTGCAGCTTGCGCTCCTCGGGCGCATTCCCCTTTTGAACTTCGGCGCTGTTTTCCAGGGCCTTATCATCATGGGCCCGGGATGATCCGGTCGCTCCGCCGATGCCGTCCCGCCCGGTGGCGCCACCGATCAGTACCACATAATCTCCCGGGGCCGGTTTTTCCCGGCGGACCTGCTTAGCCGGAACCGCTCCGACCACGGCCCCTATCTCCATGCGTTTGGCCACATAGCCCGGATGATAAATTTCCCTCACCAGTCCGGTGTTCAGGCCAATCTGGTTACCGTAGGAGCTGTACCCCCTGGCGGCCAGGGTGGTTATGGTGCGTTGAGGCAGCTTGCCGGGCAGGGTGTTTTTCAATGAGGCGCGCGGATCGCCGCTGCCGGTTAACCGCATGGCCTGATAGACATAAGCCCTTCCCGACAGGGGATCCCGGATGGCGCCTCCCAAACAGGTGGCGGCTCCGCCAAAAGGTTCAATCTCCGTCGGATGGTTGTGCGTTTCATTTTTAAACAGTATCAGCCAGTCTTCCCGGCCATGCGGGGTTCCGATATTCACGCGTATGGTGCAGGCATTGATCTCATCGCTTATTTCCAGTTCCGGCAGTTTACCGCTCTTGTGCAATTCCTTCATACAGATGGTGGCCAGATCCATCAGACAGTCGGCGCGGCCGCTGTTCCCATACACCTTCCTTCGTGATTCCAGATAGTGCCGATAGGCTTGTTTGATAGGCTCCGCATAGCGGGCATCCTCAATCTCAACGGATTTTATTTCCGTTAGAAATGTGGTATGTCTGCAATGATCGGACCAATAAGTATCCAGCATTTTCAATTCGGTAACGGTGGGGTCCCGTTGTTCCCGGTCTTTAAAATAATCGCGACAGAACTCCAAATCCTCCAGGGTCATCACCAGGCTTAGTTCCCTTTGAAAGCGAATCAGCCCGTCCTTCCCCGCGGCGGTAAAACCGGACACCACGGCCACGCTTTGGGGCTCGGCACAGGATGATCTTAATTCCCGGGGCTTCCCCAACTCCGCCTTTCGCGAATCCACGGGATTGATACAATATTTCTCGATTTTTTTTATATCATCGGGGGTGAGTGCTCCGAAAACAGCAATTACTTTTGCACTGACCACTTTGGGTTCGTGTTCATTATCCAGAATACGGATACATTGCTCGGCGGAATCCGCCCGTTGATCAAATTGTCCCGGCAGATAGGAAACCGCTAACAAAAACACCCCGTTCATTTCGGGCAGGTTCTCTTCATATACGTTATCCTGCACCGGATCGGAGAAGATCGTATCGCGAGCACGGGTATAAACGGCCTCTTTAATATCCTCGATATCGTAGCGATAGAAAAGACGTACATTCGTTACACGGGATAATTGCAGAAAGCCCTGAAAATCATGTAAAAGATTTTTGGCTTCGAGATCAAAGCCGCTTTTTTTTTCAATAAAGATGCGATATATGCTGGACATGGCGCCTCACCTTTAGATGGAAGACGCCAATTTAAAAGGTTGCGGTCTTTTAAAAAAGAGATACGAAAAATTAATTCCTGGAATAGGGTGATTTTACATGCGGAAAGCTGACTATGAATTCCGTTCCTTCACCGGGGGTGCTGATCAGCTTCAGGCGGCCCTCATAATTTTCCACCAGGGACTTAACCATATAAAGCCCCAGACCGGTTCCCGTAGGTCCCTCATCCACACTGCCCGCTTTCGGTTTGGTGGTAAAAAAGGGATCGAAGATTTTCCCCTGTACCTCCTTTGAGATACCCGGACCGTTATCCCTGATAGAGAAACAGGCCCGCTGGTCCTGCAGATAGGATCGTATGATAACGGTAGCGTTTTCCTGACTATACATGGCATCAAGGGCATTTCTTAGCAGGTTCTGGAAGATTTGGTTCACTTCACCGGGAACAACCTTTACGTAAAGCAGATCATCACACAACTCAATAATCTTTTTGGTCTTGTGCTTGAACTGAAAGTCGGCCTGGAAAAATTGTATTTCCTGTTGCAACAGCTCATTAAGATTTACGATACGGGCATCCACTTCGGAATCACTGCGCACCTTGGCCATTAAATTATTAACCATTTTAAGCATTTGCTGGTTGGCATTATGAAACTTTTGATAATACTTCACCGAAAAATCTATGAACTTTTTCCACTCGGTAACAACTTCGGGTCCGGGGTTATCATCCAGCGGCAGCAGTTCATACTTCATTTCCAACAATTGTACTCCATTGGAAATAATGGTAATGGGGTTTTTAAGATTATGGACGATTCCCTGGCTAAAGAGGCTGAAAGCCGCGCTTCTTTCCGCGGTGATCAGGCTTTTGGTTCGCGCCTCCAACAGTTGTTCCAGATTTTTATTATACTCCTCTACCTGTTCCATGGCCGCCTTCAGCTTGAGATGTGTTTTAACCCGGGCCAGCACCTCGGCGCTCTCAAAAGGTTTGGCGATATAGTCGGCTCCGCCGGCCTCAAAGCCTTCCAGCTTGTCTTCCGTAGCGGTTTTGGCCGAAATAAACAGGACCGGAATATGGGCCGTCTGTTCATTTTCCTTGATTTTCCGGCAGACCGTAATGCCATCCATTCCCGGCATCATCACATCCAGCAGCAACAGATCCGGGTTTACGGATTCCACCATCTTTAGCGCCGCCGGACCGCTGTCGGCCACGGCAATATCATAGCCGGCATCGGATAATATTTTACCCAGAACCTGAATATTCTCACTTATATCATCCACAATCAAAATCAAGTTATTCATTTCTATTTCCCGTTTTTATCTGTTAAAAGATGAAACTGTTTATTTAAAAAGCCCATGTCAAACTGTTCAACAGCATTGCTCATTCTTTCATACCATTTTTCCAGTTCGGGCCGGTTATAATGATGGGTCAGCTCTTCAATACGCACCAACGTCTCCTTAATTTCGCTCAGCACGGGGCTATGTATGTGTTTCTCAAATCTATCCCGCAACTCTGCCAAACCGGGGAACATCTTTAGATCGGGGACACTCTCCTCATTACTTTCCTTACTCACATCACCCGTATCATGGTTTGAGTATTGTTGCAGCATCCCGGTAAGTACCGGAAAATCAACCGGTTTTAACAGGTAGTCATCAAAACCCGCTTGACGCGCCTTTTCCACATGCATGGCATCATTGCTGGCTGAAAAGGCAATGACAGGTACTTGTTCAAATTCTTTTATGGATTTAAACATCTTTAGCCCTTCAAAGCCATCGATCTCCGGCATGTTTATATCCATAAGAATTAAATCCGGCCGTGTTTTGCGGGCCAGGGCCAACCCTTTTTTTACCGATGTCGCTCCCAGCACCTTTATGCCTTTTCCCTCATAATAGTGGCGCAGAAGGGTGATATTCTGTTCCGTATCATCGATAACCATAAAGGAGTTACATAACGGGTGGGTGCTTTCTTCATGCTTCTCGCCGGATATGTTTTTTTCATCTTTTTGAAGGATCTTAATATCCTTGAGATGCAAGGATACTTCCGTTCCCTGCCCTTCAATACTTTGAATATCCAGATGCCCGCCCATTTCACCGGCAATCAGACGGCAGAGAACCAAACCGATACCCAATCCCTCATAATTTGTATTTGTAGCGGAAGAGGCTTTTTTGAAATAGGCCCTAATGTTTTTAAGTAAACCGGCCGGAATACCCGAACCGTTATCGACAATCACAAAAGTAAGATTGGTGCGTTCCTTTCTGATCGGGCCAATTTTTACCTCAAACATGATACGTCCGTTCTCAGTATATCTTATGGCATTGTCAAAAAGGTGAAACAGAATACGCCGGATATGGTGAAGATCGATATACAGCAGTGGATTCTCTTTGGGGATAATTTTATCGAAAATAATATTTCTGTCCTGAAGTCTTTTACCTATCCCCTTCCAGCAACTGTTAAATATCTGATGTAAACGTACTTCTTTTTCTTCCAGAGCCATGACTCCGGCTTCCAGCTTGCTCAGGGCGATCAGATCGTCAATCAGTGCGGAAAGGTTATTGGCCGACTTAATGATATGTCCGATATAGGCCAGGGAGGCGCTGTTTTCCTTGTTTTTTTCCTCGGCCAGGATTTGGGCAAATCCGAGAATGGCGTTAAGCGGAGTGCGTAGCTCATGGCTGACATTGGCCAAAAAACCACTGCGGGTGGCATTGGCTTTTTCCACCAGTCCCAGGGCATCTTGCAAGGATTGATTTTTTTCTTCCAGCGCAATATGGGCTCTGTGTAAATCGGCGGTACGCTCTTTTACCAAATCCTCGAGCTGGGAATAAAATTCAAAATATTTTTGAGTGGCCTCTTCTTTTTCCCGGCGGGTTAATTCCAGCTCGTTTTCAAGATGGCGTATGCGCCTTTCCAGAAGCAGGGTTTTGTCATCCTTGACAGTAAGCTCCATCTTATAAGGCACCTTTCTCCAACATTTCGGCTATTTCCAGTTGTCCCTCCTGAATAATCAGGTTTAAGGCATCCTGCTCCAGTCCCAGAGCATCCAGGCAACGGGTGTAGAGATCATCATCAAACAGAGTGGCGCGGTAATAGCCGATCTGGGCAAAGTGACACTGAATCGCCGAAATATACATGATGGCGGCCATCTCAAAATACTCTTCCGGCGCTTCGAACGGGTTGGCATGATAGGCGATACAGTTTACAATTTCATCCGGCAGGTGCCAGTTCAGGGCAATCTCTTTGCCCAGCAGCGCATGATCAAACCCAAACACTTTTCGCTCGATTTTCGTTAGATGATGCCCCTGAACATTGGCAATATGCAAAACCTTTGTGAAGGCTTTTCTCAAAAACTGTTCCTCGGCAATCAGACCGATTTTATGCAGCAACCCGGCGGAATAGATGCTGTCGCCCTGTTTACCGAATTCACGCCGGTAAATCATTTTGGCAAAATGGGCCGTGGCCACGCTATAGGCCCACAGCTCGGAACGGCGGTATCCCTCAATGGCTTCATCCTTATCGAACAGTTCACACGCTTTTTGACGCAGGGCCAGCTCCCTGACGGTATTAAAACCCACCCACACAATGGCTTTGCCGACATCGTCTATCTGGGTTTGAGCGGCATAAAAGGAGGAATTGGATACGCGTAATATTTTGGCCGTCAGGGGGGGATCAATGCTGATAATTTCCTTTAAATCCTTGGCTGTGGATTTCGGATCATTGATCAGGCGTATAATACTGCCGACAACGGATTTTATGGAAGATATATCAGAATCATTTATCGCGTTGATAATACGCTCGATACGTTCGGTTGGGCGATCCGTCTGAACTGCTGTTTCCATGATATTCTCCTGTTGCTAATAGAAAGAATATCGGAACCCGGAGCACCGACCTTTAAAGGCGTCGTCATTGTGAAAAGAATCAGCGCCTTTTACAAAGCCTTAAGCTCACGAAGCGTCTTTATCTCGATCGGTATGCCCTCTATTTCGGCCGCTATTTTCTCCCGCACGGCATCGGGGTGGTTTTTTACACCGATAATAATACCCGTGACACCGTGTACATTGCCGATACCAATGGACACAACATTGCTCAAAGCCAGCCATTCATGTTCATGGGCCCGCTTTACCCGCTTGGCCCGTTCCAGCGCCTGGGAGGCCTTCATCCGGGCAGCCCTATGTTCAACAGCTCAAAGACATTTTGAATCCGGTTGATAATGGTGGAATTGGAACTACCGGCAAAAAGCAGACCGACGATTTCGTTGTTGCCGTTTAATATGGCACTGCCGCTGTCCCCGCCGGCACTCATATTGCCGGCCATAAGCTGATCCACAAATGTGGCCGTTTTCCCCGCCCCGTAACTTACCCGTGACGTCACATCTATTTGAAGAATTTGCCCCTCGGTGAAGGCGGTGGTCCGGCCGCTCTTTTTGACATCCATACCCAAAAGGCCCTCGGCCACATCGCTGATGGTGCCGATCTCCATAATTTCCGTTGACAGATCATCCTGGTTTATAGGTTTGGCAATGGCCGCATCTACCAGGTTTTCCGCCGCCCGGGGGGTATAGACCGCTTTTAAACGGGACTTACGCCCGGCCATGGCCGACATGGCGTTTAAAATATTGGCCAAGGCATTGGCAATGGAGCATCCGCTGCCCCCGCCTCCGTTGCCGGGATCCGAACCGTTATCAAACTCTATGGGAACAAAGTCGCTGAGCCGGGCCAAAACATCATTTTGACGGCTGCCGCCATCCGTCGGTCCGGGTTGCAAAATATCATCGCCAAGAGTGGCGTCATTGCTGTTGGCCATCACATGGTTATTGGAAAGGATATATTTTTCACCATCCTTCATCACAGTGCAACCGAGGGTTCCGGCGGTGATGGCAAAATGGCCCAGACTTATCCCACCCACCGCGGGACGGTGACGGGCTTTGTGGTTTTGAAAAATCGAGAGGGGACCGGTGGTGTATACATCGGTAGGTAAACCGTCAAACTCCGGCGGAATACGCTCCGCCAGGCTCAGGCTGCGCATATCCTGCTTGTGCTCCACGGAGCAAACCAAACAGAGTGTATCGGTTTTCCGGCCATCTACATATTTATAACCGATTCCCGTGGCGACAACATTTCTCTTCTCCATAAGCGTTTGCCTGACATCCTTGATCAGAGTTCGTGCTTCTTGAATTGACAAGGCCATTACGCTTTTCTCCTGTTAAATGAAAGATTTTTCGTCAGGTAAAACAGAATCCCGGGGACGGATTAAAAATAAACATATCCCGTTTATATTAATGTTTATGGCACGGTGGAAAGAAGCAATTCATCCTGTCGGTCAATCTCGGCGGAATATTTTTCCATCAGCCCTGGATCGTAAACGGAAGCAACCCGTAAATGGTTCAGCGCTTCCTTGTGGTTCCGGGTGCGATAAGCTTTATAGGCCCGCAAATGTCCACGGGCCAGCATTTCCTTATCCGTGGGTGTGGGATGTTCAAAGGTGCCCTGCAGGGCGGGTATGGTCAGCGTAACCCCCTGGATCATAAAGTCCGGATTTTTAATCTTATCATGATTGGCTTCATATAACAACGGCCATAAATAACCATTGTCATAATAGCGCCTGGCCAGCCGCCACAGGCTCTCGCCATGCCGGGTCAGATGGCTGCGCAGGGCCCGTTTTTCAGGAGCAGCCTGCTTGTCGGGCGGTTTAGTAACCGCCTTCTCTTTGGTTTTCTTCTCAACGGTCTTTTCCGGCGCGGACGGGGCTTCCATCGATGTTTGCTGAGCCTGTAACGGAGGGGAATCCTGTTGCCTAACCGGATTCTCATCCAGGGGCCAATAGTTCATATAGGCAAAAACAAGCAACAGTATTAATAAAATGGTGGCATAGAGCCCTTTGCGGGAGGTTTGCTCCTCTTCCTGCAAATAGGAGGGAGGGGGAGGTGAAATACTTTTCTTCTTTTCGGGCTTTTGCACCAAAGTCGGCGCGTAAACCGTTTCTTTCTGCTTTTTGATTTCCGTCAGGTTTTCCGTTTTTTCCACCTTGGCCTCAATGGCGCCATCCACAAAGGAATCATTTAAAAACCGGTTAAAGGAATCCAGTTCCTTCTCTTTTTCCACGGATTTTTCCGGCACAGACAGCGGTTTTAAATGCTTGAACTGTTTATTGATCAGCTCCCTTAAACGTTTTTCCGGCTTAAAATAGACTTTGCGGTGGGCCGGGATGATGATCTCCTGGCCACTGGCCGGAGATCGCCCTCTTCTTTCGGCAATATCCCGCAGACGAAAAATACCAAGCCCCGTCAGATGAACAACACCATCTTCCAAAAGGCCCTCACGGATCACGGCGGCCATCTCCCTCACAAAAACACGGCTGATATTTTGTGAGAACCCGCTGCGAGCGGAGATATCATGAATCAAACTCTTGAAGGATATTTTTTCAGCCATACACCATCTCCTTATTGTACCGCTTCTTTAAATGCCCGGGCGGGCTTAAAGAAAGCGACCATCTTTCGGGGAATGGACATCTTTTTTTTGTGATGCGGATTATATCCCTGCCGCTCCTTTCGCTCCACGGTTCCGAACGTGCCCAGTTGCGGAATCGTAAAACTTTTCTGGCTTGCCAAATGATCGGTAATAACGCCCACGCTGTGCCGATAAAGGGTGCGCGTCTCCTTTTCCGGTCTGTTCATTCTTTGGGATATGCGTTTCAGGACTTCACGGGTATTCATAGTTCTCTCATTTTATAAGAATTTCATTATAATTCATATCAAGCGGGTTGTCAAATATTAATTAAAGGTACCCGCTCACCTGCCGGGTAAAACCGGATATTGAAAGATTCGGTAATTATTCGGGAATTAACAGCCCGGCGACATTTTTTTTGATCGACTGTCTTTTACCGCAGATATGCACTTATGGTACGGAGTGCTCCTATACGGAGCCGGAAAAATCTGTATCCGCTTTTCAATGACAACATCAAAAAGGAAAACGGAAAGCGAGGTCTTCATGGCTAAACATATCGTAGTTATCGGCGCCGGTCCCGCCGGCATGGAAGCAGCCCGCTCCGCCGCCCGGCATGGCGCGCGGGTTACACTCATCGGTACCGAGGAACCCGGAGGTCGCGCAACCTGGCACAGCCTGCTGCCCAGCAAAAAATGGCTGATGCGCGCACAAACCCAAACCGCGGCCAGGGACACGGATTTCAGCACCTTGTTGCAGGACATCCGACAGGCCAAAAAAAGCTGGGCCGCCCACAATGTCCGGGAGCTGGGTCAGCTGGGAGTGCGCATTCTTACGGGACGCGCCAAATATATGCATGCCGGGCGTATTGATGTGTTTAACGAAAAGCATGAAAAGCTGGAGGAACTCTGCCCCGATGCCTCCATCATTTCCAGCGGCTCCGTTCCCGTCTTCCCCGATCCTCTCAAGCCCGATGGCCGGCGCGTGATTGCTCCCCGCTTTATGAGTTCCCTGAACAAGCTACCGGCCTCCATGGCTGTTGTGGGCGGAGGCGTTAGCGGTACGGAGTTTGCCTACCTTTTTGCCTCCCTGGGGGTAAGGGTCGATTGGTTTATAGATTCATTCGGCCTGCTACCCGGTTTTGATACGGAAATAAGTAGCATGCTGAAAACAAGCCTGGAGAGCAAGGGGATAACGCTGCACGAACCCGTACGTGTGAAAAATATCATACGCCGGGAAGACCGTGTCATCATACAAACCGATCGCGAAACAGAGCTAACATCGGAAATGGCCTTTGTAGCCATCGGACGTACCGCTGATGTAAACCATTTGGGTCTAAGTGTACTGGAAAAAACACCTTCCGGCGTGGTAACCCTGAAAACAGACGCCTACGGACGTACACAATTTGAATCCATCTATGCCGTCGGGGATGTGGTCAGTCCCCAAAAAAGCGCCAACCGGGCCATGGCCCAGGCGTACATTGCCGGGGCTCATGCCGCCGGCGCACAGACCGTTCCTTTCGATGACAACAAAATCATAGCCGCCGTATACACCGATCCTGCCCTGGCTCAGGTGGGCACGCTAAAAGGCCGGGATATCCGCACCTGGCTGCTTCCCTATTCCCATGCCGTCATGAGCCATATCTGTAACAGCGAGGGCTGGGTTAAAATAGCCCTGAACGGGCAAGGGGATCTTTGCGGCGCGGCCGCTCTTGGCCCGGAAGCGGCCGAGGTTATCACACCGGCCATATTAATCATGCAGGGCGCCATGTCGCCCGAAAGTTGCAAAGCCCTTTTTCCGGCCAATCCCACATACGGTGAAATCTTTTTTGAGGCCCTCCGCCATATTCCGGTCTAATCCCGGGCGCTTCCCCTTAAAGAGGCCCTCTATACAATAAGCCCGTCATTACGGCGGGTCTTTTTTTTAATATTTCTTTTTTTCCATAAGCCGGGCATTGCTTCTGAGCAAAAATCTTCCTATTATCAGCCGCTTTATTTTACCGTAAACAGAAATATCGGGTACCGCAATGAAATCCATTTTATCAAAAAAAGTCATCCGTGACTATATCGCCATCTTTATCGGAGCGATACTCATGGGTATATCCATATCGGTGTTTTTAATCGATGCCAAGGTGGTGCCCGGGGGTATTTCCGCCGTGGCCATGGCTATCCATTATCTCAGCAATGAAACTATTCCGGTCGGCTTATCCCTGTGGCTGATGAACATTCCCCTTTTTTTATGGGGCGTCAGGGAACTGGGCAGTACCTTTGCCGCCCGCACGGTTTTCGGTTTCAGCGTCAGCGCCTTCAGTATCGACCTTTTTCGTGGCGCCGTGCCGGGGCTGGAATTCATTCAATGGAATAAGAGTGCCGCCATTCTCGATTTGTTGCATCATGATTTCTTTTTTCTTACCGTTATCGGCGCCGTTTTGCTGGGTGTGGGCATGGGGCTGGTGTTACGGCACCGTGGCACCATTGGCGGCGCCGATGTAATCACCGCCATCCTGCACAAGAGATATGGCATCAAACCGGGGCAATCGATCATCTTCCTCAACGTGGTCATCATCTCCGCGGCCACGGTGGTGATTGAGCTAAAGAATCTTTCTCCGGAAAGACCGGCCCTCTCTTTGGCTTTTTATGCCTTTTTGCTTACTTTTATTCTATCACGCATCGTGGATATGTTGCTGGATGGTTTTGACTATGCCCGCTCGGCCCTGATTATATCGGATAAGTGTGAGCAAATCGGTCAGGCCATTCTCAACGACATGAATCGCGGCGCCACCGCCCTGAAAGGCCGCGGACTCTATCACAACACGGATCGCGATATCCTGATGACGGTAATTACACGCCGGGAACTTCCGGCCTTGCAGGAAAAAATTCAGCAGATCGATCCGAATGCTTTTGTTATCATCAGCACGGTACATGAAGTGCTGGGTGAGGGCTTTAAACGCAGAACGTAGGATGTGCCATGAAACAGTACAACATGATTTTGGATGTGGCCAGCAGTATCGCCACCGCCATTATAGCCATACTATTGCCTTTGGAAATGGTGATTAAAATTAACCCAAACCATGTCCTCTACATTTATAGCGTAACGTCCCTGATCCTGGCTCTTGATTTCATCCGCAACCTGCAAAGTTATAAACAACAAAAGGCCGAAGATGAGCCTTCGCATGTATTTCAAAAACATCATACCCCCGCTTATCTGGCCGTTGACCTGTTGGGCACCCTGCCCTTTGGTCTGTTTTCTTTTTCTCCCTATCTGGGTATGGTGCAACTGGTTAAAATGATTCGCATCGCCCAGTATCAAAGCTACTGGAACCGGCAAACGGTGCGTTACAGCGACTATCAACGTCTGGGCTTTTTTCTTTTTTGGATTGCCATTGTCACCCATTGGCTGGCCTGCGGATGGCTGGGATTGCATCGTTTTGACGCCATAAGCGATGGCTTAACCCTCTATATCCGTTCCCTATATTGGAGCGTGGTTACCCTGACCACCGTGGGCTATGGCGATATCGTACCCACGAACAACCTGGAAACGCTCTATTCCATGATGGTCATGATTGTCGGTGTGGGGGTTTACGGCTATGTCATCGGTAACGTCACTCATATCCTGGCTTCCCGCGATCCGGCCAAGGTTGCTTTTCAAAACAACATGGAACAGTTAAAGGCCTTTGTGCGCTACCGCGATCTGCCCCATGAGCTGCAAAACAAGATCCGGGACTATTATGCCTATCTCTGGCAAAAACGGATGGGCCATTCCGAATCCGAATTTCTCGAGGGCTTGCCCAAATCACTGAGAGCGGATGTTGAGCGTCATCTTAAGCGGAAAATACTGGATAAAATCCCCCTGTTTAAGGATGCGGATGATAACTTCCTCGATGCCATAGCCTTTCGTTTAAAACCGGTTTTGGCCACACCGGGCGATTATATTATCCGCGAGGGGGAAGAAGGCAATGAAATGTATATCGTCATCAAAGGCAAGCTGCAGGGCTATCAGAATGCGCATCCGGAAAAGACCTTTGTTTTACGTGAAGGCACTTTTTTCGGTGAGATTGCCTTAATTCACAAGGAACCGCGGACGGCCAACATTATGGCCCTGAGCTACTGCGATCTTTATATGCTGGAGCGGGAAACTTTTGAATTTGTACTGGAACAGTACCCGGCCATTGCCGAACGTATCCGTAAAACCGCCGAGGAAAGAATAAAGCGCAACCGTTAAAGCAGAAAACGTCTTTTGGTTTCTTTTTTGACCCTGGGCTCAATTGAACAGGCGGAACAACTGCCATGATCCACTTCCGTGAACTGTTTAATGATTCCCCTGACGGCAAACCAGGCGGCCAGGATTACAATAAGTCCGACAACAAGATATTCATTATTCCATTCCATTGCTACCCCCACAGTTGTCCGATATGATACACGGTAAAAGAGGCCAGGTAAGCCATTGTGGTCATGTAAACTATCATGATCAACGGCCAGCGCCAGCTGTTGGTTTCCCTTTTCACGATAGCGACGGTGGCCATGCATTGCATGGCCAACACATAATAGACCAGCAGGGAGAGTGCCGTCCATATGGTATAAAGCGGTTTACCCGTCTGCGGATCCTTGTCATTCACCAGGGCCTGTCTCAGGTCCACCGACCCTTCGTCCGCGTCTTCCAGATTGTAAATCGTGGCCAGGGTACTTACCATAACTTCGCGGGCGGCAAAAGAGGTAATCAGTCCGATACCGATTTTCCAGTCGAATCCCAGGGGTTTTATCAACGGCTCCAGGGTTTTGCCAAAACGACCGGCATAGGTTTGTTCAATGGGGGCCTTGGTAAAGCCGTCATCCGACGGTGTTTCGTTTCGGGGAAAGGAGGCCAGAAACCACAGGACAATGGTTACGGCAAGAATTATTTTCCCGGCATCGGTAACAAAAAGTTTGGCGCGCTCATACATTTGCAGGCTGGTCCAACGCAGGGATGGGCGCCGGTATGGCGGCAATTCCATCACAAAGGATGATGGGGTTCCACCGCGCTTTAATACTTTTTTAAACACATAAGCGGAGCCTGCCGCGGCCGCAATCCCCAGCAAATACAATGAAAGCAGGGTTAAAGCGCTATAGGAAACGATACCCAGGATACGCCCCTCGGGGATAAAAGCGCCGATGATCAAAACATACACCGGCAAACGCGCGCTGCAACTCATAAAGGGAGCGATCAGAATGGTGATCAGCCTCTCCTTCCAGTCATGAACCGTGCGCGTGGCCATAATACCGGGAATGGCACAGGCAAAGGA
>Ga0256832_1000456_pt1 | contig 26300 bp, 24 predicted proteins | sample 134614metaG_FD_190534 | JGI IMG/M metagenome (GOLD analysis project Ga0256832, IMG submission 190534) | Hydrothermal vent microbial communities from Lau Basin, Pacific Ocean - 134-614 | ecosystem: Environmental > Aquatic > Marine > Hydrothermal vents | place: Pacific Ocean: Lau Basin | collected... | reverse complement strand
AAGGCATCAAACAGGTAGTCGATCTCATCGGAGGACAGCGCCAGGCCAAGCTCGCCATTCGCCGCCTCCAGCGCGGCGCGTCCATGCGCGAGCAGATCGACGCTGACCAGCGGGCGCGGACTGGCCTCGCGGAACAACACCTCGGCATCGCTGATGCGCGCGACCAGGATCTCCATCATGCGGTCATGCAGCAGATCGGCGATCCCGGCCAGTTCGGCCTCATTCAATACCTCGCCGGGGTACCAGGCGATGCCGCGCTCGATGCGCCGCAGCATGTCAAGACCACAGTTGTGCGCGATATCGGTAGCCTTGGACGACCAGGCCGAGATCGTTCCCGGACGGGGAATCGCCAGCCACATCGGCCCATCGACGGCGCGCGCCTCGCGATGCGGGCCGTAATGCAACAGCCGCTCCAGCACCTGCCGCTCAGCCGCCGACAAGGCATCGGCGCCATCGACCAGATGAACATACTCGGCATAGAAATCGAGTCGGCGACCCAGACGCTGGGCCACCTGCTCATTCAGTTTTCCCAGGCGAAACCCGGACAGCGCCGGAGCGCCACGCAGATACAGCATCATTGGAGACCTTCGGGGGCGGAGAACCAGGGTCCAATGATACCCGAAGTCTCGCAAAACGGCCGGACTTGACGGCGCCTCCGGGGGGAGAAGCGCACAGGAGGAAACCAAACGCAAGGGTTCACGGCGCGCCGAACCGGCGTCCATCCGCGCGGGAAAATCCGCGCGCGAAAAAAAAACCGCCCGGGGCATTCTCCGCGGGCGGTTCCGAATTGGCGTCCCCTAGGGGAGTCGAACCCCTGTTACCGCCGTGAAAGGGCGGTGTCCTAGGCCTCTAGACGAAGGGGACGGAAACTAGCGTGACTTTCCATCCGACTACCTTGAGCCATCCGACCACATTGGGTCTGGCCGTTCCGGCCGGCTCATCTGTGTCATCACGACACCGAGCATCAACAGGATGAAACCGAGTGGCACCAGAGCGAGCAGATTGACCGCGCGGCTGGAGACATCGATGAACATCGCGCCGAAACCACCGAACAAGCCGATCAGCGAGAAGCTGAATCCGGCCCATAGCGCGATGCGTCCGACACGGTGCATTCTAATGATTTCACCTTATTGTTCAAGCAACTCCGGCGCCGAGTAGTCACCGTACCGAAAGACGCTTGCCTGGTGGAGCCAGGCGGGATCGAACCGCCGACCTCAACACTGCCAGTGTTGCGCTCTCCCAGCTGAGCTATGGCCCCGAAAGAGGCGCAAATGGTAGGCGATGTCCGCCGTCTTGTCCAGTGTTTTTTCACCCACGAAATTGCGCGGTTGCCCGATCCGCCGCGCTTGATCGGGCCTACGCCCACATTGCAATGAACCGCTGTAGGGCGGTTCAAGCACAGCGGAACCGGCTGCGGCGGCGCCGCGCAATTGCGCCACGGCTACGCCTTGTCAGGTCAATGGCATGTTGGCGCGATTGTCCTGGAGTTGGTGCCCGGAGCCGGAATCGAACCGGCACGGCCGCGATGGCCGGCGGATTTTAAGTCCGCTGCGTCTACCAATTTCGCCACCCGGGCGGAGTGGTGCTGTGGAATTATACTGGTCATAGTCGCTCTGATCGCGGGAAAACCCAGTCATTCGGCATCCCAGTGCTCGGTGGCAATGCCTTCACCGAGGTCGGCTTCGATCAGGCGCGCGCGGACTTCGAGCAGTTTTTCGAGCAAGGCGGCCTCGCGCGCTTCGTAGGCGTCGACGTCGGGCACACGCCTGACGACGACGCCCAGCAATTCGGTGATGGCGTTGCCGATCGAGTTCTGGCTGATGGTGACGATCAGCTCACCGGCGTCGTTGCGATAGATCAGTTGCTTGAAGGCCGGTTGCCAACGGATGGCGTTGGCGTATTTCGGGTCCCGGATGCATTGGTCGCGGACTTTCTTCGCCGGGCGCAGAAAATCGTTGTTGAACAACAGGACGTTTTCAACCGCATCGGGGAAGAAGATGTCGCGCGGCATCGGTGCGTTGCGCGTCGAGACTTGCGAAAAGAAGGTGCGATAGAAATCGAGAAAGCCTTTCAGGATCAGGTCATATTCACGCCAGAAACGAATCTCTTTCAGCGCGGCGACGCCGCCACGGATGCGCCAGCAGGGCAGCCCTTGCGGATAGCCGGTGAGCCGCAGCCGCGAGTCGCCGGATTCGACCGGCTCGAGGATGTCCAGCTCCAGCGCGCGATCGAAGAATTCGCGGTAGACATCGCGCATGTAAGCCTGGAACAGGCTGTGTTGGCCGCCGTCGGTGAGGTTGGGGTTGGTCGGATCCGCGAGCCGGGCGGCGCGCAGATCGTCCATCGGGAAGACCATGAAATGGTTGTGCAGCATGCGGATGCTCGGCACCCCCGGAGAGGTCAGCGGCCAGGTCGCGTCAAGGCTCGCTTCGCCCGCTAGGATCAGGGCCTGACCGGGATCAGGGTAGCGTTCGACCATGTAGTCGATCAGCACCTGATTCATGCGATTCCAGACGTGCTTGACATCGTCCGGAACCTGGGTGCGGCGCACCGGCCGGCCCAGCGGGTTCAGCGTGGTGCGCGAGGTATTGAAGATGATCGAGGTGTCGAATTCGGTGGAATGGCCCAGCGCCTTGCGGTATAGCAGCAGGTTCTCGGGGTTGATCAGCAGGCCGTTATTATGCGCCAGGTCGTTGAGATTCTCGGTGCTGTTGAAGAATTCGTTCGGCGCCATGCCCTCGGGCACCTCGAGGGGAATCGGCCGGAACGGGGTGGTGATCTCGCGCGGTCCCTGGGTCATGCTCTTGGCCTCTCAGGTGTCACTACTCAGCGATCAGGTCAAAATTAAGGGATAACGGCTCAGATTGCCGCTGAAATGCGCCAGATCAAAGCAAAAAATGGGGAGTTTATACTCGTCGCCCATGACTTTTCGGCCACTGCGACCGCCTCTCGCACCCGTGGGCGTTGCTGCGGAAACTCGCCATGGAATGGGCTATGACCCGCTTCCGCGCCTGGCCCACGGGCGCGAGGAACGCTCTCGAAAATCCGAAAATTCATGGGCGACGAGTATAGCAAGAGTAAATGACCATATTTATATGCAGAGCCGGCGCATTTCAGTGGTGAGCTGAGCAGTTATTTTCAGGTTTCGAGGAAGCCGTTGTCTCGCAGCAGCGCCTCGCTGACACCGCCGTCGGGACGCGCGGCCCGGTCGCCGAGCAGCAAGCGCTCGAGATAGCGCGCGAGCAGGTCGACCTCGAGGTTGACCCGGCTGCCGGGGCGATAGCCTCCCATGATCGTATGGCGCAGCGTGTGCGGCACGATGTTGAGCTCGAAGCGCGCGCCGTCGACGCCATTGACGGTCAGGCTGACGCCGTCGACGGTGATCGAACCCTTGTGCGCGATATAACGCGCGAGTTCGTCCGGCGCGGCGACGACGAAACGCACCGAACGGGCATCGTCACGCCGCTCGACGATCTCGCCGAGACCGTCGACATGACCGCTGACAAGATGACCGCCGAGCCGTGTGTTCAACGTCAGGGCCTTCTCCAGATTGACCGCGCCGCCGACCGCAAGCCCGCCGAGCGAGGTCAGCGACAGGGTCTCGCGCGAGACGTCGGCGGCGAAGCCGTCGGCCTCCAGCTCGACCGCGGTCAGGCACACCCCGTTGACCGCGATGCTGTCGCCGAGACGCACATCGCCGAGATCCAGCCCGCCGCTGCGGATGCGCAGCCGCAGATCCCCGCCGACCGGAGTCAGCGCGGCGACCTCGCCGACCGCCTGTATGATTCCGGTGAACATCGCCCGGCCCTCCATCAGAATACCGGCGCGAAGATAGCACGACAGACGCCGCTTGTAATTCTTTACCTGTCTCCCTGGATTCCGTACACTGCGCGCGTTGCGCGGCACCGAATCCAGGAGAACCCGACATGAGCGAAACCCGTCACTGCAAGCTGTTGATCCTCGGCTCCGGCCCGGCCGGCTACACGGCGGCGGTGTACGCCGCGCGCGCGAACCTGAAACCGGTACTGGTCACCGGCATGGAACAGGGCGGTCAGCTGATGACCACCACCGAGGTCGACAACTGGCCCGGCGACCCGAACGGCGTCCAGGGTCCGGAACTGATGGAGCGCATGCGCCAACACGCCGAGCGTTTCGATACCGAGATCCTCTTCGATCACATCCACACCGCGACGCTGTCCGAACGACCGTTCCGGCTCGACGGCGACCAGGCCAGTTATACCTGCGACGCGCTGATCATCTGCACCGGCGCCTCGGCGCGCTATCTCGGCCTGCCTTCGGAGGAGAAGTTCAAGGGCAAGGGCGTCTCGGCCTGCGCCACCTGCGACGGCTTCTTCTACAAGAACCAGAAGGTCGCGGTGATCGGCGGCGGCAACACCGCCGTCGAGGAGGCCCTGTATCTGTCGAACATCGCCTCCGAGGTGATCGTCGTGCACCGGCGCGACAAGTTCCGCTCCGAGAAGATCCTCGCCGACCAACTGATCGAGCGCGCCAATAACGGCAATGTGACAATCGAATGGGACCATGTGCTCGACGAGGTGCTCGGCGACGAAACCGGCGTCACCGGCATGCGCATCAAGAACGTCAAGGACGGCTCGACCAAGGAGATCGAGCTGCAGGGCATCTTCATCGCCATCGGTCACAAGCCGAACACCGACCTGTTCACCGGCCAGCTCGACATGAACGGCGGATACATCACGGTAAGAAGCGGCACCGATGGCAACGCCACCCAGACCAGCATCGAAGGCGTATTCGCCGCCGGCGACGTGATGGACCACGTCTATCGTCAGGCGATCACCTCGGCGGGCACCGGCTGCATGGCGGCGCTGGACGCCGAGAAATACCTCGACGCGCTCGCCGAAAAAAGCTAGTCGCTCACGGCCTTCGGCGCAGAATCTGATCGACGACGAAGGCGTGAATGAAGAGCCGCTGGATACGATTCAGATTGCGGAACTCGACCCCGCTGTGAAAACAGCGGCGACCGTTCCCGTCTTTCAGCTCGGCATGATTGCGCACGATGCCGTTCAGGGTTAACTGCTCGGCGCCGTCCAGAGACGGCAGCTCGAACATCAGCCGCAGCCCGCCGCCGATCTTCACCAGCGGTCGCGTCGAGCGCAAGCGACCGCCTCCCACGCTGATATCCAGCATGTGGGTCTTGATCCAGGCGTCCTGCTTGGCGCCCAGCGGCTGGGCGGCGGTAATCAGATCGCAATCGACACGCTCGGCGCTGCGCACGATGACCCTCTCCATCTCTTTCGGAAAAGCCAGATGCAGGTGCGGATAGGGCTTGACCGGCGCCGCCAGCACGCCGGTAACGAACCCCTGCGCGTTGAGACCGTCCATCATGCGCACGTTGAATTGCTGGTCCTGGCGCACCAGCACCAGGTTGCCGTGGGATTGCGGCGCGGTGACGATCAGGCTCTGCTCGGGCATATAGCCGATCACGCGACACTCGTAGCGCACCGGCGTCTCGCTGACCACCGGCTCCAGCTGGATGCGTTCCCCGACATGGACCCGGCCATGTCCGGAGGTATCGAGGGGGATTTCGACAGCGGTATTCATGCGGACATGGGGTATGATCGTTTCTGGTGCTTTATCTTCATCGGCCCGTTTCCGAGAGGCTTTAAAGCGCCCGCCTCCGGATGCATGATACCGCCAATCGCTCTAGCTTCGGATCGACCCGCCATGTCCAACCGCATTACGATCACCGAGCGACTCGACGACATCGACGCGGGCGAGTGGAACGCCCTGGTCGACGACGACCAACCCTTTTTGCGCCATGAATTCCTCGCCGCGCTGGAGCGTCATGGCTGCGTCGGCGAACACTGGGGATGGATCCCTTGCCACCTGACGCTGCGCGACGAGAGCGACCGCCTGATCGGCGCCGCGCCGCTGTACCGGAAACTCAACTCCTACGGCGAGTTCGTGTTCGACTGGGCCTGGGCCGATGCCTATCAGCGGCATGGCCTGCGCTACTACCCGAAGCTGGTCGGCGCGGTGCCCTACACCCCGGCCAGTGGGCCTCGCCTGCTCGCCGCGCCGGGCCACGAGGCCGAAGCCTGGAGCACCCTGGAGAACGCCGCGCGGACGCTGGCCGAGCGGGAAAGACTGTCGTCGCTGCACTGGCTGTTCACACCGCCGCGACAAACCGAATGGCTGCGCGAACAGGGCTATCTGGTGCGTACCGGCTGTCAGTTCCACTGGCACAACGCCGGCCATGCCGGTTTCGACGCCTACCTGGCGACCCTGACCGCGAAGAAACGCAAGAATATCCGCCGCGAGCGCCGCCAGGTGCGCGAAGCCGGCATCCGTTTCCGCTGGCTGCGTGGCGACCAGGCCGACGCCGACGACTGGGCGGTCTTTCATCGCCATTACCGCTCGACCTTCGAGCGCAAGGGGGGCGCGGCCACCCTGAGCCTGGATTTCTTCCATGACATCGCCAGGCGAATCGGCGAACATCTGCTGATCGTGTTCGCGCTCCGCGAACAGCGTCCGGTGGCCGCCGCCTTCAGCCTGATCGGCGCACGCACGCTGTATGGCCGCCACTGGGGTTGCGATGAGCGCCACCAGGGCCTGCATTTCGAGACCTGTTACTACCAGGGACTGGAGTATTGCCTTGCGCACGGCCTGCAACGCTTCGAACCCGGGGCGCAGGGAGAACACAAAGTCAGCCGCGGCTTTCTGCCCACCCCCACCTGGTCCGCCCACTGGCTGCGCGAAACCGGTTTCCATGATGCCATTGCGCGCTTTCTGGTGCTTGAAACCGAAGGCCTTGAGGACTATATGAAAGAGTTGTCGGCCCACAGCCCGTTTCGCCAGGACCCTCCGGGGCACTCCGCCTGATCCCGACACGACGAGAGGGTCCTTTCGCACGGAAAAAAGTGGTAACAGCATGTTGTTTTCACTGGATGACACGCCTCAGGATGCGCCGTTTCCGGAAGCCCGGTTCGCCGAAACCGAACCCAACGGACTGCTTGCCATCGGCGGCGATCTCGGCATCACGCGCTTGCTTCAGGCCTACCGCAAGGGCATCTTTCCGTGGTTCAACGACGATCAGCCGATCCTGTGGTGGAGCCCCGACCCGCGCATGGTGTTGTATACCGATCGCATGAAACACCCGCGCAGCCTGCGCAAGGTATTGCGCAACGGCGGATTCGACGTCAGCTTCAACGCCGCCTTCGAGGCGGTGATCGACGCCTGCGCGGCACCTCGGCCAGACCAGCAAGGTACCTGGATCGTGCCCGAGATGCGCACCGCCTACCTCGCCCTGCACGAAGCCGGCTATGCGCGTTCGGTCGAGGTCTGGCGCGACGACGAGCTGGTCGGCGGACTGTACGGCGTGATGCTCGGCCGGATCTTCTTCGGCGAATCGATGTTCACGCGCTGCGCCAACGCCTCCAAGGTAGCGCTCAGCTGCCTGTGCCGTTGGCTGCGCGAACACGAGGCCCCGCTGATCGATTGTCAGGTCCATTCCCACCACCTCGCCTCGCTCGGCGCAAGCGAGATCCCGCGCGCCGAATTCAACCACCTGCTCGATCGCCATATCGACGGGCTGGCCGCGCCGCCGGCATGGCCCGAGGGGCGTTTCCCGGCCGGCACCCGCGGCGGCGTCGAGGCTGACCATGAATGAAGACAGGCAGCCTGGGCGGATTCCACTCTATGTCGGCCAATCCCACCCCTGCCCGTACCTGGAGGACCGCATCGCGCTGAACCACTTCGCCGACCCGACACACCTGTTGAGCCGACCGGAATACAGCGCGCTGATGTCGATGGGTTTTCGCCGCAGCGGGGAATACGTCTATCGCCCGGCCTGCCCGGAATGCGCGCGCTGCATGTCGTTGCGGATCGACGTCGAGGCCTTCCGCCCGAACCGCTCGCAACGTCGCACGCTGAAGGCCAACATCGGGGTGCGGCTCAAGGAAACCCCGCCGGAATACAGCGACGAGGCCTTCTCGCTCTATCGCCGCTACCTGAACGCCCGCCATGCCGGCGGCGAGATGGCCGCCTGCGAGCCCGGCGACTTCCCCGGCTTTCTGCGCGCCAGTTGGAGCGACACCCGCTTTCTCGAACTACGCGAGCATGACCGCCTGCTCGCGGTCGCCGCCACCGACCCGCTCAGCGATGGACTTTCCGCGGTCTATACCTGGTTCGAGCCCGGACTTCCGACACGTGGACTCGGCGTGCTCGCGATCCTGCGACAGGTGGAAGAAGCCCGTCGTCGCGGGCTGCGCTGGCTCTACCTGGGTTATTGGATCCCGGAGGCCCGCAAGATGCGCTACAAAACGGCCTATCGCCCGGCGCAGATCCTCATCGAGGGACGTTGGCGTGTGATGGATGGCAAAAACGAGGGATCGCGCTTCCCGGCTCGGCGCTGAATCTGCTAGATTCCCTCCCCAGGGATGCGCTGGTCGATTCATGACACGGCATCCTGTGGCGCAAAATCGTCCATTTCCGCGTTGCAAACCTTCATCACAGCGGGCTGTTGCGTGCGGTTTGCGCCTGGAACGGAACGATTTTTCGCCGCAACCCGCTCGCGCCAGAACCGATCGATGCTTCCCTGGCGCCAATCGGGCGCGGCTGGATCTCTACAAAAGGACAAACCATTGGAGCAATTCAAAGAACTCCTGCGCATACTGGTCGCAAAGGACGGTTCCGATCTCTACCTGACAGCGGATTCTCCGCCGGCGGCAAAGTTTCACGGCAAGCTGAAGGCCATCGGCAACGACAAGCTGGACAAGCACTACATCCGAAAGATCGCCGACGAACTGATGGACGCCGAACAGCGCGCCGCCTTCGACACCCGCCCGGAGATGAATCTCGCGCTGGAGGATTCCGATATCGGCCGCTTCCGCGTCAACATCTTTCGCCAGCGCGGCGCTCACGCGATGGTGATTCGCAATATCAAGACCGAGATCCCCAGCGTGGACGATCTGGGGATTCCCGAGATCCTGCGCGAGTTGATCCTGGAGAAACGCGGGCTGATCCTCTTCGTCGGCGCCACCGGGTCAGGAAAATCGACCTCGCTGGCGGCATTGATCAATTACCGCAACCGTCGCGAATCCGGTCACATCATCACCATCGAGGACCCGATCGAATTCGTCCATCCTCACCGCAAATCCCTGGTCAGCCAGCGCGAGATCGGGGTCGATACCGAGTGTTATCAGGACGCCCTCGAGAACACCCTGCGCCAGGCCCCGGACGTCATCCTGATCGGCGAGGTACGCACGCGCGAGACCATGGAATACGCATTGAACTTCTCCGAGACCGGGCATCTGTGTCTGACCACGCTGCACGCCAACAACTCCGATCAGGCGCTGGACCGCATCATCAACTTCTTTCCGGACGAGCGTCGCAACCAGCTGTTCCTCGATCTCTCGCTGAACCTGAAGGCGATCGTCTCGCAACGCCTGGTGGCCACCACGGACGGCCGCCGCACCGCCGCGATCGAGGTCCTGCTCGGCACGCCGTTGGTTTGCGACCTGATCAAGAAAGGCGAGGTGCACGCACTCAAGGGGGTCATGGAAAAATCCGAGGAGCTCGGCATGCAGACCTTCGACAGTCACCTTTTCCAGCTCTACAAGGACGGCGCCATCACCCTCGAAGAGGCCTTGCGCAACGCCGATTCACCCAACAACCTGAAGCTGCGCATCCGTCTTGGCAACGGCGTCGGTCCGGACTTCGGCGGAGGATTCAGCCTGAGCGGGGAGCGCAAGGCCCGGACCGAGACCTCGGACCACGAGGAATAATCCGGCGATCAGAACGGCATGCCGCCCGGTGGCATCCCGCCGGGCGGCATGCCACCGCCGGGGAAACGGCCCTTCATGCCGCGCATCATGTTCATCATCCCCTTGCCCTTCATCTTCTTCATGACCTTCTGCATCTGGGTGAACTGTTTCAGCAACTTGTTCACCTCCTGCACCGGCACCCCGGCGCCCCGGGCGATGCGGCGCTTGCGCGAACCCTTGATGATGGCCGGGAAGCGACGCTCTTGCGGCGTCATCGAGTTGATGATGCCGACCAGGCGCGCCATCTGACGGTCGCCGATCTGCTGCTTGACCGCGTCGGGCACCTCGCTCATGCCGGGCAACTTCTCCATCAGGCTGGCAACCCCGCCCATGTTGCTCATCTGTTCCATCTGCGATTTGAAGTCCTCGAGCGTAAAACCCTTGCCCTTGGCCATCTTCTTGGCCAGGCGCGCGGCCTCTTTCTGATCGACCTTGGACTGCACCTCCTCGACCAGAGACAGTACGTCACCCATGCCGAGGATGCGTGAGGCGACACGATCGGGATGAAAGGGTTCGAGCGCGTCGGTCTTCTCGCCGACGCCGAGAAACTTGATCGGCTTGCCGGTGATCTGGCGGATCGACAAGGCCGCGCCGCCACGCGCGTCGCCATCGGTCTTGGTCAGGATCACGCCGCTCAGCGGCAGCGCCTCATCAAAGGCGCGCGCGGTGTTGGCCGCGTCCTGGCCGGTCATCGCATCGACGACGAACAGCGTCTCGACCGGCGCCACCGCCTTATGCAACGCCTTGATCTCTTCCATCATCTCATCGTCGACATGGAGACGGCCGGCGGTGTCGACGATCAGCACATCCTTGAACTGCCGCTTGGCCGCGGCGAGCGCGGCCTTCGCGATCTTGACCGGTTTCTGCTTCGCATCACTGGGGAAGAAATCGGCGCCGACCTCGTTGGCGACGGTCTTCAACTGCTCGATGGCCGCCGGGCGGTAGACGTCGCAACTGACCACCATCACCGACTTGTTCATGCGCGTTTTCAGGAAACGCGCCAGTTTCGCGGTGCTGGTGGTCTTGCCCGAGCCCTGCAAACCGGCCATCAGGATCACCGCCGGCGGCTGACTCGCAAGGTTCAGCGACTCGTTGGCCTCGCCCATCACTTTGACCAGCTCGTCGTTGACGATCTTGACCAGCGCCTGACCCGGCGACAGACTGCTCATGACCTCCCGGCCGAGCGCCTTGGTCTGCACGTCGTCGATGAACTCACGCACCACCGGCAGCGCGACATCGGCCTCGAGCAACGCGCGGCGCACCTCGCGCAGCGTCTCCTTGACATTGTCCTCGGTGATGCGCCCCTGCCCGCGCAGGTTCTTCAAGGTCTTGTTGAGACGATCGGCCAGGTTGTCGAACATGATGCTTTCTCCCGAATGAAGCGGCCATTATACCGCCAGCGCACCGAATTGGCGCTTTTTGCCCATCGTCAACTGTGCCATTATTACCGGCCTGATGAACATGCATCCCTTCGCACTGATCGGCGCCGGCCTCTACCTGCTCGCCACTCTGCTGACCGCCTTGCGGTTGTTCTCCGAGGCGTGGCGCGAGCGCCTGCCGCGCGGCGCGATCCCGGTGACGCTGGGCCTCGGCCTGCTCGTGCATGCCGGCCTGCTGTGGCAATACAGCTTCGAGCAGCCGGGTCTGAACATCAGCCTCAGCAGCGCCGCCTCGCTGGTGGCCTTCGCGGTGGTCACGATCATCGCCTTCAGCGCGGTTCGCCAACCGATCGAAAACCTGGGCCTGGTACTGTTTCCACTCGCCGCGCTGGCGATGCTGGCCAGCGCCTTCCACCCCGGCGAACACCTGCTGCCACGCACCAGCCCATGGGGCCTGCGCCTGCATGTGGTGATCTCGATCGTCGCCTATGCCCTGTTCACGCTCGCGGCGGTGCAGGCCCTGCTGCTGGCCATCCAGAACGCCAAGCTGAAATCCCACCACCCGGGCGGCTTCGTGCGCGCGCTGCCGCCATTGCAGACGATGGAAAGCCTGCTGTTCAACCTGATCCTCGCCGGCTTCGTGCTGTTGACCTTCTCGCTCGCCAGCGGCTTCATGTTCCTCGACGACATGTTCGCCCAGCACCTGGCCCACAAAACCATCCTGTCGCTGGTCTCGTGGGTGGTGTTCGCGGTGCTGCTGTGGGGACGCTTCGTCTTCGGTTGGCGGGGGCGCACCGCGATCCGCTGGACACTGGCCGGCTTCACGATCCTGATGCTCGCCTACTTCGGCAGCAAGATCGTGCTCGAACTGGTATTGAACAAGCCCTGAAACCCACGCGCTCGCCCCAGCACCGCTTTCCGAAGCGCCCGATCCCCTTCCCGGAACAAGGAAATCGCCCCATCTCTTGATCGGGATCAAAGTCCATCCCCCACCCTGTGCCACACTCTGTAACCATGGTCACCAAGCAGGTCGCGCGCGAGGCTGTTCCACACCACGACCTGGACCATGTCGAGGGGAGTACCCGCGAGAGCGGGTCATGCGCGGGGCCGGCGCGACCAGCCCCATCCAATCCGCCACGCGGCGGCATTCATACAACAAGAGGTCGATAACATGAAACCTTTGATCTGGCTCGCGCCTGTGCTGATATGGGGTCTGTCGGGACAAGCGAGTGCTGCCGGGAGCGGCAGTGCTTGTCTCACCTGTCACCAGGGCATCGAGGATATCCGGGCCCCGGACAGCCCGATGATGGCGATGATCCGCGCAATGGGCGCGTCCCATGGCGACAGCGCGGGCTGCGTGGTCTGCCATGGGGGCAATCCGCGCGCCAAGACCAAGGAAGAAGCGCACTACGGTTCGCCGAAAGGCCTGAAGGCCGCCAACGGACCGCAGACCTTCTACCCAGACCCGGGCGCGATGGATGTCAACCAGTACAGCTGTGCGCAAGGCGGCTGCCACCAAGGCTACCCCGAGCGTCTTGAAAAGGCGTTGATGGCCACCGAGGCAGGCAAGATCCAGGGCAACCTGCATACCTGGGGCATCGAGGAGGTGCAGAACCACAAGGTGCCGTGGGCGAACTATGACGTGAGCGATCTCGACGGTCCGGTGCCCGCGGTCGGCACCGATGAATACAAGGCGTACATGAAGAAAATGATCGCCGCGCACAAGGAGCAGTTTCCGACATCGATGAAGCAGATTCCGCAGCCCAGCGTGGCCGCGATCGAGAAGGACCCGAAGCTGGCCGGCTTCACCTACCAGCGCCAGCAGTGCCAACGCTGTCATGTCGCCGTCAAGGGGCGCGAGAAGCGCGGCGACTACCGCGGCCAGGGCTGCTCGGCCTGCCATATTCCCTATGGCAACGAAGGCCTCTACGAGGGCAAGGACCCGACCATCGACAAGAAGCAGCACGGGCACATGCTGACCCACCAGATTCAGGCCACGCGCAAATCGGTGGTGAAGACCGCGCATGCCGAATACTCCGGCATCCCGGTGGAATCCTGCAATCACTGCCACAACCGCGGCAAACGCATCGGCGTGACCTACCAGGGCCTGATGGAATTCCCGTATGGCTCGCCATGGAACGCCAAGGGCAAGAAGCAGCCCAAGCTGCACACCAAGAAGTACCTGTTCATCTCCGACGACCTGCATCACCAGTACAACCAGAGCCGGCCCGGCAACCCGAAGGGCGGCATGCTGTGCCAGGACTGCCACACCACCATCGACATGCATGGCGACGGTAATCTGCCGGGCACCACGCTGGCGCAGGTCGAGATTGAATGCCAGGATTGCCACGGCACGCCGGAGAAGTTCCCATGGGAGCTGCCGCTGGGCTACGGCGAGGAGTTCGCGCAGAAACTGAGCGACGAGCCGCGCGGACTGGCCGAACAGCCGCTGCGGGAAACCGCCGCCTTCGCGACGCGCTATCCGAAGGAAGACGGCTACCTGAAAACCGCTCGTGGCAACCCCTTCGGCAACGTCGTCAAGAAGGGCAAGAAGGTGATTCTGCACTCGGCCACCGGCAACGACTTCGAGGTGCCGGTCCTGAAACAGATCAAGCTCGACGACGCCTGGGTCGACCAAGCCGCAATGGTCGCGATGAACCAGGTCAAGAAGCACAACGAGAGCCTCGAGTGTTATGCCTGCCATTCGTCGTGGGTACCGCAGTGCTACGGCTGCCATGTCCAGGTCAACTACGGCAAGGACAAGAACGGCAAGCCCTATCACGATACCGACTGGATCGCCTCCGGCAGCCAGCGCGAACCGGACGGTTCGACCGCTGAATCGCCACTCGGCACCAAAGGCATCCAAAGCCCCGGCAAGGTCTTCGAGACCCGTTCCTACCTGCGTTGGGAAGACCCGGTGCTGGGCATTAACGGCGAGGGCCGCGTGACCCCGCTGATGCCGGGCTGCCAAGTGGTCTACACCGTAATCGACCGCAACAACCAGGCGATCGCCCTGAATCAGGTCGCGCATTCCAAGGATGAACAGCGGGAACTGGGACAGAAGCGCACGCCGCTGGGCATCGACATGGCGCCGGTTCAGCCGCACTCGGCGCAACGCAAGGCGCGCACCTGCGAATCCTGCCATAACAACCCGAAGGCGATGGGCTACGGCATCGCCGGCGGCGTGTTCCAGACCCGTTATGTCGAGGACATCGTCGAGGACCTGATCGACCAGAAGACCGGCAAGCCGATCCCGAAGCCGGGCAACTACCAGATCCAGATCCCGAAGATCGCCGACATGGACTTCGACTGGTCGACCCTCATCAAGGATGGCCAGCAGGTACAGACCGTCGGCACCCACTGGCCGCTGTCGCGCGCGCTGCCGAAGAAGATCCGCGAGGGCATGGAACGCACCGGCCTGTGCATGGGCTGTCATCGGGAAATGACGAATACCGAGCTGTGGGCCAGGGTCTCCACGCCCGGTCGTCTGACCGACCAGCAGCATATCGAGATGCTGAACAAGCTTCTGAAGAGTTACGCGGCTTCGAAGAAGTAGGCCCCGACCGCCCGGTCAGGCCCGGCGCCGATGGGCGCCGGGCCTGACCGGGTTTATACTCGCCGCCCATGACTTTTCGGCCACGGCGACCGCCCCTCGCACCCGTGGGCGTTGTTGCGGAAACTCGCCATGGAATGGCTTCCGCGCCCGGCCCACGGGCGCGAGGAACGCTCTCGAAAATCCGAACATTCATGGGCGACGAGTATACCTGCGTCACCCCCGTCACAAGTGGATCTTCCCGATGAATGCAAACCCGTCCCGGTTCCCCATCGTGCTGATCGCCATCCTGCTGGCGAGCGCCCCGCCTTCCGCGCCGGAAACCGCGCAAGCCCCGGCCGGCGACGCGCCACCGCCTCCGATCCGGCACATCGATCCACTCGACGAAGGCCGCGCCGGAGCGATGCACCGCGGCCGCAACCCGCACGCGCGGTTGACGCCGCAACAGCACATCGAGGTCGCGCTGAAGCATTTCAGCGCCGGTCGCGTGCCGCAGGCGCTGGCGGCGCTGGACCAGGCGCTGATCCGATACCCAAGCGTCGCGGAACTGTACAATGTACGCGCCAGCATCGAGCTGGCCGACGGCGACAGCAGCGGCGCGCTCGGCGACATCGAGCAAGCCGTCCGGCTGGCTCCGGAGCAGCCGCTCTACCGGGTCACGCGCGCCCGCATCTATCTGAAGTTCGAGCGCCCGGCGGAGGCGATGGCCGATCTGGACAAAGCCATCGAGCTGAACCCGGACCTCATCCCGGCGCGCTTCAACCGCGGCGCCCTGCTCACCTATCAAGGGAAATACCGCCAGGCGCTGGCCGATTTCGACCGCTGTATCGCGGTCGACCCCCATCTGCCGGCGCCCTACTTCAACCGTGGCTCGGTACTATGGACCCTGGGCGAAAAAAAGCGCGCGCGCGAGGACATCCAACGCTTCTTGCGGATCGCACGCGCCGAATCCTGGAAACGCGCCGCGCGCGACCTGCTGAAGGCCTGGGACGCCGGCGGGCAGACCAAACCCGCCGCGCCAATCCAGGGAGAGGAGACCCGATGAAGCCCGTAATCCTCTTGCTGCTGACTGTCTTGCCGGCGATCGCAAGCGGCGCCCGGGAGCCGGCACCGGACTTCCCCGCCCTGCTCGAAGAAAGCGGCCTGCGGTTTCAGCCGCCCGCCGGCTTTCACGAGATCCCGGTCGAGCCGGACTACGTCATGCCCTACGAGAAACGCCTGCTCTCCGATGACGGCGCGATCGAGATCCGCTACGCCATCCGTCCCCTCGACCGCATCGAGATCGCCTACGAAGATCCGCACAGCTCCGCCCCGCACCCGAACGACCTGTTCGAGATGTTGTTCCGCGCGCTCAGCGAGACCATGGCCGGCAAGGCGCACGTCTTCAGCCGCGCCTATTCGCCCGCCGATGCGCGCAAGGAATTCAACGCCGGCTGGGCGAGCATCGGCGTCTTCGACATCCTGCCCGAGATCGGCGGACGCTTCCGCCAGGCGATGCTGATCGCGATCCACCAGAACGACAAGGCCGACGCCTACAGCCTGGTCCTGACCAACGACCTCGGCGCGAACAAGCAACGCATCAAGGGCCTGCGCAAAAGCCTGCGCTTCGCCCGCTTCGACACGCCGATCCACCACCCGCCATCCCCGGAAGAGCTGAAAAAACTGCCCATGATTCCGCGGCGGGACTGACTCCTCAAAACCAGCGGCGCACGCGCCTCTGGTATTCCCGGTAAGCCTCGCCGAAGCGACGCATCAGGTAGGCTTCCTCGCGCGCGATCGCATAGTAACGGACGATCAGCAAGGTCGGCGCCAACGCCAGCAGGATCCAGGCGTTGGCGCTGACCAGGCCGATGCCGGCATGAAGCAGGGCCAGCGCCAGGTACAGCGGATTGCGTGTATAGCGGAACGGCCCGGTCTCCATCAAGCCGCTCACCGGACGATTCGGCGCCACCGGGTTGTCGTGCCGGGTGAAATGCCGGAACGCGTTCGCCGCGATGCCGAACGAAAGCAGCAGCAAAACGATACCGGGCAATGCCAGCAGCGGCGACATCGGCCATGCCAGCGGAAACCATGCACTCATGCCGAGCGCGATTCCGATGGCGGCAAGATGGATCAGCGGAGGCGGAACATGCACCCCGGCATGATCCCCGTCGCCTTCATTCACGGCGGTTTCCGCGGCATCATCCGGCATCGCGCGACGGCATTGACACAAAGACAGATTCATCGGGCTCTCCCCTCTTTCTCGGTGGTCGTATGGAAAACAGCGGGCACGCCGATCGCGGATCGCCGTGGCGAACCCCGCGGGCGCGTCCTCCTTGTTAGGAACGGAACGGAGCGTCTTTTCTTTCGACCCTGAAACGTTCCGGCGTCTTGGCAAAGCGACCGACGGAATGGTGACGGGCCGACCGCGCCCAGATTGCGCTTGATCGGGCCTACGCTTTGTCAGATCAATGCCAGTACAGCGCGATTGCCCTGCCCACGGGTGCGAGAGACGGTCTCGAAAAACCGAAAATTCATGGGCGACGAGTATACATCCCTGTTGCCTGGCGATCTCCACGATCGGACTTTGCATCCCCGCGAAAGCCCGGTATAGTCTGCCGCTCGACCGCAATCCCCGCGGGAGAGCGTGGCCGGGCTCACCGCCCGGGCCACCGCCGAAGGCGCAAATCCGCCCGGAATCGCTCAGGCAAAAGGATCGCGGGGAGGAGCCGGCGGCTCCGGTCGACTCTGGAGAGCGATCGCGATGACGATCCACCGACGGGGTAAACTCTCAGGTTTCCGGACAGAGGGGCGGCGTGGCGTGGCTTTCCGCGTCGCGCCGCCCTTTTTTCATCTGGAGAGACGATATGAAAAAAACCGTCCTGAACCCGTTGCATCACGAGATGGGCGGCCGCATGGTCGAGTTCGGCGGCTGGGAGATGCCGCTGCACTACGGCTCGCAGCTCGAGGAACACCATCAGGTGCGGCGCGATGCCGGGATGTTCGATGTCTCGCACATGACCGTCATCGACCTGCAAGGCGAGCGGGCGAAGCCGTTTCTGCGCGTGCTGCTGGCCAATGATGTCGACAAACTGAAGCAGCGTGGCAAGGCGCTCTACAGCTGCATGCTGAACGAAGACGGCGGCGTGATCGACGATCTCATCGTCTATTACCTCGATGATCGCCACTACCGGCTGGTGGTCAACGCCGGCACCACCGACAAAGACCTCGCCTGGATCGGGCGGCACGCCGCCGCTTACCAAGTCGAGCCATACCCGCGCCATGACCTGGCGATGATTGCGGTGCAGGGTCCCCTGGCGCGCGGGAAGACCTTGCCGCTATTGCCGGAGGCGCTGCGCGACGCGGCCGCCGGGCTGCAGCCCTTCCAGGCCGCCTGGACGAGCGACTGGTTCGTCGCGCGCACCGGCTATACCGGCGAGGACGGCTTCGAGGTGATGTTGCCGGAGACCGAGGCCGCCGGACTGTGGCGCGGTCTGCACGCGGCTGGGGTTGCGCCGATCGGCCTCGGCGCGCGCGACACCCTGCGTCTGGAGGCCGGCATGAACCTGTACGGCAGCGATATGGACGAATCAACCTCGCCGCTGGAATCCGGCCTCGCCTGGACGGTGGCGATGGAGCCGGCCGAACGCGGCTTCATCGGCCGCCCGGCGCTGGAGCGGCAACTCGCCGCCGGGGTGACGCGAAAACAGGTCGGACTGCTGCTCACCGGGCGTGGCGTGCTGCGCAACCACCAAAAGCTCCACGTCGGCGAGCGGGAGATCGGAGAGATCACCTCCGGCGGCTTCGCACCGACCCTGCAACAATCGATCGCATTGGCGCGCGTCGAGTCCGACGCGCCCGATGAACTGAGCGTTGCGATCCGCGACAAACGCATCCCGGCAAAGGTGGTGCGCCCGCCGTTCGCACGCAACGGCAAGGCGCTGGTCGGCGCCTGAATCCATTCCAACTCACCAAGGGAACAGAACGATGAGCGATATCCCGTCTGAACTGCTCTATACCAAATCGCACGAATGGGTGCGCGACGAAGGCGACGGCAGCGTGACCATCGGCATCACCGATCACGCCCAGGAACTGCTCGGCGACCTGGTGTTCGTCGAACTGCCGAACGTCGGCGACGAGGTCGAGGCCGGCGCCGACTGCGCGGTGGTCGAATCGGTGAAGGCCGCATCCGACGTCTACAGCCCGCTGCCCGGCGAGATCGTCGCGGTCAACGAGGCCCTGGCCGAGGCGCCGGAAGCGATCAACGAATCCCCCTACGCCGAAGGCTGGCTGTTCCGCCTGAAGCTGGCCGAGCAGGCCGACCTCGGCGTTCTGCTCGATGCCGACGCCTACCGGGCGCTGGAAGACGCCGACTAACGCCGATGCCTTTCATTCCGCATACCGAAGACGAGATCCGCGCGATGCTCGACACCATCGGCGTCGAGCGCATCGATGCGTTGTTCGACGAAATCCCCGCCAAGCTTCGCCATGGCCGCCTCGAGAACGTACCCGACGGACTCAGCGAAAGCGAGGTCACCCGCCTTGCCGCCCGACGCGCGCGCGCCGACGGCGAGGCGCTGTGCTTCCTCGGCGCCGGTGCCTACGACCACCATATCCCGGCCGCGGTATGGCAGATCGCCACGCGCGGCGAGTTCTACAGCGCCTATACCCCCTACCAGGCGGAGGCCAGCCAGGGCACGCTGCAACTGCTCTACGAATACCAGTCGATGATGACCGCGCTGACCGCGATGGACGTCTCCAACGCCTCGCTCTACGACGGCGCCTCGGCGCTGGCCGAGGCCGTGCTGATGGCGGTGCGCGTAAACCGCAAGTCAAAAGCACGCCGCGTGTTGCTGCCCCGCGCCCTGCACCCTGCCTACCGCGACACCGTGCGCGCGATCGTCTCGCGGCAGGGGATCGAACTGGTCGAGCTGCCCTACGACCCCGCCAGTGGCCAGACCGATCCTGCCGCGCTCGACGAGCTGCTGGCCAGCGATACCACCGCGGTGGTCATCGCCCAACCGAACTTCTTTGGCGTGCTCGAACCCGTGGACGCGCTCACCGAACGCGCCCACGCCGCCGGCGCGGTCGCCATCGCGGTGGTCAACCCGCTGGCGCTGGCGATCCTCAAGCCGCCCGGCGAATGGGGCGACGAGGGCGCCGATATCTGTGTCGGCGAGGGTCAGCCACTGGGCGTGCCGCTGGCCTCCGGCGGCCCCTACTTCGGCTTCATGTGTTGCCGCCAGTCCATCGTCCGCCAGATGCCCGGCCGCATCGTCGGGCGCACCGTGGACCGCGACGGCAAGCCGGGCTTCACCCTCACGCTGCAAGCGCGCGAGCAACACATCCGCCGTTCGAAAGCCACCTCGAACATCTGCACCAACCAGGGCCTGCTGGTCACCGCCGCGACGCTCCACATGGCGATCCTCGGCGCCGACGGCCTGGCGCGCACCGCCAGCGCCTGCCACGCCAATCTGAATCACCTGAGTGAACGCCTGTGCGCGCTGCCCGGAGTGCAGTCCCGCTTTGCCAGCCCGGTGTTCCACGAGCGCGTGATCCAACTGCCGATTCCGGCCGCCGAGCTGCTCAAGCTGCTCGCGGCCTATAACATCCTCGGTGGTTACGATCTCTCCAATGATTACCCCGAGCTGGAAAACTGCCTGCTGGTCTGCGCCACCGAGCAGCGCGACGAGACCGATATCGACGCCTACCTGGCCAAGGCCGGGCGCATCCTCGGTCTGCGCAACGAGGCGAAGTGCCCGGTCCAACCCAAATTCTGACCACCCCAAGCGAACACCCAAAGAGGAAAACCCAATGGCTGAAATCCAACTCGAAGGCAACCCGATCCACACCAATGGCGAACTCCCGGCAGCCGGCTCCCAGGCGCCGGACTTCCAACTGACCAACGGCGAACTCGGCGACGTCACCCTGGCCGACTTTGCCGGCAAGAAGAAGCTGCTGAACATCGTGCCCAGCCTGGACACCGGCGTCTGCGCCGAATCCACGCGCAAATTCAACGCCGCGATGAAGGACAAGAGCGACGCCGTCGCGCTGGTGATCTCGGCCGACCTGCCGTTCGCGCAGGGTCGCTTCTGCTCCAGCGAAGGCATCGAAAACGTGATCCCGCTTTCGATGATGCGCTCGCGCAACTTCGCCAAGGACTACGGCGTGCTCATCACCGATGGCCCGCTGGCCGGAATCACCGCGCGCGCGGTGGTCGTGCTCGACGAGAACAACCAGGTCGTATATACCGAGCTGGTACCCGAGATCACCCAGGAGCCGAACTACGACGCCGCCCTCGCCGCGCTCGGCTGAACCCGCGTATCGTCCGGAGTCGACATGCTGCTATTCGAACAATCCGTAGCCGGGCGCCGCGCCGCGGCCCAGGCCCCACGCCAGGCCGTGGCGCCCGACGACATCCCCGCCGGGCAGTTGCGCGCGACACCTCCGGCGCTGCCGGAGGTTTCCGAGCTGCAAGCCGTCCGCCACTACACCCGGCTGTCGCAGAAGAACTTCTCGATCGACACCCACTTCTATCCGCTCGGCTCGTGCACCATGAAGTACAACCCGCGCGGCTGCCAGGAGATCGCCGCACTGCCCGGCTTCATCGCCCGCCATCCGCTGGCGCCGGAGCGCCACAGCCAGGGCATTCTCGCCTGTTTTCATGAACTCCAGGAGATCCTGAAGGATGTCACCGGCATGGCCGCGGTTTCGCTGAGCCCGGCGGCCGGCGCGCAAGGCGAGTTCGCCGGTGTTGCGATGATCCGCGCCTACCATGAATCCCGCGGCGACACCGCGCGCAACGAGATCCTGATCCCGGACGCCGCGCACGGTACCAACCCGGCCTCGGCGATCATGTGCGGTTACCGCGTGCGCGAGATCCCGACCGGCGCCGATGGCGACATCGACCTGGACGCGCTCGCCGGCGCGCTCGGCGCCCACACCGCCGGCATCATGCTGACCAACCCCTCGACGCTCGGCGTGTTCGACCGCAAGATCGAACGCATCGCCGAGATGGTGCACCAGGCCGGTGGCCTGCTCTATTACGACGGCGCCAACCTCAACGCCATCCTCGGCAAGGTACGCCCGGGCGACATGGGCTTCGACGTCATCCACATGAACCTGCACAAGACCTTCTCGACCCCGCACGGCGGCGGCGGCCCGGGCGCCGGGCCGGTCGGCGTCAGCGCGCGACTGGAGCCCTTTCTGCCGATCCCGATGGTCGGCTGCAACGGCGACGACTACTACTGGCTTACGGAAAAGGAACGCCCGCAAAGCATTGGCCGCCTTTCCGCCTTTGCGGGCAACGCCGGCATCCTGCTGCGCGCCTGGGCCTATGCGCGCATGCTCGGTCGCGACGGCATGCACCGGGTCGCCGAATTCTCGGTGCTGAACGCCAACTACCTGATGAAACGCCTCACCGACGCCGGCTTCCAGGCCGCCTACCCCGAGCGCCGCGCGACCCACGAGTTCATCATCACGCTGAAACGCGAGGCCGCCGAGCTTGGGGTCAACACCATGGACTTCGCCAAGCGCCTGCTCGACTACGGCGTCCACGCGCCGACCACCTACTTCCCCCTGCTGATTCCCGAATGCCTGCTGATCGAACCGACCGAAACCGAGGACCGCCGGACCCTCGACGACTTCGTCACGATCATGCAATGCATCGCCGGGGAAGCGCGCGAAACCCCCGAGGTGGTCAAGACCGCGCCGCACAAACTGCCGGTGAAACGCCTCGACGACGTGCTCGCCGCGCGCCAGCTCGACCTGCGCTGGCGGCCGGAAAATCCCCCTCCAGGCAGCAGCGACTGAGCACGATACGACGAAGGTCGGCATTTTTGTTACACTGCCAGACAATCCCTTCGCAAACCCAGGCGGAGAACAAGCGATTTCGATAAACCCATAACGCAAGGGGCCAAGCCCCTTGCGCGCAATCGGCGACGCGCGTATCGCCTTGCGCACCGAAACTCACCCAAGTCTGGAAACCACCGGGGACCACGTTTAGCGCCGCCATGACCGAGAAGCCCAGGATTTCGCCATTGATCGAACGGGTGGACGGCCCGGATCCCGACGATACCGCGTTGCAAAGCGATTCGGTGGAGGCGGCCTTTCTGATCCCCGGCGAGACCCACCTGCAACTCAACGCCACCCACTGGGAACACAAGGCCGCCGACTACCTGGCGCGCGCCGTGGCGCGCAACCCCTCCGACCTGCGCGCCCATGTGCAGCGCATCCTGTTGCACATGAAACAAGACAACGAGACCTGTCTGTACGGCGCCCTGCTGGATCTGTTCATCGCCCTGGGCGCCCACGGACACCACCTGAAGGTGCGCATGCTGCTGACCACCGGCGACCGGCTCGAGGAAAAACACCGCGACTTCCTGCTCAGCCGCCTGCACGATGTCGTATTCGCCACCGAAACCCTGGAAGACACCCAGTGCGCGGTGTTGCCGAAGGGCTACAGCGGCAGCGACACGCTGATCGTCGTCAACCATCACGAGGACGGGTACAATCCGCTGCGACAAGCCCGGCTCCTCTTGAGCCATGGCCAACTCTACGAGGCGCAGCAGTTGCTCGAACCCCTGGTGATCGATAACCCCGACAGCATCGACCTGCATCGTCAGTTGATCGAGATCTACGAACAAACCGGCGACCGGGAAGCCTTCGACAAGACCACCCAGGCCCTGAAGGCCGCCGGCTCCCGGCTCACGGGCATCTGGCTGCGGCGCGCCGCCCAAATCGGAGGGAAAAGCTGATGCCATCCAAGCGTCGTTCCAAGCGGGTCCGGGTCGCCCTGCTCGAACTGCCCGGCAACCTCGCGAACACCCTGTCACTGTTCTTTGAGAGCCGGCTGTGTCCGCTCGATGTCGAGGTCGTCACCCCGGAGCGGGCCGACATCGGCATCTTCGACTATGACCATCCGCTGAGTCGGGAGCATGCCGACCGCTGGCTCGCCACGCCCGATGGCCCAAGCGCCATCCTGCTGTCGATACAGGCTCTCGAAAAACCGGACGCGGTCTGCCTGACCAAGCCGATGAAGCCAAAGGACCTGGTCCGTGCGATCGAGGACGCCCTCGGAGATGCCCCGCCCACACCGACGAAACCCGCGTCCCAGGCGCCGAGCCCGCAGCCGGTCGAGCCACCGAGCGAGTCACCAGCGCTCGCCAAGACCGCGGAAACGCTCGCGCCACCGGCGGCCGGTCGGCAAGCGGAAGGCAGCGATGGCGAAGCAGAGCAAGCGACATCCCCTTCCCGAGCCCAAGACCTGGTCAGCGAAGCGGAGCCATCCGCTGACGCACCCGGAACCGAGGGCCGTAAAAAACCAGACACCGCTCCCGTGATCGACGAGCCGGAGACAGAAGCACGCCCGGCGGCGGAAAAAGCACCTCCCGAACACGCGCGGCAATGGGAGGATCACGGTGAAACGTCCACCGCCAGCGACAACGTGGTCGACCTGATCACCCCGGCCAGCGCGCCGCGCGCCACGCCGCAGCCGGTACCCGAGCCCCGCATCGCCCCGGATATCGAAAAGCTGCTCGAAGAGGTCAACTGGCAACTCGATTTCGGCGACATCGACAAGGCGCGCGAGATGCTCGAAAACGCCCTCGAGGCCAACCCCGCGCAGTCGATCCTGCACCATGAAATCCTACAACTCTATGGCTGGACCAGTGACCAGGAACATTTCTACAGCATGTATGAAAAACTCGACATGAAACATGTTCCCAACGCGGAGAAATGGGTAAAATTGAAGGAATTCTTCGACCGCGCCCGCTAAACGCCGCGTCAAGAGCCCACCACAACCAACCAGAACCCCAAGACCTTATGGATTTCCCTTCGACATGAAGCAGACCACCCCGGCGCCCGCGTCCCGTCCCGAGCCAGGCCGCAGCGAGATCAAGATCCTCATCTCGGGCCCGGTCGCCGCCGGCAAGACGACCGCGGTCTCGAGCATCTGCGACAACGATTTCGTCGCCACCGAGGCAAGCAACACCAACCGCGTGGTCGATGCCAAGGACACCACCACGGTGGCGATGGACTACGGCCTGTGCAACCGCTTTCCCGAATACAAGATCCATCTCTATGGCACGCCGGGACAGCAACGTTTCGACTTCATGTGGGACATCCTCGGAAAGGGCATGGACGGCATCGTCATCCTCGTGAACAACGACCAATCCGCCCCGCATCGCGTGCTGAGCGATTTCCTGCGCGCCTTCCCGGCCATTCCCACCATCGTCGGCGTCACCAAGATGGATCGCGCGCCGAAGCCATCGATCGGCGCCTACCGCACCCTGTTGAAAAGCCTCGTCGATACGCCGATCCCGGTACTCAACGTGGATGCCCGCATCCAGCGCGACGTCGAACAACTGATCGGCCAACTCCTCCAGCTGATGGATACGCCCGCGTCATGAGCACCTACGAACTGCGCGAAAATCTCTACATCGCCCTGACACCCGCCGGCGCCTACTACGCGGTCTCCGGCGAGGAAGAAACCCCCTACCGGGTCTTCCTGAACCAACTGCTAAAGCAACGGAGCTCGGTTGCGTTGAAGCATGAAAATCTCGTCGAACTCGCCGGCGACGACTACCAGGAACGCCTTTATCATTGCCAACAACTCGGCTGGGTTCAGGGCCTGGAAGAACCCATCCATGTTCCCGAGGGGCGTTTGGAAACCCTGCTGCCCGAGCTGCTTCCGGAACTCTCGGCCAACGGACGCGTATTGCTTGCCGACGCCCACGGGTTCACGATCGCCGCCTCCGGCTTCGAACAGGAGGTCATCGATGAACTGGCGGCCCTGAGCGCCGATATCGCCATCGTTCATCAGAAGTACCACCGCACCCTGGACGAAGCCCTGAGCCTGGGTTCGAACGCCTGGGCGCTGGTCGACGCCGGCGGCAACAGCCAGGTCGGATTCTGGCCGCTCTATATCGGCGACCATCGATTCGTACTCGTGCTCGACGGCTTCAGCCGCCTGAACCAGCCCACCCTGACCACCCTGATTTGGGTACTGGCCACCCGCTATGGTGGTTGATTGGAAGTACCGTAACCACTCGGCCAACCAGCTGAAATGGTATTCACCAGGCAATGCGTAAACCTCGTTCATGCGCAGCGGATCGGGCAGCGGCGCGGTTTCGCGGCACCGCCGCAGCCGGTTCCGCTACGCTTGAGCCGGCCTGCGAAGGTGGAAAGGTGCAAACAGGCCAACTTGTTGATTGTAACTACTCAGCGAGCAGGCCAAATAAAGGGGAACTGATCAGATCACCGCTGAAATGCGTCAGATCAAGGCAAAAAATGTGAGTTTATACTCGTCGCCCGTGGGTTTTCGGATTTTCGAGGCCGTTCCTCGCGCCCGTGGGCCAGGCGCGGAAACGAGTCATAACCCATTTATGGCGAGTTTCCGCAACAACGCCCACGGGTGCGAGGGGCGGTCGCTGTGGCCGAAAACCCATGGGCGACGAGTATATCAAAAGTAAATGACCATTTTTGAACGCAGAGCTGGCGTATTTCAGCGGTTAGCTGAGTAGTTACCGTTGATTTTCATGATCTGGGGTGTAACGCCGTCCCCGCTCTCATGGAAGGGCCTGCGCT
>Ga0256832_1000455_pt1 | contig 26329 bp, 23 predicted proteins | sample 134614metaG_FD_190534 | JGI IMG/M metagenome (GOLD analysis project Ga0256832, IMG submission 190534) | Hydrothermal vent microbial communities from Lau Basin, Pacific Ocean - 134-614 | ecosystem: Environmental > Aquatic > Marine > Hydrothermal vents | place: Pacific Ocean: Lau Basin | collected... | reverse complement strand
AGAATGTGTGTCGTAGTGAATTATGGCTTGCCCCTCACACACCGCCTCCTTGAGACGTACCGTGTTGTGGATCAGGCTGGACAGTACGTTGTCCTGGTAGCGCTCCCATACCCCTAACAGGAATTTGCGACACAGGCGGGTGCGTTTATCCACCAGGGTGGGTAGCATGTTGATCTCGATATCCAGTTGATATTTTTGCGCCACCAGGTCCACCGTCTCGCCCAGGCGTTCGATGCCGTCGATGGAAAACAGACTCATATCGATGGGCACAATCACTCGCTGTGCGGCGCGGATGGCGTTGATGGACAACAGGCTCAGTGATGGCGGACAGTCGACGATCACAAAGTCATAAATGGATTGCAGGGGCTGGAGATGATCGGCAAGCTGGCGCTCGCGTTTGGGCATGTCGGCGAGAACATGTTCCACCGCGGCCAGGGAAATGGTGGCGGGTACCAGGTCAACACCGTGGCTCACCGCAGGAATAATGGCCTCGGCAAGGGGGAAGTCCAGGGCGAAGACCTCGTACAGCCCCGGGTCATCCTGGCGGCGCTGTCCCAGCCCCAGGGAGGCATGCCCCTGCGGGTCGGCATCCACCAACAGCGTGCGGTGGCCCAGGTCTCCCAGACAGGCGGCCAGATTGATGGCCGTGGTGGTCTTACCGCAGCCCCCCTTTTGATTGGCAATGGCAATGATCTTCATAACACCCCCTGAGTTGATGAGACAGCCGTTTTCATCGCCGACGCCGCGCGGCTGACAGAGCGCGGCCGGCTCATTGCTGTACCGCCTCCTGGCGGGCAGGCAGACTCTGTTCGAACAGATCATTCTGTTCCGGCGCCATTTCACCACGGATGCTGGCCGCTTCGCGTTCCAGTTCCGCCACCGGGTAAATCCACTCCTGGCCGGACAGGGCCTCAAAGGCTGCCTCCCGGTGCAACACCAGGATCACATCCCCCGTAGCCACCAGTGACAATTCGGTGAGTGGGGCATTGCACGAGGGCAGGAAACCGGTGAGTGAGGTGATGGACCTGCGAATGCGCTGCACCGAGACACCGGCATCAATCAGCTTGCGAGCGGTTTTCAGTGCAAGTAAATCCGCAAAGGAATAGCGGGCATGCCCGCCACGGGTATTGTCCTGGGGCACCACAAGCCCCGTCTTGCGCCAATAGCTGAGCTGGCGGCGGGTTAGGCCGGTGATGCGCATCACCTGCTGACAGGAATACCCTGTGTCGTTCATTGAGCCCCCCTTAGTTTTGCCAGCTCCCTGTGGCTGCAGCCTGTCTCATGTACGCAGCGAGTTGCTTCATATTTTCAGACTGTGTCCAGTGTGGTTATTGGTCAAAAAATGTCAAGCAAAAAACGGACAAAAATAACTGTTTTTGTCCGTTTTTTCCTCGAGGACATTGGATTGCCCGGGGATGCCGTTTTGTAATCTCATTTCGAGAATAAAAAATCGTAAAATATTAGTTCTGGCAATAAGGGTGGAGTGCTATTGTGTATCTCACGTGCTACCCAACACGTACCACCCATGACCCAAAAACCGCGGCGCCCCCCTCGCCGCGGTTTTTTCTTGCCAGTAATGTTCTGCCAGTGTTGTCGCTGTGAGGTTATTTTGATTTGCCTGTTGCCCTGATACCCAAGTCAATGACGGACAGGTGTCGAAAAAAAACCTTGAACATTTCAGGGTGGCGGGTAAGATACCCCGACACCTCAAATGAGGGAGGGGGGAGAGTGCTTGCCCTGGCCAGTCCAGGGCATGCACTTTTTTAATCCGGCCCTCGTTTATCCAGCCCCTTGTTTTATCCGGCCCCTTAGCCTGCTTGTTCTCATCAGTTCCCCGTTTTTGTTGCCTGAATGGTTGCCAGAAGCTGTTGGACGTCACCAGATGCTTGCTTTGCAGCCCTTCTTATCTGCGCTACCGTATGAGCATCCGAGGTACAGTATTGGCTTGCACATGCCGATGTGAAAGCAAAGAGACCGTTGATGCACAGTGACTAGCGGACAGTAAAAAAATCATGACCTCCATTTCTACACCAGAAATCCTCGATTCGGCCTACGCGCTGCTCGATGCCGCTGTGCTCACCTACAAGGGTGAACCCACGGGCACTGCAGCGGCGCTGGACGAAACGGTTGCAGCACCCAATTATGAAGAATGTTTTGTGCGCGATTTCGTCCCCAGTGCACTGGTATTTTTGTGTGATGGTAAACCTGAGATCGTGCGCAATTTTCTGAAGATGGTGGTCAGCCTGCGCAATCAGCAGTCAGTGATGGAAGGCCATGAACGTGCCCTGGGTTTGATGCCCGCCAGCTTTCGTGTACCCGCGGAAGATGATGCAGAAGGCAAACCCACCGCAGATTTTGGTGAACTGGCCATCGGTCGTGTGGCGCCTGTGGACTCCGCCATGTGGTGGGTGATTTTACTGCGCAGCTATATCTTGGTAACGGGTGATGTTGCGCTGGCGCACAGTAAGGAATTTCAGGAAAGTATGCGCTACACCCTGGATTTGTATTTGAAGGAAAGTTTCGAAACCTCCCCGGCCATGCTGGTACCGGATGCCTCGTTCATGATTGACCGGCGCATGGGGGTGTATGGCCATCCGCTGGAAATCCAGGCATTGTTGTATGGCATGTTATGTACGGCACAGGAGTTATTGTTACCCACGCCGGAGAACGAACGGCTGCTGTCCAACTGCAAAAAACGCATGCAGACCCTGCGCTCTTATGTGCGTATCTACTACTGGTTAGACTTGCAGCGGCTTAATGAGATTCACAGGTTTCGCGCCGAAGAGTTCGGCAAGGACGCGGCCAATCATTTGAATATCTACCCCGAAACCATTCCCGAATGGATTGATGGCTGGCTACCACCCGAGAGTGGCTACCTGGTGGGTAATCTGGGCGTGGGGCGCATGGATTTCCGATTGTTCTCATTTGGCAATCTGCTATCCATCCTGTTTGGCCTGGCCACCGATGAACAGGCGCAGCAGATCATGAACCTATACGAAGCACGTTGGGAAGAGCTGGTGGGCGTTATGCCGTTAAAGATTGCGTATCCAGCCGTGGATGGTGACAAATGGCGGTATACTACGGGCAGTGATCCCAAGAACGTGCCCTGGTCATATCACAATGGTGGTAGCTGGCCCTGTTTGATATGGGCCTTCGTAGGTGCAGCATTGCGCACTGGTCGGCACGAGCTTGCCCATAAAATGCTGAACCAGGCCATGACCAGGTTGCACCACGACAACTGGCCCGAATATTACGATGGTAAAAAAGGAAACCTCATTGGCCGTCGCTCGAACATGAAACAAACCTGGACCGCCAGCGCGGTGATTCTGGGTCATCATTTTCTTGAAAAGCCGGATGCTCTGGCGGTTTTTGAATCTATCAATTTTTAAAAGTTTTACCTGATGCCGACAATAAATCCGGAACAGCTTACATTTCCAAAATCCTCGCCCCAGGCCAGCAAAGTGTTGACCCTGCTGGCGGAAGAGGAACCTGATATCGAGGCGATAAACGACAATATTCTGCAGGATCCGGTGCTCGCAGGCATTCTCCTGCGTTACGCCAATTCGCCTCTTTACCGACGGGGTACCGAGATCAGTAATGTACCCACGGCGACGAAAATGATAGGCCTGAAAAACGTGCGCAGCGCCGTGGTGCTGGCGGCATTGCGCGCCACATGCCCCAAGGAAACCGAACTGACAAGGGCTGTTCTGCAGCATTCTCTGGGGATAGCCGCGTTATGCAAACTGATTGCCAGGAAGTCTTTACCATCAGCGGCGGACGATATGGAGTTGCTGGGCCTGCTGCACGACATGGGTATGATGGTGCTGGCCAGCAATCTGGAAAAGGAGTATCAGGCCCTGTTTGACCGTGCCCATGCTGAGCACATTCCCGTGGACAAACTGGAAATGGAGATTTTTGGCTTTAACCATGATCAAATCACGGCCCGGGCCTTGCAGGAATTCCGGCTGCCCAAACATCACGAGGAATTATTGTCGCATTTTCATCAGCCGCCGGATGAAAAAAACACCGATACAGAGGACAAAAAGCAACGTGCCGTGTTGGTGCTGGCGCACCAGTTGTTATTTGAGATGCGTGGTGACGATGCCTGTGACGAAACCCTGTTCGAGTCTACGGAAGCGCTGATGACCACTCTTGGTCTCGACGAGACGGTGCTGGAAGATATTCTCGAAAACGCCCTGGCACAGCTCTCCCATTTTGCGAGATAATAGCGCCGCCTCTTTTTTCTGTCCCGGTATTGCCTGCCCATGGCCCTGATCAAGCTCGACGATGTTTCCCTGGCCTTCGGCCATGTGGCCCTGCTGGACAAGGTCAATTTCCAGATAGCACCCGGTGAACGGGTCTGCCTGGTGGGGCGTAACGGCGCCGGCAAGTCCACCTTCATGCAGGTGCTGCGGGGCGCCGTCGCCCCGGACGAGGGCAGCGTGTGGCGCCAGCAAAACCTGCGCATCGCCTGGCTGGCCCAGGAGGTGCCCGAGGACCAGTCGCAGAGCGTGTTCGAGGTGATCGCCGCCGGCCTGGAGGGGGTGGGGGCCTTGCTGGCGGAATATCATCAAGTGGCGTTGTCGCTGGCGGATGACGCCTCTCCCGCGGTGCTGGAACACTTCTCCCAACTGCAGAGCAAGCTGGAGGCGGAAGACGGCTGGCGTCTGGAACAGAAGGTGGAGGACGTGATCTCCCGCCTGGACCTGCCGGCGGACAAGCGGCTCGCGGAATTGTCGGGGGGTCTGAAGCGTCGGGTGATGCTGGCCCAGGCCCTGGTCACCGAGCCTGACTTGTTATTGTTAGACGAACCCACCAACCATCTTGACCTTGCCGGCATCCAGTGGCTGGAGGACTTCCTGCTGGGCTGGAACGGCAGCCTGTTGTTCATCACCCATGATCGCGCCTTCCTGCAAAGACTGGCCACACGCATCATCGAGCTGGACCGCGGCTTGCTCACCTCCTGGCCCGGTGATTACCGGAATTATCTGCAGAAGAAGGAACAGGCCCTGGCCGAGGAGGCCGAGCACAATGCCAAGTTCGACAAGCGCCTGGCCCAGGAAGAACAATGGATACGCCAGGGCATCAAGGCGCGGCGCACGCGCAACGAGGGTCGGGTGCGCGCCCTGCAGGCCATGCGCCGCGAATATAGCGAACGTCGCCAGGTACAGGGCACGGTGAAGCTGAAGCTGGAAAATGCCGAACGCTCCGGCAAGCTGGTGGTGGAGGTGGAGCATGCCAGCGTGGACTACGACGGCAAGCCGATCATTCGCGATTTTTCCACGCGCATCCAGCGCGGGGATCGCATCGGCATCATCGGCCCCAATGGCGCGGGCAAGACCACCCTGCTGAAATTATTGCTGGGTGAACTGAAACCATCAAGCGGTACGGTGCAACGGGGCACCAAACTGGAAGTAGCCTATTTCGACCAGCAGCGCGCGGTGCTGGATCCGGACAAATCCGTGATGGACAATCTCAATTCCGGCAGCGACACGGTGACCATCAACGGTCGGGAAAAACACGTCATCAGTTATCTGCAGGACTTCCTGTTTCCGCCCCAGCGGGTGCGCTCGCCGGTGTCCTCGCTGTCCGGCGGCGAACGCAATCGCCTGTTGCTGGCGCGCCTGTTTACCCAGCCCGCCAACCTGCTGGTGATGGACGAACCCACCAACGACCTGGACGTGGAGACCCTGGAGCTGCTGGAAGAGCTGCTCGGCGAATACCAGGGCACGCTGCTGCTGGTGAGCCACGACCGCGCCTTTCTCAACAACGTGGTGACCCGCAGCCTGGTGTTCGAGGGTGACGGCGTGGTGAACGACTACGTGGGTGGCTACGACGATTGGCTGCGCCAGCGTCCGCAGCCCGCGCTGCCGGAGGCCGCCAGGAAGACGACCGATAAAGCCCACAAGTCCACCACGGAAAAACGCGCCACGACCGGCAAGCCCAAAAAACTCAGCTACAAGGCCCAACGGGAACTAGAGGGCCTGCCGGCGCGCCTCGAGGCCTTGGAGGAGGAACAGAACCATCTGCAGGCCCAGGTCTCCGCACCCGGGTTTTATCAACAGGACCAGGAAACCGTCGCCGCCACCCTGGCGCAACTGGAACGGGTGGGCAATGAGCTGGAACAGTGCTTCGCCCGCTGGGAGGCGTTGGAGGCCGAGCAGGTTGGAGGATAGGCGGATTATTAGGGAGAATGTCGGCAAGACGACATGCCTCTGCGAGGGCCGCCGTGAAGACATCTCTGTTGCCGACAGACATGGATAGTCTTGTCGTCTTATTACTCGTCTCAAAATAATTGCAACAGGGTTAGTTCCTCGTGTGGGAGCGCCTTTCCAGGTGCGAATCGCGCCTGGAAAGGCGCTCCCACAGTATTTGACATTGTTATAAGTGCGCATGGGATAACTTGCCTTGCGCTGGTGTCATTGGTGTTAACAAACCCTAATACACATCGATGGCTGATAAACCAATTTTGAGATACTCGCAAATCGTGTCATCAATGGGAATGGAGTACTCAATAATCCCCTGTACTTGCCGATAATCACTGGGTATTGCATCTACAGTCAAGATACCCAGAGGCATCCCCAGCATGTTGATCGAGCCGCCGGAAAAGGCCCCGGAAATCTCCGTCACCCGCCAGCCCGTGTATAACGAAAGCGCCGAGACCTTCGGCTATGAATTGCTGTTTCGCCACAGCGATGCGGAGTTCTCCAGCCTAGATCACAGCGACCCCGAATCCTCGCAGATTATCGCCAATGTGTTCATGGAGATCGGTCTCAAGCTGCTGGTGGGGGACAAGCCCGCCTTCATCAATCTGCCCCATGGCTTCATCCGCGAACAGCAAAGCATTCCTTTCGCCAAAGACAAGTTTATTCTGCAGGTGGCCGCCAGTGGCGCGATGGACGATGCGCTGATTGCCGCCATCGGCGAGCTTCACGCCCAGGGCTTCAGCATCGCTCTGGATGAGTTGGTGATGGACGCTAACAAACAGGCATTGCTGGGTTACAGCGACATGATCAAGCTGGACATCAGTGGCTACAGCGATAACGAACTGGCCGACTATTGTGTCCAATTGCAAGAGGCCAACCGTCTCCTGTTGGCCAAGCGGGTGGATAGTCAGGATGACTTCGAGCGCTGCAAGTCGCTGGGCTTTCGCTATTTCCAGGGTAGTTTTCTCAGTGAGCCCAAGGTGGTGCGATACAAGACCTTGCCCACCAATAAACTGTTGTTGCTGGAGATCCTCGCCAGGATCCAGGATCCAGAGGTGGAGCTGGTAGAGTTGGAGGAGCTGATCAACCGGGACGTGGGTATCAGTTTCAAGTTTCTGCGCCTGATCAACTCGGCTAACTTCGGCCTGTCGAAGAAGGTGGAGTCCCTGCACCAGGCCATGCTGTTGCTGGGCCTGAAGGAGATCAAGAGCTGGGTGTCGCTGGCGGCCCTGTCCAATATCGATGCCGTGCCCCAGGAACTCACCGACATGTCCATCATGCGCGCCCGCATGTGCAAGGCACTGGCGCAAAAGGCGGGCTGTGAGGATCCCGATGCCTTTTTCACCGTGGGTATGTTCTCCCTGATCGATGCCATCATGTCCAAGAGCATGACCAGTATCCTCAAGTCCCTGCCTTTTTCCGACGAGATCAACGAGGCCCTGTTACGCCGAAAAAGCGGTACGGCCATGGCCGAGGCCCTGGACTGTGTCATTGCCCACGAGCAGGGCGAGTGGCACATGATCAAGTTTGCCCGGCTCACGGCGCAGGAGATCCGGCAGGTGTATATCGATTCCCTGGAATGGTGCCGGGGTGTGCGATCACAATTGGCGTAAAACGCCATCAGGCCAATGAGGTGCTTTCCCTGCGCAGGTGCTCACCGCACTTGCGGCAAACATACTCGCTCTGGCCACGGCGGATTCGATTGTGCCGTACCGTGGTCAGTGAGTGGGTCATGCACGCACAGCGATAGTCGAAGCGCCGTTGCTGCCGAACGGGCAGACCGGTCAGATCGTAGTTGCCCGTGACCCGCGGCTCCGCTCCCAGCAGGCGCATGATGTCCCGCCACTCTTCGCCATGAGGGCGAATATGGCGAAAGCCGAAGAGGATGTCCGCCACATAATGGGCCACCTCGTGGGGCACGGTGGTGGCCAGGCTGTCCTCGAAGTACTTGGCGAAGATGAACGGGTTGAAACGCAGATAGCGTTGCCGGTTTTTTATCACGTACATACCCGAGCTGCGGCCGCGCAGGTCGAAGCGGCACTCGATGGGCTTGAAGTCATGATCAAGCCGTTGCGCACAGTGTTGCAGCAGTTCGCCGACGCGCCGGATGACCTGCTGTTGCTGATCCGCGTTGATGGGCTCGATGGTGATCACTGATGGCGACCACTATTGCCGGACTAGTTCGTTCTCATCCGTATGCTCGAACGGCTTGCCATAGATATCCACCAGGGTGGTTTCCGCGTAGCTCAGCCTGCCATCGCCCACGATGATGCGGTGATTGAACGCCATGGTGCGGGCATTGTCCTGCATGAAGGGGGATTGCACGATGCCCCACTGCGCATTGTCGATGGCCGCCGCCACCTCCAGGGTCACGTTGCCGTCGGCATCGATCGAACCACCATGACGGCCGCCGGCCAGCACGCACACCGCGCGGGGGATGGTCAGGGACTGCATGAGGGTGCCGTTACCGGCATCCCACATCCAGTAACCGGTCTGGTCGTGAAAGACCTGGTCATTGGACTTGCGGCGCACTATCTGCCGGTAATGCAGGGCCACAAGGATCTGCGACTCCGCATTGGTGACATCACCGATGGGCTCGAAGACGATGGTTTCGTAAAAGGGATTGGTTTCGCTGCCCTCTGGGTCGGGGGCGATGTCGGTGCCCTTGTCGCCCTGCCAGCTGCCGATGAGCGGAGTGAGGGGGCCGTAGTCGATGTCTTGGTTCATGGGGAGTCCTTGCTTGTGGGTGCTGCCAGCAGCATAGCGTGGTCCCCTGCGGGAGTTCAATACGAGTGGCTGCGAATGTTGTGGAGATCCGTGGAAACCGCCACAATGCCTTAAAGCAGGCGCTAAGCCGCGATCCCTTCCACGGTTAAGTGATGCACATCCGTGCGCTGGCTGGCGTGCTCGAACGTAATGGCGCAGACATTACCTTCCGAATCCATGTCCAGGATGGTGTTTTCATCCAGATCTTTTGACGTGACAATTTCGCTGTCGCTGAATTCAATGTAAAGCGTGTCGGTATCTTCGAAGTATTTCACTTTCACGATTTATACCCTCGGTCAAAAAATGCATTATGAACAGTTGTGCGGTCTGCCAGTAAAATCACTCGGAGATATTTGCCTCCCGCCTCATCAATTTTTCTCCAGCATCGAATTCGGCCATCGGTCTGAACATGTTCCCGGTCAGGCGATTCAATTGTTTGCAGAATCCATTCTTCTTTGATTGCTGCGCGGTCGGGTCTTGATTTTAACGAGTCAAAATATGCCGTCGTTTTCACTGTGCACTATCCATTGTGGCAAAACAGTTGTGGTTCAGCATAGCGTGATCACAAGCGCGAGTTCAATCCACTATCGTCTGAAAAGTTGTAGATAACCTCCGAAACCGCCACAATGCCCCAAATCATTGTTGGAGGGTGACATTTGTCGCTGTTAATTTCCCGGCTGGCCAGCGCCGTGGTGGTGATCTTCGGTGTGCTGGTGCTGGTGTTCATGCTCATTCACCTGGTGCCGGGGGATCCGGTGGAGGTGATGCTGGGTGAGTCGGCGCAGGCGGCGGACCGCGAGGCCCTGCGTCAGTCCCTGGGGCTGGACCGGCCGCTGCTCACACAATTCGGCCAGTATCTCGGCAATGTGCTGGCCTTCGACCTCGGCCACTCCCTGCACTCCAAGCGGCCCATCACCGACATCCTCCTGGAGCGCCTGCCGGCCACCATTGAGCTGACCCTGGCCGCGCTGTGGGTGGCGCTGCTGGTGGCTTTCCCCCTGGGGGTGATGGCGGCGGTGCGCAAGGATTCGGCCTGGGATCATTCGGCCATGGCGGTCTCCCTGCTGGGAGTGTCCATTCCCAATTTCCTCATGGGGCCCTTGCTGATCCTGGTGTTCGCCGTGTGGCTGGGCTGGTTCCCGGTGAGCGGGCGTGACGGGCTGGCCTCGCTGGTGCTGCCGGCGATCACCCTGGGCACGGCCATGGCGGCCATTCTCTCGCGCATGGTGCGCGCCACCCTGCTGGAGGTGCTGGGGGAGGACTACATCCGCACCGCGCGGGCCAAGGGGCTGGGGCCGGGGGCGGTGATCTGGCGCCACGCCCTGCGCAATGCCCTGCTGCCGGTGATCACCCTGCTGGGCCTGCAACTGGGGGCCCTGCTGGCCGGCGCGGTGATCACCGAGGCAATATTTTCCTGGCCGGGTATCGGCAGCCTGGTGATCGAGGCCATCCAGCGGCGGGATTATCCCGTGGTGCAGGCCAGCGTGCTGCTGATCAGCCTGAGTTACGTGCTGGTGAACACGTTGACCGATCTGGCCTACGGTTGGTTCGATCCGCGGGTGCGGCTGGGGGCTTCGGCATGAGTCGTTGTTGCCGCGGTGAACTTACTCGTCACTCGTCATGCCGGACTTGTTCCGGCATCCAGGATGCGATTGACCTCACTGGATTCCGGGGCAAACCTGGAATGACGGAAATGCGTATTTGCATTCATAATTCTAAACTTGCAAAAGTTTGCTAATCGAGGCGCAGCGGTGTGTTGCACATGAGCCATTCTGCCGTGTTAAAACAACATCGATCCAGCCTCGCCAGCCTGCTGGGCCTGTGGCTGCCCCTGGTGGCCATCGCCCTCTGGGCCCTGGTGGCTCTCAGTGCTAGCTTTTTACCGTTAGCCCCCAATGCCATTGCCCTGCAACACATCCTGCAGCCGCCGGGCAGCGAATTGTGGTTAGGCGCCGATGACCTCGGCCGCTCGCTGGCGGCGCGGGTGCTGGCCGGGTCGCAGACCTCGTTCGTGGTGGCCCTGTGGGTGGTGCTGGTCTCGGCCCTGGTGGGCACGGCCATCGGCACCTTCAGCGCTTACCTCGGTGGGCGCTGGGATCTGCTGGTGGTGCGCGTCATCGATATCTTTCTCGCCTTTCCCGGCATCCTGCTGGCCATCGCTCTGGCGGGCATCCTCGGCCCCGGGATCGAAAATGTGGTCATCGCCCTGAGCATCGTCGGCTGGGTGGGCTATGCGCGCCTGGCGCGGGCCCAGGTGCTGAGCCTCAAGCATCGCGAGCATGTGCAGGCGGCGGTGGCCCTGGGCGCGGGCAGCGGGCGCATCGTGTTTCGGCATCTGTTGCCATTGCTCATGGCGCCCCTGATCGTCGAGGCCAGCTTTGGCATCGCCGGCATCGTCATCGCCGAGGCGGGGCTGTCCTTTCTCGGCCTGGGTGTGCAGCCGCCGGAGGCCTCCTGGGGCAGCATGATCCGCGACGGCACGCGTTACCTGCTGGTGGCCCCGCACATGGTGCTGGTGCCCGGGCTGGCCTTGATGCTGGTGGTGTTGTCTGTCAATCTGCTGGGGGATCGGTTGCGGGACAAGCTTGATGTGCGTAACCGCAATTAGCCACAGAGGACACAGAGAAACACAGAGGAAAATGGACCAAATTGCTTTACATCATTATTAACCCCCTCTGTGAACTCTGTGTCCTCTGTGGCAAAAAAACCGTAGGGTGGGCGCGTCTTTCGTGCCCACGCGCTAAACTCGCTATGCAACGTGGGCACGAAAAACGTGCCCACCCTACGTGAGGTTTGATAAAAACATGTCACTCGGCCCCATCATGCTGGACCTTGCCGGCCCGGAGATCAGCGCGGAAGAGCGCGAGATGCTCCTGCACCCGCTGGTAGGTGGGGTGATCCTGTTTACGCGTAATTACGCATCGCCGGAGCAGTTGCAGCAACTGGTGGCGGATATCCACGGCCTGCGTGACCCGCATCTGCTGGTGGCGGTGGATCACGAGGGCGGGCGGGTACAGCGCTTTCGTCATGGCTTTACCGAGCTGCCGCCGGCCCGGGTGTTCGGCGAGATCTTCGACCACGAGCCCAAGCGGGCCAAGCAACTGGCCGAGACCTGCGGCTGGCTAATGGCTGCGGAGCTGCGCGCCCTGGGTATCGATTTCAGCTTTGCCCCGGTGCTGGATCTGGATTTTGGCGTGAGCACGGTGATCGGCGACCGCGCCTTTCACCGCAATCCCGAGGCGGTGGGCGAGCTGGCCATTTCTTATATGCTGGGCATGAATCGCGCCGGCATGGTAGCCACGGGCAAGCACTTTCCCGGTCACGGCGCGGTGGTGCCGGACTCCCACGTGGACATGCCAGTGGACGAGCGGCGTTTCGAGGACATCATTGCCGAGGACGTACAGCCCTTCGGTCGGCTGGTCCGCGGTGGACTGGGGGGCATCATGCCGGCCCACGTGATCTACGCCGCGGTGGACCACAAGCCTGCCGGTTTTTCATCGTTCTGGTTGAATGACATTCTGCGCGGGCGGCTGGGCTTTCAGGGGGTGATCTTCAGCGACGATCTCACCATGCAGGGGGCCCACGTCATGGGTGACATTGTCGAACGCGGCCGGGCGGCACTGGCGGCGGGCTGTGACATGGTGTTGGTGTGCAATCATCCCGAAGAATCGGTTAACCTGCTGGATAATCTGGGAACCCACGATGACCCCGTGGCCCATGTACGCCTGGCGCGGCTGCATGAGCGCCATAATCTTGACTGGGTCTCGCTGAGACAGGATCCGGCTTGGCAGGCGGCGGTACAAGTGGCCGACGAACTGCGGGGGCGGGGCACGGGGGAGCTGGAACTTTAGACGGTCGGGGGCGTCGTACTTTCTGCTGCCCGCCCAGTAACAATCAATGGGGATGTGCGTCGTAGGCTGTACGTACGCGGGGTGCAAGGTGATAAAGTCTGCACACCCTTGTGATAGAAACGGGATATTTTCCTGTTTTTATGGGAGTGCGTAGGGTAGTTTACGAGAATCGGATTCAGACCGTTAGTGAAAAACCGTTTTTTAAACCAAGGAGAGAAAATCCATGAAAGCAATGAAAACCACCAATATCGCCATGGCTGTAGCAGCCGCCAGCCTGTTTGCCTTTGCCCCCATGTCTGCTGTGCAGGCGGGCAGTGGCCACGATGCCAAGGTGCACTGTTATGGTGTCAATGCCTGCAAGGGTAAAAACGATTGCAAGTCAGCCAGCAATGCCTGCAAGGGCAAGAGCTCCTGCAAGGGCAAGGGCTTTGTGGCCATGAGCGAGGATGCCTGCGAGAAGATTGGCGGTAAGATCGGCGACTAATCTTGCTGATGTTCATGGAGGCCGGTGTGGCAGGGGCTTAACCTTGTGACACCGGCCTTTTTTGTGGAAGGATGCATCAATGGATAGCGATTCAACTGTTGATCATGGCCAGCGGCCTTACCTGGGTTGCGGTTTGGGCCTGCGCCCCGAGTATTACGAGACCATCGTCGAGACCCGTCCCGCGGTGGATTGGTTCGAGATCATCTCGGAAAACTACATGGTGGACGGCGGCAAGCCCCTGTATTTTCTCGACCGGGTGCGTGCAGACTATCCCATGGTCATGCACGGTGTGTCGCTGTCCATCGGCGGCACCGATCCACTGGACGAAGACTATCTGCAACGCCTCAAGCAACTGATCGAGCGCGTCGAGCCACAATGGGTCTCGGACCACATGTGCTGGACCGGCCAGGGCGGTCACAACCTGCATGACCTCATGCCCCTGCCTTTCAACCAGGAGGCCGTCGACCACGTGGTGGCGCGGGTGCAGCGGGTGCAGGACTATCTCGGCCGGCAGATTCTTCTGGAGAACGCCTCCAGTTATGTGAGCTTCAAGCAATCGGAAATGACCGAGTGGGAGTTTCACACGGAGATCATGCAGCGCGCCGACTGCCTGATGCTGTTCGATGTCAACAATATCTACGTCAGCGCGCGCAACCATGGTTTCGATCCCCTGGAATACATCCACGGTATTCCCCCCGAGCGCGTCTGGCAGTTTCATCTTGCCGGGCACAGCGATTACGGCGACTATGTCATCGACACCCACGACCATCCCGTGGTGCAGCCGGTGTGGGAATTGTATGCCGAGGCGCTGCGGCACTTCGGCCCGGTGTCGGCGATGATAGAACGGGACGACCTTTTCCCACCTTTCGAGGAATTGTTGGCCGAACTGGGCCAGATGCGCGCGATCACCCAGCGGGTGTTGGGCGATGAGACAAAGGAGGCGGCAACGTGCCCAGCCTGAAGGAGCTGCAGACAGCCTTCAAACGCAATGTGGTGAAGGGCGACGAAGCCTTCGGTGAGTACATCATCAGCACCGAGGCCGTATCCAGCGATGTACGCCTGGACATTTATTCCAATGCCTATTTCGCCCGCCTGCAGGAGGCCCTGGAAAGCGACTACGAAATCCTCAAACAACTGCTGGGGGAAGACGTGTTCGAAGAGGCCTGCCTGGCCTACATCCACAAGTATCCCTCCCACTATTTCTCGTTGCGCTGGTTCGGTCAGGATTTCCCGGTATTTCTGGGCTATGCGCCGGACAGCGGTGAGCATCACTGGCCGGCGGAAATGGCACAACTGGAATGGTCTTTCGTGGGCGCCTTCGATGCGGCGGATGCCGAGCCCCTTGGCGAGGCCCATGCCGCGGCCATTCCTCCCGAGGCCTGGGCGTCACTGAAAATAGCCTTTCATCCCTCGGTGCGCACCATGACGGTCTGGTGGAACACCCTGTTGCGCTGGCGTACGGCGAAGCATAACGAGACCGTGCCGAAACCGGTCCGCCTGCCCCAGGCTACGCAATGTCTGTTATGGCGCAATGCACTGATCACCCAGTACCGATCCCTGGAGCCCGACGAGGCAGTGGCCTTGCAGGCGGCCCTGGAGGGAGCGGATTTCTCCGCACTGTGTGGCGCCCTGGCCGAAGAAATACAGGATCAGGAGCAGATACCCATGAAGGCCGCCGGCTTTTTGAAGACCTGGTTGGCGGCGGGGATGATTGTGGGGTTTGATTACTGAGATTTTTTCTGGACATCTTAAGGGGCTTAAATTGCTATAACAGTCATCGGTGAGCATTAGTCACATTGGGCGTGCCTGAAGTGTCAGTGAGTGAACACAAGTTATCCCATAGCACATTTATACAATGCCAAATCCGGTGGGAGCGCCTTTCCAGGCGCGAATCACGCCTGGAAAGGCGCTCCCGCATGGGGAAAAACCCCTGTAGAAATTATTTTAAGTCGATAAATAATAAGGAACCTCTGATTAATTCATGGAACGCGATCTTGCGGCTGAAATCATCCATCGCGGCGGCGAATCTTGCCAATAGTCCCGCTATTGGCGGCGATCCGCGCCTTGCGCTGAATGATTTTATCTCACAATCTCGCTGTCCCATTAACTTCAGATTCGTCCTCCCTGTTCCCCAATGACTTCACCAATCCCATCAAAACAAAATGGGGGTTAGTGGGACAGCAGTGATCTTCTTTCTATCCTTCATAGAAGGCCCTGAGTTTCCTTAATCTCTCATAGTTGCGCTAGACTGTTCGTGTGACAGGCAAAAAAATCATCCGTTGGCTTGAACGTTTTCAACATTGGCTGTGGGATACCGACACGGCTACGGTAACGCCGGTGCGGGCCAAGGGTTTGATTGCTGCGCGTATCCTTTATCGCGTTATCCATGATCTCATGCAGGGCCAGTTGACCCTGCGTGCCATGAGTCTGGTGTATACCACCCTCCTGTCGCTGGTGCCTCTTTTGGCGTTGAGCTTTTCTCTGCTCAAGGCTTTCGGGGTGCATAACCAGTTGGAACCACTGCTGCAAAATTTTCTCGCGCCCATGGGCGAAAAGGGTGTGGAACTGTCGGCACAGATTGTACAGTTTGTCAGCAATATCAGCGTTGGGGTGCTGGGGTCCGTGGGCCTGGTGTTGTTGATTTACACGGTGGTGTCCCTGCTGCAAAAGGTGGAGGAGGCGTTCAATTTCATCTGGCATGTCTCCAATCTGCGCAACCTGCCGCAACGCCTGAGCGGTTATCTCAGTGTGGTGATGGTGGGCCCCATGCTGGTGGTCACGGCGTTGGGCATTACTGCCTCGGTGCTGAGCAGTAGCCTGGTGAGTGCCGTACTGGCCATCGAGCCTTTTGGCAGTCTGTTTTATGCCCTGAGCAAACTGCTGCCTTACCTGTTGGTTATCGGCGCGTTTACCGCCACCTATCTGATTATTCCCAACACCACGGTGCGCTGGCGCAGTGCCCTGTTGGGAGGAGTGGTGGCTGGCATACTGTGGGAAACGGTGGGCTGGGGGTTTGCTGCATTTATTGTCAGCTCGGCCAAGTACACGGCCATCTATTCCGGTTTTGCCATCGTTATTCTGTTCCTGGTGTGGTTGTATTTGAACTGGCTGGTGTTGCTGATGGGGGCCAGCATCGCCTTTTATCATCAAAACCCCGGTTACCAAACGCGTCATGGTGGGCACACGCAATTGGGTCTGCACCGTCAACAGACATTGGCGCTGGAAATCATGCGTGTGTTGGGGGAGAGTTTTCAGCGCGGTGAGAACCGTTATTCGGCGGAGTCGTTGGCGAGTGAATTTGCTTTGCCGCGGGAAAGCGTAGATGAGGTTGTGGAAAAATTGCGCCGGGAGGGGCTGGTGGTGCAGAGCTGTGAGGATTCACCGCACCTGATGCCTGGCCGGGATTTGCAGGCTATCGGCCTCAAAGAGGTGTTGGATGTGATTGCCGATGAAACAACACAGTCTATCGAGGTGAATGTCAGTGAGGGCGTATTTGATGTTATGCACGAACTGGATGAGGCAATAGAGGAACACCTGGCAGGTAAGACCGTCAGAGACCTGCTTGAGCACTAATCGCGACGCAGTTTGTCGTTGAGAGCGATTGGCGTTGGATAACGTTCGACAATGAGATAGGAGGAGACAATGAAGGTCATTAGTGTGGCCAGCTGGATCATGTAGGAGGCTTCGCTGCTAATGATCCGGTGCTCCAGCGCGAGTACGGCAATCAACAGGGAAAACTCGCTTATCTGTCCCAGGCGCAGACCGATTTCGCTGGAGCGTCCCGAGGCTTCGCCGGAACGGCGCAGTAACCAACGAAACATCCACGGCTTTCCCAGCAAGGCAATGCCTGCCAGCAGACTGGCCGGTAGCATCACGTCCCCCAGCATGCGCAGGTCAAACCCGGCGCCCAGGGAAAAAAAGAAAATAATCAGGAAAAAATCCCGCAGAGGCTTGAGGTTTTCGCCGATGAACAGGGCGATGGGGTTGCGTGCCAGGGTCACTCCGGCGATGAAGGCGCCGATTTCGGTTGACAGGCCCATGAAGGCCCCCAGCTCGGCAAAGCCCAGACACCAGGCAATGGTGAGGAGGAAAATATATTCCTGAATCTTGTCGAAGCGGGCGATGAGCCGGATGAGTACATAACGCTCCAGTAAATAAGCGCTAAGAAACAGCATGGGCAGGGCGACAATGCGCAGGGCGATTTCCAGGCCCGGCAATTCGGTCTGGCCACTGGTGTGCCCCGCGGTTTGTAACAACAACAATACGATGATGGCGATAAGATCCTGGATCAGCAGGATGCTGATAATGATTTCACCGGTACGTTTATGATGCAGTACGGTGGTGGGTAGCAGTTTCAGGCCGATGATGGTGCTGGAAAACATCAGTGCGGCACCGATGATCAGGCTTTCCAGCAGAGCGAAGCCGAACAGGGCGCCCAGGGCCGCGCCGCTGATGGCAAACAGCAGAGAACTGACCGTGGTGATCAAGGTGGTTTCCCGTATCAGGGGGATAAGTTTGCTCAGTGGCAGGTTCAGACCCAACAAAAACAGCAGGAACATGATGCCTACGTGAGCGATCTCTTGTACCAGTACTGGGTCGCCCACCAGACCAAAAACCGATGGCCCGAACAGGACACCTAACAGAATATAGGCAACCGGCAAGGACTGTCGGGCATACATGGCCATGGTGGCGACCACCGCGGCGCCGGTGAAAATCAGAAAAATGGTGAAGACCAGTGGGTCTTGTTGCATGGCATTGATACGGCAAGAATGGGCCTTGCCTAAACATAGCCGCTATTGCACCAAAGTGGTAGCGCTGTTGAGGTGCCGGGTGTCTGTTTTTTTGGGGCCTGTTAACACTCATTACATCACTGCGGCGATGCAATGAGTGTTCACAGGTCCTAGCCGGTATTGCGCATTCCCGCGGCGATGGCGTTGATGGAGCGCAGCAGGGGGTTGAGCCAGTTCTGGCGTTCTTCCTCGCTGAGGTTCTCATTGCGATATCGCTTGAGTAGAGTGACCTGGATGTAATTCAAGGGGTCCAGGTAGGGGTTGCGCCGGGTTAGTGAGAGTTCCAGTACCGGGTTTTCTTCCAGCAGCTGTTGTGAGCCACTAATGTTGAGCACCTGGGTCACGGTTCGTTTGTATTCCTCACGAAAGATATTGTAGACCCGCTCGCCTGTGGCGGGATCCAGGCACAGCTTGGCATATTCCTTGGCAATATTCGGCTCAGCCTTGTACAGGGCCATTTGCGTATTACTGAGCAGGGCACGGAAGAAGGGCCACTGTTGATACATTTTTTGCAACTGCGCCAGGCGCGTGGGATCGTTTTGTCGCCACTGTTCCAGCGCGGTGCCGATACCGAACCAGGCCGGCAGAGTATGGCGGGATTGCGCCCAGCCGAAGACCCAGGCAATGGCGCGCACCGATGATTTGGTGCGGTCGCCCTTTTTGCGGTGTGAGGGGCGTGAGCCGATGTTCAACAGGCCGATTTCATTTACCGGTGTGGCCTCGTAAAAATAATCCAGGAAGCCTTCGGTGTGGTCGGTGAGTTGGCGATAGGCGGTTTCTCCACTGTCTGCCAGGGCATCCATGGTGGCCAGATAGTCCTTGCGTTCCGGTGTGCTGGGTTGCACAAGGTTGGCGCTGGCCTTGATCAGCCCCGTGCAACCCATGGTGAGTTCATACACCGCGGTTTCCTGGTTGCTGTACTTGAAGGACAGCACTTCGCCCTGTTCGGTGAACTTGATCTGGCCGTGCACGGTGCCTTGCGGCTGAGACAAAATGGCTTCATGGGTCGGGCCGCCGCCGCGACCCACGGTACCGCCGCGACCATGGAACAGGCGGCAGCGCACACCATGTGCGTTGGTCAGCCGGGTAACACGTTTTTGTGCGTCGTACAGGTTCCATACCGAGGCGAGGATGCCGCCATCCTTGCAGGAATCCGAATAGCCAAGCATGATTTCCTGCAGGTTGCCCACCTGTTTGAGCATGGCGGCGTAGGTGGGATTGTCCAGCAACTTGCTCATCACCGGTTCGATGTGCGCCAGATCCTCGATGGTCTCGAACAGCGGCGCGATGCGAATGCTGCAACGCGGTTCACCGTTTTCATAACCGGCCAGGCCGGCGAGGCGGGCCATGAACAGGACCTCCATTACATGGCTGGCCTGGTGGGTCATGGAGATGACATAACTGCCAAAGGCTTTTTTACTGACCTCCTCACGCATCTGTACCATCACGCGGAACACCTCCAGGGTCTCCCGTGTATTTTCGCTGAGTGCGCTGGCCTGGGTGTCGATACCGGCAGGGTCCTTGATGGCCTTTTCCAGTGTCTCGAGACGGGCGTCCTCATCTAACGCCAAATAGTCGATACCTCGTTGCTCGAACAGTTCGGCCACCGCCTCACTGTGGCGGGTGGATTCCTGGCGGACATCGAGGCGCAGGCAATAAAAGCCAAAGGTTTCCGCGAGGCGGATCAGATCCTTGAGTTTGCCGTCGGCGATGCGTTTGTCGCCATGGCCCACCAACGAGTCGTAGATGGTGCGCAGGTCTTCGAGGAATTCCTGCTCAGAAGGATAGCGGTCGGCGGTGTGCGTTTGGTCGCGGTCGGTGCGTTCCAGCAATTTGTCCTTCAACGCCACTAGATTGCGTTCCAGGCGATAGCGCATGATGCTCAGTTTGCGCCGGTAGGGTTCATGGGTGAAACGCTCCGGTTTGTCGCTAAAGGCGTGCTCGCTGTACTGTTCGTCGCGGGCCAGGCTTTCGCGCATGGCCGTGCTGGGCGTGCAGAGTTTGTCCGAATGAGTGAGTACGCCGATCAGTTCGGGAATGCGATTGAGGTATTCAAGGAGAATGGTCTGCGACTGCATGCGCACCGCCATGGCGGTGGTTTCCGGTTTGACGTTGGGGTTACCGTCGCGGTCGCCTCCGATCCAGGAACCGAAGCGCAGGAAACTGGGGATGGTGATCTTGGGGTTGCCCTGGGCATCTTTGCCACAGACTCTTATCGCGGATTTTTCGAAGTTTCGGTAGGTGTTGGGAACCGCCTCGAACAGACATTCGTTGAAGTAGGCAAGACCGTAGCTGATTTCGTCCTTGACCCGGGGGCGGTTGACCCGCACCTCGTCGGTTTTCCAGAGAATCTGGATCTGGCTTTCCAGTTTTTCCACCAGCTCGGCGCGTTCGGCCTTGGTGAGCCGGGTATCGCTGAGTTCCTCGTTGGTCAGGAAGATGCGCCGTTGGGCATCCATAATGGTGCGGCGTTTGGCCTCGGTGGGATGGGCGGTGATCACCGGGATATAGGCCAGTTGATCAAGCAGGGTCTGCAGTTGTTCCGGGGTGATGCCCTGGTCGCGCAGTTCACGCAGGGTGGTGTCGAAGGAGCCCGTCCACAATCTTTCACTGCTACCTATCTGGCGTACCTGCTTGCGGCGCTGATGATGCTGGTAGGATTCCTCGGCGAGATTGATGAGGCTGAAATAGGTGCTGAAGGCGCGGACGATGTGCACCAGGGTTTCCGACGAGAGGCCCTCGATGAACTGGTTGAGGCGGCGGCGCTTGGCAGGATTTTCTTTCTTGCGCAGGCTGATATAGCCTTTGCGCAGGGTTTCCACGGCGGCCAGTACATGCTCGCCTTCCTGCTCGCGGAGGATGTTGCCCAGCAGGGCGCCCAGCAGTTTGACGCGGGTGCGAAGGGGCTTGTCGCCGGTTTCAATTTTCATAGATATTTGTTTCGTTAGCGGTGAATACAGGCGTCGCCGGCGATGTTATTGGTTTGACCGTGCGCACAAAGAGCCGGGCATTATACCTGATGTGAGGGCATTGCTGTGTCTTGACATGTGTTTTCGGCTACGCTAGAGGGTTTGAGGTCACATGATTACCAGGTGGTTGGCGAAGATTCCCCTCGGCCCATTGATACTGGCGGCTATTTTCATGGCCCTGGCGCCATTCCGACCCGAACCCCATTTGTGGCAAAAGTTGACCATGTTGGCCAATGGAGAGTTACATCGAGCGGTGGATATCTTCGATTTGTTCTGGCATTCGGCGTTGATTGTGTTGGTGTTACTGAAGCTGACATTGGGGAAAAGAGCATCTCTGTCTGATTGAATCTGATTGAAACAGTGTGTTTTTTGCTGTTTTTTTTCCATGATACGCATAAGGCCCCGTCTATGATGAGACGGGGCCTTATGCGTGCTGCTGATGGCAGGGAGGGGGAAAGGGTTTAGTGTGGGTCAATCATGTGAGTCAGCTGATCCGGAAGGGTGCCGCAGGTGTTATGGGCGTCGGCACCGCAGGATTTGGTATGGAACATGGCGTAGACCGGGCACCAGCCGAGAATCCCGGTCAGCAAGGCCACGATGCCCACCAGTGGAAGTAAGGCGAACCACAGATTTACGGATTCCATGGGATAAAAGAACCAGCTGCCAATCATTGCCAGGCCGACAATCACTCGCACGCTGCGGTCGATCAGTCCGACGTTTTGCAGGGCAAATTTGTGTTGCAGGGTTTTGTCGATGAGTGAAGCCATAGTGTCACCTCCATTGATGGTTCGCGGGACAGAATAAGAATGAAACCAAGTTTATTCTGCTGGTGATATTGAGACCGGGGCCAGTTGGCGTTGATCTCGAGGTTGTACTGCGTGGCGGCCGTGGTGTGAATATCCGCAAAATTACTGAAAATATCGATGCCGTTTCGACCGCAATATCAGTCATTGGGGACTTGTTTAAGCGTAGTCGAGGCGTGGTGTCTGGCTACATTCTGGGCCTGTGAAAATTTTTGGGTGTGCCGAAGAAAAACTTATCAAAACACTTGGATATTAGCTGATGTGTTTGAATTTATTAGTAATAACAATGGGGTATGCTTAATTTTCGGTTCTGAAACCCGTGGCTGAATGCCATTGGCATCCCATTGCATTGCCACATGATTGGCGCACCATGGAACCTGTGGGCATGGATGCCCGGTGGAATTAATGCTATTCCGGTGGCCGGGAAGTCAGGGATTTCAAGAAATTATTCAGGGATTTCATTGCATTGCAATGGGTTTGACAATTGACTAGAGTTGCGAGGTTGGTATGCATCTAGTGCTACCAGTGTTTTTGGTGGGTAGCCGATCAATATTTTTTCAGGATGTAGCCGACGGCGTAATGTGTAAGGGAGGAGGACAGCGATCTGTAGCGTTGAGTGTGACGCAAGTCCCGTGTCTCCGAAAAACAGCTTTTGTGACAGACCGGCAGTATGTCTGCCTAGTAAAGGAATATAGAGGTTGAACTCATGCAATCAGGAACAGTGAAGTGGTTTAATAATGCCAAGGGTTATGGATTCATCGTACCGGAGGATGGTGGTGAGGATGTATTCGTTCATTATTCAACAATCGATGGTTCAGGTTTCAAGACCCTGAAGGAAGGACAGCCGGTGAAGTTTGAAGCGGCAAGCAGTCCGCGTGGCGTGCAGACGACGCGGGTGGTGGGTCCGGAAGGCGATCCCCAGTCTCAAAACTGAGCGGTTCCCAACGTTGACCGGCGGTATCGACCGCCTGTGAATGGCTGGTTTGGCGGCGTGCCTGTCAATAAGCCATCATTGGGCGAGGGTTGCCTGTGAACCGGTGATAGCAGGGCATATCAACGGGCTGCTTGCATCATGTGCAATTGTGGCTGCGAAGTCACTTGCGCGCTCATTCGGGTTGCGTGCTCAGGTCGTTTCCGCGTCGGTTTGCTCTTCCTGGTTATTGTGGCCTGGGCGCCGGAAGCTGGGATTGATCAGGGCGGTTTTCACCATGTTGCCCTTGGTTTGCACGATCTCCACCGGATAGCCGGCCAGCATCAGGCTGGTGCCCGGTTCCGGAATACTCTCCATATGTTCAGTGATCAGACCACTGAAGGTCTTTGGCCCGTCAGTGGGCAGGTCCCAGTGCATGACGCGGTTGAGTTCACGGATGGAGGCGCTGCCATCCACCAGATAGGTCCCGTCCTTCTGGCGGTGTACTTCCTTGATGTGGTTGGCAGGATCGGTAGTGAATTCGCCCACAATCTCTTCCAGAATATCTTCCAGTGTCACCAGTCCCTGAACATCGCCGTATTCGTCCACCACCAGGCCGCTGCGGCGTTTTTCCCGTTGGAAATGCAATAGCTGTTTGTTGAGTGGTGTGCCTTCGGGGACAAAATACGCTGGGCGCACCCAGCGCAGGAGATCTTCTTTGGTGGTTTCTTTCTGGTTAAGTAACTGCAGGATGTTGCGCACATGAATCATCCCCAGTACATTGTTGATGTCGCCGTCGTAGACCGGCATGCGGGTGTGTTGGCTGTTGGTGAGCTGCTTGAGGATGTCTTCCCAGTCGTCGCTGATATCGATACCCACCAGTTCGTTGCGGGGCACCATGATGTCGTCCACGGTGACCTTTTCCAGGTCGAGAATATTGGTGAGCATCATCTGGTGGCGGCGCGGGATCATGGCGCCGGCTTCGGTGACCACCATGCGTAATTCTTCACTGCTCAACGACTGACTAGTGGCCTTGTTCACATCGATGCCGCCCAGCTTCAATAATCCGTTGGCCGCAATATTCACCAGCCACACCAGCGGATACAGTATCTTCAACAATGGTGCAAGGACGAGGCTGGCGGGAAAGGCGAACCGTTCGGGATGCAATACCGCCAGGGTTTTGGGCGTGACTTCGGCAAAGATCAGGATTACCAGGGTGAGGATGCCGGCAGCAAGGGCGATGCCCGCTTCGCCGTATAGCCGCATCGCCAATACCGTGGCGATGGAGGAGGCGAGGATGTTGACGAAGTTGTTGCCCAGCAGGATCAGGCCAATGAGCCGGTCCGGCCGTTCCAGCAGCTTGGCGGCGCGTACGGCGCCGTGGTGTTTGGTCTTTGCCAGATGCCGCAGACGATAGCGGTTCAGGCTGACCAGTCCCGTTTCAGAGCCGGAAAAAAAGGCGGAAAGGATAATGAGAAAAATGAGTGCGCCAATTAAGGCGGATATGGGAATATGGTCCAAGCGGCGTTTTGCCTCGTCAACGTGAGAATGGGGGAATGATTAGGGCCAAGTGGCTGAGTGTCAAGGGGTTTGCTGGCCATATGAAAGCCGGTATCGGCAGAAATGGGATAGGGTTTAGCGGCCCAGCATGATCTCCACCACCCACTTGCTACCCACATAGGCCAGCAGCAGGACAAAAAAACCGCTCAGCGTCCAGCGAATGGCGACACGTCCCCGCCAGCCGAATTTCCAGCGTCCCCACAGCAGAATGGCAAATACTATCCAGGCGGTCATGGAGAGAATGGTTTTGTGCACAAGATGTTGCGCGAACATATCCTCCAGGTACATGGCGCCGCTGATCAGGGACAGAGTGAGTACCGCCAGTCCCAGGCCGATCAGCTGGAACAGCAGGGTTTCCATGGTCTGCATGGGCGGCAGGGCGCGGATGAAGCCGCCAGGGCGCTTATTGCGCAGGTGTTTGTCCTGGATGGCCAGCAATACCGCTTGTACGGCAGCGATGCTCAGCAGGCTGTAGGCGAGCACGGACATCATGATGTGCAGCTTGAGTTCCAGCGCCTGTACCCCGGGTAAGGTGTGTGTACTGGGAAAGATCATCTCCAGTGAAATGGCGATACTGGCCAGCGGCAGGAGGAATACCCCCAGGCTTTCCACGGGGTTGGAGATGGCGGCCAGCAGCACCAGCAGGGCAATGAGCCAGGTGATCAACGATACGGCATTGAAAAAGCCAATATTGAGTCCACCCGCCACAAACAGGGTTTGATAGAGAGTGATGGCGTGAAACACAACGGCCACCAGACCAATGGCGATGATTTGTCCCTTGCTCAGTCCCCCGGATTTCGCCGGCTTGGTGCGGTCGTGAAACAGGCGTCGCGCCAGCAGCAGACCGGCAACGGAATAGAGGACGAGGGCGATAATCCCGGTGAGTATTTGCGTCATGAGTGGTTATGGTTATCTGTGGCAGTGGGCAAAGCGCCACCTAGAGGCCGTATTAGGTCGGTTCAGGCAGCGGTTTGTCAATATTTTCATCGTATTGTGACTTGTCACCGCGTTTAAGTCGATGATCGAGCTAAATATTCATTCTTGGCTTGCCGTTAATCTCTGCAATGAAGGTCTTCCCCCTGGCGGTATTTTCGAGCAGATGGCTTTCAACCACAATCTGCATGACAAACAAGGCTGGCACATTGCGCTATCATCATGTAAATTCAGGGAAAAATAATATTTCCCCGTTGTTCCAACGAGCCACTGATCCATTGGGTGATCTATGAAATTGCGCGTGCTGGGGTGCAGTGGCGGTGTGGGCAATCACCTCAAGACCACGTCGCTGCTCATCGATGACGATATTCTCATCGACGCTGGCAGCGGTGTGGGTGAGTTGAGCCTGGACGAAATGCGCAAGATTCGCCACGTCTTTCTCACCCATTCCCACCTCGATCATTTCTCCTTCCTGCCCCTGCTGGTGGATAGTATTTTTCCCAGTATTCGTGAGCCCCTCGTCGTGCATGGCCAGCCGCAGACCCTGGAGGCCCTGAAAACACACGTTTTCAACTGGACCATCTGGCCGGATTTTGCCAAGTTGCCCACGGAAGAGGCGCCGGTGATGCAGTATCAAACACTTGCTCCGGGCCACGTTTTTGCGTCGGAAGACCGTAAACTGGAGATGATCGCAGTGAATCATATTGTGCCGGGCGTGGGCTACCGGGTGGAATGCTCCACTGGCGCCTTCGCCTTCAGCGGCGATACCACTACCAATGACAATTTCTGGGAGGTGCTCAACGCCCACGAACGCCTTGACCTGCTGCTGGTGGAGGCCGCCTTCGCCAATGCCGATCTCGATCTGAGCAAACGCTCCGGGCATTACACCGCCGAGTTGTTGGCCGCAGACCTGAAAAAGCTCAAGCACCAGCCCGAGGTGTACATCACACACAACAAACCCGGCCACGAATCCATCATCATGGACGAGTGCCGCCAGGCCATCACCGATCGCAAGATCACCGCCGCAGATACCGGATTGATTTTCACGTTATAATCC
>Ga0256832_1000454_pt1 | contig 26339 bp, 24 predicted proteins | sample 134614metaG_FD_190534 | JGI IMG/M metagenome (GOLD analysis project Ga0256832, IMG submission 190534) | Hydrothermal vent microbial communities from Lau Basin, Pacific Ocean - 134-614 | ecosystem: Environmental > Aquatic > Marine > Hydrothermal vents | place: Pacific Ocean: Lau Basin | collected... | reverse complement strand
TTATTTTGCTTAATGTTTGTATTCCGATTGGTAGATATTTCATAAAAAATGCTTTTGAAATGCTAATATACGAAAAAATAATCATATTGAGATTGGATGTATTTCGTTTTATAGTTTTTTTTTAACAAATATTTGGAAAAAGGGGAAGTGAGTTCGGGGTTCAATTACTATTTGTAAAAAATCTAATGATAATATAGATATCGTCTAAAAATACATTACTTTTGGAGAAAATAATATAAAGTGTTAGAAGATATAATCAAATACAAAATAATTGAACTTGATAATTATAGTTTTACCGTGCAGAATATTATCACTATTTTATTTATAATACTTATCACAAAGATTGTTATTTCAATTATAAGAAAGACATTGCTCAAAATAAGTAAAATAAAGCATGAAAGACAAGAAGATTTCTACACTATAATAAAAATATTTAGTTACTTAATATGGACTATCTCTATTTTAACAATTTTAAACTCATTAGGAATTCAAATAACTGCATTGCTAACAGGATCAGCAGCATTATTGGTAGGTATCGGACTTGGTCTTCAACAAACATTTAATGATTTCATCTCAGGAATAATCCTTTTATTTGAAGGAAAAACAAAAGTGGGAGATATATTGGAAATTGAAGGAAAAATGATGACACTAAAAAACATCGGACTTAGGACTTCCGAAGGGATAGATAGAGATGGTGTAACTATCATTATCCCAAATTCAAAAATCGTAACAGATAAAGTAATAAATTGGACTCACCAAGAAGATAAAAAAATCAGATTCAATATAAAACTCGGTGTAGCCTATGGAAGTGATATCGAATTAGTGATAAAAATACTTGAAAGTTGTGCTATCGAACATCCTCAAGTAATCGATAAAGATCTGGTAGAAGCACGATTTGTTGATTTTGGGGATTCCTCATTGAATTTTGAATTATTCTTCTTTAGTAAAGTAATTTTCAGAATTGGGAAAATAGAAAGCGATATAAGGCGTGCAATTAACAAAAAATTCGTTAAAAATAATATCACAATTCCATTTCCTCAAATGGATATACATATTGACAAGTAGTGTTAAAAATATTATTTATACTCGATACTAAAATTTATTTGGTATTATTTTTATTGTAAGAAAAAACTTGGTAGCTTTATCTTTTAGATAATCTAATTATTAATAAAAACGCGTTAAACTCATGTTTTTTCCAATCGGTGACGACCAAATAAAAGGAGGCTATAAGCCCATTTTCAGCTATGCATTTATAGCTCTAAACATCATTATTTTTATATATGAGATGAATCTACAATCTTTAAATCAACTCAATGGATTTATCAATGAATATGGTGCAATTCCTGATCATATCGTGAATGGTGATGATTACTATTCACTGTTCACAAATATGTTTTTGCACGCCGGTTGGATGCATCTAATCGGCAATATGGTATTTTTGTGGATTTTTGCTGATAATATTGAAGCATCCATAGGTAATATCAAGTTTCTTTTATTCTATCTCGGGGGAGGAATCGCAGCTTCGATTATTCATGTCGCATTGAATTCTCATAGCAATATCCCAAGTGTTGGGGCGAGCGGTGCGATTTCAGCTGTGATGGGCACATACTTGATAATGTTTCCTGCTTCCAGAGTAAAAGTATTGGTTATGTACTATTTTCGTTCATTTTATATTCCCGCAATTATTTTCTTGGGTATATGGATAGCAATGCAGTTATTCAACGGTTTTTCTTCTCTCGGAGGAGATCAAAATACTGGTGGCGTAGCTCATTGGGCACATATCGGTGGTTTTGCATTTGGTCTGGTATATGGGCTATATGCAAAAAGATTTTTTGATAAAAAAGGCAAACTCACTCAAAGCAAGGGAGGAGGACTCAGCGATTTATTTGGAGGCAGGCGAAGAAGATATTAACCTCCATTAGCTTCCTTCATCACTTTCATAAATGCTCTTACTCCTTTTATTGCAGCTATACTCGAAACGCCGCCATACATAGCTCCTACTACTCCAAGTGACCCGGCATCACTACCGGTTAGATATAAGTTTTTGATTGGAGTCTTGGGAGAAATCCACTTGTATTTATATCTGGCAGGGGTTACAGGGACACCGTAAAAACTGCCTTTTTCCCATTTAGTAAAATACTCCATTGTCAAAGGAGTAGATAATTCGGAATATACAGTTAGATCTTTTAGTCCCGGAATGTATTTATCTGCAAAATCTAGAAGTTTAGCTGATAATTCATTTTTATATTCCAGGTAATCATCACCTCTTTTCATCCATTTTGTTTCTTTCCATTTGCTAAAACTATCGTATTGTGAAAAACTGATTATTTCAGCAGTATGTGACTTAGCTTTAGGGTTTTTCATAGACGGAAACGATACAAAAGCTGAAAGAATATCACTTGTTTTACCACTTTTTTCAAAAGTACTGCCATGATTATATGAGGTATTTATCCAGTGATTCTCTCCTTTTATTCCAAGCTTCTCCGGACTGTCCTTTAAACCAAGATATAAAGTATTGGTAGAAAAACTACTCATCGCATTTCTGATTTCTTCTCTAAAGGGAATGTCGATATTGCCTGGTATTAACTTTAGGTATGTATTATATGCTCCTGCATCAGAAACTATGTTATCTGCAAAAACCTCAAGTGTTTCCTTTTTATGCTTATATCTGACTCCAATAGCTTTATTATTTTCTACAATAATCTCTTCAACATTTCTATTGGTCAAAACACTTCCTCCTGCTCCCTCGATAATAGGTATCATAGTTTCTGCTATCGAACTAGCTCCACCAACAGGAAAATATCCACCATAAAGATAAGATCTCACAACCAATGAATGCATAACAAAAGCGCTTTCTTCAGGAGGAACACCAATATCTCCCCAGATAGAAGTCAATAGTGCCTTGAGCCTTTCATCTTCAATAATGCTATCCAAATATCCTTTGGTAGTAGAAAGCGCTAATTTTGAATTGTCCTTCTTAAATAGGTTCATCGCTTTAAAAAGCCAAGCTGGCACAAGCTGTGACATCATATGAGTCTGAAACCAGCCGGCTGCTGTTTTCATATCTATGAAATACTGCTTGATTCCTCTTTCTTCTTCCGGAAATTTTTCGATAAGGTCTTCAGCAAACTCCTTGGGATTCGAAGCTTGCTCAAAACTAAAGTCGGGATAAATAAATTTCTCAAAATAATGGGGCATTTTATTCCATTTGAGATTACCATCGGTTATATAATCAAAAAGATTCCTTGACATCAATCCTTTTTTCATCTCTCCTATATAATGCACTCCAACATCCCATGAAAATTTCACACCATCTTTTACTCGGGAAAATTCATGAGTCTGACCACCAGGGACAAAATGTTGTTCCAATACAAGCACTTTTTGCTTAAACAACTTAGACAATATTACAGCGGTGGTTAATCCACCTATTCCTGAACCTATTACAATGGTGTCGTATTTATTTTTCATAAGAGTGTTACTTTTTTGCTTTTCAATTATTGCTATCAATTGCTATGAAACATAATCCCCCCAATCCATTTTTATAAACGATTAGGGTATAAATATCAAAACTCAATACCCGGATTTCTCTCTTTAAAAGTTTTGATTTTTTGCTCCAATTTTCTCTTGAAATCCTTATGCTTTTCCGTATTTTCATTAAATGGTTTATGCATCAAGGATTTATTTATTTTCTCAATTTCATCGATAAGTTGCAATGTAGATTCATTAAAAAAAGTATTGGAAAACTTTTCCCAAATATATTCAATAGCCGCCTCTGAGGGATGAACCAAATCCTTAGCATAAAACCTGTAATCTCTCAAGTCGTCAAGCAATAGTTCATACGCCGGAAAGTAAAACACATCTTCCTCATTGACCAATTTTTCGATAGCCAGAATCAATGTTGCTTTCGATCTTTGATTTTCTATAATTCCGTCCTTTATATGCCTTACAGGGCTCAGTGTAATTATAGTTTTCAGCTTTGGATTGAGCTGTTTTAGCTTTTGTAGCATTTGCCTTGTTGAATCTACTATTTCATCAATACTTAATTTAACTTTTGTAAAAAAAGCTGCAGGAAATTTGTGATTATTAGCCACTATTTGATTATTATCAAGCCTTTTGTGAACTATGGATGTTCCATATGTCAAAAACAAATAGTCCGCCGATTCAAGAAATTTCAATGATGCTTCAGTGATAATTTTTATCCTTTTACTAACTTCCTCCGGATATACTCCCGACATGTCTCCATGATAATCAAAATGATGCCAAATATCATCATATTGGACAAATGAGGATATCGCAGGAAAATCATTATCTATTATTCTCTCAATAGCTCTATTGATAGAAACCGGGTTGTACAATATACCGAAAGGATTGCTTAGAGTGTTGAATTTTCTCTCTGCTAATTTTTCAGCGATATTATCCGAAAAACACGAACCTATTAAAAACAGATTGTGCCTGTGATTAATCTCCAAGGGCAAATCGATATTTTTTATTTCGGTTCTGAATTTCATAAAAAAAATTCAAATTTTTATTCAACCTCAAATTTCCCTGTTAATACCTTTCCTCTTGTATCTATCGCTTTGACAAAATAAATTCCGGGAACAAAAGACTTTAGATTTACATCGACCGAATTCTGTTTGGGTTTTAGCATCTTATATAATTCAGTACCAAAAACAGAATATATAGACAATTCCTCAATTTTTTTATTTCCCAAATCTATATTAACAAAATCCTTAGCCGGATTCGGGAAAACACCATAAATTTTATCATATTCACTTAGCTTTGTGGCTTTTAATTCCGCATTAGCAAAGCAGTATTGTCCTGACTTTATACCTGTCAACCTTATTCTACCATTTCCGTCTTTTGGCGAAAATCTTTGCTTCTTATAATTCTCAAACAATTCCCAATCGTATCTTGGACTTCTTCTGTAAAGCATTACTATTGAATCTTCAGTATTATGCGTAAGAGCATAGTCGAGGTCATATTCTTTTTTGCCTCCATAGAAAAAAGATGCCGTTATATCATTAAACTCAGGAAAATCACCGTGTATATTCCAATAATGTGTTTTGGAAGTATTTATTTGCCCCTCCCATTTATCCTTATTTTTTACCTCATCGGCTGCACCCCATACGTGTTCAGCGTATATCTTTATACTATCAGCATCATATTTTGCGGATTTGAACGATATATTGGAAAAACTAGCGACGTTTGATGAATTCTTTTTCAGCACTATCCAATCATTTAACTGCCCGTTATTCAATTTTTGATTTTCGTTAATAGTCCAGAATACAGGGCTAAAAGGTAAAGTTACCTGTACATTGCTGAACTGACCTGAAGCAATTATATTTCTAATCACCTTTTCATTATCATCATTATAAAAACTCACTTCCAAAGGAACATTGCAATGAAAATGTGGCGCATGGTAAAGCTTTTGCTCAAAATATACAGTCGATTGATAATTCCCATTTTCACGAGTAGTGACGACAGAGTCTATTTCAAATGAACTAAAACCCGGAGAATATATCCAGTCATTGAAGAAACAAGATAAATCCAAACCGGTACTTTCCTCCAATTGTTTTTCAAATTGGTCAGCATCCAAATGGTCGTAAGAGTACTTTGCCAAAATTGACCTCATACCTTTTTTGAAAAGTGAATCTCCCATATATGTCCTAAGATTGTGAATCACCGCAGCTCCTTTATTATATGTAGTTGTTCCGTATGTATGATTCATCGGCATACCTGATAAGGGCCAAAATCCCTCATCATCAATATGCGCATAGTTTATAACCTTACTTTGATTGGCTTTGATTACTTTCTTAAATCTATCCTCTCCGAAGAAATGCTCCGTAAACAGGTGTGACCCATACTCCGCTGTCCCCTCCTTAATCCACATATCAAAAGCTGTAGTCAATGTAGTGATATCTCCCCACCAATGATGAGCAAGTTCATGTGACATTATTCCCATTGCATTTTCAGGATCACCGTCTTTTCCCAAAAAATCCGGAAAAGCGATATTAGTAGGATGCTCCATTGCACCGTGGGATGTCAATACGTATCCCACCCTACTCCACTGATAAGGACCAAACCAATCTTCCAGCGCTTCAATCGCAAAAGGAACATAAGCCATTGAGGTCTTTATACTATTTGTATCTTGAGGATTGCAAACCAATTGTATAGGAATATGTCTTTCCAAGCCTTCAAAATCCCAATTCACTTCCCGGTAATCCGATACCGCTACTCCAACGAGATATGTCGGTATCTGCTTATCCATTCTATAATGAAACATCTTTTGATGATTATCAAGAGTATCCACCCCCAATTTTCTCCCTATACAATACGCAGTATGACTTGGTTTGGTAATAATATCCAAATCATATGTCGAACGCTCTACAAAATTATCAAAACAAGGAAACCATGCTCTACCGTAATTATGAGGTATTGACGACAATCCCACGCCGAGATTATATGCATATCCTTTTTCAAAATAAAAACCGCCAAACCCCGAGGGGTCAATCACCGATACTCCGTGGTAGAAAACACTCACTCTTACAGTATCGTTTTTGCTCAAAACATTATCAAATTTTATATCCAAAAACGGACTTTTGTATGTATATGCAAGTTTTGCCGTATCGAGTTTCACAGAATCTACGGTCATATTCAAAAGGTCAAATCGTATATAATCAATATTATCCATTTTGCTTGAAAAATCAATATCGCATTGTCCAACTAGAACTTTAGTCGAAAAATTGGTTACATCCAATTTTATCCTGTAATTGACGATATCATAGGTATCTGAACGAAATGTCAATTCCTCTGCATAATGCTTTTCAGCATCTGTGATTTCCGGCATTTTCATTTTTGACTTGATGAATTTGCAACCGTATTTTTCCTCATCTGTCTGTCCAAACCCATTGACTAAAAATCCAACTGAGAACATTAATAATATTAAGTATTTTTTTTTATTCATTGTTTTAAAATATTTTTTTAACTAAATTCAATATTTACATAACGATTTTATAAGCTAAAATCTGTGCCAAAAAGCCCACAATATACCCAAAATATACCTGATCTTTGGTATGTGACCCAAGATATAATCTGAAAGTACCGACCAATCCTGCCAAAATTATAGAAAACAATAGGACGAAATATGAATTGATTTGATAACTTCCAAAAAAAGGCAGGTTAAGACTTAGAGTTTCGTAATTCAAACTGAATCTCAAAATAATAATCGCTGCTACCATACCTCCCATCCCAACTGTATGAAGACTTATTTTTGTAAAATTATTTATAAAAAAAGACACAAATACCGAAATAACACTACCCAATAAGAATATAGTAAAAATAACAGGTACCGATGATGTGTTTTTGTAATTGATAAACAGCCATAAGTACAAAACTCCTACAATAAGCAACGGACCGATTCTTTCCATTCTGTTTTCCATACTCCAAGTCTTGATTATGTCCACTTGCTTTAGTATCACAATCACTACCAAAGGCATCACTACAATACTCATAATACTGTAAATGTAAAATGTCACTTTAGCCTTTTCGTCTGCAATCTGAAACATATACGGATTGAACATCAAAGCCAATCCCATTATGTACACCAAAATGAATAATGGATGAAAAATATAAGATATTATATTTGCTATTATTTTCATTTGTCATTTTTATTCTCCGTAATATCATCAGATTTTTGACCGGACCTGTGAGTTTATAAACCAAAAAACCTACCCCAATAATAAAATGAACAATCACTATTGCTAAAACGATATAAAGTAATGTATTGTCTCCTCTCATTTCAAATTAATTTTACTCAAAGATATAATTATTAATTGATATTTTCGTTTTCAGTATCGTGAAAACTTTGAAGTTTGTCGAAAAAGCAATAAATTTTGAAAATGCATTTCATTTTTTCTCTTTTAAAGTTATCTTTTCTATTTGCATAGACCACCACGCTTATGAATTTAATCCCTTTTACTTCTATAAACTACAGCAATGTGCCGTTTGGCACAAAATATGGGTAAAAAAGCTAATTACCAACTAAAATGCGTGCCGTAGGTACGCTATATTAAACACATCAACAAAACTTCTTGTAAAAAAGCGAAAAAATGAAATGCACCTAATTTTGATTTATCAATAAAATATTATATTTTTGCAATAAATATTATAAATAATGTCAGAAAATATTTTGAGTAATAAAGAATTGGAAGAAGTTTTGCTTGCAGAAATGGAGGCAACTGTCGGAAATAAATCTGAAATTATTGTTTACAACGATGATTATAATACTTTTGATTGGGTTATTCAATGCTTCATGGAAGTTTGTAATCATGCCTATGATCAATCCGAACAATTATCTATGTTGATTCACTTCAAGGGCAAAGCTTCGGTAAAATCAGGCACATACGAATCACTAAAACCCATGAAAGACGCTCTTGTGGACAGAGGCCTTTCTGCAGTCATCGAGACTTATAAAGACGCCTGATATTTTTTAATCCCTAAATGCTTACAGCTAACTTTCCCTCGAGGAATAAAATACTTGATAATTAAAGGTCGATATATAGTCTTCCGCTTTGTTTGATTTGTCGTGTTCCTTTATTCACTAAAGTATATATTCTCCAATTGATGGTTGTTTGATTGATTTTAGGGTTAATGGTTTTGTAGAATAAATATATTTGACTATTGTACAACTCGTTGAGGGATATAGAATATTATTATAAAACATTTTGTAATAACAGCAAAAAGCAAGCACTCAGGCACTTTCTTTTTAGGGCAAAACAGCGAGCACCTGAGAACTTACAAGATTACACACTACGACTTCTTAATAGTTAAACCAAACCTTTAAATACAAAAGCTAACATTATAGCCAAAATTCCTACAAATAATATTGGGATCGCTGTAAAAAAGACTACACTAATAATTCCAACCACAGGGTTAATCAAAATTATAAAACTAAATATTATCGTTAAAATAGCCCAAAACAATGTCCACCCCCAATTCTTAACACCAATTTTCCTCAATTCCAATGCCAAACCTACACTCGTTATCCCCCTAAACATTAACCATAAACCGGTATATATAATTACCATCGTCATAGCAAGCCCCGGTTGCGAAATGAGAGCTCCTCCAATAAACAGTTCAAATATTCCCATCAGTAAATACCAACCCCATCCTTCCATTATCTTTCGATTGGATATTGAAAATACTATGTGAATAAACCCTGAAATCAGTATCAATGCTGCAAAAAATACACTAATACCAAAAAATGCAGGAACCGGCATAAAAATTAAATAAGACGAAAATAATACCATTATTATTCCCATTACCAATGGCCACCACCATTGATTAACTCTTGTACTAACACCAAATGCTTTCATAATTATTTTTTTTTGTTATTGTAATAAATATTAACACTATTCATATATCAAAAATCGTTCTACATAGCCTTTTTGGTGTCATTATGACATTTGCTCTCAATGAGATATGTCATTTTGTCCGTATTTTACAAAACAAGCTACCAATCTTTTTTGTTATTCATTTTTTTCTCCCGTATAAAATATTGGTAAAAACCATTATCTTTGTCCATCATTACGGTACATTAGTCTTATATAAATAATATATACCATGACAGTATTTGCTCTAAATGCACACAAAGCTTTTTTCCCTCCCCCAAATATGGCGGATGAATCAGGGCTATTAGCTATTGGAGGAAAACTGGAAGCTCATAGGTTGTTGGAGGCGTATTCCTCCGGAATTTTCCCTTGGTTCAACGAAGAAGACCCGATCATGTGGTGGTCTCCTGATCCACGTTCTGTCATAGTACCAGGAAATCTAAAGATCAGAAAATCCATGAGAACATATTTTAATTCAGGAAAATTTGAATTGAAGATAGATTATGACTTTAACGGAGTGATAAACAATTGTCAAAAAATAATAAGAAAAGGGCAAAATGGGACATGGATTACTTCTGATATGAAAAAAGCTTATATTAATTTACACAAACTCGGTTATGCACACTCATTTGAAACTTGGAAAGATGATCAATTGGTTGGAGGTCTGTACGGAGTCTCATTAGGGAAAATATTTTTTGGAGAATCGATGTTCTCCCATATTTCCAATGCCTCAAAATTTGCACTTCTAAGCTTAAGTATGATTTTAAAAGAAAACGGGTTCAAATTGCTCGATTGTCAGATACCAAATTCACATCTTGATAATATGGGATGCAAGGAAATGTCCAGAAATGATTATTTGGAAATTTTATTGCAAAATAAAACCGAAAAAACAATCATTGGAAATTGGGGAAAGGGCTTGATAAAAACAAAATTTGAAATTTAACCACTATTTAACATTAATCCAATAAGAATTAATACTAAATTTGCGTTTCATTCAAGAAAACTTGTAAAACAAGCTTGAATCTTTTGCTTCTTATTATTAAAAAAAATTAAACAAATGAAAAATATCTTAATAAACAGTTTGCTATTCGTATTGCTCATCAGTTCATCCGGTTGTTCATTCACAAAAAAAGCCTATAAATCAACCACAACAGCTTTGGATAAAGTGAATATTTTCTCCGTAGAAGAAGATATCAAATTGGGAAAACAGGTAAAAGCCGAAATAGAATCCGATCATAAAAAATTTCCGATACTCAAAGAGAGCAGCAATAGAGACCTGTACCGGTACGTGCGGGGATTGAGGGATATTATATTGAAAAAAGGCAATTTGAAATATAAAAATAAATTCGCCTGGGAGGTAAAAATTATCGATGATAAAAAAACGTTAAATGCTTTTGCTACACCCGGAGGATATATTTATATTTATACAGGGTTGATAAAGTTTTTAGATTCGGAAGATCAATTGCTTGGAGTATTGGGACATGAAATGGCACATGCAGACAGAAGACATTCTACCAGACAATTGACAAAAAGCCTTGGGATAACCGTTTTACTAAATGCTATACTAAAGGACAAACAAGCTTTGGAACAAGTAATTGCAGGTATAATCGGATTGAAATTCAGTAGAAGTAGTGAGGCTGAAGCTGATGAATACTCAGTGAGATACCTTTGTCCGACTCCATACAATGCAGCAGGTGCAGCAGGATTTTTCAAAAAAATGCTCAACCAACCTTCTCCTCCTGAATTTTTAAGTACTCACCCCTCTTCTAAATCAAGAGTTGCGGATATAGAGGCAATGAAAAACAAATTATCTTGTCGCGGCACTAGGACAAATCGCGATAAATATACGAGAATTAAAAGAATGATTAGATAGTCTTTGGAAAATGAGTACCAGAAACAAATTACAAAAATTTGCGGAAGTATTGGCATTCCCCAATGTATTTGAAAATTTTAATGCAAAAGACAATATACTTGTCGGTAAAGACGGCCAACAAGTAGATTTATCCAATGGGTGGAATGAACTGTTCTTCAAAAATGAAAATCCGATAATATTGGAATTGGCCTGTGGCAGGGGCGAGTACTCTCTTGAACTTGCAAGAAGATATCCTGATAAAAATTTCATCGGTGTAGATATTAAAGGAGCCAGAATCTGGCAAGGAGCAAAATTTGCTTTGAATGAAAAATTGGAAAACATTGCTTTTCTCAGGACAAGGATTGAACATATTTCCGATTTTTTCATGCCGGGAGAAATAGATGAGATATGGATTACTTTTCCGGATCCTTTTTTAAGAAAAAGCAAGGCAAACCGCAGACTTACTTCCCCTCATTTCATCAACCACTATCGCAAGATATTAAAACAAGGAGGCATTGTAAATCTTAAAACAGATTCGCCACAGTTATACCAATACTCCATGGAAACATTATCTTCTGATGACAAATGCACAATATTGTATAGTAATGATGATATATACAAAGCGGAATTGGAATATCCGGATTTGGATATCAAAACTTACTATGAGAAGATGCACCTTGAAGACAATAGAAAGATAAAATATATCAGATTTAGAACCCATACCCAGCCCTTCCCTTAGCAAGGGAAAGGAGAAGTGATATTAAATCTACATAAAGCTAAAAGCATGAATAATCCGGGTTAAATTTTTTTCAAAAAAAATAATTAAGAGGAAACTTTTTTACAATTTTTCACGTTTTAAATTCGGCAAAAGACAAACCGGCTGATTACTCATTTGACTATTAATAGTTTTTTTAATAATAAAATATTAGGCTATGAAAAATAAAAAAATGATTTTCAGAATTTCCGCTTTATTGCTTATTGTTATCGCATTTTTTAGCATTGTACTCAAGGCAAATAACACAAATGAAGCAGACAACACAGGGAACGATTTTATTAGTTTCGCTCCCTCAGACACAATAAAACCTGAGATAACTCAGGAAAAAAGGATTACCAAAATCGAAATCATCAATGGCAAGAAGAAAGTTGTCGAAAAGATAATCAAGATGAAAGGTGATTCTATTGTCGAAGAAAAAACCATTGAAAAGGAAGAAGATATTGATCAGGGCTCAGGAAACAATCCGGTTCAAGGATTTGGGTTCGACAAAATCGATCCAATGGATTTAGACAGCATGTTCGGAATGAATTTCAGGCATTTCAATATAGATCCATTCAAAAACGATTCATTACTACAAGGTTTTGGTTTCAATTTCGAACCCGGATTTCATATGGGATTTGGTGATTCATTTATGGATGAAGATTTCTTTAAAAATTTCTTCAATACTCCCTTGAGTCCGGATATTACCAAACATTTTGATGATTTTTTTAATCAAAATGGGTTTGATAAGCCATTGATTTCTCCAAAAGGATTAGGCAATAAGGGTGAAAAAGGATTCAAGTCATTGAAAGAAATCATCAGAGATCAACTCCTAAGCGATGGATTCATAGATGATATCAACGATAGTTTCAAATTTAATCTCAATGAGAAACGATTGAAGATTAACGGCAAAAAACAGGCTGAGGATATTTATGACAAATACAAAAAACTCATTGAAGATAACTCAGGACTGGAATTGGAAGATGATTTTGAGTACAAATTTAAAAATAGCAAATCTCTAAAAAGCGGAATAAGGAGAATATAAAAGAAATAGAAATTAAATAAAAAAAGCTAATCTCGTGATGAGATTAGCTTTTTTTTATGGCGGAGGAGGAGGGATTCGAACCCTCGGTACCCTTGCGAGTACGCTGGTTTTCAAGACCAGTGCATTCAACCGCTCTGCCACCCCTCCGGACGTTTTCAATTAACGAGACGCAAAGGTAAATTTATTTTTATTATTTCACAAACCTTTTTAATATTTTTTTCATTTAGTCTAGTGTCAAGTCAAGCCAAAAACACTATTTCATGTAAATTGAATTCTATAAGAGCTTAATTCCGCTGTACAGCAGAACTTTGGCCTCTTGGCAATATCCATGAATATCAATCCGGAACTTGATACTTGAATTGACACAATAAATAAATCTATAATATTTGAAATTCACTTCACTTTTTACTAATTGCGATAAAGATATCTTAAGACCAATGTTTCAACTTATTATAATCCATATAGTAATAAAATTTCACAGAATATTTTTGATATAAATCCTCTTTGAATAAATTCTCCAAATTATTAATAATATTTTTTTCTGCCCGATTCTCAATTTTAAAAATACTATTTTGATAAAAAACAATTAATTGACTACCGGGAGCAAATTCCCAATTGTATTTCAAATTTAGATTCCATGTATTGAAATTGATATCTTCGTTAAAATTATACATGGAATTGGATAGTGTTCCATCCAAATTCAAGTTGTAAAAATCATCGTAAGTTACAGGCGACCAAAAATGGCGTAAAGACAAGGCAAGAGCTGATTTAGTATTAAAAAAGTAACTCCCTGTTAATTTATTCTCTAAGCTAAATGAATTCCTTTTCCCAAAAACAATATCATCGTTATTAACTGTAACAAACCCTTTTTTACCTAAATCTATCCCGTAGTTAAAACCGTACATTAGTGTAAAATTGTCATTAAATCTATATCGAGGACTAACTCCAAAACCAAATTTCTTATTTGTATCATTATAAACAAAGCCGAAATTCATATTCAAATCAACAGCAAATTTTTTACTGTAATCAGTTGACATTTTGAAATTGCTACTAAAATCAGGATTGGACTTGTAGAACCTTCCTTTTACGTGAGGTTCATAGTAATCATAATTATTTCCTATTCCGGTAGTAATATTTCCACCAACAATTAACAGCTTTCTGGTGAATGCAAAAAATTTAACTCCGACTTTAGTATTGATATATTTATCGGATTTTTCCTGATAGGAAGCCCAACCGGAATCCAATTTATACAGATAGTTCATACTAAATAGGGAGATGAATCTAAATTTATTAAACTCACCCAGCGGTTTAAAAATTTGATAAGAATATTCTCCTTCAAATTTTAAAAAATTGTTTTTGCGTTGGTATCCCAAATCATTTTTATTGTATTTATCATCTACAAATTTTAAACCTATATCAGCTCTGTGATTTCCGGATTTTTTACCTACAGATATATCCACTTGTTTTCCCAATTCAGGCTTTTCTATTTCAAAAATTTGACTTAAAGAAAATCCACCTTGTATTCCATATTTACTGTCTTTCGTTTTCAAATCATACAATAGTGAAGTGACATTAGCATCTCTAAAATGACCACTTCTGATTACATTGGTGTTTACCAAGGATATAGATGAATTTTTATTAAATTGCTGATCCAGTACCAGAACATTGTAATTTGCATAAGGCTCAGTTACGATTTTTCTTTTATTTCCTGTTAATGTATCTTGGACTATTGCAAATGTTTTCTTGGTAATACCATTTAAAAAACCAATTCCTAATCCTTTCCCTGTTCTCCCTGAAATTTTAACAATATTCAATATATCAACATTATCAGGGTTATCTTTAATTTTTTCATTTGGCTCTAAGTCGATTAATGATCTTCCGGTAGGTGTATTCCCAATTCTACGGGAATTGAATAAATCCCCTTTTGTAAAAAAATCTTTTCCTTCGGTAAAAAAGGCTCTTTTCTCAGAATATATTTGCTCAAACGGTCCGAGATTTAATGTGACATCATCAAATGCCTCCTGTCCAAAATCCGGAATTATCGTCGCATCCAAAGTGAAACTTTCATTTATTCCGTATTTAAGATCCATTCCTGCTGTCCAACTGAAATTAGTATCATGTATATCATCTTTTATGTTTCCTGAGATAAAAGGATAAAAACTTAATCTTACAGGAGGATTTATGTCTTTGATTCCCTCAAGCATTCCATCGTAACGGGTAAAACTTCCAATTTCCGGATTCACAGGATTCCAAGAATATTGTGTTCTTGTTCTACGAAAAATCCTATAAAAATTTATTCCCCATTTTTGAACCTTTTGCCTTGGAAAACGCAAAGCAGAATACGGTATTTTCAGTTCGGCAAACCACCCCTCATCAGTTATTTTAACCGCACTTTCCCAATTAGCATTCCAGCTTATGTCAAAACCGGAACTTGAAACTAATGCATCAACTTGAGTACCTGAACTTGTAACAATAAAACGGAATTGATTTATTCCGTCGTCATAAGGATTTATAGAGAAAATAAAAAAATCAACATTTCCAAAATTGTCGCGAGTACGAAATTCTCTGAATATCTTGTCTGGTTCATCATCATAAAGGTAAGCCGCAACATATATTCCTTCATCGTCATAACTCATCCTAACCTCAGTTTTTTTATTAGGATCCTCTTTTTTGCCAAAATCCGGCTTGTATTGCACAAAATCTTTAGCAACATCTGTTTTATCCCAAACCATATCAGTTAAATCAGCATCAATTTTAGGTGGAATTTGAGTCCGTTTGACATTATAAACCTTTCTGTTTGCGTTAATCTCTTGTGAAAAAATACTAAATGAAATTGCCGTAAATAAAAAAAATAAAAATAGTCTCATAAAATATAAATTTTAAGGTTACAAAATTCAAATAGTGTCAAGTGTAATTTTTCGTCAAACTTGATGTTATTTTTGCATAGAATAAAGCATATATACCAAATTAGGTGTACATATACTACATATATACTGTCTGGTCAAAAACACAACAAATTTGAAGTTGATCCTTATTGTCTCTTTTACCCTTTTAAGTTTTACAGATAATAGATATATTTTTTCAAACAATCTACAACAAAAATATCCGGAACACAAACGAACCATTCTCTTGCAGCCATTAGGTACAAAATAGGAGAGTATTAAAGTGATTCTGCATATAAAACGAAAAATAATAATAATAATTGTCTTGGATATTTTACAAATTGTTGATTAATCTGATCAGGCGAGTGTCTCTGACCTCGCTTTTATACTTTCGTTAGAATATACAAACATGGATTCTTAGTGGTGTATCAATCCTTCTAAAATCAGAAATCGTTAACCCTGTGAAATAGGCTTCGCCTAAATTGAAAATTTATTTCACGGGATTAATCAGTGTTCATTATTCAGTAAGAATTTCGAACATCGATTAATCCCGCTGTTCTGCGGGACAGGCTGATATATGATTTATTTGATTATCTTATAACTTCCCCTGATAAGCTAGCATCTCTTATCTCGCTTATGTTTACCCATTTATCGCCTTTTTTTTCAAAACAAGACATTTGCCGGGGGATCGACATATCCAATACCCAAAGGTATTAAACAATAATGAATTATGCAAGTAATTGTGTGCATTATTAGTTATTTTTTTGCAGACTCTAAATAATTTATTTTGATAAATTGATTTTTTTTTATACTTTGCATTTTTAAAAATTATAAAATTGATAATACTATGGTTGACCAAATGAAAACTCTTGATGACTATAAAAAAGCTTATAAAAATAGTGTTGAAAATCCTAAAGATTTTTGGGAAAGACAGGCAGAAAATTTTGTTTGGTACAAAAAATGGGACAATGTCTTGGATTGGAATTTCAATGAACCCAATGTCAAATGGTTCGAAGGCGGAAAACTGAATATCACGGAAAATTGCCTTGATAGATATCTGGACTCCAGAGCTGACAAAACAGCTCTAATCTGGGTATCAAATGAACTTGATGGTGAAGATAAAAAATTCACGTACCGTGAACTACACACAGAAGTAAATAAATTTGCAAACGGATTGAAATCAAAAGGCATCAAAAAAGGTGACAGGGTCGTATTTTATATGCCAATGGTGCCTGAATTGATGATTGGGATGCTGGCATGTGCCAGAATTGGAGCAATTCATTCGATAGTCTTCGCAGGATTCTCCTCACAAGCCTTGGCAGATAGAGTGAAAGATGCAGAAGCGAAAATGATTATTTGCTCTGATTATAACAATAGAGGAGCAAAAAAAATCCCTGTTAAAACTGTTGTTGATAATGCGATAACAATGGGATGCACAAGCGTTGAAACAGTAGTCGTGCACAAAAACACAGGAGTCGAAGTCGAATGGAATGAAGATTTGGACATATATCTCCACGATTTGACAGAAGGTGTAGATAACTATTGCAAACCTGAGGAAATGGATGCAGAAGACCCCCTATTTATTCTTTACACTTCCGGTTCTACCGGTAAACCAAAAGGGGTTGTTCACACAACAGGTGGATATATGGTATATGCCGCATATACTTTCAAAAATGTATTTCAATATCAGGAAGATGATATCTATTGGTGTACTGCCGATATCGGATGGATAACAGGGCACTCTTATATTACTTATGGTCCTCTATTGGAAGGAGCTACTACCATGATGTTTGAAGGAGTTCCGACTTACCCCGATGCAGGTAGATTTTGGGAAATCGTCCAAAAATACAAGGTGAACCAATTCTATACAGCTCCTACGGCAATCAGAGCATTGATGGCAAAAGGAGATGATTTTGTCGATAAATACGACCTCAGCTCGCTAAAAGTACTGGGAACAGTGGGTGAGCCGATAAACGAGGAGGCTTGGATATGGTATTTTGAAAAAGTGGGGCGCAGATCGATACCTATCGTTGATACATGGTGGCAGACAGAAACAGGAGGAATAATGATTTCACCACTTCCGCTTATTACCGATATGAGACCGACATTTGCTTCCTACCCTCTTCCGGGTATCCAGACTATTTTGGTAGATACTGAAGGAAATACTATTGAAGAAAATGAGGTTGAAGGCTTGCTATGTGTAAAGCACCCTTGGCCCGGAATATTGAGAACCACTTGGGGAGATCACAAGAGATGTAAGCAAACCTATTTTTCAGCATTCCCGGAACTGTATTTTACAGGAGATGCAGCAAGGAGAGATGAAGATGGCAGGTATAGAATCATCGGTAGAGTTGATGATGTATTGAATGTGTCAGGTCACAGAATCGGTACTGCCGAAGTAGAAAATGCCATAAATGAAACTCCCGGTGTGGTAGAATCTGCCGTAGTCGGCTATCCTCATGATATCAAGGGGCAAGGTATATACGCATTTGTAATCACAAAAGGAAAAATATCCGACGAAGCTGAATTTAAGAAATTGGTGGCAAATACCGTCAGAACTGAAATTGGACCGATAGCTAAACCCGATATTATTCAGGTAGTATCCGGACTTCCAAAAACCAGATCCGGCAAGATAATGAGGAGAATATTGCGTAAAATTGCATCAGGCGATATGAGCAATCTCGGAGATATTTCCACTTTGCTAAATCCTGAAATAGTTGAGGAGATAAAAAGGAAAGCAAGTGCACAAAGCAAAAAATAATACCAAATTAACTATACGATGTCGTATAAATATTATAGAATTAGTTTTTAATTATTGAATTAAAAAACACAGGCATAACTTGTTCTGTGATACGTAAGGAGCCTAGATATGACGAATATTTTTAACGAAAATATTGGAAAATTAAAATTAATATATGTGTCATTTTAGAGTTAAATTGGCATAACTTCATATATTGTTGTTTTCTACTACTTCTTTAATCTGTTCACGATTTATGTTATTGCAATGGCAAATCGTCTTTTTTTACTTCTTATCTAAGTTAAAAATTCGTTTTCTAAATTTTCACTAATATTAATGTGATATTATTGCTTTCACTAAAAAAACTAATAAAAAATATTCCATTTGGTTGATTCGACAAATTTATTAATTGTGAGTTTTCTTGACCTATCAAATTTTGATAAATAATCTTTCCAATAGCGTTTGTGATTTTTACTTTATTATACTTACTTATTTTTTCCAAAGTAAAAATACCACTAGTTGGATTAGGATAAATAATAGGTGATGATTTATTGACTAATTCTGTGTAAGAAAGTGATGAAGCACAAAGACCGTGGTTTCCTAATTGATTTCGAAAAGGACTATATAGTAAAGCAGTTTGCATTCTCTCAACTTGGTTAACGGTAAACATATATTTGTATGGATCAATAGTGTAATCCATAAAATTCATAAACATTTCACCATCAGGTGCATTTGAACTGCAAGAACCACTATTTAATGGATAAGATGGATTTCCGGTATTTGCAGAAGTTGCAGTTGGCGTGTCATCACAATAATCGTTTCCACAAGGACTATCACCCCAAATATGTCTAAGTCCAAGATAATGTCCAATTTCGTGTGTTAAAGTTCTTCCTGCAATATTTTTGCTTTTATAAAATCCGGAAGGATATAAATTGTATGATCCAATTGCTTTAGCCCAGCACCAAATACCATCGGTTGAATCAGCAGTGTTACTTGTCGGGATACCTTCCAAAGTAGAAAATGGAGGACTTGATGAAACACCCATATTATGTAAAGAAGTACTTTTATCTGTAATCCAAATATTTAGATATTTTGTAACATCCCAAATACTTTGGGGTTTGATTACACTATTTAAATATTTTTTAAAACTAATTTTATTTTTAAATGTATTTGGATTAGTCCAACCTTTTGAGTTAATATCTATTCTATCAATCCCTGGTTCAATAAGAGGGTTTCCAGATGTGTCATAAAGAGCCAAACAAAACTTTATATCTAAACTTCCTATTTTTACTCTTCCATTACTATCAATACTCGTTTCTGGTAAATCTTGTGTACTTACCCAATTTGTAAAAGCGTCTATTGGATACATATCAGTATTTAATCCAACACCATTAAAATCTTCATTTAAAACAATAATTTGGGAATTTATTTGAGCAGTATCCAAATTGGGGAATGTCCCTATAGCTTCTCCGGTATGTATAACATGAAAAATAATTGGTATTGTATAAGTTGAGATCCTATTTCGTTGATTTAACCTATTCTTTTTAATTAATCTTTGAAACTCATTCTCCCATATGTTATTCGGAATTTCTGCACCACACATTAGATTATCTTGACCAAATGCGGAAGAAACAAAACTGATAAAAAGTATTAAAATCCAAGTACATTTTTTCATTTCTATTTTAATGTTTTACTTTTCCAATGAAGAGTAGAGCAAGATAGCCTCACTACAGTTATCTACACAAAGATAACAATTATTTGGAATAGTCAGCAACCACCTTTAATCAAACGTACATAAAACTTCTCTCACACGGCTTATTAAATTTGGCGGTTGGTAAAATGGCATTATTCTTTTTAGTGGAAAAATCGGTCAAAATTCGTTAAAAACGGATTATTGTTTGAGCCCTAACGAAGTAGGGTGAGTTTTATAGACGTTTAGAATTTTGTGTGATTTTGGAGCGTTAAAAAAAGAATGAGTGATTGGCACAAAATAGTATGCTTGATTTGATACAAACTTTTAATCAGAATTGAATTTCCCCACTACTTTACTAAAGGTATTTCTGCAACAAAGCCCTGTTGGGTTTAAGACTTCACACTTTTCTATCACTTTTTTTCTATAGTGTGAAGTTATTTCTTCCCAAGTAGTCAAATTATGGATTTCTATCGCTTCCTTTATCTGTTCGCGATTTATGTTATTGCAATAGCAAATAGTCTTTTTTTTGCTGCATTTCTTAAACCAAATCTCCCTTTTTAATCTGGAAGAATCTATGGTTTGTTCGTCATTATAGTAGGCGATTTTGCATTCGGGATTCAAGCAAATATAATTTTTTGACTCAAGATTTATTTCTTCAAATGCATCCGGTTTTAGATTTGATCTAAAGACTGTATTGGGAACTAATTGACCGGATTGATTACAGAGAGGGCAGGTAGGGATATCCCTTTTATTTTCTATATCTTCAAAGCCCATCACCTTGTAATGCCCTTCATTTATCTTGGCAATAATCTCCTCCGCTGAAATCACGTCTTCATCAAATTCTATTTTTCCACTATCCGTGACATGATTGATTTTTTTTGATTCGACTCCGTCGAGTTCATCTACCAGCCTTTCTACCGATGCGGAACAACTTGGGCATGTCATACCTCCTATTTCTAATTCTATTATCTTCATTTGTTTTTTTATTTAAAAAGTTAAAAACATTTTCTACTCCTTGAGTAAACCGTACACGAGAGTATTTCAATTTAATATTTTTTATCCTCAATCACTGTATAACCCGTTTTGTTGATAGATTTCACGATAGCTTCTCGTGAAGTTTTAGTTTTATCAAACTTTACTTCTGCCTTTCCTGCTTTGTAATCTGCCTTAGCTTCAATCACTCCTTCTACCTCCTCTGCCGCATGAGTAATATGCTTATTGCAAGAGGTACAGGTCATACCCTCAATATCCAATTGCAAAGTTTGTATATCTCGGGTATTTACAATCATTACTTCCTTTTTATTATTCGAGTAAAGACTATCGGAATAGTATGGAAATGCAAGCATCAATGCTGCGAAAACAGTAACAATACCTAAGAATTTTTTTGACTGCCAGAACGAAACCTTATTGCCTTCTTCGCAGTCACATTGAATCTCCTCAGCAGGCTTCGGTTTCAATTTTTGATACCATGCAAATCCTATTACCAATATAGTAAATCCAATGAGATATGGTCTAAATGGCTCTATCCATGAAAAAGTGGATGCTATACCACTAGTACCCGCTATTAGCGCTAAAAAGGGTGTAATACAGCAAAGTGATGCTGCTATAGCCGTTAAAACTCCTGAACCTATCAATGCATTATTTGACTTTTTTTTCATTTAAATTTTTTTTCTAGTGCACTGCGCAACAAATACTTTTTTTTAAAATTTGATGTGTTTTCTTACAAACTCTAACTATGAGTTAATCAATTTAATAAAAGAATCTACTATAGATATATTCTCTTCTTTTATAAAATAGAAATATGTTTGTCCCTCTTTTCTAATGTCCACAATATCTCCGTCTTTTAGTTTTCTCAAATGTTGAGAAACAGCCGAAATATTCATATCCAAAATATCGCTCAGATCACAAACACAAAGCTCTTTCTCTTCAGAAAGGAGATATAATATTTTGAACCTAACATCATTTCCTGCCAAACCCAAAATCTTTGAAAATCCGTGTATCAAACTTTCATTTGCTTGCAGCCTACTTTTACAGCGATTTATTTGTTCTATATCCGCAAATGCTCTAATACATACTTTTCCCGACATAATTTTAATTTACTATTACTCCAAAAAAACGGTAAACTTTCAATTTTCTTATAAATTTTCAATATTATTTTAGTATTTGCTTAAATACTATAATAAGATAGTCGTTAGATTCTATAAATCCTTACAAAAAAATTATAATTATCAGATATTATCCAAAATTGAAATGCAAATTAAACTATTTACCATTGCTATGTGTTTGATATAAAAATCTATGTAAATGTTTAATTTTATAAAAAAGAAAGAAGAAAAGAAAGTGGATAAAAAAGTTGACAAGCCAATTGCTCCAATTTTGATATATACCGAGCAAACTCCCAACCCCGACACATTGAAGTTTGTGACAAGCCGGATTTTATATGATGGAATGGCAGATTTCGGAGATAGAGAAGTAGCGGAAAAATGGAGTCCGTTTGCAACCGAATTGTATAAATTTGATTATGTACAAAAACTTATAATAAATAAAAACTTTGTATCTATTGACAAAGACCCGGAGGCGAATTGGCGCGAGGTAATGTTTGAGGTAAAAGATTTTATTAAAAAATGGTTGGAAGAGGAGAAAACGGTTGTAAAAGAAGGTTATAAGGAGATGCTTGAAGCAGAATGGCAAGCAAAAAAAGACTCCGGTGAAATTAATGACATCGAAGAGAAAATCGTCGAAATCATCGACCAACATGTAAAACCATGGATAGAGCAAGACGGCGGTGGCATCGAATATATGGGATTTGATGAAGGAGTGGTTACGGTAAGACTGTATGGGGCATGTTCTACTTGTTCTTCAGCATCTGTTACACTTAAAGCAGGGGTTGAGCAAATACTTACCAGTATGATTCCTGATGTAAAAGAAGTAGCCCAGGATTTGGGTTATTAATAATATTTTGTCAAATCTCTGAAAAAATTGTTAATAAAATGTGAATATCGAAAAATATATAGTAATTTCGTGTTTGTATTTTATTGTGTAATTAATGAAGTACTATATTGTTTTAGCCTAATAAGGCTTTTTTTAATAGAGCAGATGTAAAAAGTCTCTGATTTTTATTTTTTATATCAGGAAAGCATTTTTGGGCAAAAACAATGAGTACTCAGGTATTTTTTTTATTTTTAATTAAAACTAATGTTATGAAAATCAAATCAATTTTGTTCGCATTGGCTATATTAATGGTCGGTACCATGACAATGCAAAGCTGTAAAAAAACAGCAAAATCAGCAAAAGAAACTTTGGAAAATGCAGCTCAAGAATCAAAAGATGCTGTAAAAGGTGCTGCAAAAGCTACTAAAGATGCAGCAGGCAAAGCTGTTGACGCTACTAAGGAAGCTGCCGGTAAAGCAGCTGATGCTACTAAAGAAGCGGCAAGTAATGCAGCCGATGCTACTAAAAAAGCGGCAGGTAAAGCTGTTGATGCTACTAAGAAAGTTGTCGGCAAAGCTGCAGACGCAACTGAAAAGGCTGCTAAAAATGTTAAGGAAGCTGTCAAGGGCAAAAAATGCGGTGAAGGTAAGTGCGGTGAAGGTAAATGCGGAAAATAGTCCGGCATTCGGATTAAAAATTATTGGAGCTGTTTCAGTTATGCTGAAGCAGCTTCTTTTATTTAGTTTCTCCCTTTACTCTCCATTACTCCATATCCAAATAATGCAAAATCGTATTTCACAGGGTCGTCAGCATCATACAATTTTAAGTTTGCTGTAATTTCTTCCACTGCTTTCCAATCCCTTTGTTTTCTAGTCAATAAACCCAATTGACGTGCTATTCTATCCACGTGTACATCTATTGGAATCATCAATTGAGATGGTTTGATACTTTTCCAAATACCAAAATCCACACCATTATCATCTTTTCTTACCATCCACCTGAGAAACATATTAAGTTTTTTGCAAGTAGATTTCCTCAAAGGTGTCGGGATATGCTTTTTAGTTCTATGAGGAGCATCTTCCAGTGAAAAAAACAGATTATGAAAACCTACTAAAGCAGATTCAATAGAGTTATCATCAGGTTTTAAATAATTCGAAAAAGCATTTTCCAATGATTCATTATTCCTGTAATACCATTGTAGGAATTCCAAAAAATACAAAGTATCGGTAGGCTGAAAAGTTCTATGCTTAAAATCCAAAAACTTCTCTCTGTCTTTTTCTTCATGATTAATTATAAAATCATAGGGAGCATTATCCATTAAATCAAAAAGTCTCGTAGCATTTTTCATGATCATATTTCTTCTTCCCCATGCTATCACTGATGTCCAAAAAGCTGAGATCTCAATATCTTGTTTAGTACTAAATCTATGAGGAATAGATATCGGATCATCCTTGATAAACTCAATTGTATTGTATTTTTTGTAATAAAAATCTAAAATCTCCTTAGTTTTTGATATATTCATAAACCTCCCTAAATTGTTAATAAAGTATTAAAATCAGTTAAATAAAACTTAAAATTAGATTTTTATTTTAAATCAACAACTCTTTTCACTTTATTTGAAAAAAAAATGAAAAAATATTATTTCTTATTGTCGATACTAATATCTACTGCCTTGATATATTCTTGCTATCCATATAATCAGATTATTATGGAAAATGACTCCTACAAAAATGAAGATAGAATATATATTGATTTTTTATTGGATGCAAAGCCCAACAAAACAAGTTTTGGAATCATAAAACGATATAAACCGGTAGTCATTAAATTTGAAAAAACATATGACAATAATGTTGACACTTTCAAGAATGTCAGAATGTTTATTTCACTTAAAGTCCCTACTGATGAAACGCTTAACCCGCATTATTCACTGGTTTTCGTAGTGAGAGTTCAAAATACCAATAGTAAAGGGAAGCGCAGGAAATTTTTGCCGAGTAAATGTACTCCCATTTTTGAGGTATAAAATTTTTAAGCATTGTCTTTAATAGCAGGTAGTTTGAGCTCGCAATAGAAATATCTGTGAATAATTCGGGTTAACAATCCCGTATTCTTCAAAATAGATAATGAAATATATAAAACCAATTACAAAAATATTGATAATATATATTTTACAGAGAAAAAAACTGAGGAACAGAGGGATTCAACAGCGATTAACTCATATGATAATACAACGTATAGCACTGCCAAAAAAGTAAGAAGTGAAGTCGAAATCAACAAACTCATTATTGACAAATTGCTCTATGGCAACAATGTCAATATCAGAATATATATAAATGAAAATGCCTATGATATACCATTCTCTTATACCAAGCACAAAACACTGAAAAGATTTATAGATAGAAAATAAAAAAGCGACACCTTCCTCAGATATCGCTTTTTCATCTATTTATTCGATTTCACGTTTTATACTATCTTTTGAAATAATATCCAATTGTAAATTCGTGTGATCCGTTGTTATACCCTTGAAATCCTTTGAAAGAAAAGTCATAAGAGTAATTAAAGCTCAATTTATTCAATTTGGCTCCAATTATAAACCCAAGTCTTTTGTCATCACCAAATCCGGAAGTTACTCCTCCCGACAACATTCCATCATAAAATGTCAACAAAAGATTTGCATCGATCAAAGTATTGATGTATCTCAATTTTTTTACATAAACGCTTGGATAAATTCCCATTTTATATTCCGGAATTTTATAAATATACCCTAAGCCAAATATATAATTGAATTGTTTCTCTTCTTTTGCTTCATTTTCATCCGCATTGATTTTGGATCTAACCAATCCGGGAAAAACAGCACTTACCATAAATCTATCTTGAAGAATACCATGAGCACCTACAGCGACTTCAAAGAACTTATCTCCATCTCTTCTCTCTATGATCTTCGGATCATTACCGTCAGAGCCGAAACCTCCTCCTGTCAAACTGTATTTTGAATACTCTGTCGTAAAACCAAGACCAAAATCATAGTCCTTTCCTTTGAGATTATATTAGTAGGAAAG
>Ga0256832_1000453_pt1 | contig 26358 bp, 36 predicted proteins | sample 134614metaG_FD_190534 | JGI IMG/M metagenome (GOLD analysis project Ga0256832, IMG submission 190534) | Hydrothermal vent microbial communities from Lau Basin, Pacific Ocean - 134-614 | ecosystem: Environmental > Aquatic > Marine > Hydrothermal vents | place: Pacific Ocean: Lau Basin | collected... | reverse complement strand
GACGACGTGCCGGGTCATGATGTCTGCGATGGATTTCATCACTCGTCTCCCTCTGCGTGATGGTGGCAGTGTCCGTTCGCCGTGCGGGCGCGACAAGGATGCAGCGCATTGCCCTGCGTAGGATGCAGCGGCTTTCGGCCAGGTGTGGCGTGACAAATTTTTTGAGAATCTAGTGACACATGGTTTGAGAACGGCGTGACAAATTTTTTGAGAATCTGCCAGCCCGATCATATGAAATACAGCTCGTCTACTGTCTCATCTATAGCCAGTTCACCTGTCACGGGGTGATAAGCAAACGCCGCTTCGTTGCCACCACCAATCCATGTTTTTTGGCCAGAAACATCCCCGCGCACGACTTTCGTCTCGTACCCACCACCAGTATCACGCGCAACGATCTGCACCCATCCGCCACGCCGCACATGGGTAAACGTGGCTTCAACTTCAACGCCATCGACGTACTTTGTCACATCATGAGTATCTTCGAGGATTGACAACGGGTCTGGTCGCTGAATACAGATCACCCTCCCCTCATAGGAGCCCGTGTTGTACGCCCCGCGCTCCCGATAAGCATAATCGTTAACGGTCGTCTTAGTTAGAAGGGTTGATCCAGCAACCTCCCACGTCTTCACCACCGTCCTGGTAAGATAATCGTAGATATCCTGAGACCAGCTCAAATGCTGATTGAAGGAGACAGAATACCCCCCCGAGTCGCCTTGCGTAACACTGACATCCAGCACCCCGGACACACTTGCCGGCGCAGTTATCCCTGAGTTTCGAACATGGGTTTCCTCCTCCTTTTCCGTTACAAATCGCAATACTCCGCTTGAATCGTAGTACGCCGAGACGATCCTCTCACGTCGCCAGACCTCACTCTTGTTGTTGTCTACCGAGTCAACGCCGAGATGCGGCGCCGCAATCACGGGATCAGGAAGATGCCAGCCGCGATCAGGATCAGTCCCGGCACCAAACCAGACCCACGTCAGCTCACACGAATCCGGATCAATGCCTGGAGGCAAGGTCGACGGCGGCAATTCGCAGGGCCTGACCCAGTCACCGTAACTCCCAACACCGCTCAAATCCTGGTAGACCACTTCGCTCGGAGCATCCGGATGCTCAGAGAACGAAGAGGCGCTGTACAACTGCCCCTGAAACTGCGTGAGATCGCACCCCCAGTAATCCCTGGAAACACCGCTCGAAGCATCGTTCGGCAGCGTGAGGTATGCGCCGACCTTCCCATTGCTGCCAAAGCATACCGACCCCGACTCGTATGTATCTACCTTGATCTTGTACCCATCATTGAGACCGCCGCAGGCTGCGGAAACCCCCCACCATTTCTGATCGCTCGTATCGACCAAGACCTCATGCTCAGCTGGCGGAGCAATATCAGATCGCGACTTGACCAGTGACGCCGAGGCAGACACACCGCCGGCAGTAACGTCAGCGACATCGATCACCACATAACCGTACGCCTCGCGCGGCACGCCAACCCCAGCATCCTTCTCGTACCGAAGAACAGCCTGACCAGCATCAGGACGGACATCGAGCAATTGCCGATACCAGTCATAATACTGCGGCTCGTCCTCTGGGCTTGGCACTGTTCCGGCGGGAGTCGGTATTGACACTTCATACTCCACCGCCGACGCAGCCGCAAGATCGAGGACCCCAAATCGCCGCGCCTTAATGACAATATCGCCGTCGATCGGATTGCCCGCAGCCCCAGGCTTGCTGAACGCATATTCATCCACGCCTGCCAGCGTCGCCCCCTGAATAGTGATCGCCCAGACCTTGCCGTCCGACGATTTGAACAGCCAGCCACGTCCGCCGGCCACGAACGTCCGCCCGTAGACGCGCTTGAAATCATGCACCAGCGCATATGGCTGCCACTGCCAGCCGTTCTGCTGATCAAGCTGGTAGGCAGCCGGATCCGCCGTTTCGCTCCTGTCTGGGACGGAGCCCCAGCTGCTGGGGGTTGCCCACACCTGCCCCAGGTACTGACCACCCCCCAATGACATCACCTGCCCATTGGGAAGCGTCAGCTGGCCGTCCTTCACCAGCCCATGATACGGATTCCCCATGATCTGGGGGCGGATGCGATCGAAGGGAGTCGGCGCCTTGCTCATGATCCGTCGTTCGGTGGGGGTTTGAGGTTGATCTCGAAGGTCTCGCCGACGGCGTCGGTGCAGACGATCTTCTTGGCGTAGGAGCCGTAGTCGACGAGGGTGAACAGACCATCCGTGCTGGTCAACGTGACGGGGTCATGGTATTCGCGCGTGCCGGCGGTTTCGGTGATTGGGCTGGTTACGCCGCCACCCTCGGCGCCACCGGAGGCGGTGAAACGGGTGATGACCTGCCGCGCGGGCCGCTTGCGCCTGAGCGCCGGACGGGTCGTGACCGAGCCGATCTTGTGCTTCTTTACAAGGGCGTTCAATGCCGCCTTGAGCTGGCTTATATCGCTCATGCAGAGGCGTAGTAACTGGTTGGAGTGAGGGCGAGCTTCGCGCCGGAATAGACGCCGCTCTGGCCGGAACTGTCGGTGAAGCGCAGCCACACCTGCACGGCCTGCCCTGCGCTGATCGACGTTCCCAGCGCCAACGCGCCCCCCGGGGTTGCCGCGTCGAGATCAGCCTGCGCCAGCGCCAGCCTGACCTCTGTCGCCAGCACCTCCGCCGACGGCGTCAACGACACCTCGATCTCGGCCGCCGGGTCCGCCGTGGACTTGAACACCCCGGCAGCCGCCGGGCTGCCAACGTAGAACGACACATCCACGCTGCCATTGGGGGCCGTCACGAGCATGTCCAGCTGCGCCGGCAGCCGCGACACCAGACCGGCATCGGCATAGAAATCGAGCGGCGCGATCGCCGCCATCAGATCGCCACCCCGACGACCTGATCCTGATCGACGCGCCTGTGCTCCCAGTGCTGGGTACAGTCATCGCCGGCGCCATCATTGACCAGGCACAACTTCATCACGCTGTCATCGCTCGTCTGCTCGCCACTGAACCACAGACCGTTGAGTGTATCCGGCGGCTCCTCGCCACCGTTGGTTACCGTGGATAATGTGATGTCCGACGAGCCTGAGCAGGCTGGATACTCGTCATCGCCTGGCGCCGCGATCGGCGCAGGATCGGTATCGACGCCACCCTGGGCGACCGACGTGAACAACGTCACCGTCATGTCGGCCCGACACGACTTGACGTCGATATCGAAGACCACCTGCCCGATCTTGCCGCTGGCGCTGACACGACCGGCATCTATGGTGGCGCTCTTGTCCACATCGACGAACGGGTTCAGCTTCGTCGTCGCCGTCACCCGCCCGATGCGGTGGGAGCCGCGAATCCGGTTCTTCGCCACTGCCACCGCCGCCGCCAGGGCGGCGTTGACGGCGTCGTAATCCCCCATGTTGGCCGCAGCGGCGCCCAGCTCACTCGCCGCCACGCTCGCAACGTCATCGACACCGGCGTAGACCGTCTCGCCGATATCCGGATTCAGCGCCGATCCGATCTCCGGCCCAATCGCTTCCGGATCGACCACCCTGCCGGGGTCATCCGTCCACGCCTCGACATCCGCCTCGATATCGAGCGCCACATCGATGCTGTCGGCATTCTCCCCGTACTTGGCGACGCTGGCCGCATTGGCAACCGCCACTTCGATCTTCTCCGTCACCTGCTGCGACCAGCGGTCCTCGAGGACCACGCCAAACGCCCGCACCAGCTTGAAGAACTTGTCGCCGAGCCAGATGATGCCGCCGCAGACCGAGCCGGGCGGCTCGAGGAACTTGGCGGAGAAGCCGCGCACCAGCCGTCCGTCCTTTGCGATCGCGTCCGTCACCATGCGATAGGGCATCATCCGCTTGCTGTTGTTGTGCCACTGGCAGACATCGCCATAATCGTACTGGTAGCGCGTGACGGCCCCGCGGAACAGCTCATAGCGGTGCGACAGCCGGATCAAGACCTTGTTGACCGGGCTTGAAAACGCCCTCGAGGCGCTGACATTCTGACGATCGCAGACCATGCTGTCGGTGCCGATCGTCATGCTGGCCCCGCTGCCGTTCCAGGGCGTATAGCGGACATGCCCCTGCGCATCGAGCTCCACCGTCCCCGGGGCCGACTCCAGCAGCATCTGCAGATAGTCCCAGCCCTCCGGCTTTTCATCGCCATAGAGCGCTGGATGCCAGACGCCAGGCACCAGCGCCTCGATCTGCTCCCGCGTCATCGCATTGACCACCTGCTGCAGCCCGTCGGTGCAGGTCAGCGTCACCTCGTCATCGGCCAGGCTATAAGCTGCGCTTATCACCGTGCCGGTAAAAAGGGTGCTGCCAGAGGCCACCCCATTGGCGAACCCGGTGAATGTCACGCCGACCTTGCCACCGATCAGCGCCTCCAGATCGAGCGTGTCATCGACCGCCTGATAGCTGATCTCGGCCGAGCGCGCCGCGCCCTCCTCGGCCGTGATGCGGATACGGGTCGTCTTGTCCGTCGGCCAGCCGTAACTCATCGTATCGTCCAGCTCGAATAGCGTGGATAGGCCTGGTTCGGCGACCCGGCGGAGGGGAATGAATTGGGATCGTCCAGATCATTGACCAGGGCACGCAGATCGAGATCGCGCGACGACGCGGGGCCTTCCACCGTCGCCCGCAGGCCGAGCTGACGACTGGCCGTGGCGACTGCCGGCCCAAGCGCGTCGATCTGCTGGACGCCAATCAGCGCGCCGATCGGCTTGGCGTAATCCAGGAAGCCGTAGACATGAACACTGCCGCCACCGCCTTCCGCCACCGTCATCGGGAACTCGTAGGTGAAATCCCCCGTGCGCGCCGGCGCGCCGAAACTCACCCCCTTGTCGGCAAAAACCCGAATCCAGCCACTGCGATCGCTGGTACTGGCCGGATCCGCGCCACCATAGCTGCGCACCGTGACGATCGCCCTGTCACCGGCCACCGTCAGCGTGCTGTCCGGCCCCGATGTCGACATGTAACCCGGCGTGCCGAATGCCACGGACGACTTCGGCGACGTCACCGCATCGCCGTTGACCGCGATGTCGACGTAGACCCACCCGTCCGTCGGCTTGGTGACGGTAAAAGTGTAGCTGCCGTCGCCATTGTCCGTGACGGCGGAGACGGAGAGATCGGCATCGGCATAACCGGGCTTGACGGCGGTCACGGTGTCGCCACCCGCCGTCTTGAAGCGGTTGAGCGCGTCGCGCAGATAGACGGTGTATGTCACCGTATCGCCCGCCGCCGCATACGCCTTGTCAGGCATCACGATTGCCTGCGCCGCCACCGCGACATCCGGGTCCGGCGGCGCCGCCGCAAAATCGACGATTTCTGGAGAATACGGCCCTTCCAGCTTCACACGAAACGGCAGTGCCGCCGTCAAGTCAGGCGCCACGCAGGCGGGGACGGTGTAGGGTCGATACCGCGATATATACGTCGCGGTCGGAGCATCCACCCAATCGTCATAGATCATCGCCCGAGCGATCGGGATCGACGACCCCGCCACCGCCGCGTCCGCCATGTCGCGAAAGCGCAGATACCGCGTCGACGAACTGGACGACCCAGAAATGTTGAACCAATAGTCCTGACAACTGCCGGCGGACGCATCGAAATAACGATTCGTCATCTACACCTCCACCGCCACGATCGAATAGCTGAACCTGCCATCCTCGGACATGCCGCCGCTGGGGCTGCCATTCTCCGGCCGCGCCTGCAGGATCGGGTACTTGCCAGTGCCATACGGCGTGACATAAGTCTCCGCGCGGCTTGCGCCCGCCCAGCCGTTGATGGGCGCGACGCAATGCACGGTCCACACCTTGCTGCGCGACAGCGCCTGGATATTGAGCGGATACCGCCCGGAGATGGTGATCGTCGTCTTCAGCTTGCGCAGCGTCGCCTCGATCTCGGCCGCCGTGGCCGGGTCGGGCGGCGTTTCCGGATTGTCGGCGCCGCAGGCCTCCTGCACGATCAGGTCGCCGTTGAGATTGCGCGTCACGCCGGCATTGCTGCTGACGGAATCCTTCTGGATGTCCACGCTCGGCGCATAGCTCTGCCCGACATGGAAATCCGGCCCGATCGGCACCGTTACCGTGACGCTGCCATCGCTGATGATCAGATCCGGGCAGGCCATCAGAGCGACCCGCCGCGCATCGCCGCGGCCAGCAGATCATCGGTGATCTGGCCGCCGGTCCGGTTCTTCGCCGTCACCTCCAGCTCCACCGGCACCTTGATCGGCCGCGCCGCCAGCGACGATTCCAGGGATTGCTTCAGCGCCATTGCGTTGGCCTTGCTCTTCTGCTCGTCGAACCTGACGTCCGCCAGCGTGATCGACTTGAGCGTCGCGGCGACGGAGTCATTCAGGCTGCTGATCTGCGCCTTCACCCTGTCGCCGTCCACCTTAACCGGCAGCGAAACCGGATGGCCGTCCACCACCTTCTGGATCTCCGCCACTGCCTGGGTCGCGGCGTCATCCTTCTTGATCCCGACCGTCACCTCCGCGCGCGTATTGCCGAAGGCCTTGTTGAGATCGGCGATCATCGCCTCGATCTGCTGCTGCGTGCTCTCGGTGTCGAAGGAAATGCCCAGCTCTGGCGGCACCATCTCCTGAATGATCTTGATGCTTTCGTCGTTGATGCGCTTCAGATCGTCGATCAGGTCGTCGGCGCGGTTGCTGCCTTCCTGCTGCAACTGCTCGATGATCTCCCGGGCCTGCTGGGCGAAATCCCGGGCGTCGCCCGCACGGCGATCCGCCAGCGCCCGGTTTGCCTTGCCGACCAGATCCCGCGCATCGAGCGAGGCGTTGATCTCCTTCAGCTTCTTTTCCGTCTCGCTCAGATTCTGATTCTGGTCCGCCAGCGGCTTCAGGTCGTCAAAAGCCTTGCTGGCATCCTTCAGAAAATCCTTGAGCGTCTTCTGCGCGTCGTTGAGCTTCTTCGTCGCCTCGGTCGCCCCGTCGACCCCCTTGGCCATGTCGTCGAAAGGCGCGGCGGAGAACTCCTTCTCCGCCAAGCGGTCGAACAGGCCATCGCGAGCCTTGACCAGTTCCGTCAGCTGCGCATTGACGCGCTGCTGCTCACCCACCAGACGCCCATAGTCCGTCTGCCGACGGTTGCGCCCGGAACCGCGAACCAGGGCGCGGTCTCCGGTAAAGGCCTCGATGCGCCGATTCAACGCCTCCCGAGCGCGGGAGAGCTGACGAATCTCGTCATCCATCCGTCTGAGTTCGGCGCGGACGCCCTCGACACCGGGCAGCGCCTCGAGGGCCTGCTGAATCTCCTCGCGGAGCCGCTCGGCCGCCGCACTGGAACCGGTGCGATTGCGGCCGCGCAGCCCCTGGCTCTGCAGCCGCTCGAGCTTCGCCGCCAGCGTATCGAGACTGGCGGGCGCGCCTGACGCCACCTCCACCAGCCTGGCGGTGGTATCGACGACGGCGGTCAATGCATCATTGAGCCCGGATTCACCGATCCGCCGCGCCAGACCGTTGACCGCATTGCCGAGACGCGCGAAGGCGCCATCGAGCTTGCTCGACTGCGCCTCCAGCGCACCAGCGAACTCGGTATTGCCCAGATCGAGCAGATAATTCTGAATCGACCTGGCGTCGTTCTTTATCTCCTTCGTCACGCCCTTGAAGGTGAACTTCACCTTGTCTCCTTCGACGCGCGCCTTGATGCCGAACTCCTTCAGCCGCTCGAACTCGCCGGTGGCGGCGTCGGCGACCGCCTCGATCATCTGATCCAGCGACTTGCCCATCGCCGCGGCCGTGTTGCCATAGCTTTCGATGGCCGCCTGGCTCGGCTCCAGCCCCAGATTCTTCAGCCGCAAGAAGGCATTGACGCTGTCATCCAGCGCCAGGCCGAGACGATTGGAGAATGCCGCCAGCTGCGCCGTGACCTTGCCGGCCTCGGCATAGTCGCCGGTGGCGACCTTGAGCGAGGCGCTGAGACGCTGCGCCTCGCGATTGGTCTCGACGAACGCCCGGGCCAACTGCGCAAGACCGATGCCGCCCGCCAGCTTGAGCCCCATCGACTTGAGCTCGCCAGCGACCCGCGATGCCCCCTCGCCGGCCCGCTGCTCCGCGGCCGCCAGCTTGTCGAACTGCGAATCCAGCCCCTTGAGCTGATCCTTGCTCAGCTTTACCGCCGCCGTGAGGCCGCTTGAATCCCCCTTCAACCGGAGCTTGACGACCAGATCATCAGCCATCCGCAATCTCCCGCAGCCAGACCCGCTCCATCACCTGCAGATCGGCGAACTGGGCAGGCGTCAGCCCACGCCCGGACAGCTTCAAGCCGGCGCGCAGCCCGGCGTAGTCGAAGCCACGGGGCGTCAGCTGAGACACATTATCTATAAAGGCGGTAACCACAGGCAGGTTCCTCGGCAGAATCTCGATCTCGTCATCGCCGGGCGGCGCCGGGCGGACCGGTGGCTGCAGCCCCTCAGGCAGGCTGTCGAATGCGGCGGCCGTCTCGTCGCGCCCGCTCGCATGGCGGGCCAGCTCGATCAGCTGACGGACGGCCGCTTCCAGTTTCCCCGGTAGACGCTCCGGAGATAGTCATAATAGGAGAGCACCAGCGCCCGACGGATCACCGGGTAACCGAGCAGACGCCGGAGCTCGTCCTCGTCGAAGGCGATCTCGCTGTCTTCCGCGTCGCGTACGCCTTCCCAGCCGGCCAGCGCATCGAGCACCAGCGCATCGTCCCCTTGCTCGGCCAGCCTGGCCACCGTCGCCTCGTCTCGATAACGCCACAGCGCGGTGAACGTGTACTGCTCGCCATCGCCCAGGTCCAGCTCGACCGGATGAGGGCGAGGCTGCTCGATGTCAACGAGCCGGAACATCAGGCGACCCCCTTGACCAGCTCGTCGTCGCCAGCGTTCGGGATGAACCGCAGCGGAATGTTCCACATCAGCAGCCCGTCCCGATCCTGCCGCGTCGGCGGCATCACCTGCACCTTCGGCGCGGTGCGCTTGACGATGGCCCCGGCAGCCGTACCGTGCTGCACGGAGAAGTTGCCGAGCGTTCCCGCAGCAGCCACCGCCCAGGGGTTGAACGTCCCCAGATCGGCCGGCGTCACGACGATATTCCCGGTGATCTCGCGGTCGGTGATATAGATGCCGGTGCAGCCCATGATCGAGTCGAACTTGATCTGGTTGCCGCCGCTCAGCGTCAGCTCCGATCCGCAGGTCTCCCATCCATGCAGCGTGATCTTGCTGGTGTTGTCGCCAGAGATCGGCAGCGGCGCCTCAAAGGCGCTGTAATCGGGCGACAGGGTGTCGAAATCTGTGGCCGCAGGCTCCGTCCAGAAACCGGTCAGGGTATAGGTCGCCTTCGGCGCGCCGGTGGACCAGTTCTCGGACCAGTCGCCGCGAGCCCCCAGCAACTTGTGCCAGGCATCATCGAAATAGGCGTAGACCGTGACGCTCTCATGCCCGTCCGAAGCCGGCGAGAAGTCCCCGCCCACCGCGGCAAAGCCGCAGGCGCGATCCAGTACGCCATAGGCCGGGGCCGTGCCGGCCGCGCCGCTGCCGGCCAGTTCCACCGTGCCGGTGAGCTGGCCACGCAGGTTATAGAGCGTCTGCTGCTGCGCCCCGAGATAGGTCGTCGTCTTCGGCGCCACCTCGGTGTCGAACTGCATCTCCACCGCCACATCGGTCATCAGCATCGCATTGGCCGCAGCCGTCGGGCCGGCATCGGTGCCGTAAGTCGTTTCCGGCTTCACCAGCACCAGCATGCGCGAAAATCGCTTTGTCGCCATTACTTGTCACCTCTTTTGGCCGGCTTCCCAGGCGCTTTACCATCGCCAGCATCCGGCTGGCGAGCGTCTTTCGCCGCCGCGTCAGCCTCGTCACGCTCGCGGGTATATTCCTTCCGGACCAACTCCCCGGTCTTTGGGTCTTTCTCATAGACGCCACCTAGCATTGCGCTGTCCTCCAGTATGTTGCCGTGGCATAGATCTCCTGCCACAACACAAATTGATCGAGATAGCCGACCTGGCCGCCACCGGCGTAGGTCATGCTTTCGTGTTCCTCGCTCGGGCACCAGCCGAGCAGCGCGGCCCTGACATGCCCCGTCATCTCCTCGATGACGTCTGTGCTGTCACCACCGCGGGCGTCGCTGACATTGCGCGCCACGCAGACAACCCCGAACTGCTGATCGACACGCTGCGCCACGCCCGGTCCCAGCGTATTGCGCCCAGCGCTCCTGCGCAGCGGATAGACATAGACGCCGGCAGCGCGAAAGCGCGCCGACTTGATCTCGGCCAACCCCGAAGCCCCCTTGACCTCGGTGAAGTGATGCCCGGCGACATCCATCAACCGCTGCTCTATGAGCTGGCGATCAGTGCGCGCCATGAATCACCTCGCGCACGAAATCGGTGGCCAGCGCCACCAGATCATCGGCATTGTCGTCGGACAGCCCCAGATATGGACGCGCCGGGATATTCCTGCCCTCATCGCCGAATTGATGCGTGGCGGCATAGACCAGATTGCTGCCCCATTCCGCCTCGTCATTGCCGACCACCGCGCTGGTGATGCTGTCCAGCAGATGCCCCTGAAACTGCAGCAGGCCGCCATCCGATTCGAGCTTCACCCCGGCCACCGTGATGCCGGCCGCCTTGCGACGGGCATAGCGTTCCGACAGCGGCGCCCAGGCCTGACCTTCCGGGGACGCCATCTCCTCCTCGATGCGACGGCGCGTCTGCGTCTCGCCCTCCGCCGCCAGACCGGCCATCAGATCCCTGAGATCGGGATCGGCCAGCCGGCTCAGCAGCTTGCCGAGACCGGCCATGCCGACGACGTCATGGCTGAAGGCCGCGCCGGTCATCTTCTGGCCCGCGCCTTGCGCCGATTGGCGCGTTGACGTTGGCTGGCATGCCGGCGACCTTTGGTAGGTTTTGCGCGTCCAGATGGATGCGACGGAGCGCTGAGCGCTCGGGAGGAAACCGCCGGGCGGCCAAGCCCACCGGCCGACAAGCCGGCAACCAACGCCACAAGACCCCTTATCACAGCAAATCCCCCATTGAGCTCCGCTTGAACAGCCGCTCAGCGCTGGTGATCTCTGCCGGGCCATCTTGCGGCTGCTGCGTCGATTCCAGCCCCAGCGAGACATCGCCGCGTGCAATGCCGTCGAGCAGCTTGATCGCGGCGGCGTAACGTTTCTCCACCGTCTCCGTGACGCGATCCTGATAGAGGTAGAATCGCGCGATATCGCAGGCCACCCGGGTCAGCAGCCGGGGGGTCGTCTCCAGTGGCAGCGGATAGCGCTTGACCAGACGCGCATCGATCTCGCCGGTGGCGTCGTCGATGGCGCGGGCGATCACCGTCTCGTCGAGCCGGCCGTCTTCCCAGTTGTGGTCGGTGAGCTGCGCCAGCTCCTCCTCGCCGAAGCGCGTGACCAGGTCATCCTGCGTGCAGTAGGCCATCAGCCGGAAAACGCCTCCACGTCGATGCCCTCGAGGACGCGCTTCGCCCAGTCGTTCTTGCCATGCAGCCGCAACTGCTTCTCGAAGTCCACGCGCGAGCGCATGACGATGCCGTCAGGCTTGCCGCGCGCCACCTGCAGGTGATGCTCGCTGGCATAGATCGTCACGGCGGGAATGCCGCGAGGGGAGAATTCGAGCAGGGCGATCACGCAGGCTGCTCCTGCGGGAACAACTCATCCAGACACGCCACGGTGGCCAACCATTGTTCCTTCACCCGGCATAGCAGCGTGTCACAATCTTCCAGATCACGAATCGCCGAAGCCACACGGCCATCCTTTGCGACCACCTCGACCTCGAAGCCATACAGCTCGTCGTCAGTGTCGAGCGCCGGATCGCCAGCCGCGTTCAGCGGCGTGATCGTGACGCTGCGGATCGTGCCCGACCACTGCTTGTGCTGGCAGTCGATCAGGATGTCGATCGGGGAAAAGTAGAGCGCCTCCAGCTCGGCGTCGGTATAGCCATACAGCGCCTCGAACTTGGCGCGGGTGCGTGCATCCATCGGCGAGTTCTCCATCACTTCTCGCCCCCCACCGCGACGATGCTCAGATGCGCGTCGTCGCTGATCGCCTTCGCCTCGGCGCTGGTCAGCGCCACCTCGCGCGGCGCGGTGCCGAAGCAATGGCCCGCCCGGCAGCGGCGCGGCACGCCAACGGCCTGCACCTCATAGAGGCTCTTTTCTTTTTCGTCCTTCGCGCCCGCAGACGCTTTCTGTCGTGTTGCCATCTCTACTCCTGAATCAATCGGTGTTTCAGCCGGGCGGCGCAATGCCGCCCGTCTTCACTTACGCCAGCCAGGGCGTCACCAGCACATCCACCGCGTTGCGGTTGACGTTGGTCGCGCCGGAAGCGTTGCGCTCCGCCTTGACCACTTCCAGCGCATCGCCGCGCAGCGCGGGTGGCACCACCAGCAGTGTCGGCCGGATGCCGAGCGGACGGCCGCCGTCGGACTTGAAGCCCGTCATGGCCGCGAAGGCCGCATTGAAGTGGGCCGCGTCCAGTGCCTGGTTGCTGGCGAACGCCATCTGCCAGAAGCCGAAGCCGACGTTGTTGCGGGCATCGACGCCGAAGCGCAGCTGGTTGGCGGTGAACACCTGCTCATCGGTGAGCTGATCCATCGCGGTGAATACCGGCTTCTTGCGCTCCTGGAAGATGATCGGCTTGATCGCCCGCGAGGTGTCGAGCAGATACCAGTAGGGGCCACTGCCGGCGGAATCGACATTGGCGACCGTGGCCGGCGTGCCGGTGCCGTCCACGTTCGGGTAGACCGGGTGATCGGTGTCGAAGAAGTTCTGGCCGTCGTAGCAGAGCGTGCTGATGCCGGCCGCCAGCAGCGGGAACACCAGCTCGTCGGGGTGGGTTTTCGCGGCGCGACCCATCTCCTCCATCATCGGTCGGTAGACGCCGAGATTGTCGTCCTCGATGTCGTCGCGGTCGACGCCGACCGTGCTCTCCCAATGCTTGTTGGTGATGACATAGGAGCTGGCGGCCATGTCGTTGATCACGCGATCGCCGACCCACTCGCGGAACTTCGGGAACTTGCCCAGCCAGCCGTATGTGGAGCTCTTCGACGTGCTCGGCACCGTGGTGGCGATCTTGTCGTAGTCGGAATTGGCGTTGTCCAGACCGCGCTGGTAGTCGCCGCGGTAGGTGGTCATCAGCGCCGTCAGCGCGCCGGGTGTCAGAATAGCCATTACTTGTTTGCCTCCTTCAGGGCCTTGAATTCATCCGGCGTCTGGCCGGTGGCGCGGCAGATCGCCAGTTCGTCCTCGGTCAGCGCGTCGGACTGCTTGCCGGCCGCCACAGCGGCAATGCCGGCATCGCCGCCAATCTCGGGCGCGGCCGCCACGTATTCGCGGAACCGCTCCAGCCCGCCCTCGGCGCGACACTGCGCCTTGTGGTAGTCGACCGTGGCGGGCGTGATCTTGCCCGCCGCCAGCGCCGCGTCGATCTCGCTCTCGATCTCGCGCTCCAGCTGCTCGTGTTGCAGCGATTGCAGGCGCGTCTCGGCTTCGCTGGCGCGGTTGATGGCGGCATCGTAATCGGCGCGCGGCACATACTTGTCCAGGCTGGGGTTGTCAGCCCGATTGAGGGCCGTTTGATGGTCGTTCTTCAGGCGATTGATGGCCGTTACCGCGTCCTGCTCGGTCGCGTCGTCGGCCAGCTCCAGCGCCTGCGCTATCAGCTTCGATAGACTCATTTCGGACTGCTCCTGTTGTCGATTGAGTGCGGCCACGCGCAGGTTGGGCTGATTCGTCAGCCCCACCGAGGTGACCTGGTGGATGTCATGGCGTGGCTTGCCAAAGGTGAATACGGGGGAAAAATAGCGATACTTGCGCTCGCGCAGCAGCTTTGCGCCTTCGTCGTTCCAGCTCACGCGAGCCCAGACCGCGCCCTCGCGGACGGCCATCTCCTCGATCCAGCCGACCGCCGGCGCCGGGTCGCCGTTGACGCCCTTCAGCTCGGTCGAGTGCTCAATATCGATCGGCAGATGCATTTGCATGGCGACGAATCGATCAACAACCCCCTGCGGGTCGTCATTGATCCATTCGCGCCCGTCACGGCCGACGACCGGCCCGGCGGGCAGCAGCTCGATCCACTCCGGCAGCGAGTCCGCCGGCGCGAGTACGCGGCAGGCAGCCGAAGCCGTGCTGGATCGATCAGGCGAGGTGTTTTTCATGCCGCCATTGTCGGCGGAGGGGATCGGCGCGGGGATTAACTTTCGTTGCGACCGGGGCGGTCAGAAGGTGACGTCTGGGGGGAGATCGTCCGGCATCCTGGGAGGAGGCGGAAGCGCGTCGCGCAGTTCGGGCGGCACCTGCCAGTCGGTCGACAGGATCAACGCCAGATCGCGGGCGCTGCGCAGCGGCTCGGCGCCAATGTCGTAGGCGGTGGGGTAGGGGTCGGTCATGACATACCCGTCCGCCAGCGCCCGCGCGGTCAACTCAAGCACTCTCGCGGCCAGCGGGCCAGACACCTCTCCAGCTTCGCGGTCCCAGTCAATATGGCCGACAAGCTCACCCTTCCAGTTTTTCAGTTCCAGTCGCATCGGTTCGCCATTAAAAGTGAAAAAGCACCGCCAGCACCAGATCCAGCATTTCACGATCCTTTTCTAGCATATCCAGCAGCAGCCCGCGCCGACCGAGCGCATACTCGAAGGCGATCGTCATCACCTCCAGCGCCCCGCCATCCGCATACTCCCTGCCCTGATAGGGCGTCAGATAATTGTCCGGGCGCGCCAGCTCGTCTGGACTGTAGTCGCGGTCAGGCTTCAGCGCCTTCAGCGACACCAGCGCTTCCCCCGCCGTGCGCCGGCGATGCAACGCCTGAAACAGCTCATCCAGCTCCGGATAAACCGACTGAATCCGATGCATCAGCTCATGCAGGGCATTGCCCGCATCGCGCACCACCAGAAACCCGTCCCCCTCGGCGGCATCGACCACGCCGTATTTCGCCAGACGGACCGGCCCGGTCTTTTTTGCCGTCCACGCCCAGCCGCGACCCTTGCCATCGAACCTGACTCGCAGCCGGCCAGCCTCGTCCGACCGCCGCAGCCAGTCATCCGGCAGCCACTTCGAGACGGATTTGACCAGCGCCGCTCCCTTGCCGCCACCGGCCGTCTTGACCAGGGCCGCCATCGGCCGGACCTGCGCCAGGCGCTCGCGGAGCGTGGCGCGAAACGCAGTCTCATCCACCTTGCCATCCGCAGAGCGCGCCTTCGCAAGCTCTCGACGGATCGACGCGCCGGCGGCGAGCAGATCGTCGAGGTCCGTCAGCCGCTGCGGATGTGGCGGCAAGGGCCGCTTCAACGCGGCATCGAGGGCCTTTTCCTTCTGCTTCAATTGATGCTTGAGCGCCGCCGTGCGCAGCGCCCCCGGATTGGTGCCCCAGCCCGGATCGATGCCGCTCGGCACCAGCTCCGTCTCGCCGGTGCGCTTGTTGACCCACTCCCGCAGCGACAATGGCGGCGCGGTCGTCGTTACCTTGCCGCTGCGCGTCAGGCGATCGTGCTCACGCTGGCTGATTTGGCGCACATGGCACTTGCAGCCCCAGCCATTCGGCGGGAAGTGGCTCAGCCACCAGGGATCATCCACCGGCAGCAGCACGCCGTTCCACTGCACATGCTCCAGCCGATGCTCCTTCGACGGGCCGATCCGGTACAGCAGCCAGGGATGTGTTCGGCGGCTGCGCTGGATGCGCTGCCACTGCCCGGCGGCGCGCGCGGTGCGCAGATTGGCATTATATATAGTGAGTAGTCTGCGAGGGCTGCCGAGCTGCGCATCGACCACCTTGCCCGTCTTCGGGTCGAGCATCTCGCGCCGACCCCACCAACCCTGCTTTTCCAGCACCGGCCGCAACGACTTCGAAAACCGATCGAACGTCTCGCCGCGCTCCAGCGCGCTGTCCACCGCCTCGCGCAGATCCATCAGCAGATCGGCCTGCATCGCCTTGGCCACCGTGAACGCGGCCGCATGCTCCTCGCGCCAGACATCGCGATAGTCGAACGACGGCTTGACGCCCTTGGCGCGGAAGTAGTCGAGGCCGTCGCCGGGGACGGGTCCGGGGCTGGAAACGGACATTTTCGGGCTACCTCGCCGATTTCGCGGAGTGCGAGGGCGCAGAGATGCGCCAGACCCCGTTTAAATCGTTCCAGAAACGTTTAACGGTTTTTGAGTCGGGGCATAGCAGCCGGAAACGCTCCTCGACGCCGCCGAAGCGATCTGAGCGCGTCACGCCGTCAAAGCCCCAGCTTGCCATATTCGCCGGCCGCCCACTGGTTGACGCTCACGACATAGTCGCGGTAGGCCTCCATCATGGCCCGATACCCAGGCGTCTCCTCCACCAGCCCATTGCTGATGCCACCGGCAATGGCCGCGATCTGCAGACGGTCCGCCAGCGAATAGCGCTCGCTGATGCGCGCCTCGGCGCGGCGCTTGATCAAACGACAGTGTGGAGACAACTGTTTTATAGCCCCGCGCAACTCATCCGTGAGCGTAACTGGCTCGATGACAACGTCGACATCCGGCACGGCATCATCGGCAACACTGACGTAACGCCAGCCGTCAATCTCGCAGAGATCCAAGCTGGCGACATTACCTTCCCGATCCATCAAATCAAGAGACGATCGACCGATATGCGGCCGGTAGCGATAGATAGAGCTCATAATTTTCCTCTCGTGCATATAAGAGCATTGAGCGCAACGAGCTGGTGTGTCGCGCATGCCCAAGAACCGACACCGCCCTTTGCCTGTCGCCACGCTTGACGGCTCGACGGAACGTGTACAGCGAATGCTTGCGAACAAAGCGCCTGGAGCGCCATGTTCGGTAGCCGACGAAGTTGACGCCGCGCGAAATCGGCGCAATTGAAGCCTTCGACAGCTCAAGCCCGAGACGGGACAGCTCGCGCTCTACAGCAGCGCCGGCGCGATCGCACTCTTCGCGAGACAGACCAACCAGCAACATGTCATCCATATATCGGGCGTAGCGTGCAACCCTCAGCTCTCGCTTGATGAAATGATCAATCGGGTTGAGATAAATCAGCGCGTACATCTGGCTGAGCAAATTGCCGATTGGAATCCCACGCCCTGAATCTCCGCCTGCAAACAACACCATCACATCAACCAGCCGGTCGTCCTTGACCTTTCTCTCGACCATCTTGCGCAACAACCCTCTGTCGATCGAGTAGAAATATTTGCGCACATCCAGATGTAGCGTGTAACCCTCCGACCGTCTGAGCGCCTGCTGAACATAATCAGCGCATTTATGCGTCCCGTATCCGGGCCGGCAGGCATATGAATGATCGATGAATGTCGCATCAAAAATGGGCCAGACAATACGATATATCGCATGCTGAACCACCAGATCACGAAACGACGGCGCGTGAATCACTCGCTCCTTCGGCTCGCATATAGTGAATTTGCGCAAAGGCGCTGGGCGGTAGATGCCTGCAATAATCTCTCGCCTCAGCCCGTCGAGATTTACCGCAAGAGATTTCTCAAACGCCAGACACGCCGGCTTTGAGCGCTTGCACCTCCGGGCATCCATGTAACCCGCATACAAGTTGGCGGGAGAGAACACATCTCCATATAGCCCGCCAACCCGTTTCACGATAGATCCCGGGCGTGATCTTCGGCTATGCGCCTACCAAAAACGCCAGAGTTGCAGATTTCGCGTTTCCGCAGGAATGCGTCTCCCTGTGACTCCACTGTTCTCACTTGAGATTTGAGGACGGAATCGCAGTCGGCGCGGAACCCGACATTGTTGTTCGAGTTCGTCCGCGCATTGTTCAGATTCGCGCTCGCCACCCCGGCCAAGGACCCATTACTCCAGTTCAGGCCTGAGAGCACGCACAACATGTTAAGACGCATCCCTCTTGCTCGATATCCACCCACCAATCATCCTACCGATCTCGTCAACCATTCTATTGATGGTCAAATACCTCCGCGCTGCCAGCGCGTCATCGCGGCCGGTTGCCCCACGCTCATAACAAAAATACCCTAGCTCATTCGCCAACCATAACTGCATTCTTAGTCGCTCATGTGCAATATCAAGATTCGTCAGCACAGTCTTTTTGTGATACCGCTTTTCACCCTCAACGACCAGATCGTAAACCTCATACAGCGTATTCCTGATTCTGTTCGATAGCGCATACTTCTCGTGACGAGGAAAATGATTCAGATAAATATTGAGCCGCTTTGCCAACTCACCGATCCGGCGGATCAATTTTGCCTCTCCTGGCGTCACACGTGCGATTCCCGGCATATCGCTATCGCTCATGCCGACAAGGCACAGGCGGCGCGGAACCCGACAAGGTTGTACGAGTGCGCCCGCGCATGGCCCAGATGCGCGCCCGCCACCCCGGCCAAGGACCCATTACTCCAGCTCAGGCCGGAGAGCACGCACAACAGAGAACGGTGATATAGGTAGATACCATCATTCCCAAATTGCTGCGTACCTCCGGCTGATATTGCGTTGGCATCGACTGGCATGGCCAGAGATAATATCTGGTTGTTGTTCGTCGGCAATACCTGTTTTGTCCCGTTGCCAAATCGCATCCACGCTGAAGAATGAGTCAACGCGGGGATATCAATTCTGTCATATCGATCCTGAAGTGACGCAATCGTCCCCCAAGCGTCGGACGGCCCGCCCGCCCCCCAATCCAGCGATGCCGGATCGATGTGTTTTTTGAGCACAAAAAACGTCGTGTCGCTGCCGTCGCTCGCCTGATCGGAGGAGCGGGTCATGCCGAGATTGATCTGATACATATTCCCGCCCAGCTCCACAACCCCGCATAACTGCCCATTTACAGACGTTTTTGCTGGGTCGCTGCACGATCCTGTTTTCGCCGCATTACTGTAACCATCACCAACCCACGACAGCGACGCATCATCCACGCTACCGAGCGCGTTGTTGTCGCACCCTCGTGGGTAATTTTTAGCGCCAGTAGCGTCGTACCATGCGCAATGCGTGGTTGATGTTGCGGCCTGACCGTGACATAGCGAGATGAGCTGCATGAGCCCTTGAATCTGCCGAGTCGTCACATACCAGCGCGACCCGCTGTCGTATTCACCGTTCGCGGAATCGCGCCCCTTGACCGCGCGGACTGCGGCGTAATATGCGTTGACCCCGCCCGCGGCGGTAATATCCGCTACCGGATTATGGTCTGAACTCGTCGATAGCGGATCGCCGTCTTTTATCGATGCCGCGACAAATCCTGTTCCCTGCGCCACTTTGCTACACAGGTATTTGTCTACTGCCAGCACCGGCACGACATTCGGCGCGGCTCCTGTGCCTCCAGCATAAAATGCTTCATGCAGAATATATCCATCAGCCTCCATCGCTGAGACATCTCCCGCGTATGTTGCGAGATACGCTGAACTCCACTCGTTTGGATTTGCGCCAGACTTGAACCCCATTGCCGGAATCATCACCTCGATACTGCCGGAGAGTGTGTGGCGCGCATTGCCAAAATTTGCCGCTGTCGGGTCTGTATATTGAGCCGCATCGAGCGGCTCGAATCCCGTGCCAGTCAAATCTGGAGCGCATACACCATAGCCAGCCTCACCTGGCGCGCCACCAACTAACAGCTCCACACCGTTTCCGGCGACAACAAAATCAAACGGTGACCGTACCGGATCGGATGATGCTACCGACACAGTTCCGTTTGCGACTCCAGCGGACGTTGGGGAAAACACCAGCTTGAATGCTGCCGACTCGTCTGGCGCTAAAACACCAGCAGCCGGTTGCTGCGTTACCGAAAATCCAGCACCCGCAACCGACGCCGCGTCAGCAGGTAGCGTTATATCATCGGCCCCGCGATTGACGATTGAGAATTCATGTTCTACACCATTCCCGCCAATCGTAGAGTCACCGAAATCCGTTCCGGTATTAATTGTTGCCACAGTCGCGCCGATGCTGATGCGCGCACCAGCATATTCAACGCTCAAATATGGTGCAGCAACACCGTTTTGCATGATGTCATTCAGCGCGGCCTTCTCGGCATCGGTATAAGCGTTGGTGTCCGCGTTGGACTCGTAGGCCGTCTTGATCTCCGCCCCGGTCATGTCTGCCGTGGCGTTGTCCTCGATGCCGGCCAGCTTGGCCTTTTCGGCGTCGGTGTAGGCGTTGGTATCCGCCTCGCCCTCATAGGCCGCCTTGATTTCCGCCCCGGTCATGTCGGCGGTGGCGTTCTCCTCGATGCCGGCCAGCTTGGCCTTTTCGGCATCGGTATAGGCGTTGGTGTCCGCCTCGGCCTCGTAGGCCGCCTTGATCTCCGCCCCGGTCATGTCGGCGGTGGCGTTGGCCTCGACGCCGGCCAGCTTGGCCTTTTCGGCATCGGTATAGGCATTGGTGTCCGGTTCGCCCTCGTAGGCCGCCTTAATCTCCGCGCCGGTCATGTCGGCGGTGGCGTTCTCCTCGATGCCGGCCAGCTTGGCCTTTTCGGCATCGGTATAGGCATTGGTGTCCGCGTTGGACTCGTATGACGCCTTGATCTCGTCTGCTACTTCCGCAATCGTCTTGTTTGGCATGCTCTACACCACAATCAGGCTGCCGTCGGCAGCGGTTACCAGGCTGCCGTCGGCAGCAATCAGAAAATCCCCGACCGGAACGGTCTCGTCGGCCGTGATGACGCCGTATGCGCTCCATCGCCCACGCGCGAACAACCGCCGCTCGCCGCTGGCGGCGACCAGCAGGCAGTCCCACCAGCCGTTGTCTGGCAGGTTGGCCGTTTCTGCTGACGCCACGCGCAGCACCACACCCCCCCCATCGATGGCCGCTTCAGCCGCCGCCAGCAGCGGTTGGCCGACATCGGCCCGCAGCTGCGCAACCGGCGAAAACCCGGACCAGTCGCCGGGTGGCAGCGGCAGCCGCTCGATCAGCTCCGCGCCGCGATAGATCCGCAGATGCCGGATAACCGGACCCAGGCTGAAATTATGCCTTGCCATCACCCAGCCCCCGCGCCTTGAACGTCTGCCGCGCCAGCGTTTCCACCAGCTCGGTGGCGTCCATTTCATTCACCAGTCCGGGCAGCATGGAAACGAATTCCTCATAGCTTTGCGCCCGCTTCAAAGCGTCTTCGATCGGCTTTGCAATGGGCGTCATCTGCCGCTCCCAGTCAGCCAGCCCCTCCTCGAGGAGGGCGTCGATTTCATCCGGCTGCTGGCGGTTCAGGGCGACGTGATGGCCGCCGCAGGCCGGGCAGGCGTGATTCATCGCGCTCGGAGCGGTTGACGGCGCGGCGAGGAATTCATCATCGGCGCGGCCATCCGGAATGCCGAACTTGTCTCTTGCCCACTTGGCCGGCGCCGAAATGCCCAGCGGCACCAGCTTTTCCAGCGCATTGGCCAGTTGCGCCAGATCCTCTGCCTCCGGCACCGGAATTTCGATGCGCGGGTACTGCTCCCGCGGGCCGAAGTTCAGATCGATGAACGGCCGCACCAGGTAGCGGTTGAGCGTGTTCTGTAGCGCTTTTGCATCGGCGCGCTTGATGTCGTCGCGCACCGCGTCCTGCGCATCCTCATTGCCGAGCTTGCCGGGCGTGCCCTCGGTCGATGCCGTCTGGCCCAGCACGCCCTTGCTGATCTGGCGGTCGAGCCATTCGGCCAGGCTCTGGAACAGGCTGTCGCCGCCACTGGCCCCCTTGGCGGCTTCGATGAACTCGATGCGCATCGACTCCGGCAGAATCGCGGCCGCGTCGCTGCCGATATTGGCGACGGCGGTTTTCAGGATCTTGCGATCGGCCTCGCTGGCGCTGGGGCCGTAGCGGCCGACCCGGATCGGCTGGCCATAGACCTCGGCGAACGCCATCCAGTCGGACAGCGCGTAGCTCTTGCACATGTAAGAGACGGCCGCCAGCCTGGCAAGGCCGCCACGCGCCGGCAGGCCCGACTTCAATCGTGGATAGTGGGGCACGAACTTGTAGGGTGGCAGCTCGACGCCCTCGGAGGGATTGGCTTCGTCCAGCAGTCGCAGAGTGCGCCCATCCTCGCGCGACGGCGTGAAAAATCGCGGATCGCGCCATTCGTAGCGCAGCGGCTGCCACTGACGGCCGCTGCGGTCCCAGATGATTTCGCAGACGGCAAAGCCCTTGCCTAGCGCATCGAGCAGATCGTCGATCAGCTCGCCGAACTCCGGCGTGGCGACGATCCTTTCCCGCAGCGCATCGGCCAGCTTCACATCCTCGGCCGCGTCGCTGGCGGCCTCGACGCTGACCTCGAGGCCGGAGACGCCGCGCTTGCGGGTGCCGAGCACGCTGCCGTAGTGCATGTCGCGCTCTTCCATCTCCTCGGCGAGGGTCAGATAGTCGTGCAGCACGCCATCATTGGCGCCACGCAGAACCCTGGCCAGCCGCGAGGGCGTCAGGCCATCGGCCATGCTGCCGTAGCTCCAGACCGAGCGGACGCCGGTCAGCGACGGGCTGGCGACCTCCTCGGTGAGCCGCCCCAGCTCGATGGGCCGGCCGAATTGATCGACAATGCGCGATACCGCCATTACAGCACTCCTCCCGCCAGACCGAAGCCGGCTGTCACCCGCACCGGCCGCTCGAAATCCTCATCCGCCTGACGCAACACAGGCTCATAGGCGAACACCTCGTGCCCGCTCGACGCGGCGTAGATGCCCAGAAACGCGGCCCAGGCGCGGTCGGCGTGGCCGTCTCCGCCCTCCACGTCGAAGCGGATATTGCCGGCCGCCGTGGTAATGCGGCGCAGACTGTGCAGATCGGCGCGGATATCCTCATCCCCAAGCGGAATGCGCAACTTGCGATCCTCGAAGGCCTGTTTCGCCAGGCTGGCCATGTGCTGCTTGGCCGTGCCGGTGAACAGCACGCCCTCGACGCGGCTGGCGCCATAGCGGCGGATCGCGTCCTCCACCGGCTTTTCGCCCATGCCGGTCTGGTCCATGCAGATCCGCACCGGGTTGTATTTCCTCACCAGCTCGTCGAGGGTGGCGTCCTGCGTGGCGAAGGTCGCCCGCTTCAGCGTCACCACCTCGCGGGTCCACAGCACATCACCGACGCGCTCCCAGACCCAGGCGCACCAAAGGTCGTTGCGGGCGGCGATATCGTTGCCGATGAACGTCTGCCCGCCCTGATAGCGCTCGGCCGTGGCGCGGTCGTCCTCGACGCTATTGATCAGGTCGTAGCTGAGCCAGGCGCTGGCCTCGTCCAGCCATTGCAATTCGTACTCCTGCGCCCAGGCGTCGGCATCCTTCAGCCCGGCGCGCAGCATCTCGATGTCGCGCGGCAGGCCATCGGCCACCGCTTGATAAATGTCAACAATATGGCGCGACCAGGGATTGTTCTCGCTCTGGTCGGTGACCAGGTCGTAGAACATGTTGCCCTTGCCGTTGGGGGTGGAGACCACGCGCAGCTTCCAGCCGGCGGAAACCACCGGGAACAGGGCTTTCCAGATGGCGCGCGAATCCTTGTGGAAGGCGAATTCGTCCAGAAAGACGTTGGCGGAGAAGCCCCGCGCCGTGTCCGGATTGGCCGGCAGCGCGGTGATGCGCGAGCCGCCGGGCAGCGTCACTTCCAGATTCTTCGTCTGCGTGCCCTCGAAATAGTCCGATTCATAGGCCTCGAAAGCCACTTTCATGGCCCGTAGATGCAGCTTTATCCCCTCTTCCATCGCCTCTCGCGCCTGGCGCTCGCCGCGAGAGAGAATGACCCAGCGCGACTTCTTGCCCGCGGCCTCCGCCTTGAGGCAGTCGAGCACGATCTCCAGCGTGGTGGTGAAGGTCTTGCCGGTCTGCCGCGCGAACATGCCGATCTTGAAGCGGCTGTCGTCGTTGAGCCATTTCTGCTGATAGGGGTAGAGCACGCTCATGCGCCGTAGGCCTCCCGGATGATCTCCCGCAGCCGTTCGGCCGGGATCGCGCCGGTGGTTTCGCCGACCTTCTCTTCCAGCTTGGCGGCGGCCTCTTCCCGGGCGCGAGCGCGGATTTCCGCTTCGCGCTTCTCGTTGATGCTGCTGGCCGCCTCCAGTCGCTGCACTGCCAGCGCCAACTTGTTGATTACACTGGGCGGCACCGGCTCCTCGGACTCGGCGGCGCTCATCGTCGCCTCGAAGGCGAGGGTGCGGATCATCTCGTTCAGCAGCTTGCCCACCTCGCCCTGGGGCGCGGCGCCGAGCTTGCCGATCCACATGGCCGCCATCTCGCGTGACTGGCGCAGCCGGGCGCCGACTTCTTCCATCCGCTGGCTGTAGCGGTTGACCGCGCTCTTGCTGACGCGCTCGGGATGGCCGTCGCGCTCGAGAATGGCGTTGATCTGGCGCGTCGCCTCCAGCTGCGTCACGCGCGGATCGCGCAGCAGCGTCTGCAACTGCTCCAGAATGTCCGGCGGCAGCCGGTCGATGGACGAGGGCTTAGCCACCGCAGAGCCTCCAGCAGGCATCGGCAAAGGCGCCGATGCTGGCGACCGCGCCGAGCAGCACCAGCGCCAGCACCACGCCGAGCAGGATGCGGCTCATTGCAGCACCGCCCCGGCAATGGCCGCGCCGACCGCCCAGCCGTAGCCGACCGCGACCCCGCCGAGCGAGGCCAGCACCATCCACACCAGCACGAGCTGGAGAATCTCCGGCACGTCGCCGAGGGCCGCTTTCAGGTGTTCCAGTCGCGTCATCAGCCCAGCTCCCCCGGGGTGGGACGGCGCACGCCGGGGGCCACCGTGCGGCCCTGGCTCACGTCCATGCCGCGCGCGGTGAGCTTGATCACCGCCAGTTCGCCCACGCCCGTGCCTTCCGCTTCCAGCAACCCCTGTTCCGCCAGCCAGGAAAGCTCGGTCTGCATGCGGTCGCGGCTGATGCGGTGGCCGACCTGCTCCAGCGCGCGGTGAAGCACCGCGTCATTGACGGCGTAGTCGGCGTCCTGCGCCAGAATCAGCAGAATCGTCAGCCGCAGATCCTGCTCGATGATGTCGTGATAGCTCATTTCTTTTGCTCTCCCAGCTCCCGGCTCAGCAGGTGCGTATTGATCAGATCCAGATTCTTGTTGATGGCGCGCATGTGGGCGTCATGCGACCCCTCCAGCCGGGTCATGCCCTGGGCGACGCCGTCGATGCGCTGGTGCAGCCGCTTGATGTCGTCCTCGTCCGGCAGGTGGCGCAGGTCGGTGCGCAGCTCGCGCACATCCAGCTCGATGGTGTCCACCCGCTCCGAGATGGACTCGGTGCGGACATCGATGTGCCCGCGCAACTCCTTGATCGCCTTGGTATTGGCCTTGCTTCGGTTGGTAATGAAGGTGTACAGCATGTTGCCCATGACCCCCAGCAGCGTCAGCGCCTCCAGCCAGAATTTTCCCCAGTCCGGTGTCAGCATCGTCTCTCCCTTTCGTATGCGGCCTGGCAGTCGATACAGCGCCGGGCCGCCGGCAGCGCCTTCAGCCGCGCGCGGCCGATCGGTTCCCCACAATCTTCGCACCGATTTTTTTTATGCAAGCCCTTGTCCGGCGCCTCTATCTTCGACAGGGCGACCCGCAGCTGCAGCGCCTCCAGCGCCTGGGCGCGGTCCACCTCATCCATTACCGCTGCTGCGCCTTGGCCCAGGCGACGGCGGCCTCGATGATCAGGTTGACGATGTGCGGCGCGGTCTCGGCCAGCACGTTCACGCCGCCGGCATAGAGATTGCGCAGCGATTCGATCACCTTCTGCTTCTTCTCCTCGCCGGGGATGTCCAGCGCCATCATCGTCAGCACAAAGTCCTTGGCGGCCTCCACCAGCTCCGGGTTGGCCAGGCGCTTGAGCAGGGTGAGAATCAGGCTCAGCAGCAGTCGTTTCATGTTGTCTCCAGTCGTTGTTGTGTCATTAAAGCCGGCTCAAAGCGGGCCGGCTGGTAGAAAGTCCCTGATTTGGCGGTGCTCATGCGTCAATCGGCTGCCAGGTGACGATGCGCAGGACGATATTCACCGCGCTGCTGATGCCGGTGGCCAGCGCCACCGCCTCGGCGTCGCTGACGCCGTAGGCCGGCCCCAGCCAGTAGGCCGCCGCCGAGCTGGTCAGAATGATCAAATTGGTCCAGATCGTCTTGGAGCGGTACCACGCCTTGCCGCCGACCCAGTCGCGCGCCTCCTGCAGTTGCGGGAAGAATTGCCAGATAAAGCGGATCAGCTTGGTCATTCGACGGCCTCGTAAATATGGTTTGGCAGCGGTTTCATGTCGTTTTCAAGCCAGGCCCGCACGTCGAAGCCGGGGCAGAGCTTGCGCGGGTTCACCTCGCGGTGGCCCATCACCCGGTCGATGTCGGGAAAGCGCCGTCGCAGGCCGATGACGTTGACCCTGAGCGTCTCCCACTGCGCGGCGCTGAACCGGTCCATGCCGATCAGGCAGATGCCGAGCGACGTGCGGTTCCACGGCTGGCCGGCGTGGGCGCCGGTTTCGTTGTCGGCGCGGGCGCTGACGATGGC
>Ga0256832_1000452_pt1 | contig 26360 bp, 25 predicted proteins | sample 134614metaG_FD_190534 | JGI IMG/M metagenome (GOLD analysis project Ga0256832, IMG submission 190534) | Hydrothermal vent microbial communities from Lau Basin, Pacific Ocean - 134-614 | ecosystem: Environmental > Aquatic > Marine > Hydrothermal vents | place: Pacific Ocean: Lau Basin | collected... | reverse complement strand
TCAGACGGCGCTGACGACTTCTTGCCCGTCTTTCCATACCGCCGCCGGCCGGGCTTCCGGGACGTTCAGCATGGCTTCGCGGGGGCGGTCGTAAATCACTATGTCGGCTTTGAAGCCGGGGAGGAGTGCTCCCCGGTCGTGCAGGCCGAGGCTTCGGGCCGCCCGGGCGGTCATGGCCGTCACGGCCGCTGCCGCGTCGGGCAGGCGACAGGCCGGTTCGGCGGTGGGGTCAATGGCGGCGGACAGGTGTCGTAGCGGGTCCGGCGGCACGATGGGAAAGTCGCTTCCGATGGTCAGCAGGTCGGGGGCGGCGGCGTAGAGGCACCCGTAGGCGTAGGCCTGAATGTGCGCGGGGACGGCCGCGTCCCGAAGAAGCGGCGCATCGGTGAGGCGGTGATAAGGTTGCACCGAGGGAATAATCCGGTGCTCCGCCAGCCGCTGGATGTCGGCGGTCTTGATAAACTGGATGTGTTCGATGCGTCGAACTCGGCTGCCGGTCGGGCCCAGGAGGTCCACAGCGGCCGTGACGGCCTGGTCGCCGATGGCATGCATCCAGATGTCCCATCCCGCCCGGGCGGCTTTTTGAACCCATTGCCGGTAAAAGTCCATGGGGAAGGGCGGCCCGTCGGCCGAAGGAAGACCGGCGGCGGTAAAGCTGTTCCACAGGCCGCCCGAGGTCAGGGCGCCGTCCATAAAGAGTTTGAGGGCGTGAAGTTTGAGGTGGGGAGTGTTCAGCGGCGGCGGCAGGGTTTCATCGGTTGTCAGGGGCGTATAGGCGGCTACGAGGTCAATGCCGAGGGGGGGGGCGGCGCACTGCTGCAGCAGCGACAGTTGCCGGCGGCGGAGAGCGGCCTCGGTGACCGTGGTGATACCGTAAGAGAGGCACCGGCGGGCGGCTGCTTGCAGGTCGGATAGGGTCAGTTCGTTGACTTGTTGGAGCCGTTCCATGAGGGATTCCATGTCCCGATCTCGGAAGATGAGGACGTCGGGAAGGTCGCGCCCGGGAAAGGAGGCCCTGGCGGCGGCCCGGTTCAGCCACAGGGCATGCGCGTCGAAGGTCTCGATGGCCACGGGCTGATGCGGAAACATCGTATCCAGCATTTGCTGGAGCCCATGCGGGTCGGCGAGAAATGATGCAGGGAGCCCTACGGCGTGAATCCATGGCTTGCGGTGGGTCTGACGCAGGGCCGCGGTTACTGCTTCCGGATTCGACGCATGGGAAAGGTCCACTTGATGGATGCGGGCCGCCAGCGCGAAAAAATGGGCGTGCGGATCAATCCATCCTGGATAGGCGAACCGATCGGAATAGTCGAAAACTTCTACTTGCGATTCGGTGCGGCAAAGATGTTTCCACTGCCCAACGGCGGCGATGTGTGCGCCCTCAATCAAGAGGGTGTCGGCGGGTGGTGTGCCGGGGGGCGTAAAAACCTGCTGGAAGCGAAGGAGCCGGCGGCGCCGGGACTCATGCATATTCAATGTGGAAGTCGGTAAATCCTTTGCCGGGGCCCTCTTTCACGTCCACGCTTTCCACCCGGGCGGCCGGCGGCCCCTGGTGGGCCCACTGGATAAATTCTTCGACGGCCTTTTCGTCACCTTCCACTTCGATACGGACCGACCCGTCGGGCTCGTTCCGCACATAGCCGTTCAATCCCAGCCGCTCGGCCATTCCCAGGGCCGTAGCCCGAAAAAAGACGCCTTGAACTTTTCCTTTAACGATAATCTCCACATGTTTCATAACACCGTTTTCAAACGCTTCGTAAAGGGTGCAAAATTAGCAGGCGGGGATGTTGTGTGTGGGTATGGCCTCTCTTCGGCTGGGAGGATGGACGGCGGGGGCTTCCTGTGGGTGAATTACATTGCGTGAGGGGCCCGGAGGGCGCCGAGCGCCAGCGAGGCGGCCCGACGCCGCCGGTGGGGTGGGGGGTCATGCCATTCGCGCCCTTCGGCTCCGCTCAGGGGGCGGATGGCTGGCGGCGGCGGGCCGAGGCGAAGAGCCGAGCCCGCAGGGGCCCGACCCGAAGGCCCGTCAGGGCCGAAGGGGCACGCCCCAAAAGACCATCAGAATCGGGCCCCCACGGCAAAGCGCAACACGCCGCGGCGCAGCCCTTCCTGTCGGGTGGTGGTCCCTTTCCAATGGACCCACTTCGTCTCGAGGGAGACGGGCTCCATCCACAGTTCGGTATAAAACCGGGGCGTCAGGAACCAGCGCATGCCCCATTCCACGCCGAGGTTGAAAGACTGCTGGCGGTGTTCCCATGGGGTGGGGCCCTGCCATGAGATGCGGTGGAAGGCACCTTCGGCGTCGATGCCCAGAAACCACGCAAAGACGAACGGCGGGCTACCGAAAAACTGGCTGAAAAGGTCGTAACTGATGAACAGCCCTGCGCCCCGGGCTTTGTAGGCCGTCGAGTCGGCATAGTTCACCTGATCGTGCCGAAGGATGTGCGTCAAACCCACTTTAAGCTGTCTGCCGCCGGGGCGCCCCTTCACGTAGGCAGGCAGGAAACCCGTCCATTGGCGCAGGTTTTCGGCAAGGAGGACAGAGTCGTCGGTGATGACGTAGCGCGTGGGCACCTTCACCACGGGAATGTTGAATTGAATGCCGGAGAAGGGCTGTAAATAGGCACTGTCGGAGAAAGCGGCGGTTCGATATTGGGGCGGTGGGGCGTCCTGCGCATGCGCCGCCGGAGTATGGAGCATCATAGTTGCAAGGAGGATGCTTACTTTGCATGCGATGAAATCGAGGGTCCGTTTCTTCATTGCTGCCTGTTTGCGAAAAACAAAAGTATTGTTTCTTCTTGCATGGGCGGCGGCGGGGTGCGATTCTTCGCCGTCGTTGCCGCCGGATGTGTTGGGCTATGATTCGATGGCGCTGATCATGCGGGATGTGCATTTGCTGGAAGTGCATCTGCAGCAGCGGAGTTGGTTCGGCGACAGTGCGGCCGTGCATGGGATTCCGCTCTATCGATCGCTTTTTCGGCAACATGGGGTGTCACCGGAGCGTTTTGGTCGGAGCTGGCGGTATTATCGCCGTCACCTGGCTGATATGGAAAGCGTGTATGTGCGTGTGGTGCCGCTGTTGCGGGAAGCCGTCCCTCGGCCCGATTCGGCGAATGCGCATCCGTAATGCATCTTTGCATCGATGAGTCGTATCGACGAAAAAATCACCATCGTTGACTTCGGATCGCAATACACCCAGCTGATTGCGCGTCGCATTCGGGAGCTGGGCGTGTTCAGCGAAGTCGTTCCCGCCCATCGTATTCCGCCGTCCTGGGATTCGGCCGTGAAGGGCGTTATTCTGTCGGGGAGTCCGTATAGCGTGCATGATTCGGAGGCGCCGTCGTTGCCGGCGGGTTTTTGGGAACGCCTGAAAGTCCCCTTGTTGGGGGTGTGTTACGGGATGCAACGGATGATGCACGAGCTGGGCGGTCGGGTGGCGGCTTCATCCCATCGGGAATACGGCCGCAGCCGGCTGCTCATCACGAAGGGAGATGCGCTTTGGGCGGGCGTTCCTTCGCCCACAACGGTGTGGATGTCGCATGGCGACAGCATCCTCGATGTGCCGCCGGACTTTGACGTCATCGGACGGACCGAGCGGATCCCGATTGCGGCGGTCCGCCATCATGACCGTCCGTGGTGGGGCGTGCAATTCCATCCCGAAGTGGTCCATACCGAGCACGGCCCGCGCATGTTAGCCAACTTTCTGGATGCCGCGGGATGCCGTTGCCAATGGACGCCACAACATTTTGTGGAATCGGCGGTTGCCGACATTCGAGCAACGGTGGCACCCGATGAGGAAGTGATTATGGCGCTGTCGGGCGGGGTGGACTCGACCGTGGCGGCCGAGCTGATCCATCGTGCCGTGGGCGACCGCCTGCATTGCCTGTTCGTGGACACGGGGCTGTTGCGTAAGGATGAGTTCGAAGCGGTGATGGAGGCCTACGAACAGATGCACTTGCCTGTAGAAGGTGTACGGGCGTCGGAGCGCTTTTTGTCGGCGTTGGCGGGCGTGGCCGATCCCGAGAAAAAGCGAAAAATCATCGGTCGTCTTTTTATTGAGGAGTTTGAGTCGTATGCCCGCCGCTATCCTCGGGCGCGCTGGCTGGGGCAGGGCACGATATATCCCGACCGCATCGAATCGACCTCGGCCACCGGCGGCCCGGCCAAGACCATCAAGTCGCATCACAACGTGGGCGGCCTGCCCGAAAAGATGAACCTCCGCCTGCTGGAGCCCTTGCAATGGCTTTTTAAGGACGAAGTGCGGCGGGCCGGTGAAGCCTTACAGATTCCTTCGGCCATCCTGCAACGGCATCCCTTTCCGGGGCCCGGCCTGGCGATTCGCATTCTGGGGCCGGTGACCGCCGAAAAAGTGGCGCTGCTGCAACAAGCCGATGCCCTCTTTATTGAAGCATTGCGCCGTCATGGCCTGTATGACCGTATATGGCAGGCGGGCGCCGTGCTGCTGCCCGTCAAGTCGGTGGGCGTGATGGGCGATGAACGCACCTACGAATGGGTGGTGGCTCTTCGGGCCGTTCATTCGGTGGACGGCATGACCGCCGACTGGTATCCCATTCCGCACGAGGTGCTGGGCGAAATCTCTAATGAAATCATCAACCGCGTCAGCGGGATTAATCGCGTGGTTTATGACATCAGTTCGAAGCCGCCGGCGACTATCGAGTGGGAATAGGCTGGGGCGCTGGCTGTTGATGGTTTTGTTGGCGGCGGGCATACTGGGCGGATGCGATTTGCTCCGGGGGCCGGCCCGGCGGCCGTTGCCGCATGTGCCGACAACGGGGCGGGATACGGTGGTGCGCACCGATACGGCCGGGAGGCCGTCGGTGACTGTGCGGCGTTTTGCCCGCTACGACTTTGCTTATCTGCTGGAAGGTGCCCCCACGCTGCGGGATCGGCGGTCGCTGCGCAACGCCGACTTTTTTCGGGGGGCTGTGATTGCCGGGCAAAAGTTGCGGTCGTGCGGCGTGGCGTTGCAAATGCGGCTGGTGTCCTCTGCCGACCTCGTGGCCGGCATCTCCGATTCCACAGTGGTTATCGGGCCCTTTGGTATTCCGGATGCTGGAGTGACAGCAGCGTGTGATCGGTATCAGCGGGTGCAATTGATGAGCGGCCGTGCGGCTTCTTACGACACTTCCGTGCTGACGGCGTCGCATCGGGTGGTCTTTACCGCACCGGCGGAAGTCCTCGGGGCGGCGGCGGCCCGCCGGGCGGCCCGCCGTTATTCGGGATGGCGCGTTACACTTTTCCAGGATCGGACCGACTCTGCACAAGCCGCTTATTTCCAGCAGTGGATGAAAGGCTTCCGGCAAGCGGCCGAAGAAGCCGGCATTGCCTTCGACGTCAGGCTGCTCAGCCCGCGGGACGTCAGCTGGCGGAAAATCCCGCTGATGCTGACGCCCCATATGAAAGACTCGCAGGTGGTCGTGGTGCTGGGGCTTAACAGCGAATTTGTGACCGGCCTGCTGGCTTATCTGGTGGAAAAAACCACCGACATCGAACGGGCCAAAGTGGGAAAAGACACGGTGTTGCCGGTGGTGGCGTTCGGCTTGCCGCAGTGGCAAAACTTTCCCCATGCCGACCCCGAAATATGGAATAGGCTGGGGATCGAAATTGTCACGCCCTATTATGTGGACTATGCCCGGCCCGACGTGCAGCAGTTTGTTCGCACGTTTCGGAAACGCTATGCCGCCGAACCTTCGATCTATGCGTTTATGGGGTTTGATGTGACCTATGCCGCCGGCCTCGGCATTCGGGAGCGGGGCTATGATTTTCCACCGGCGTTATCCGCCTTGCCGCAGCGGTTTTTGGCCACGGGCAACCGTTTTCAGCAGGTGAACGGACAGGGGGCGTGGGTCAACCACCATGTCATGCTCTTGAAGTTTGTTCATTATCGATGGCGTCCGCTGGGCGGGCCGCTGTAAGGCAGGCATGAAGTGTGTGATAAAAGAGGATACGGCGAATAATCACCTGCTTTTCCGCCCCGATAAACTGCATCGCCGCCCACAGGGTGACCGCAGCGGTGATGAGGCCCCACGGCATCCAGAAGTCCGGTCGGGGATACAGCCAGAAGTAAAGCATCCCCACGCTGACGACCCACCACAGCATCACAATCCAACCCAGCCTCCGGGTGCGTTGCAGGGCCCGGTGCCACATTTGCAGTTGCCCGCCGACCCATTCAAACACCGGCGGCGTGGGGCCGGTTCGTTCCTCGGCCGTCAGGATGTCGCTGCGGCCCAGAACGTCGTGAATGAGCCGCCGGACCGGAGGCGCCACCGTCATTGGATGCGGATTTTCATCCCCGGGCGGATGGTGTTCGGGTCGATGTCCGGATTGAGCTTTTTGAGTGTGTCCACCGGCAGCGACACTTTTCGGGCGATGCCGTAAAAAGTGTCGCCGGGCTTTACTTCGTAAAACACTTCCCCGGCGGGGGCGGTGGCGTCTGTCCCGACCGATGTTTTTCGCACTTCTTTCAGGATGGAATGGGGTTCGACTTTGAGGGTGTCGCCGGGATGGATTGTGCTTTCCGGCGACAGCCGATTCAACTCCTGAATGCGGGCTACGGTGGTCTGATAGTGCGTGGCGATGCGATAGAGGGTTTCACCGGGCTTCACCACGTGGTGGATGACGGTGTCGGAGACGGGTGGTGGGGGCGCGGCAGGCTTTTCTTTCGGGAGGGAGGGGCGGCGGTCGGCACGGGGTTGCCGGAGCTGCCGCGGGTCGAACCAACGCGGCGGCCGGGCGCATTTTGTCCGAAGGCAGAGTTTTTCGCCGGGCAGCGGTTCCATGCCTTCCGGAATATGATTATATTTCCGTAGCGCCGACAGCTTAACGCCATACATCTGCGAAATCCAGTGAAGGGTTTCGCCACTGTTGACGGTGTGAAATTCCTTAGTTGCCTTGCGTTTTTTGGGTTTAAGATACAGGACGACGCCGGGCACGAACGAATCGACGGAAGCGGGAAGGTCATTATATCGCAGCAATTGCGAGGGCTTGAGCTGGTATCGCATGGCGATGCTCCATTTGGTGTCGCCTTTTCGGGTGCGCACCGCAGGAATGCCGTTGTGGAGAAAGACGCCCGGGGGGAGGGCGTGCCCGCTGCGAACGGCCCACCCTTCGGGCGGGGGCGTCTTGGCCTGAATGGGGGACTCGCCCGAGCCCTTTTCCCGCCTGTTTTCCCGGGTTTTTTCTTCCAGCGCTTTCCACGACATCCGACGCAGACCCACCGCATCGTAGCGGTCGAGCTGATACCGTTCGATCATGTCGATCAACAGGCGGGGATAACGGGGATTCGTGGCGTAGCCTGCTTTTTTCAGGCCGTAAGCCCATCCTTTATAGTCGGTGGGGTCGAGCAGAAAAAGAAAACGATAGCGCGGGTTGTTTTTCAAAAAGTCGGAATGATCCCGGTAAGAAGCTTCCACCGAGGGGTATCGCCGAAAACATTCGCCCGGCCGGTCGTCGTCGATGTAAATTTTTCGCCCTTGCCAGTCGGTTTTGCATTTGATCCCGAAATGGTTATTGCCGCGGCGGGCCAGCTTGCTGCGGCCGTAGTCGGATTCCAGGATGCCTTGAGCCAGCGTGATGCTGGCCGGCACGCCCGACCGTTGCATCTCTTTGACCGCCAGCGGCGCATATTGCCGGATGTAGACGCGTGCCAGCGCTTCCGTGGAGGCCGACACCGGCATCTCCGGCCCTCCTTTTTTCCGAAAAAGACCACAGCCCGACAAGACCAGGGCCACCACAGCCAGCCAGCCGACTTTTTTGTTCATAGCACCGCTGAATTATTGTTTTATTACCATTTGAATGCCGTCCCGCAAGGGAATTAAAATGTTCATCACCTCAGGGTCTCGCGTGACCGTTTCATTCAAGGTATGAATGCCCTGTGCCGCCGCATCCGAGGGGGCCAACACCGCCCCACTCCACAGGGCGTTGTCGAACAGCATCACGCCGCCCCGCCGCATCATGGGTTTAAGCATGGCATAATATTGCAGATAATTTTTCTTGTCGGCGTCGATGAATGCCAGGTCGAAGGGGCCTGACAGGCCGGGCAGCAGTGCCGTCGCATCGCCTTCCATCAGTGTGATCCGGTTTGAGAAAGGGCTTTGTTGAAAAAAACGCCGGGCCACGGCGGCATGGTGCGGATCATATTCAATAGTGGTCAGGTGTCCTTCGTCCGACATCCCGCCTGCCATGCAAAGTGCGGAGTAGCCGGAGAAGGTGCCGATTTCTATGACGCGGCGGGCATTCAGGGTTCGGGTGATGGCCTGCAAAAAAGCGCCTGCCCACGGGCCCGTCAGCATCTGCGGCATGGCAAGGTGGGTGTGGGTGTAGTCGGCCACTTCCCGCAGCAAAGCGGCCGGCTCGGGATGTTGCGAATGCGCTCGCCCATAATCGGCAATCGACGCCGGCAAAAAGTCCATGGGTTATTGCTTGACCACGGTTAATATCTGCTGGGCGTGTTCTTTCACTTTGACCTTCTTGAAAATGTGAAAGATGACGCCTTTCTCGTCAATAAGAAAGGTGGTGCGGTAAATGCCCATATAGGTGCGACCGTACATTTTCTTCTCGCCCCACACGCCGTAGGCTTCGGCCACCGTATGGTCTTCATCACTCAGCAGGCGGAAGGGCACCTGATATTTTTCAGCAAATTTTCGATGGCTTTCCACCGGGTCGGGGCTGATGCCCGCCACATCCAATCCCGCCGCTTGCAACGCATCGTAATGCGAGGCCAGATTAATCGTCTCACTGGTGCATCCCGGCGTAAAATCCTTTGGATAGAAGTAAAGTACCAGTTTTTTCCCCAGATAGTCCGAGCGCCGGACGATGCGTCCTTCCTGATCGGGAAGGGCGAAGTCAGGAGCCGGATCGCCCACTTTGAGAGAAGCCATATTCCTTTTGTTTTTGTGACTATGACAAAGGTAACAAAGCAGACGGAACTCCACCGGCGTCTATGTGGACGTTTTTTTCCTTATATTCGTATGAAATAAAACCCCGCACTCCTATGAAATACCCAATTCAAAACCTTCCGTTATTACTTTTCGTGCTTTTGTCCCTGAGTTTGGCTGCTCAGGAAGTAGGTATCGGGACGACCGCCCCGAGCGCGCGCTTGCACGTCGAAGCGCCGGCGGCGTATGCCAATCCGCTGTTGAAAGTGGTCAGCGGGGCCAACACGCACCTGACGGTGCTCGCCGACGGCAAGGTCGGTATTGCCACGGCGGCGCCGCTGGCACGGCTTCATATCGAAAATGATGGGATGGTCATTGCCCGGGGGACATACAATTCCGGCTTGTCGCTTCCGGTGTCGGGAGCGATGACCGCCCTGATATGGTATCCCCGGAAAGCGGCGTTTCGGGCGGGAGAAGTGACGGGCACCGAGTGGGACAACGCACAAATCGGACACCATTCTTCCGTGGGCGGCGGGCTTAATAACGTGGCCAGCGGCTATTATTCGGTGGTGAGCGGCGGATCCAACAATTCGGCCATCCAGGCCAATACGGCTATTGGCGGGGGAGAGAATAACAGCGCCGGTGGATATGCGGCTACGGTGGGTGGCGGAAACACCAACTCGGCCGGTGGGACGTATGCCACCGTTGGCGGGGGACGCCATAATACGGTAGGCGGGGCCTATGCCACCATCAGCGGTGGATGGAATAATACTGTGACCGCCTATTATGCCGCCGTGGGCGGTGGCGTCGGTCACTCGATAAGCGGAAATAACGGCTTTATTGGGGGCGGCGGCGGCAATACGGTCAGTGGCCCGGCGGGATTTATCGGCGGCGGCGGCGATAATTTGGTGAGCGGTTATCATGGGGCAATTGCCGGGGGGAAATATAATGAAGCCACCGACAGCTTTGCCACCATTGCCGGCGGATGGGCCAACGATGCCACAGGGGTGTACGCCTCGGTAGGTGGCGGATATGGTAACTGGGCGGTGGACAGCGCTACGGTGGCCGGCGGGGTGCTTAACTGGGCATCGGGAACCAACGCCACCATCGGCGGCGGGTATGACAACCTTGCCTACAGTCCCCTCTCTACCATCGGCGGCGGCTATCAGAATATTGCAGACGCCCCCTATGCCACCGTCGGCGGCGGCTATTGGGATACCGCCCATGGCATGAGCGCCACCGTGGCCGGAGGCTATCGCAACAAAGCAAAGGGCGTGTTTTCGACCGTAGGCGGCGGTGCCTTCAATGTGGCCTGGGATTCCGCCGGCACCGTGGCCGGCGGGCGCAACAACCGGGCCGGAAACTGGTACGCCTTTGTCGGCGGCGGACGTTACAACAAGGCCGACCAGCTTTACGTTACCGTGAGCGGCGGCTTCAACAATATCGCGACCGGATATATATCGACTATCAGCGGCGGCAACAGTAACATTGTGGGCGGCACCTACGGCACCGTCGGCGGCGGGAAGCAAAACACCGCCAACGGCGCCTACGGCTTCGTCGGCGGGGGATGGTCTAACTCGGCCAATGCCATATGGGCCACGGTAAGCGGCGGATATAACAACGGCGCCACCGCCCACTCCGCCACCATCGGCGGCGGCCATTCCAACGCCGCCGGAGATACAGGCAGCACCGTAGGGGGAGGGAACAATAACATTGCAAACGGGAAATACGCCACCGTGCCCGGGGGGCGTTACAATACCGCCGGCGGCGATTTCTCCGTGGCCATGGGACGAGGGATGTGGCTGGACGCCGCCGCCGACAACACCTTCGCCTTCGGATACAGCAATCCGGCAACGACCATCAGTGCTTCCAATGCTTTTCTGATTGGTCCCGCGGGCAACGAGATTTGGGCCGGAATCGGCGTTACGTCCGCCGGCAGCGGCCACCGTTTCATCATCGAGAATAACACCACCGGCAACAAGGGCAAAGGCATCGCCGTAGCCTGGGATACCTATTCCGACCGGCGCATCAAAAGCAATATTCAGGCGATTGCATACGGACTGGATGCCGTGCTGAAACTCCGACCGGTGCAGTATGTGCAGCATTCTTCCCGCTTTGAGGACGGCGAGTTGGTGGTGGACAGATCCGGCGGGATGCATACGGTGGGGCTCATTGCACAGGAGCTGTATGAGGTGGTGCCGGAAGCCGTTAACAAGCCTGCGGATGAACGGCGTGCGTTGTGGTCGGTGGACTATACCCGCCTGATTCCCGTGCTGGTGCGGGCCATTCAGGAATTGGAAGCCGAAAATAACACGCTCCGAAGCCGGGTGGAAACATTGGAAAACCGGATGACACAGGGGGAAGCATCATCCGTCCGGTAAACACAGTCTTGTATTGTATGAGAAAGACGGGGAAGCGGCCTCACCGGCTGCTTCCCCGTCTTTGTTTGTCAGGAGGATGAAAGGACCTGGGCGTAGGCTTCCTGATAGCGGGGGGCAATGCGTCGCAGGTCGAAGTCGGCAGCGCGCCGGCGGGCGGCCTGTCGCATGTCGGCCAATCGGTCGGGATGTCGCCACACTTCGATGATCGGCCGGGCCAGCGCCTCAATGTCGCCTAACGGTGCCAACCAGCCGGTTTGTCGGTCGATGACGACTTCCGGAATCCCGCCCACGCGAAACGCCGCCACCGGAACTTCGCAGGCCATCGCTTCCAGAGCGGCCAGACCGAAACTCTCCGTCTCCGACGTCAAAAGAAACGTGTCGGCCACAGCATAACAGCTCACCACGTCGAGCATTTTCCCTAAAAAGTGGACCCTGTCGGAAATGTTCAGCCGGCGGGCCAGTTGCTCTGCTCTGGGAAGGTCGGGGCCGTCCCCAATCATCAGCAGGCGGGCGGGGATGTGTTGCTGCACGATGTGGAAGGTATCCAGCACCCAGTCCACCCGTTTCAGCGGCCGAAAGTTGGAAACGTGAATGAGCAACATCTCCCGCTCCTCGGCATATTGCGCCCGTAAATCCGGGGTGGGACGACGGCGGAACACTTCCAGGTCCACGAAGTTGGGAATCACCGCAGGCTCCCGATCGAGGCAGAACGACCGCATGCAGTCTTCTTTCAAAAATTCCGATACCACCGTCACATGGTCGGCCGCTTTCAACGTATGCGTAATGACCGGGTGATAGCTGGGATCTTTGCCCAACAGGGTCGAATCGGTGCCGTGAAGGGTCACCACAAAGGGAAGCCGGTGCCCCTCCGCTTGCAAAATGTTGCGAACCGACAGCGCAATAAAGGCGTGCGGAATGGCATAGTGCACGTGGAGAAGATCAAGCGGGTGCTGTTGAAAGACTTCGATAATTCGGGAAATAAACGCCAGCTCGAAAGGCGGATACTTAAAAAGCGGATAGTCGAGCGGCGCCACTTCGTGAAAAAAGACGTTGTTGCGGCCCGAAAAGAGCCGGACAGGATAGGCGTGGCTGAAAAAATGAACCTCATGGCCCTGAGCGGCCAGATAACGGGCCAGCTCGGCGGCGATCACCCCACTTCCGCCGTAGGTGGGATGACCGATCATGCCGATGCGTAGCAAGGACGTGGGCTGATTAAAATACCTGAAAATCGGGTGTGGGAGTTGTCGGAAGGGGGATTATTCTTTTCGGCGCACGGCCGAATAGTTGAGTTTAAGGGCGTTGGCTTTGCGAAGCTCTTGCTTGACGTCCGAGACAATGCCCATCGACGTTTCCCGGTCCACCTTCAGCGAATACGTCAGGAAGGGCCGGACCCGCTCATCCCGTTGCGAACGTTCGTGTTCGATAAACTCGATGATCTGATCGATGCTCCCGAAAGCATCGTTCAACTGGATGCGGGGAGCTGTGCCATACAGGTCGGTGCGCACCGGCGGACCGATGTAGAGATACACCACCCACGATTTTTTTTCCAGCCGGACAATCTCGGTGGCCTCGGGCACGCGCGTGCGCACCAGCGGCGTTTTTTCCCGCATCACAGTCACCACCATGAAGAAAAACAACAGCATGAAGATAATGTCCGGCAACGATGCTGTTGAAAGAGCGGGGAGTTCTTTCCTCGCCCGATTTTTCCCACTTTGCCCTAACATATGCGGCTATTGATTTCCCGTTTCTTCCGGTTCGGCCTCCGATATCTTCATCGGAAACTGCTTGCGGACTTCTTTCTGGAGACGTTTCGGCAGGGCCTCATATTCCTTGCCGTAATGTTGAAGCGCATATTCGTCCCGAATCTCGTTATAGGCCGCCGTAAGCTCGTTTTGCACCTGAATATACATGTCATAGCTGGTGCCGCGGTCGCTCTTTAACGACACGATGGCTTTTTGCGGGTTTTCCGCCAGATCCGGGCTGTTATACGGATTCAAGATGAATTCCTTGGTGCGTTTCCGCAGGTCGTCAATGGAAATGATGTCTCCTTCCACCATTAATTGGTCAAAAGCATTGACGCGGACGACGAACACGTTGCGGTCGTGCACTTCGACCTCCGGCGGCGGCCCCTTGGGCATCGGCGGCAGCTTCCGGATGATGCCTTTGTCGGTGTCGATGGTGGTCACCAGCAGGAAAAAGATCAACAACAGAAATGCAATGTCCGCCATCGAGGCGGCATTGATTTCGGGAACTTTTTTGCCTTTCCGGGCCATCAGCGCACCAGATTGTAGAGTTCACTCAGCACCAGCAAACCGATGCCCACCACAAACGCCACATACGTCAGCCGCAGCATCCCCTCAATAAACCGCAATACTTCTGCAGAAACATCTATCCCGGGCACAGGCGAGCCGTCCGACATGCCGTAAAAAATGCCGAAAAGCACCACCAGAATCCCCACTCCTACCAGGCTGCGAAGGGCTTGCTTCGGACTGCTTAGCACATTCTTCAACAGAAAAAGGATAATCGACAACACGCCCAGCCCCACCAGTCCGTAGGCCACATAAAGCAGCGTATCTACCAGGTTCTCACTCATGGTTGGTCAGCTATTTATGCGTTGGTGTTACGCTTCGCAATGCCGTATTTAAGCAGCATGTCCACGAAAGCAATCGAGGCGTCTTCCATGCTCGTCACCATCGATTCGATTTTGGAGAGCAGATAGTTGTAAAAGATCTGCAAAATGATGGCGACGATCAAACCGGCCACCGTCGTCAACAACGCCACCTTAATCCCACCGGCCACGATCGAAGGGGAAATATCACCCGCGGCTTCGATTTCAGTAAACGACTGGATCATCCCGATCACCGTCCCCATAAACCCGAGCATCGGTGCAATGGCGATGAACAACGAAATCCACGTAAGCCCTTTTTCCAGACGGCTCATTTCCACCGACGCCGTGGCTACGATGCTTTTTTCCACCACGTCGATGCCTTCATCTTTCCGTTCCATCGCTTGCAGGAGCACCGTGGCGATAGGCCCCGGCGTTTTGCGAAGCAATTCTTTGGCCCCGTTGACGTCACCTTTTTGCAAGTAAGATTCTACTTTCGAAAGCAGCTTCTCTTCGTTGACGTCTTTGAGGTTAAGCATGATGATCCGCTCGATGGCAATGGCCAGCCCCAGAATAAGACACAGCAACACCGGCGTCATGAAACGCCAGTCCCCTTCGAGGAAATACCTTTTGACAATTTGATGGAACGATTGGTCGGTGGGCGCCTCTTCCGCGGCCGTTTGTTCGGCTTCGGGGGCGGCCGGCGCCGCCGGTGCCGCAGCTTCCTCGGCGGGTGCAGCACTGTCAACCGTTTCCGTGGTTTCGGCCGTGGCGGCCATGGTGTCTGCTTCCTGAGCCCACGCCGGAGAAGGACTCAGAAAATGAAACAGAAATACCGTCAGTAGGACGACTGCCTTTTTCTTCATTGCCTCCATAGGGTCGTGTTTTATTTTTGGTGATGATAGGCGCAATAATACGAAACTTTTGGATGGATGAAGAAAACCCACCGGATGACGTAACCTACGGGCTGATGACTTTCTCTTGCCTGCTTTGTAAATTACTGGGCACCGAAGGCATTAGCTTTGCCGTGGCTAATCGGGATATATCGCCATGGAAAAATATGATGTGATTGTCATCGGAAGCGGTCCCGGCGGTTACGTAGCCGCCATTCGGGCCGCTCAATTGGGCTTTAAGACCGCCGTGGTGGAAAAAGAACGGCTTGGAGGAATTTGCCTCAACTGGGGCTGCATCCCCACCAAGGCCCTGCTGAAATCCGCACAGGTGCTGGACTATCTGATGCATGCCGAAGCATATGGCGTAAAGGCTAAGGGCGTGGGCGCCGACTTGCCGGCAATGGTGGACCGCTCCCGCAAGGTGGCCGATAAGATGAGTAAAGGGATTGAATTCCTGTTTCGGAAAAACAAAGTCACATCCATCTTCGGCTACGGCCGCTTGCTGCCCGACCGCTCCGTGGAAGTGACCGATGCGGACGGAAAGAAAAAAACATATGCCGCCGATCATGTCATCGTGGCCACCGGCGCACGGGCCCGAGAGTTGCCCAACCTGCCCATTGACGGAAAAACCGTCCTGGGCTATCGGGACGCCCTCATATTGAAAGATAAGCCCAAACGGATGGTTGTGGTGGGCTCCGGCGCCATCGGTGTCGAGTTTGCCTACTTTTATAATACTATCGGCGTGGAAGTGACGCTGGTGGAGTTCTTGCCGCGCATCGTCCCGCGGGAAGATGCCGAGGTTTCCAAACAGCTCGAACGGAGCTTTAAGAAACAGGGCATCAAAGTCATGACCCATGCCGCCGTGCAAAAGGTGACCCCAAAAGGCAAAAAGGTGGTGGTCGAAATCGAACGGAAAGGCAAGACCGAAACCCTCGAAGTCGATAAAGTCCTGTCGGCCGTCGGTGTGACGCCCAATGTGGAAGACATCGGATTGGAAGCAGCCGGCGTGGCGCTTGAAGACGGTTTTATCAAAGTAGATGAGTGGTATCGGACCACCGCCCCGGGTGTCTATGCCATCGGTGACGTCATCAAGGGGCCGGCCCTGGCCCACGTGGCGTCGCATGAAGGCATTCTGTGCGTGGAAAAAATCAAAGGGCTGGATGTCCATCCGCTCGACTACGGCAACATTCCCGCTTGCACCTATTGCATGCCGGAAGTGGCCTCGGTGGGCATGACCGAAGAAGCCGCCCGCGAAGCAGGATATGACATCAAGGTGGGCAAATTCCCCTTCACCGCCTCGGGAAAAGCCACCGCCGCCGGTCACACCGAAGGGTTTGTGAAAGTCATCTTCGATGCCAAATACGGCGAATGGCTCGGGGCGCACATGATCGGCGCCGGCGTGACCGAACTGATCTCCGAAGTGGTGGTGGCGCGTGAGCTGGAAACCACCGGCCACGAAATCATTAAGTCGGTTCATCCGCATCCCACCCTTTCCGAAGCCATCATGGAAGCCGTGGCCGATGCCTATGGCGAAGTGATTCACATTTAACCTCGGTGAACCGGGTCTATCGGTTTGCCGTATGGGCAATCCTGACGGCGGGGTGGATGACGGCCGCGGCGCAATCGTCCCGCAACGGCTATTCATTGCCGCCGGAAGGGCGGTTGCACGCCCTGGTGATTTATGCTGCGTTTTCGGATCGGCCCGCCCACACTTCCGAAGTTTGGCCAAGCGGCCGGCTTCCCCGCTATGCCTCGGGGCTCTTTGACGCCCGTCCGGAAATCCCCGCCGATGCGCCGTTTGTCAACCTGACGCAATATTTCTGGGAAATGTCGGGAGGCGGTTTTGTCTTCACCGCCGACTATCTTCCCCGCCTGTTCCAAATTCCCGCCGCGGGGCTTTCCTCTTTTCAGCAGGCCAACACGCGTCTCATCGACAGCGTCAACCGGTGGTTGGAAAAGCATCCGGAACGGGCCCTCACACCCCTTTTCGATCGCTGGACCATCGGAAAGCCTTACCATCCCAAAACACCCGTTCCCAACGGAAAGTGGGATTTCATCATCGTTGTGTATCAAAACGGGAATACGTTGCCGTGGATTGGCGCTGCGGGCGGCGTGTGGATGGATTTTTCACATCCGCTTCAGGGACGAACGGCCGACAACTGCTTTGTGTTAACGCAAAGCCACGTATCTCCCTATCCGATTAACATCTTGGTGCATGAAATCGCCCACGGACTGCTGGGCGGTAATGCATATCACGCCATGGGGGCGGCGGCGGGCGGCGAGCTGCGCTATGGCAATACCGTCCAATTCGGCATGCATCGCGGGTGGGGCATGTTGGGCGGTAATGACTTTTTCCAGACCATCAACGCCTGGGAACGCGACCGGCTGGGATGGCATCCCGAAGGGGCACGGATCGTTCGGATCCATCCTGACAGCCTGCCCAACGGCGACACCCTGCTGCGGCTGCGGGACTTTATCACTATCGGTGACGCCGTCCGCATTTACCTGCCCCACACCCAAAACCCCCGTCAGTATATCTGGCTGGAAGCGCACCTGAAATGGTCGCCCTTCGACCGCCGCTGGCAAGAACCCGAAATGAAAGGATGCATCGAAGACCGCCTGCCCCCTGCGGTCTATGCCTACTATCAGATTGGCATTGACAACCCGACCATCCTGCGGCCCGCATGGACCGATTTCCTTTTTCCCATCTCTGCGGAAGGCAACTGGGATTACGAAGTCGAATCGCAGACCCGCATGATTTGCTATGCCGGCCACCCCGAAAACGTCTTGCGCAAGGTGCGCCCCAATCCACTCAGCGGCTATAATGATTTTCGCTATCTTTTCTTCGATGTGGGCACGCCCGACCACCCCGAAGGCGACGGGCAGATTCTGGCCAACCGCCACCCTTCGGGAAAGGCCACGCACGGCAATAATCTCTGTTATACCACTTCCCGCAGCACAGCCTTGCAAGCGTGTGATGCCCGCCCCGTTCCCGGTAACGGCGGCAACATCGATGTGGTGCAGCCCTATGCCGAACGCATCGGCAATTCGGTCTATATATGGCACAGCTGGGGCCCCGAAGATGCGTTCACCGTGGGGCGCGCTATGGGCATCGACGGGAATCCCACCGCAGCCGGGGTCTTTTTCCGAGGCGGCCACCGGCGGGAGGGTAACGGTTATGTGGCCGCGCCGGCACTGCGCCCCATCATCTTAAACGGCCTCTATGTGGCGGTGGTGGACCGCTCCGACACCGACTTTTCGGTGTATGTCTCTTATCGACGAAAGACCCTTCAACGTCCGCAGCGGTGGGCGGGGGGGGCCATTCATGTGGTGGACACGTTTACCGTCCGCTCGCGTCTGGTCATCGACCGCAGCGGCACGCCCAACGCATGCTTTCCCTACACCTCCACCGGCGATTTTATGCCCGTCACACACGTGAAAGTGCGGCCGGGCGGTGGGTTGATCGTAGGTAAAAAAGGGCGGATTATCATTCGGAAGGATGCCGTGCTGGACATCGATTCCGCGGCTTTGCTGGATGTCAAAAGCGGCGGGAAAATCGTGGTCAATGGAGGCGAACTTCGATTGCCGGAACGCTATCAGAAATGGGTGGGTAGAACGTGGTGGCAACGCTTGTTTTCGCCCATTCGGACGCGCTCGGGCGGAAAAGTCGTGGTTTATTCAGAAGCTTCGGGAGAATCGCCCCGACGCGGCCGGGAAAGCAACGTTCGATAGAACTCGTCAAAGGCATCGGCCTGCTGTTCGATGGTAAAAAGCCGTTCGACGCGCCGGCGCCCGGCCTTTCCCATGGCCAGCCGTCGCTCCGGATCCCGATACAATTCAATGATTTTTTCCGCCAGCGCCTGGGGATCCCGACGCCGAACCACAAAACCCGTCTCCCCGTCGGCCACGTTTTCCGGCAGCCCTTCCGCATCCGAAACCACCGCCGGCACTTCCATTGCCTGCGCCTCCTGAACCGCATTACAAAAGCCTTCCGACACCGAAGCATGCACCAGCACATCCGCCCATTGAAGTTGTTCGATCACTTTTGCATGCGGCATACCGCCCAGAAAAGCAACCTCCGAGGTAAGCCCCAGACGATGGCGCAGCAGGTAAAGGGCGGCTTCCATCTTTCCCGTCCCCACGATGCGATATTCAAAGGGAATGCCTGCCTTTTGAAGCGCTTTCATGGCCAGCAAAGCATATTCATAGCCCTTTTTCCATTCCAGCCGGCCCACGCTGAGAATACGTAAGGGGCCCGTCGATCGCCTGGTTTTGTCGGGCGGCGGAAACTTTTCAAGGTCGAGGGCGGGCGGAATGAGGCGATAGAAAATCTTTGCCTGAGGAAAACCCCGCTGCACCGCCCGCCGCAAAAGGTCTTTGCCAAGGAAATGAACGCCATCCACCACCTTCCACAGGTTCCGATAATAATCCTTGTCGGGCAGCCCGGCATAGCTGATGTCGTAGCCGCGAAAACTCACGGCCATCCGCCACGACCCCATATTCTTCATGTAGGTTCGTTCCACGGCTATCGCCCCAAATTCAAAATGGATGATGTCAGGATTCAGGCGCATGATGGGTGTATCTAAGTAGAGGCGTTTGAGTGTGAGAAACTTCCATTGCGGCCACCCCCGCCGGCAATATCGAAAGCTTCGCTGTGGATGTCGTAGAAAAAGGTATAAAAGCCGGAACGGCATTTGAATGGCAGCCTTCCACATCGGGCGGGAGGGCGGCGCCGCGTGAACGCGTTGTTGTAAAGAAGGATGCGCGGCCAGCTCAGGAAATTGTTTCCACAGACTTCTGGCAAACCGATTCGTGATAATGTGAACGTCCCACCCTTTTTTCCAGAGGTGAAAAAACTTCGACACGATAAAGGTCTCCGACCGCTGGGGAAACTGGGGCACCACCAGCGCGATCCGTTTCTTACGAAGATGCTTGAACGAAGGCCTCGCGGAAGAATCGGGCATATTCCTTTTGTTGGTTGGCAAGGTTAAACTGCGCCAGCGCCCGCTGTCGGGCAGCCTGCCCCATGCGCCGGCGGAGCGCGGGATCTCGGGCCAGCTTTTCCAATGCATCCGCCATAGCTTTGGCGTCATGGAAAGGCACCACAAATCCTTCCACGCCATCCGACACGGCTTCGCGCATTCCTCCCACGTCGGTGGTGACCACCGGAAGCCCGCAAGCCATCGCCTCCACCGCCACATTGGCCACCCCTTCTCCCAGGCTCGACAGCAAAAAAGCGTCTGACTCCTGATAGCGGCTTATCAACTCGTTCGGCGTCTTTTTGCCCACGTAATCAACGCAGGCTTCGAGACCAAGGTCCATGATGGTGTAATGCATCCGCTGTCTTTCCGGTCCGTCTCCTACAATGGTAAGGTGGACGGGCACCCCCCGGTCGCGCAGGTGTGCAATCGCCGTCAGCGCCGATTCAACGGCTTTTATCCACACAAGGCTGCCGACCCATATGATGCGAAAAGTGGAGGGCTTATTGGGAAGCGGGGAAGAACGGGGGCGAAACAGCGCAGTGTCCACCCCGGTGTAAATGATGGAAACCTTTTGGGGGGAAATCTTGAAAAAATGGATGGCCTGTTCTTTCAGAGCATGACATACGGAATGGACGGCTTTCACCGCCTGCAAAGCCCGGCCGGCCTGCGTCACCTGCTTTTGTCGGGCGGGCACCAGCGGCGCCACATTGACGTGGGAGCCGCGGAGGCTGGTTGCCGCAGGAACCTGAGAAAGCAGATATAAATATTGATAGCCACTCATCAACCACGGATAATACACCCCATCGAAATGACGCCCCCAGAACGGAAGAAGATGATAAAGGTGCCGCCAGTGATCGGGATTCCCACGCGGCAGCCATTGCCGAATACGAACGCCGCCTTGGCGCCGAAAGCGAAAAAGCCCTTTGAGAATAAGCCATGGAAAGAAAAGCCACCGCCGCCATCGGCTGTGATGCCATGAAGGCGCCCACACCCACCGAACATATCGGGATAGTGGGCCTGAAGGACGTTGAGGAGTAGCCACAGTAACGTTAAACCCTTCAGCGTGTAAACCCACGATTAGCCGCTGGATGAACGTTTCAGGCGGCCATTTGATGCCGACGATAAGCAACCGAAGCGGCGCGGGGGAATGAGTCGGTTCCTGCTGCATCGGATGCAAAGCTAAGCCCAATCCCCCCAGCCGATGGACGCCATAGAATGAAGCAGTTTAATCAGTAGCGTTTTACTTTTGCCGCCGCTTTGGGCGCTTAGCTCAGTTGGTTCAGAGCGCCTGCCTTACAAGCAGGAGGTCAGAGGTTCGAATCCTCTAGTGCCCACGAAAGGAAAAAAACGGCCCGACCGGCAATGGCCGGTCGGGCCGTTTGGCGTTGTTGACGGGAGGGCGGTTTAATACATGCCGCCCATGTCGGGCATCCCGGCCGGGGTGTTGGTTTTTTCTTCTTCGGCCGGTTCGTCGGCGATGGCCGCTTCCATGGTCAGGAGCATGCCCGCTGCCGAGGCTGCATTGTTTACAGCCACGCGTAGCACTTTGGTGGGATCGATCACGCCGGCTTCCAACAGCGGCTCGAACGTCTCGGTCCGGGCGTTGAAGCCGAAGTCATCTTGGCCCGACCGCACTTTTTCCACCACCACCGAGCCTTCTTTTCCGGCATTTTCGGCGATGACGCGCAGCGGCATCTCCAGCGCACGCCGCACAATGGCGATCCCTACGCTTTCGTCTTCGTTGGCGCCTTTGACGCCTTCCAGCCGGCTTTGCGCCCGAATCAACGACACGCCGCCACCCGGCACGATGCCTTCTTCCACAGCCGCTCGGGTGGCATGGAGGGCGTCATCCACGCGGTCTTTTTTCTCTTTCAGTTCCACTTCGGTGGGCGCCCCCACATACAACACCGCCACGCCGCCGCTCAGCTTGGCCAACCGTTCTTGCAGCTTTTCTTTGTCGTAGTCCGACGTGGTGGTTTCGATCTGCGCTTTGATTTGTTTGATGCGGGCTTCGATGTCTTCTTTGCGCCCTTTGCCGTTGACGATGGTGGTGTTGTCTTTGTCGATGGTCACTTTTTCGGCCTGGCCGAGATAGGAAATGTCGGCGCTTTCCAGCTTGTAGCCTTTTTCTTCGCTGATGACCACGCCGCCCGTGAGGATGGCGATGTCTTCCAGCATGGCTTTACGCCGGTCGCCGAAGCCGGGGGCTTTCACCGCAGCCACCTTGAGCGTGCCCCGCAGTTTGTTCACCACCAGCGTGGCCAACGCTTCGCCATCCACGTCTTCGGCGATGATCAACAACGGACGCCCGCTTTGCACCACCCGCTCGAGGATGGGAAGCAGGTCTTTCATGCTGGATACTTTCTGGTCGGTGATGAGGATATAGGGGTTTTCCAGCTCCACCGTCATTTTGTCGGGGTTGGTGATGAAGTAAGGTGAGAGGTAGCCGCGGTCGAATTGCATCCCTTCCACCACCTCTACGTAGGTCTCGGTGCCCTTGGCTTCTTCGACCGTGATCACGCCTTCTTTGCCTACCTTGGAGATGGCGTCGGCGATGAGTTTGCCGATTTCTTCATCGTTGTTGGCCGAAATCGTGGCCACTTGTTGGATTTTGGTCATGTCGTCGCCCACTTCGATGCTCAGCGACTTGAGGGCTTCCACCACTTTTTCGACCGCCTTGTCGATGCCGCGTTTGACGTCCATCGGATTGGCGCCGAAGGTGATGTTTTTGATGCCTTCGTCGATCATCGCCTGCGACAGCACGGTGGCCGTGGTGGTACCGTCACCCGCCACGTCGGATGTTTTCGAGGCCGCTTCTTTGATCATTTGCGCCCCTAAGTTCACCATCGGCTCTTTCAGCTCCACTTCTTTGGCCACCGTGATTCCGTCTTTGGTCACGTGCGGCGCGCCGAATTTCTTTTCGATGATCACGTTCCGCCCTTTCGGTCCGAGCGTGACCTTGACGGTGTTGGCAAGAATGTCCACACCCCGTTTCAGTTCTTCGCGTGCTTTGGCGTCGAACAATATTTGCTTGGCCATAGTTGGTTCTTTTTTATGTGTTAGGTTGCGTTTGAGAAGATGAACAGCGATTACCCTTCAAGGATGCCCAAAATGTCGGACTCCCGCATGAACAGGTAATCTTCGCCGTCAATGGTGATTTCCGTTCCGGCGTATTTCCCGTAGAGGACTTTTTGTCCCGGCTTCACGGTGGTGGGCTCGTCTTTCTTGCCCGGCCCCACCGCTACGACCTCGCCTTTGAGCGGTTTTTCCTTCGCCGTGTCGGGGATGATGATGCCCGATTTGGTTTTTTCTTCCGCAGGTTCGGGCTTCACGATCACACGATCAGCCAGTGGTTTGATGTTTACGGACATAGCTGGATTCTTTTTTGGTTTTGCGTCTGCTTTCGGCATATGTTGTGCCATCCCGTTGAATGATCGCCTTTGTCATGCTTTTGCTGACAACTTTTCCGGCTCGGCTGACAAAACACACGGCGGCCCTTGCGCCGAAGGGCCGCCGTGCCGCTCATCTCATAGCCTCACGCCACCTTATTCGATGGCGATTTGTTTGGCTTTTTCTTCTTCCCGCTTGGGAATGAAGAGCTTCAGCACCCCGTTTTCATAACGGGCTTTGATCTGGTCAGGGTCGGCGTTTTCGGGCAGGGTAAAGACCCGCTCAAACTCTCCATACGCCGATTCGACCACCAGGTAGTTTTCCTTTTCCTCTTCCTGATGGAACTTCCGCTCGCCCCGCACCGTCAACACGTTGCCTTCCACTTTAATGTTCACATGGTCTTTGTCCACTCCGGGAAGGTAAAGGTCGATTTCATATTCATCTTCCCGTTCGATAATGTCCACCGCAGGCGAAAACGTGCTGACAGCCGGTTGACGCACGGCTTCCTTGAAAAAGCGATCCAGCATTTCGGACAGTGTCCGAGGTGCATCCAATCCCACTAAACTTGGTCTTACGAGTACCATGGTTCCTGATTTTTTGATTCGTTTATTTTTACTGCAATCAATTTGCCAGCGTCTGGAACAGGCGGTTTCGACAGGGATGGCTGTCATTTTATCCTATGGGGGCTGTTGTCCTGTCGGATTTTGCGGCCGGCGGTTACGTTCTGTCCTGACATCGACGCTCGGAACGAACGTCCGCTGCTTCAACCTTTTACTTTTGCACCGAATGAAGCCTTCTCAGCTGTGGCCAAGTTAAAAATCGGGATTTTACGCGAAAGAAAAACACCCCCTGACTACCGAACGCCGCTGCCGCCGAGACTGGCGCGCCGGTTCTTGAACACATGGGGCGACCACGCCGAAGTCTATGCCGAACGGTCGCCCACCCGTTGTTTTCCTGATGAAGAGTATCGGCGGGAAGGCATCCCCGTAGTCGATTCGCTGACGCATTGCGACCTGCTCATCGGCGTGAAAGAGGTGCCGCCGCCGTTTTTTATCCCGGACAAGACCTATATGATTTTTTCACACACCATCAAAAAGCAACCCTACAATCGGGAGCTGCTTCGGACGGTGCTGACGCGGCGGGTGCGGCTGATTGATTACGAGCTGCTGAAAGATTCGGAAGGGCGCCGGGTGGTGGGCTTCGGCGTGTTTGCCGGCATGGTGGGCGCTCATTATGCCCTTATCATGATCGGCAAGCGGTGGCGAGCCTATGAATTGCCGCAGGCCCGGACGTTCCATTCATATGAAGAAGTCCGTGCGCAGTATCCGGCACTCGTCATACCGCCGCTGAAAATCCTGGTGACGGGACGGGGACGCGTGGGGCAGGGAGCCGAACGGGTGTTGCAAGACGCCGGCATTGAAAAAATATCGGTGGATGCATTTCTCAGTCGGGATGCCGTGGACCGACCCGTTTACACGGTGATTTCCTCCGCCGAACTCTATCGTCACCGGCAGGGACGCCCCTTTGAACATGCCCACTTTTATGCCCATCCGGAAGAGTATGAAAGCGCCTTCAAGCCTTTCTTGCGCACAACCGATGTGCTCATCCACGGCATTTACTGGGAGCCCCGCTATCCCCGCCTGTTGACCCGTGACGACGTGGACGACGCCTTTCGAATCCGTTCCATCTCCGACATTTCAGTGGACATCGACGGTTCGCTGCCTTTCACGTTTCGGGCCACCACCCCCGAAGATCCTTTTTACGGCGTGGACCTGCGCACCTTCGAAGAAACCGCCCCCTTTCAAACGGGCGTGGTCGATATGATGACCATCGACAACCTGCCCAACGAGCTGCCGCGGGACGCCAGCGAGGCCTTCGGAAAAGTGATGGCGGAAAAAATATTGCCCCGCTTTATCCAGAACCCGCACGATCGGCTGTTTACGCAGGCTACCATCGCCGACGCCGGCCGCCTGACGCCGCCGTTTGCCTACCTCTCCGACTGGGTCGCCGGGCGGGAAGCCTGACGTCGCAAGGGCTCCACGACTTTTTTCCCGGAAGCGATATTTTTAGGGTTTCCCCCGCTTAACTTTGGCCCATACCAACGGGGCATATACTGTCATGACGAACAACGAGAAAGAGAAAGTGCTGGAGGCCACGCTGAAGCGGCTGGAGAAGGTCCACGGACGGGGGATTGTGATGCGGTTGAGCGATGAGAAAATCGAAGACCTCGAGACCATTCCCACCGGTTCGCTGGGGCTGGATATTGCATTGGGTGTGGGCGGATTGCCGCGCGGCCGGATCGTGGAAGTCTTTGGCCCCGAATCGTCGGGGAAAACCACCCTGGCGCTCCACGTCATCGCCGAAGCCCATCGAATGGGCGGTGTGGCGGCGTTTATCGACGCCGAGCATGCCTTTGACCGATTTTATGCTGAAAAGCTGGGTATCGACACCGACAACCTGTTCATTTCCCAGCCCGACAGCGGCGAGCAAGCCCTCGAAGTGGCCGACTATCTAATCCGGTCGGGCGCTATCGATGTGGTGGTTATCGATTCGGTGGCGGCCCTGGTGCCGCGGGCCGAATTGGAAGGTGAAATGGGCGACGCCAAAGTGGGACTGCAGGCCCGCTTGATGTCGCAGGCGCTCCGAAAATTGACGGCTTCAATCAGCAAAACCAAAAGCGTATGCATTTTCATTAACCAGCTGCGGGAAAAAATCGGGGTCATGTACGGCAACCCCGAAACCACTACCGGTGGTAATGCCTTGAAGTTCTATTCGTCTGTTCGATTGGACATTCGTAGGATCGGAGCTATCAAGTCGGGCTCCGATAACATTGGGAACCGCGTTCGGGTAAAAGTAGCGAAAAATAAAGTAGCACCGCCGTTTAAAACCGCCGAGTTCGACATCATCTACGGCGAGGGTATCTCCAAAGTGGGAGAGCTGGTCGATCTGGGCGTCAAATACGATGTAATTCAACGCAGCGGTTCCTGGTACAGCTACCAGAGCAATAAGCTCGGTCAGGGTCGCGATGCTGTGATTCAGCTCTTGCGCGACAACCCCGAATTCGCAGCAGAGGTGGAGGCTGCGATCCGGGAAAAAGCCTTTCCCAAACCGGCCCCTTCCGAAGCATAAGTTAGGCCGAGGAAGACAAGCGGGAGAAGAAGGGTCTTCTCTCCACCCCAAAACCCCAAAAACACGAGAAGACTATGTCATTT
>Ga0256832_1000451_pt1 | contig 26366 bp, 19 predicted proteins | sample 134614metaG_FD_190534 | JGI IMG/M metagenome (GOLD analysis project Ga0256832, IMG submission 190534) | Hydrothermal vent microbial communities from Lau Basin, Pacific Ocean - 134-614 | ecosystem: Environmental > Aquatic > Marine > Hydrothermal vents | place: Pacific Ocean: Lau Basin | collected... | reverse complement strand
TATTGGGCGCGTCGCCGTCGGCGGCGATGACGGTGGTACCCATTTTAATATCGATTTCCGATCGGCCGGTAACGGCGTCGATCATCTCCTGCATGGCTTCCTGCGCATCGCGCTGATCGGGTGTAAACACGGAATAATGTTCTTCTATGGGTTTGCCGCCCAGGAAATCATTTTTTTCAACCAGAATGGTTTGATATCCCAAATCCGCCAAACCGCGCGCGGCTTCCAGACCGGCCGGTCCGCCTCCTACTACTAAAACGGGTTTCATTCAGCATCCTCCCAAGATAAAAATTCAATTTCACCAGATTTAATTCGTTCTACCTGCTCTTCAAACTCGGCCCAGGCTTTTACATGATCGATGCCCATCTTTTCCAACAGCGGTTTGTTGTCCACGCCGTGCCAATGCAACTGGCACACCTTGTAGGGATGGGCGCCCATGGCCAGGGCGGCAAATTGCGAATCAGACAATACCGGGATGCCCACATTACGGTTATGGGCCTTGGCCGCGAACTGGCTCTTATCCAGCGTGGTTACACAGCCGGTATCGTGGGTAATCACCACATCGGGGTTGGCCTCTTCCTTCATGCGCTCTATTTTGCGCAGGGTGGCAAAGGAGCGGGAAAAGTCCCGGCTTACCAGAATGTGACGGAAACCGAAACCGCAGCAGTCATGCCAGGTGGAATAGTCCTGCAGGTCGGCGCCCAGAGCTTTAACAATACCCGATACGGTTGCCGTGCGCTGACCGTCATACAGATCGCGGTCATAAATGGCATCTTCCACCACCAGCTTATGATAGTGGCAGGCGGGGTGTACCGTCACCACCACATTGCTCAAATCCAGCTTCTGGCGAGCCTTGATCTTATCGCGCATGGCGTGCACCCACTCGGAATAGTGGACGATCTCTTCCGGGAAAACCAGGGGTTTGCCCAGCTTGTCCAGGATGCGTCGCACCTGATCGCGCAATCCCTGATGATGCAGGATTTCGTTGCGGGTTTCCTTATAGTGGCCGTAGCTGGTACCGCAGTGAATCAGGGGAAAGTACCCATCCTGATAGGCCTGGGCAAAGTTACGTATGGCTATGGCCGCCTGCGCCGCGGAGTTGGAAGCCGACGAGGCATAATAGTTCCAGGCGGTGCAGGAGGTCTGATCCTTTGGATCATAATAATTATAGCCCAACTGACGGTGCAGCCAGAAAATGGATGTGGAATAGCCGGGGATATGCCCGCACTGTCCACAGGATTTATGATGCCAGGTGTTCTGAATGGGGATTTTCTTTTTACGACCATATTTGGTATCCACCTCAACATAGTTACCTTCCTCTATGCGATGGACGATAATTTCCCCCTTGGCCTCCAGATCGAACAACTGATCCTTGAAGTATTCCGTGGGTATTTCTCCCTTGCGGTCAAAAAAGCGGTCTTTCGCTTTTGTCGGGCCGGGATTTATCACATTAAGCTTAGATGACATAGGCTCCCCCTTCAGGGTTTTTATTTTTCCTTAACAATTATCACGTTTTCACGGTGGCGTTCCATCGGAGGCGGGTCTTCCCGGGATTCACCCACATTGAGTATGTATACCGGTTCCCACTTTTCGGCATTTAGCCCCGTCAGTTCCACCAATTGTTTTTTCACTTTTTCCGATGCAAAAGTCACCACGCCGGAATCCAGACCTTCGGCATGGGCCTGCAGCATCATGTTTTGCGCCGCGCACCACATGGTGGCCAGGTTATGTTCCATTTTATGGTGGTTGGCATTCTTTTGAGTCAGGGCCAGCACCATCACCGGCGCGGCGCCCAGATCCGCGGCGAACTCAATCGCCTTGTTTTCCCACGCTTCATCCCGTCCCCAGGGCTGATGATCATACATATAGCGCATGTATTTCAGGATGGTGGGATCATCGACAATAACGGTGGCGGCTTTTTCGCGCGCTTGTCCCTTAAGCACTATAAACTTGCGCTCCTGCAGCTGGTAAATACTCAGGGGCGCCCAAATGGCCGCTTCCAGAATATTATTGAGTTTCTTTTCGCTAATGTCCGTGAATTTGTCAAAAGAACGACACGTACGACGTGTTTTTATGAGTTGCAGGGTTTGCTGAGCCAACATACATCCTCCTTTGTGAAGTCCTCTGAAAAGATGCGGTATTTTCAGCTCTTCAACTCATTAATATTTTTAAATGATGACTTCCACCTCATCCAGATCGTAACCATGCTCTTCCAGAAGCTCTTCCATCACCTCGCTCAGGATCATGAAAATTCCCTCATCCAGGGTTTCGATTATATCCAGGTTTCCGGAAAGCTTCCAGATCAGATAAAGCTCCAACTGGGTTTGCTCGCTTACATCCCAGGCCAGCTCGGTGGTATGCAGGGTTTCCGGCGGAATGGCCCGGCGCCAGCTATCCAGGTTTTCGGACACCTTAACCACATCCGGGCCCCAGTCGGGGAAGAAGTCCGGTTGCAGCATATCGGGCGCCACCTGCGTTCCGGTACTCATTACCTTGTAAATAATACGGCTGTAGGCCTGCAGGGCGGTTTTGGCGGATTGAAGTCCGTTTTTAACCGCTACTTCACGCATTATGGTAATAATCCCCCCGGGATTATTTTGCCGCGGACAACGGGTACAGGAAAAGCATTGCGAGCAATCCCACATGCTGTCATTAAGCAACTCATAAAAGGTGTGTACATCTTCACGGGCCATCACCTGGGCATATACCCGCGGACTGAAATCATAAAAACGGGCGGAAGGGCAGGAGGCCACGCATATACCGCATTCATAGCAACCGTACAATGTGGTATGCCAGCGCATATCGGCTTTCACTTCCTGAAACAACCGCTCCTTTTCCTCAACGGGTACATCCTGGTATTTTGCATCTGCATAAATAGAGCCCATCATAATTGCCTCTTCTTATATTAACGTTTTAAATGTGATTTAAAGGCCGCCAACTCCTCCCTGGACGGCGAACCGACGATTCTTTCCAGCTCTTTACCTTCTCCGGACAAGATGATGGTCGGTATGGTTTTAATGCCTTCCCTGTAAGCCTCCTGCAAACCTTCCTTGTTTTCCAGCTTCACCGTTCGCAGGTTAAAAGCGTCTTTTTCCTGCTCCACCATCTCCCAAACCATGCGCAGGGCCGGGCCGCAACCGGAGCAGGCGGGGTGTGTAAACACACGGATCAACAGCTTATCAGCCATCAAATCCTTCGCAATGGATACATTCACCCAGCTCTTTTTCGGCCATGTAAGCTTCAAAACCGGGGATGGCATCCGCCCCTTTGGCCAGGTTGGCCAAATCGCCTTCCAGATTGTCGGGGCGTACCTTCACAATCCACCCTTCCTTGTAAGGGCTTTTATTCAGAATAGTGGCGTCCTGGGAGAGCTGTTCGTTCACTTCCACGATCTCCCCGGAAAAGGGACATTTTACCGGTCCGACCCATTTGCCGGACTCTACCGTGGCGATACTTTTATTGGCCTTAACCTTTTTACCGGCCGCCTTGGGTTTACAGTGGATCACCGACCCGGCCAGGGTTTGCGCTATATCCGTCATTCCCAGGGAAATGGTGCCGTCACCCAGGTCACGCACCCACACATTGTTTTCCACACTGTAATAAAGATCATCGGGAAGGAGACAATTCTTAATTTCCGCCATAACACACCTCTTTAGTAATTAAGTACTACATCCGCGCTGAGCGCCTCATCCATCATCCAGGCCGCGCCAACGACGTCGTCTATTTCATCGATCAGATCATCCTTGGTCATGTTATGCAGGTCAAGGGCGGCGGAGCAGCAATACAGCTCCACACCGGCTTCCTTGGCATCACGTAAAAAGTCGATAATCAACTTACCGCCTTCCAGGGCTTTTAAATTTTCGGAAACGCCCTTTTTGGCCAGCAAAACACCATCGATTTGAAATACAATTTTAACTTCATTATCCATAACAGCGGCGATATTGGCCATATAAAAGGGCGTGGCGCACCTTTGCGGCGTATCGGGTCCCGATGTCATAAAAATAAATACACTTCCATCTTCATCCATTTTCCATCTCCTTACTTACGGGGTCACTTGTTCAAATAATTGTTTAAAGTCATTCTCATCCACACCGGCCATATCTACTTCCAGCTCGGCCAGGGCTTTATGCAGGCGCTTTTCCAGTTCCGACCTGTCCAGACGCGCCCCCTGAAAGGTATGCGCAAACTCCTTCAGGCAGTTTTGCGGACTCATGGGAAAATCACCCGAGATGCAAACATCATCCACCACGCCATCCACTACGCGCAGGGTACCGCGGATCAACCCGCCACGGGCCTTATGGGCGGCCTGCAAAATTTTTACATTGGAGGATATCTTTACATGTTTTAAATCCTTCTCCGCCAACTGAATGCTGTTCATCCAGGAATCGCTGCGCAACCTCTCATCCCATTCATAAATCTTGTCCATTTCCTCCAGGGTGGGCATGGAGGGTACCAGCGTTATATTGAAGATTTCCTCGAAGGAGCTGAGCAGGGCCTCGGCCACATCCTCCAGCTTTGGCAATACATCCAGCTCTTTTTTCATGGTGGTCATGTAGTCATTAAGACCGGCCCTGACCTTGTCCCGCATTTTTTCATCGGGCAGGCGCAGTACCCGGGCCATGAGTTCGGTGTCAAAGTCGAACATCATGCTGCCGGCGAAAACAATACCCTCTTCGATTTCACCGACGCCGGTGCCGCCAATTTTTTTGCCGTTGACATGTATATCGTTGATAGGCCGGAAGGAAGCGTTAACGCTCAGTTTATGGTAGGCCAGGATAACCGGCTTGGCCAGAGTTTCAAAACGGGCCTCCAGGGCGCGCGGCAGGCCGAACTCCCTGGCGCGGGCCGAGGGCAGCATCAGATGAAAGAATAGCTGGTTTTGGTCCAAAAGAACCGCACCGCCACCCACATGCCGCCGGATAACCGGAATCCGATTATCAAGGCAGTATTCCGTATCCACTTCTTTGTTCACTTCCTGAAAGTATCCGGTGGAAACATAGGGTGCTTCCGGGCGCATAATGGAAATCGCCGGTTCACTATCGGCGGTCATGCTCTCCGTTATACCGTGATAAATGCTTTGTGAGCGCAAAACACTTACCATTCCCATATCCAGCAATCTTACGTGCATTCGGCCCTCTTTTATACAAACAGTTGAATATCCGCTTCGGCGGCAAACTCCAGAAATGTGGCCGCGCCACCCAGCTCCACGCCATCGATAAATTCATCTTTGGTAAAACCAAAAACATCCATGGTCATCTGGCAACCCACCAGCTTCACTCCGCTTTCCACGCAAATATCGCGCAGTTGCTCCACCGTGGCCACACCCTTGCTCTTAAAGGTTTTCTTCATCAATGTGGTGGCCACGTCATTAAAACCGGGCAAATTGGATGAAATCAGATTGGGAATGGGCCATTCGATATTTTTAAAGGCCTTGGGACCAAAAGGCATTTTCATCGGCATCGATGGGTTGGAATGCGGAGCCACCTTGGCATCCAGCTTTTTCTTTAACAAAGTCAGACCGTAAAAGGTGAAAAATATCTGCACTTCCATATCCATGGCCACGGCGGTGGAAGCCAGAATAAAGGGCGGATAAGCCCAGTCTAGGGTACCCCGCGAGGCAATTAAGGCCATTTTTTTTGTATCAGACATATAAAAACTCCCCTCTACTTTTTACGAATAAAGAATATGTACTCATCACCGGACTCTTCATGCGATATCAGCTCATTACCCGTACGCTTGGTCCAGGCAGTCATATCATTGATGGAGCCGGGATCGGTGGCAATCATTTTTAAGACATCACCCGTATTCAGCGTTTCGATGGCTTTTTTGGTTTTGAGAATAGGCAACGGGCAGTTTAACCCACGACAATCCAGTTCCATATTGGCTTGTACATCGCTCATTTAAAATCCTCCAAATGGTTGGTTTAAAAAATTGTACCCAATTGTACATGAGGGAGTTAGTCAGGCGGGTTTATATATAACAATATCCATGCCAGAGAATGTGCAAAATATAACTATCAATATTTCACAGAGCTAAAGCTGTTCCGGGGTAATGAATACAAGGGACGGAGGGGGAAGAGAAAGACCCCTGTTTACAGGCAGACAATCAGAGGGGAAGAAAATAATATGGTAAAAACACCACAATCGTGGTATTATCACCCTACTTTGTATTGACAAAATCCCATTTTGTCATTTCATACTTTTTCATTTTTTCACAAAAGTTCTTGTAATGTATACCGGCATGCCTGGCCGCCCGGGAAATATTTCCATCATAGCGTTTCAGAATCCTGGAAATATATTCGCGTTCAAATTTAGCCACCAGCTCGGACTTCAAATCGTTGAAAGAAAGCTCCTCATTAATAAAATACTGGTAACTGTGAGCCTGAGGTAAGCGGATGCAGCCGGAAATTGTTTCCCGGGTCAAACAGTTTCCTTTTTCCTTTATCACCGCCCTTTCGATCACATTTTCCAACTGGCGAATATTGCCGGGCCAGCTTTGTACCATCAAAAGCTGCACCGCCCGGGCATCGATCTCCTCGATATTTTTATGAAACTTTTTGGCATAGCGGTTTAAGAAATGCACCGCCAAAAGGGGAATATCATCTACGCGGTCACGCAAGGGGGGAAGTTCTATGGGAATCACATTCAGCCGGTAATATAAATCCTGCCGGAATTCCTTACGGGCCACATCCTGTTCCAGCTTACGATTGGTGGCGGCGATCACGCGCACATTTACAGCCAGAGTTTCATTGCTGCCTACGCGCTCGAACTCACGCTCCTGCAAAACACGCAACAGCTTGGATTGTGTCGATGAAGAGATATCCCCCACTTCATCCAGGAATATGGTGCCCTTGTCCGCCTGCTCAAAACGGCCGATACGCATGGTCAATGCACCGGTGAAGGCGCCCTTTTCATGTCCGAACAGCTCACTTTCCAACAGCGTTTCGGCCAGGGCGGCACAGTTTACGCGGACAAAGGATTCATTTTTACGGTAGCTGTTATAATGGATGGCTTTGGCGATCAGTTCCTTTCCCGTACCGGTTTCACCATGGATCAGTACGGTGGCATCCGTATCGGCCACATCGGTTATCAGGTCAAAAATAGCCCGCATTTTTTCATTTTGGCCAATAATACTGCTAAAGTTATAGCGGGAATCCACCTCCCGCCTCAAACGTTTCACCTCTTTTTTAAGGGCCTGTTGCTTGACCGTATTGCGCACAACCGTCACCAGTTCATCATAATTTATCGGCTTGGTGAGATAGTTGAGTGCCCCCTTTTGCATGGCATCCACCGCCTGTTCAATCGAACCGTGTGCCGTAACAATGATAACCGGCACATCAATCTGCATCATCTGCATCTCTTCCAAAACCTGCATACCGGTCATTTTAGGCATCTGGTAGTCGGCAATTATGGTATCGTATTCATAGCTTTTGATTTTTTCAAAACCGATCATTCCGTTCTCGGCCAGATGTACTTCATATCCTTCCCGTTTAAGATTGGCTTTCATAACGGTTAAAATAGACGGTTCGTCATCGATGACCAATATTTTCGGTTTTATGTTCATGCCGCCCCTCCGCCGATGGGCAGACGTATAACCGCCCGGGCGCCTTTTTCCCCCGGACGCGATTTCAGGGTAAAACTGCCATGATGATTGTCTACGATTCGTTTCACTATGGCCAGCCCCAAACCCGTACCCTTGGCCTTGGTGGTAAAAAAGGGCTTCAGGATATCGTCATAGCTGTTTTCTTTCAGACCGACGCCATTATCTTCCACAATAATTTCCACATGTGGTGTTGTGACATCTTCCTTTATCTGATAGGTAATTCTAAGTTCGGGACGGTCGGTTTCATCCATGGCTTCCACGGCATTCAGGATGATATTTATTATGGCCTGCTCCAACTGACCTTCATTAATAAGCAGGTTGGGAATCGTTTTGGGCGGTTTATAAACCACATTAGCCTTCAGGGCCATCAATTGAGGACGGGTAACCTGCAGGGCCCGTTCCACGGCCACCATAATGTTTCCCGGTTGCAACACCGGCAGCATCGGTTTGGAAAGTGACAGGAGCTGTGTGGTCACCCCGTTAACCCGCTCCACCTGCTCCTGTATAAGATTGATGTAATTACGGGCCTCCTCATTATCCAGTTCCCCTTTCAGGTAGTGGGCGGCCCCCTGAATGGCATTAAGAGGATTACGCACTTCATGAGCCACCTTACCGGCCATGGTACCGATATCCGCCAGGCGGCGGGCATGCTCCAGATTGCTGCGCATACGCGTGGCATCGGTCACATCTTTTACATACTCCACGATCTGGGTCACTTCTCCATCCTTGTTACGCAGGGGGAAGTTATGCACTTCGAACACTTTTTCCTCACAGCTTTCACGGTCATCCTTGGTACAATAGGTGAATATGGGCTGACCCGTTTCGAAGACACGCCGGGCATTGCAAAAACCACATTTATCCTCCGTACCCGTACACATCTGGTAGCATTTTTCTCCAATCAGCCTGTCACCGGAAAAACCCAGAATACTTTTCATTTTTCTGTTATGGGCCACTACTTTATAGTCACGGTCTATGATCATCACCCCGTCGGAGATACCGTTAAAGATGGCCTCCAGTCTGCTTTTGCTCTTTTCCAGTTCGTGGGAAAATTTTTCAGCCTGATCCTTGGCCCTGCTCAGTTGGTGAAAGTTTTCCTTCAGTGAAGCCACCATATGGGCAAAACCACGGTATAACAGATCCATTTCGTCAATAAACTGCCCCTCAGACGCGACATGGATATCCAGATCCAGTTGCCCCTGACGAATCTTGTCCACTTTTTCCGTCAATTCAACCACCGGCTTAATCATAATATGGGCAAACACGATCACGGCCGTTATCCCGCTGGCCATAAAGAACATGGCCAATAGAACCAACAACAGCTGCCGCTGTTGCGGATATTGATCCGCCAACTGATTATAAAGCAGCAGACCGGTTAAGACAACGATCACAACCAGAGCGATACCGGATATCAGAAATTTATATTTTAGTCCCGTTTGCTTCATAGGCACTTGCGTTTTAGATGACAACTTACCACTCCGCTCCTTCCCGTGGAGCGGCATATAGACTACTCCAGCGGAAAAGATAAAGAAAAACTTAGTGAAGATAATGAAAAATGTAATATAAAAAATTATGATGTCAAAATGAGTACGGATATCGGCGGTTCAATATTCCGCTATGGGTTTATAAAAGCGTAGTCAGACCCTTTCCGGCAAAATAGAGCTTAAGCGGATGCGGAGTCGGTTACGGAACGGGTTGTTATTTTCCGTTTTTCACCTGAATGGTTTCCACCGTACTCGTTGCCAGCAATTCCTGAAGATGATCGGAAGTAGCCTTTTGCATGGAAACCACCGTTTCCGAGACATCGATATTATTGCGCATGCCAAACAGGGTGATATCGAGAATGATATGATTGGTGGCAATATCCACAATGGCCTTGTTATGCGTCCAGGCTGTTTTTTTAGGCAGCTTCCGGTCAGCCTCACCCATCAACAATTCATTCTGATCCACCACCAGGATAATTTTATGATCCCAAAAGGCTTCCATATCATCCTGATTGATACCATAGGTATAAATACATTCCGTGGGCAGATCGATGGTGGTAAAGGAAAAGGCTATTATTTTCACGCCCCGTTTTATGGCCGCGCTCAACTCTTTTTTTAGCATGTCCGCTTCCTGCTGCCAAACCGAGATATAGATCGACTTTTCGGCGCGCTCAATCATCTCACGGGCTTTATGAATCATATTTTCATAACCGACAATATTCCATAAATGGCCCGGTTCCACCGAAATCTCAAAATGTTTCATGGCCTGGCGCACTTCGGAAACCCGTTGTTTGAACTGACGCTCCAACAGATCGAACAACTGATCGGGGGGCAGGGGCATGTATTTTTGCGGCTCGGTATAGGTGCCGTTGACGGCACCCATATTTTCCAGCTTACGGATAACATCATAAATAGCCGAACGCGGTACACCGGATTGTTTACTCAGTTCGTAACGCGTGGCCGGGTTGTGCTGCAACAAGGAGACATAGGCCTTGGATTCATAAAGGGTGAACCCCAGTTTTTTCATGCGCTGTGCTATTTCTTCATATACCATTATGTTCCTCCTTCGGCGACAACAGGAAGTACAGGGCATCACTCAATGCCCCGCTCCAGTTACCCCAATTGTGACCATCGTGAAATGTCCGTATTTTAACCCGGACTTTTCGTTCTCTTAAAAAATCAATAACTTTTTGTTGGTTTTCATCCTGATTTTCCCAATGTCCGTAGCTGATGAAAACTGTTTCACCTTTAATATTCACGCCATTTAACTCTTCAATTATCCGCAAACTGTCCACCCAAAAAGAACCCGATTGAGAAAAAACGCCATCCAGGGTGGCGGCATAATCTTTCAGGGCATAGAGTGCCGTCAGGCCGCCAAGGGAGACGCCACCCATATAGACTTTTTCCGGTCGCCACTGATACTGCTTTTCGCAGGCCGGCAGAATTTCATTCATCAAACGCTCCAGATAGGCGGCATTAAACCGGTATTCCCGCATGCGATCCACCGCATCGATGAATATGGCGTTTACCGGAGGAATACGTCCCTCTGCGGTAAGATTGTCCAGCACCACGGCGGCTTGCCCGTAGCGGATATAATCCCCGCCGTCATTAAACACTAAAAGCGGCGCCCCGGCCGCCGCGGAAGAATGGCGGTATATATAGGCCCGGTATTCCAGGCCGCCCCCCCGGTATGTTACCGTATCGGGAACCGTATAAACTTTGTTACGCTGACGCAAGGTTTCCAACGGAAACCTGTAAGCGGGCATAAAAAGCAGAGAATTGTGGCCATATCCCCCCCGGGACACATTTACATTGAGCGAATCAATCTGCCAGTTTTTTCCAACAATCAGCTTATACTCCACGCGGGCATCTTCCGGGAAGACCTGTCGGTTATAGTACAGATCGGTACCTATAACCTTTAAAAAGGGATGGCTGTCCGGTGACCACCCGTTAAAGTCACCACTTAAATAAACAGGTATATCAGCCCGGTTGCGGTAAATAAAATAGACCACCGAGTCCTCTATCACTGGAAAAGTCACCCGTTGCCCCACCCAGAGATCCACGGTGTACTGGCGTTCCGCTTCCGGCAGGTCCGCCATTTCCAGCAGTAGATCATTAAATTTTTTTTCCTGCCGACAGGCAAAAAAAAGAGTGCTTATTAGGCCAAAAAGCAGTATGAAAAACATACCCTTTTTGATTGTTAATAAATTGTGGATAACTTTTTTCATATATTACGCTTGTACACCTTTTCATGACTATCCTAAGCGATTACCCATGATATCCTATTTATTTTCAATAACTTAGCTTATTAAAATCAAATTAGGAATATATGGGTATGGCGAAATTTCGCCATACCTGTGATCCTGTATTTTGTGGAAAACTTCATGGTTATCAACAATCTAATCCGTCACTTTAACTTCGGTGGAAAGGTGACGGAACCAGAAAAAATACAAACCTGTTGACAAGGCCAGCAGTATCACGCCCAGCCAGGCAAATTCATCCCAGCGTTTCATGATTACGGCCATTCCTGTCAAAAACAATACCACCTGCCAGGGTACGGCAAAAAAGGTGGCAATGATATCCCGGCGGTTTTCCTTATTGATTTTTTCCATCACCTCGCCCTTGATCTTTTTACGAACCGGTCCCCAGAAGCCAAAGGGACGTGTACGCTTATAGAACTCCAGCAACACCTTCTCTTCGGTCGGTGGCGCAAGATAGGTACCGATAATCATCCCGACAAGCGAAGCGGAGGTGGCGATCATAAAAGCAAAATACTCGGGAATCTCCGGTAAAAAAAGACGTTGTAACACGGCGGCCACCATACCGGCCACGGTACCGGTGGCAAAACCGTATCCATTCATGCGCCACCAATACCAACGGGCCATGGTCGGCACCAGTAATCCCGCGCCCAGGCTGGAGGTAATCCAGCCCCAGATCTCATTGATATTGTTGATCAGCAACATAAACCCCAGTCCCAGAACAACCAATATTACCGAGGCCCAACGGCTGTGGGCCATCAAGGTTTTTTCACTGGCCTTGGGATTGATATAAGTCTGGTATATATCCTTAACCCAATAGGCCGCTCCGGCATTCACGGTGGAATCGAAGGTGGACATGGCCGCGGCCATCAACCCGGCTACCAGTATGCCCTTAATACCGATGGGCACCATCTCGTTTATTACAATGGGCAAAACCGCCTCCGGGTCTTCTATGACCCCGCTCTGCGTACCGAAGACAATACCCAGAATGGCAATGGCCGCGATAAAGGGCCAGCGAAAAGCCAGCAAGACCGTCCAGAACAGGGAGAGTAACCCCGACTCACGGTCACTACGGGAAGCAAAGAAACGCTGAATCATGTACTGAGAGGTACCACCGGCGCCCTCGATAGTCACCTTGACCAGATAAAAAAGAATGGCTATGCCAAAAAGATTATATATCGAATAGGCCGAACCCGCGGGCAGGTTCAGTTCCCAACTGGGCCAGACACTGGTCCAAGCCTCGCGGGTGGTATCCAGGGCCATGAAGGTGCCGTCCCGCATGGGCACGGATACCTGAAAGGCTTCCGGCAAATCAAAACTGAAAAAGGCCAGGCCACAGATAAAAACAATGGTACCAAAAATAAGCAGACCCTGAAATACGTCTGTCCAAACCACACCATACAAACCACTGGCCACGGTATAGATCATGGCCAAAACGATCATCAGGGTTGCCGCCCAAAATTGAGAAGGCAGCCCCAGGTAGTCAGGTATACCCAAAAACTCGCCCACAAACTTTCCGGAGCCGATGGCAAAATAGGTGATCATGGCAATAGTGACTATTATAATGGAGAAAGCGGCAATCAGACGGGCCACATCCCCCTGGCGCCCGGTGCCGAAACGAAAATGCATCCATTCCGCCAGGGTCATCACCAGGGCCCGGCGGTTCCATTTTCCCTGAAAGATCATCAGAAAGGCCATAATCAGCGTTACGCCACCGCGGATTTCAATAAAAAACCCCGAGGCGCCAAGCGCGAAAATAAAGGCCGTGTTGATCATGGTACCGCTGACATCAAGGTTTGATGACATTCCCGAGGCCCCCAGGGCCCACCACGGCATATTACGTTCACCCAAAAAATAGGAACCGATGTCCTTGGAGGCCTTACGCTGAAAATAAAGACCTACGCCGACCATGCCAAGCAGATAGACGACAACAATAGAATAATCGAGTACACTCATGCTTTCCCCGTTATATTATAAATGATTGAAAGGCAGGATATTTTTCTTTTTGCTTTCGCCAAAGCAAAGGGAAAAATACCATTGGTAATAAAAAAAGGCCGGCCGCCGGAGCGGCCGGCCTGAAAGCTTAGCTTACTTCATCAGGATCATTTTCTCGGTTGCCGAGAATTTCTCCGCGGTCAGCTTGTAAAAATAAACACCGGAAGCAACCTGATTTCCGGCGCTGTCCTTACCGTTCCATACGCGTGTATGGGAACCGGCGGTCACATTGCCGTTAATCAGCGTGGCAATCTTCTGGCCCACAACATTGTAAACCGTCAGCGTTACCTTACCGGCAACCGGAACGGTAAACTTGATGGTCGTTGAGGGGTTGAAGGGGTTCGGATAGTTCTGATCCAGCTCGTAAACCGTCGGAACATCCGGGGTATGACCGATGGAGGTCAGCGACTTCAACGGATCGAATTCCTGCTGGTCGGACTTATCTTCCTGGTTGGTCCAGGTATCGGTCGGCATATTCCAGGGCAGCGTGGGGAAGCTGCGGGCGCCATCCTGGCCGATGTAGCGGATACGATAGGCAAAATCGCCAAAACCGGCCGGCTCGAAGGTCCAACTGCCATCCTGGCTGCGCCAGGCGTAACGATACTCAAAGGTATTAAAGGTCGGCGTAACCAGCGACAAAGTGGCGGAGAAAATATTATCGCCATCGTCGTCGGTAAGTTTGAGAACGCGCATTTCATCAACATCTTCCCATCCCTGCGTATTGACAAAGGAAGGCATTTCGCCGATCCAGTACAGGGTATCGGTAGCAGGATTAAAGGGCACGGCCTGCAGATCACCGTCCATGGCCGGAGCCATATCCACGGAAAAGACCACGGAAACATCCTTGCCGCTCTCGATTACCCAATCGGGATGAACGTCGTCATAATAGGTGGTCTCTTCGCTGGCGTCCTGATTTTCCACGCCGGCAAATTCAACATCGCGGTTACCGCCACCCTGGGAAGCGGGACGCTCCCAGCCATCGACCCAGGTTGTACTTTCATCTGCCTTAACAACATAGTATTTATAGGACTGGTTATCGCCCACGCCCTGCTGCACAAAAGGCACATTCAGGAACCACTCCAACGGGTCGGTGGTTTTACTGGACATTTTCGAACGCGTGGGATCGCTATCGCCCCAGCCGTTAAAACCGCCGCGAACCTGCAGGGAGTCGTTGGCCGGATCAAAAATCAGCACCTCGGCCATAACATCCATGCGCACGTTAAAGTTGATGCTGCCGTCTGCTCTTACGGTAACAACAGAGTCATTATCAAAATATACGACCGCGATGATTGTATCATTGGCGCCGAGTTCAACTCTACGGTTATTAGCCTCATCATTACCCCAACTCGTACCAATGACAAATTTGTAGTCCTGTGTACTGTTGGCTGGCATCTTATAGGTGCCTACATAAACGCTGTCACCATCGCCGTCTTCCATATCGGGCGCGGAAGCAGGGTCCCATTCCTGATAGCTACCGGCGGCGCGTACCACATCGGAAGAAGGATCAAATACACCTTCCAGTATCTTCACGCTCATATCCACCTGCAGGGTCACGTTAATTGAGTCCCCACCGCCCACAGGCGCCACATAAGGATCATTGTCAAAATATACCGGAGCAAGCGCGGTATCATTGACGCCCATTTGAACAGCCCTGTTAGATTGACCCTGAAGCTCATCCTTACCCCAGGCGCTTCCAATAAGGAACTTATATTCATAACGTTCATTGGGCTTTACTTCATAGGTAACCACATAAGTGGCATTTCCATCCGGGTCTTCCATATTAGGAGCACCGGCCGGATCCCAACCCTGAAAAGCTCCTGCTGCTCTTACGGTATCCACATCCGGATCAAAATTTCCCACTTGAATCTGGCGGGTCATATTGACGGCCAGATGCAGGATAACCGTTGTATCCGATGAGGCGGGAAAGGTGATCGCTGACTCATCATTAAAGAAGACGGGCGCAATGGTAGTGTCTTTGTCGCCAATATCGATAACACGATCCTGACTCTCATCCGCCCCCCAGCTCGTTCCAATCAAAAACTTATATTTTTGTTGAGAACTACCAGCCATGGTATAAGTGATTTCAAAAATACCGTCGCCATCCGGATCCTCCATGTCGGGCGCCAGGGAAGGATTCCAGTCCTGCATGGAACCGGCCAGGCGCACCACCTGGGTACCGGGATCAAAATTGCCCTTAAGCATCTGAACGTTCATGTCTACCTGAAAGGTGACATTCACTTCAGCAGCCTGCAGGCCGGTAAAACCGAGCAGAAACAGGCCAAGGGTGAAAAGTATCGAAAGTTTTCTCATTGAGAAACCTCCTCTTTGGTTAGTGGAACATGTAAAGTTTTTATTTCCGTGAATTAAAATCAAACACCTCCTTTTTTTTAAAACCCGACTTTTATGCCAAAGGTATGTACATCGCCAAGGAACTGAAAGCTTTGAAAGGCATAGTCTATGGCAAAAGACATATATCCGACACTGTTATAGCGCACGGCGGCCCCCAGGGTCAGTCCTTCCTCGCGGTCACGCATGAACAGCGTTTTAAATCCACCGCGCAGAAAAACCATGTTGTTTAAAAAAGACCACTCGGCACCGATATTCATATACTGCGTATTGTCACTGGGCAAACCGGCATCCACGGCCAGGACAAGGTTTTGCCCTTCGCTGATTTCAAAATCGCGGGATACCCCCAACTGCAAGCGCAGGGGCATATCAAATGCGTCGGTTTCATAGTTCGAATTCAAACGATCCACCGTTCCCGACTGCTCCGGGTTGGGCGTATTCTGAAACAAGAGGTCATCGCCGTTGATCCGCATCTTGGTACCGAAATTGGTAATCGACGTGGCAAAACGGATGCCGCTGAACGGTGTGGTAAAAACCGTCCCGATATCCAGAGCAAGACCCTGGGCCGATGAGGTGGCGATATTTTCCCTAACATATTTCAAAGTGGCGCCAATTACAAAATTTTCCGTCAAAGGCCGGGCATAGGTCAGGCCAATGGCATACATGCCCGCGTTAAAAGTATTACCGGTTCCCTCCGGCTGGTATTCGGTGGTTTCCAGCATATCGGGCATGGTTACCGCCGTCACCGAGGCACTGAAAACACCGGCATCACCCAGGGGCATGGCCATGGTTATAAAGTTAAGATTCACGTCGGCGATCCAGTTGGTTTGGCTGAACAGACCCATGGGCCTGCTGATGCGCCCGATCCCGGCGGGATTCCAGTAGACCGACCCCGGATCATCCATGGAAAAGGCGAAAGCCCCGCCCATGGCCACAGTGCGCGGTCCGACGCCGATATTCAGGAACTTACCGGCGGTGGTGCCGGTTTTGGAAACATCCGCCCACAGGGTCGCGGCCAGGATCAGGATCGTTAAAATAAATGCTTTTGTTTTCATTTCATATTCTCCAGAGGGCTATTTAATAACCGCGAATTTACCGATTTTTTCGCCGATACCGTCGGCTTGCACATGATAGATATAGACACCGTAACTTATGGCCAGCTTATCCTTGGTCAGCATATCCCAGCGTGCCGTGCCGTTGGCGATATCCGAATCATGTTCGATCACTTTGACCAACTCACCATTGATGGTGTATATGCGAATGGTACAGCGCGCGGGCAGATGCGTGAATTGCAACATACGCGGCGCCCGGCCCTGGGTATAAATATTTCTGCTCTCAAAAGCAGCATAACCCCGGTAAGGATTGGGTACCACCTTAATATCACTCAATTCAACCTTGGCCGTATTTTTATCGATATAGGCCCCACTGGCAACAAAACGATAGGTATCACCGGCGAGGAAGGGTTTTTTTAGCAACAGTTTGGCCGTATCACCGGCGGCGGGGATACGCTGATTGAGAGAATCCACCGGAGCATTCCTCAGTTTAAATTGCCAGGTAAATTCCTCATCCCCGTTTTGATTTTCCTCGAGAAAGGCAATCAGATCATTGCGTTTTATAAAGACAACGCCAAACAGGGTATCAACCGATGCCGAGAAAATCCCGTCGCGGCCGTTTTTTGTATCCACATCCACAAAGCCGAAGTTTATAAATTTACCGGTGCTTTTATTATACACTTTAAAATTTACATCCCGCGCCGGCCAGGTTTCGCCTTCGAACTGAATCTCCGTGGACTGGCCAAAGCCGCGATCGCCAAAGATGATTTCATAATCAAAGGGGGCCTGGCGTCCGTTATCCCCGTTGGGCTGGGTGAGCTTGGCAAATTCAAAATCGGGGATATCGGGACTGTTCCATCCCGAAAGAGCCGTATTCAGTTCCACCTGTTCCTCGTTGATAAAGGTAAGCCGGAAGCCGTCGGTCAGCGGCTGTTCATAACCGGCCTCGAGATTACGGTTATCTGCCACCAGCGTATCTCCCGAGGTGGAATCCACCAGGGTATAGGAAAGGGTGGTCAGCGTATCGGACTCGGCGCCGATCCCCGGTCGCAGGGTATCGCGGAAGGTGACATGATAAACATGGCCGTCGCGTATCTTATCGGGATCGATAATTTCATAACTGATTTTACCGGAAGAGGTACCCGTGGCGTGCTGCACATTACCCAGGGTGGCTTCCACATATCCGGATGCCGGCGGCGCCGGTGAAACCCGGGCCACGTTCTTACTAAGCTGAATGGTCCCGTCTCCACGCACATTGATGCGGAAGGGTGATTCGGTCGGCAGAATATTGCCCTCGGGATAGCCGAAGTCATAGGAGGTCAGCACATAATAGTAGGTAAAACCGTTTTTGGCACTTTCATCCACAAAAGTATGTTTAATACCGGTATTGCTACCCAGGTTAAAATGCACACCGTCGATACCCACCGAGTCAAAACCATAATAATTGTCTATCAGATCGAACTGAACCAGCGGGGATCTGAAGATCAACTCACCATAGCCGTTGGTAATATTGGTAACATCCTGCAGGGCGGGGTCGGTACTGCGGTAGATGCGGTAGCCTTCAAAGTCGTTGCCGTTACCGCCAATGTTGGCGATATACTGATCAAAGCTCTTCTCGGCGGCGTCATCCCAGTACAGGGTTACCTTGTTATCACCGGGCACGGCGGTCAGGGTCGGCGTGGCCGGGGCATTGGCAAACTGATAATCGTTATTATAGGTTTCCTGAGCGCGCACCCGTTTTTTCAGTACGGCCTGCTTGCGTATTTCGCCGTTGGGATCGGGAACCGGTCCGTTGGCCAGTATGACGGCCATGGAGATCGGCTCGGACTGACCGGCCCTTAAGGGGAAGTAGGCGGCGCTGACCAGCACGTCGAATTCACCGGAGACCACACTTTGCGGATCATAAAACTTTCCGGGAATCATATAGTTAAACCACAGCACGGCGTCACTGCTCAGGTCGAGGGCGCCGGCGCTCAGCCTTTGGGCGTTGGTTATACCGATCTGATCCGTTTCCGAAACATCGGTTACGTCAATATTGGGCTCGCCGGGAAAGTTGGTTCCCGCTCCCGAGGTGGGCAGGCCGTCGTTTTCTCCGGGGTCGCCGGTATCGGGCACACCGTCCAGCCCCACATCATCAAGCAGAGGATTCCAGTCGCCGTCATTATCGACGAAATCGTCGCGACGTTCCTCGATCATCTCGTCAATACCTTCGTCGATGCCCTCATCAACGGCGCCGTTACCGTCATTATCAACACCGTCGGCATAGGCCTTGCCCAGGTCCTCGGCCTTTACATCGTATAGAATAATATCGGTACCCGGAACCTTATAGCGAAAATAAGGGCTGTCACCGGAGGCCTGATCGATCATCTCCTGTGTGATGACGGGACTGCCGGCCTCGGCGTTATCATCATTGTCGATAAAATCGGCAAAGGCCGCGCCGACATCATCGGACTCCACCATCAGCAGATGAACCGCGCCGTTTTGCAGGTCATCGGCCTCGGGATTGGGCGGCCATCTTTTCCAGGTATCGGACGCAACCAGATCGGCCATGGCCTGTGTTACCAGCGGGCTGTTGGCCTCGCCGTTGCCGTCATTATCAATGCGGTCGGCATAACCCACCCCTTTTTGGTCGCCAAAGGGAACATGGGTCTCATTCTCATCGATCAGACCGTTGCCGTTATCATCCAGCAGATTGGTAGGGTCCTCACCGACCAGCATCTCCTCACTGACGATGGGGCTGTTTAACTCACCGTCACCATCGTTATCCACGCGGTCGATGGCGATGCCCGGCGTTTCCAACAGAGAGACCCCGACGATACCCACGGGATCGTTGCCGAAGGTCGGCGCTTTATGGTCGCTGTCCCGGCTCCAGATAATATCTTCCAGCAGATCAAACTCTGAAATATCATCCTGAGAATCGCCGTCGCCACCCACGAAATCGGCATCCCAAATGGTTACGGCAAACTTTTCGATATCCTTGGTGCCGTCATTTTTAAAGGAATGCAGCAGGTAGACCACATCACTGACCAGGATTTGCGACCAGGCCATGTTGCGTACATCCAGAATAATACCCATGCCCTTGCGGGTCAGGTCGGTGGTATCGGGAAAGTAATTGTAACGGTCGTAAAGGTCGTCCGAAGCACGGTAATAGATTTCCTGATCGGCGTTAAATATGTTTTTGCCAAAATAGCCGTTCCAGCTGCCGGCCCAACCGGGGTCATTTGCATCACCCTCTTTATCCGGCCAAAAGGGCGGCCACGATTCCGGATCGACCGAATTGGCGATGGTCTGCTCGCTGGAAGGACGGGCCGTGTTAAAATAGCCCGGCACCGGCTCCATGTTCCAGGTATCGCGGGTAGTGGGGTTTTCCCGGTAGTTCATCACATCGACGATTCGCAGCTTATTGCCGTCTTCGTCTATCACTTCCCCACCGACAAAAAGACCGGTAAGAGCCAGATATACCTTGCCGGTGTTTTTCGGCCATTCATAGGGCGTTTCCACCGATATGGGCACGGCGCCCTGACGTCCTGTTTGTCCCCAGTTAAAAATCGTGGTACGCACATTGTTGCCCTCGAGCTGTGCCTTCCGCCTGTAGTCGGGGTTGCCGCGCTCCTTACTGGGCGTATATTGCGCGGAGAGGGTCATGGTCATGGCAAGTACCAAAACCATAAGCCGGTAAACATTAATTTTCATTCCGTTCATCAAAATAATCTCCTGCTAAAGCGGTTACAGAGCCATTTCCAAACCGAACTGCACCCTTCTTGGCGGGGCATAATGCCATGGAAAGCGGGTATACTCCTGAACGGTATTGGGACCGTTCGTTGTCACATTGATATAGTTGGTGGTAAAATCCGCCTTACCCGTATCACCGAAAACGTTTACAACCACGCGGTTATCCAAAAGGTTAAAGACACGCAGGAAGGCGGTCATCCGGGCCCTGGCCACTTCAAAAGTGTAGTGCAGGCGCAAGTCGATGGTAAACTGTCCCGGTCTTTCCCGGCTGTTGCGCTGCAAACCGGCACTGATGCCCCGGTCGGATGTAACCTGGGTGATGCTGGGCGTATAAGGCAGGCCGGAACCATAACGGGCGATAACGCTGCTACCCCAATTTTCCTGGCCATAATAAAAAGAGAAATTTAACAGGTGGCGCTGATCCCAATCCAGCGGCAGGATAAAAATAGTGGGCGCGGCGCCGGAGTTGATGGCGTTAAACTCATCCTCGGGGGAAGAGTTACTGCCTTCCGCGATTTGAAAGGTATAGCTCAGATCAAAGGAGTAGTTGTCGCTGTAGCGTTTGTTAAAGCTCAGGGTTAAACCTTTGATGTTTGAGTAATCTTTATTGATATATTTTATATAGGTACCGTTATTGAGGGTGCGTATGGGAGCGCTGGTACTGATCCAGTCACGTACATCACGGTAAAAACCGGTCATGTCCACCCGGAAGTCGGTGGCAAAACCCTGTTGCATACCCATTTCATACATAATGGTGCGCTGGGCGTCCAGATCGGCATTACCAAAAACCCCTTCATTGTTGGGGTTATCCGGCAATCGGTAGTCGCTGCGGTTATACAAATACTCGAAAGAGGGTACCTGCAGAAAATGGCCGTACGAAAAGTGAATGGTGCCTTCGCTGTTGATGGGATAGGAGATACCCAGGCGGGGGCTGATCTGCCACTTGGCGGTAGCATCCTTTAAATAAACCTTTTCCCTTTCGGCGTAGGATACCGAATCATAGGCAGCATTGATGGGATCATTGATATCGGGATCACTTTGTATGGCCGGTACCTTGGCGTTGGGATCAAAGTAATCCACCCGCACGCCAATGTTCATGGTCAGGTCTTTAAACTCAATCTTATCCTGAATATAGCCGGCAAACTCGCGCGGCCGGCGTACATAGGCCGAACGCTGGGCGCTGTTTTTATCGGGAACGGTGGGCAGAAAGAGGTCTTTGTCATTCAGGGCGCCGTCCTGCACGGAGTATTCGTCCAGGGAGAGGCGGTGCAGGCGTGTTTCCAGTCCCATTTTAACCATATGGTTTTTATTCAACTGGGAAACCAGATCGGCCCGTATCTGAAAAGTTTGTGTTTCCCGGGAGAAACGGCTGTTGTTGGTACCGCCGGTGGCAAAGGCATTGCCGTCCGCGCGCCAGGGAACAACATTTTCCCCGACCACATGGCCCGAGGGATCCAAATAGCGCGGATCGGTGGGGCTTTTATATAAATATTCCTCGAAACGCTTTATAAGCAGGGCCGTTTTAACTTCATAAAAGGTCGTCGCCGAAAGCGTATGGGTCATGGACAGCCATCCGTTGTAGCTGTCGAGAAACTTATTCAGATTGCCATCGGGTGCATATTTCAGATTATGGTCATAGTCCTGAAAATTACGCCGGGAAAACAGGAACTCGGAAGTAAGCTTGAGCGTCCCCGTCGGTGTAAAGGTAAGCTTGCCCTGCCCCGTCCAGTTTTTACTCCAGTTCATGGGCACGATGGCGCCGTTTTCAAAAGTGCCGTCCGGACGGCGGGCCACCAGGGTATCACCGGTCACCGAGAATTTCCGTGTGCCGTACAGATATCCGTCGGTGTAGTTATAACGCGTGGTCAGAAAAAAGGTCAAATTGCGGGCGATCGGGCCGCTCAGGGAACCGCGCAGACTGTAATCCTGCACCGGATTGAAATTATCGATATTGAAAAAGTAGTCGGTAAAATTACTAAGATAGTCACCGGTAAACACCTGCATATTGCCTTCAAAGGTTTGAGACCCTTCCTTGGTGACGGCGTTGACCACGCCGGACATGGCATTACCGTATTCCGCGGGAAAGGTACCGGAAATAACCTCGATCTCCTGAATACTGTTGTTGTCGATATCCACCGCCTGGCTGCCGTCATAGGCGTCGCTGATGGAAACACCGTTCACCTGATAGGCAATTTCCGAACTGCGGCCGCCGCGGATATGAAACTCGCCATTGGCCCCCCGGCTGACACCGGGTTGCAACTGCAGTACGTCGCTCATTTCCACCACCGGCAGGGATTCGATCTGCTCGGAGGAAACCACCGCCTTGCTGGAGGTCAGATCCTTCTGGATCAGATCACGTTGTGCCTGTACCACGATGGCCGATTCCAGCTCCATGGTCTCCTCGGAAAGATCAAAATCCAGGGTCGTGGTACGGTCGATACTGATCTGCACGCCCTCCATCCTCACTTCATGGTAGCCGATATACTGTGCGATCACCGTATATTTTCCCGGCGGTATGTTCAAAATAACATAATCGCCGTTGACATCGGTAGTGGCCCCCAATACGGTATTTTCAAGATAAATATTTACGCCCACCAGGGGCTCTCCGCTCGATTTATCCTGAACATGACCGGCAATTTTACCCGTGGTACCGGCCATTGCCGCCTGAAAGCCGAACATCATTAGCAGTGTAAAGAACCTTAGTCTCATTTATTGCTCCTTACTGATCCGATCGTTTGTTTCATCCAAAACAAAGGATTTTATCAGGTCATTATTATAGCTGATCTTTGTCTTTTTATAAAGATTGTTTAAATAGATGAACATTATCTTCCACTCATAATCTTTTTTATACTTTTGCACAAGTTCATCCCGGACCGCCTCGAAAGACTGTTGTTGCGGCTCTAACCGCCGGGTAACCTTGAACAGGCCATACATGCCCCTCACCTGCCAGGGACCGACCACTTTATTCAGGGGCGCTTTCCATAATTTTCCGCGCAACAGGCCAAACCGCTGCCAATCGGAAAGGCCCATGGCCCCGCCTCGTTCCGCCGACCACTTCCTCAAGGAGTGCTGACGGGCCAGACGGCCAAAATCCTCACCCTGCAGCAGGCGTCCTTTTAAATCCAGCGCTTTATCTTCGCTGGCCACCAGTATTTCGGAAACCTCCAGCCGGCGCGGCGAACGAAACTCATCCTCATGCTCATTATAATAGGCGCGCAAGGTGCTGTCAGCCACGGTGTAAGCCTGCACCACCTGGTTAAATTTAAATTTTAAGAACAGGTTATTATAGGCGGTCTGTACCTTTTCCCGCACGATGGGGGCATCGGCATATCCCTTTTCCCGGGCTTCATCCAACAAGGCCTTCTGTATAAGCAAACCCTTAATCGCCGCCTTAAGCGAAGGGATATCGACGATGGCGGCCTGTACATTCCGCGGAATACGCTCCAGCTCGTTTTTGATATCCGCCAGGGTAAAAACCCGGTCGCCATAGGACACCACCTTTACATCCCACCCCTGCTCTTCCGCTTCTTTGGCCGAAAGCGGGCCGACGAGCCGGGAAAGGCCCTGCTCATAAAAATTCAATTTTCCCTCATCAAAATGCTGTTTCAGGAAGGCCTGTTCGGCGGGTCTTTTTTTATTGATGCGCAAAATACGTTCGATGCCGCGCCGGGCATTTAAATATTGATTCTCCGTAAGCACGGGAGCCGGCTTGCGATCTTCCACCTTTATGATGCTGTAACCCCGGGCCGTTTTAACGGGACGGGAAATCTGCCCCGGTTGCATGCTATAGGCACTGTCTTCAAACACGGGGTCCATATCTCCCCAACTGAAATAACCGAGATAGCCGCCATTGCTCTTCAATGTGGAGTCGGTAAAGGTACGGCGGGCCAGTTCGTTAAAGCTGGCCCCCTTCATCAGGGCGGCATACAGGCTTTCCGCCTCTGCCAGGGTGGGGGCAAACAAATGCCGGGCGGCGATCTTTTCCTTGCTGCGGGCAAAGGCCAGACGCACTTCCCGCTCATCGGCGGTGATACGGGCATAAACCTCCTGATCTTTCAGGTAGCCGAGAATCATTTGATTCCTTGCCCATTCCAGCTCTTTTTCATATTCCGGATTATTCTCAATCGCGCTGTTATCGTCGTAGTATTTCAACAACAGCTCATGTGCCATGTTTTGCGCCACCTGTCTGCGGGTTACCAGGTTGTCCTTCATGGCCGATGTAAACAGATATTCACGGTACCGTTTTACATAATCATCAAAACGCACGTGATATTCGCCGACGGTCGCCACTACCGGGACGGTCTCTTCCCGGCAGGAGAAAAGAAGCGCCATGGCCGCCAGGACCAATAACATCCTACGCATCTTCACCCACCTTTTTGAGTATAAAGGCTGTTTTCGCCGGAACAATCACCCCGTCCCGGTTCAGGTAGACAAGCGTCCTGCCAAACATCAGATGTTGCCACTCCGAATCCCTTTCCGGCAGATAGACGGTTTGTTCCCGGCCGGAATTGTTAACCACAATCATTATTTCATCGGAATTCCAAACACGTTTATAGGCCAGTATATCTTTTTCCCGATCGGAATAAACAAATTTCATGCGGCCCCTGGTCAGAGCAGGTTGTGACAAGCGTAAGCGGATGAGTTGAGCGTAAAAATTAAAAAGAGAGCTGTCAAAAACGACAGGATCTGCGGGACGGGAGGTAAGACTGATGTTGGCGGTTTCGGTTTCATATTGCATCCGCGGCCAAACCATGGGTTTGCGCTCATCGGGGTCGTCGGCGCCCCACATACCGGCCTCGGTGCCGTAGTAGATCATCGGAGGGCCGGGGAAGGTCATTTGCACCATGGCGATCAGGCGCAATTTTTGCCACTCTTCCGCCCGGGGCTTGCGTACATCGTAATAGGGATTGTCTCCCAGACCGATTCCCTTGTCATAAAAGAGATCCGGGTTTACGATATTGGAGGCCAGGCGGTCCGTATCATGGCTGTCCATGAGATTCAGAAGCTGGTAACGTGTTTGCGGAGCGTAGCTGCGATCGAGACGCATGATTTCCCGGGCAAATTCATCGGCAGTGTAACGGGTACTGTCATCGATAAAGAAGCGGGTCATAGCCGCCGCCCAGCGGTAGTTCATCACTCCGTCGAACTGATCCCCCCGCAGCCAGGGTTCGGGATCCATCAGCTTGTTATTGGCCCAGTCCTCCCAAAAAACCTCTCCGGTGATATAGGCCTGCGGGTTTATGGCCTTAACCCGTTTTCTGAACTCCCGCCAAAAGGGATGCTTAATCATTTCGGCCACATCCAGACGCCAGCCGTCTATGCCGTCCGAGGGATCGCCGTCACCGTTGGGATCCATCCAACGGCGGACAACGGCAAAAATGTGTTCGGCCACCGGCGGAATCAAGCCCTTATCATCTTCTTTCAGCTCGGGCAATTCGCGCACGTTCATCCAGCCCGTGTAGTCAAATTCATCTTCCGGGGTGGCCGGATCATCAAAACGCTTTATGGTGTACCAGGAGGCATATGGCGAGGCGGCACCCTTTTCCCGCACATCGCGGAAAGCCCAAAAATTAATGCCGGTATGGTTAAACACCCCGTCGATGATGATGCGTATACCACGGCGGTGCGCCTGATCCAGCATTTCCAGAAAAAGCTTATCGGCACTGCTCCATTGCCAGGTGGCGGGATCGGCGGGATTTTCATCCTTAAACAGTTGCAGGTCTGCCTGGGGATCGGGGCCGAAGAAGGGATCAATGTGGTGAAAGGCGGCGGCATCGTATTTGTGCAGGGAGGGCGCGTAAAAAACAGGATTGAGATAGATGGCATTTATTCCCAGTTTTTTAAGATAGTCGAGCCGATTGATGATCCCCTGAATATCTCCGCCATACCTTCGGCGCTGG
>Ga0256832_1000450_pt1 | contig 26379 bp, 20 predicted proteins | sample 134614metaG_FD_190534 | JGI IMG/M metagenome (GOLD analysis project Ga0256832, IMG submission 190534) | Hydrothermal vent microbial communities from Lau Basin, Pacific Ocean - 134-614 | ecosystem: Environmental > Aquatic > Marine > Hydrothermal vents | place: Pacific Ocean: Lau Basin | collected... | reverse complement strand
CCCCCAAGGCCGGAATACAGGATCTGCATAACCTTCATGCTTCCCGCCTCATTCCCGCGTCCGGCGCCTGGCCAGGAACAGATCCTTGATGACGCCGGTGCGCCCGCCGGATGCCTCATAGACGCCATCCCGCCAGCAGGCGGCAACGCGGGACGGACGTTGCCACACAGGCAAGCGGCGAAGCATCCTTCTGCTCTCCAGGGCCTGAAGATAAGCCTGGCTGGCCCGGACGACGGCTTGAATATCATTTTCCTCCAGCATGATGGACAATTGCCCGCGTTCCTGCTGCAAACGCTCCCACACGGCATGCTCCCATGCCCATTCCCGGTCCAGGGCCTCGCCGGAAAACAGCCTTCTGGGAAGACTCTTGAGTTTCCTGCGTACCCTATTTCCGACAGAGAGGGCACTGCTCTGATTGACAAAGAATCCGGATGCATTTCCTCCGTGCCTTCTGTAGTACTGCAACACCTGCTCATGGCGCCTCGTGAGAGACAGCCGGTCTGCCAGCCCCACCAGCCAGTTGTCATGGGCGCCAGCCGCCGGAGGCAGAGGTAGCGCCAACTCCAGCAAAGGACGTTTCACCGCGACGCAGCACCCCATGACAAAGGCCTCATCAGGCAGCCCGGCAGCCCGAATCTGTTGCCATTTGCTGATGCCCTGGGAATTGAGCCGGGCATCCGTGAGCAACGCATCATTCATGAAGCACAGGGTTTTTTCATCCGCGGCGGCAAAAGCCGTCATGGTGGAGATTTTTTCGCTAAACCAGACATCGTCCTGGTCGCAGAGAAAAACCAGATCTCCCGAGCAACGGGACAAAGCCCGGGAAAAATTTTCCGCGTAGCCCTGCCGGTGGCTGCTCTCCAGCAAAATCACTTTGAAAGGCGCCGTCCCGGCAAATCCCCGGATGATCTCCCGGGTATCATCGGTCGATGCATCATCGCTGACGATCAACTCATCCGGCAGGCATTGCTGACTGGCCAGGCTGTCCAACTGTTCATGCAAATAGGCTCCACCATCAAATGTCGCCAGGGCCACGGAGATTTTCATACGCGGCTCTCCCTCCTGAGCCTGCGTAGCGCCCGGCGCAGGCGCCAGGAAGCATGCCATGCGCTTAAAAGAGCGCGATAGCCCATGCTGTCATAGGCCCGGGCCTGTACATAAGCGTAGTGCCGGGAAGCGCGGGGATCCTTGCGGTGTGCATACAGTCCGAACCAGGCATTGGACTGGCGAAAACTATAGGACTGGATCATGACCGGCAAACTGGTTCGCCACAACACATAAGGCAGGCTGATCTGATCCCGGCTGCCAAAGCGCCGGTACAGAGCCCACCACAGGCGCATGGCGCGATCCAGTCCGGGATGAAGATGATTCTTCAGTAGTATGCCTGCTTCAACCAGGCCCGCATCATCAGTAAATCCATGTTGCCGGTAATAGTCCATCTCTGCACCGGTTTTATCGCCTGGCCGGGTTTTGCCCTGTTGCACGCAGGCTTTGATCTCATCCGCCACCCTTGAACGCAATGGATGGGCAAACACGCCCAGAGCCGCACCGGAAGCCACCAGGCCTTCCAGCACTTCTGATGTCCTGCCCAACAGGCGGATGTTCCCATCGATATACAGGGAGCAGGCATAGCCCGGTAGCTCCCGGTGCATGAGCATTTTGTAGTAGCGGTTGGCCTGCTGAACACTGGTAAACCGCTTTGCATCAATGGTCAACGTACGCCATCCATCGACGGACAACCCGGGATCATCCGTGACAATCAGGTAATCCAGCCCGGGTTCCGGCTCCAAAGGCGGAAACACCCGGTCATAGGCATCCAATACGCAGGTATAGACCAGTGCTTTCATTTTCGGCCCTTATAACGACCCTTGAGGTATTGCCGTATCCTTCTCGCCACCCCTCGGGCGTAACGGTAAGGAAAGGCTGTAACAGCCCGCAACCAGAAACCGGGGAAATCACATTTCCCGGATGGATGCTTTTCCATACAATGCGCCCAACATATCTGGGTTTCATAGTATCGAGGACTCATCAATGTTGGGCGAAGCGCTGCGGCAAGCCGTGTCTGACGTAGTTTACGTCGAAGACTCAAACCATCCTCCCCTTCTGGCTGTCTGTGGTGCAGCATTTTAGTATCCGGGTTGTACTGGTACTTATACCCGAGATATTCAGCTCTGCCAAAGAACTCCTGACCAATAAAGCCATAAATTTTCAGTTGTTCGCTGAACAATCCCATATCAATGAAATCATGGCGATACATGCAGATATTGCACTCGGTGATAACAGCACTGGGCCAATTCAAACGGAGCTGCGTGAAGCTGACAGGATCACGAATTGGCAGCTTTTCCAGCTCCTGCATCTTCCAGGCTTGTCGTCTGTCCGAAGGATCTGAGGGCGTTCTGGGGCCACCGGTAATCACGCCCTGGCGCACGGATTGTTTGTGCGCCTCAACAAACCCTGGCTGCGGGAAGCTGTCGTCATCCAGGATCACCACCGCCTCTCCCTCTGCAGCCAGGATACCAAGATTGCGGGCCACTGCCAGGCCATAGCCTTTGCAGTGGGTATCCAGCCATTTCAGGGAAAAACTTGTTTCCAGGGTCTCCAGCATCTCCCGCGTGCCGTCCGTGCAGTTGTCCATGACCACGACCACCTCAAATGTCGGGTCGGTCTGAGCCTCCAGGCTTTGCAGCAGCTTGCGCAATACCTCCCTGCGGTTGAAGGTGGTGATGACCAGGGTGAGAAGCATTTCAGTCACCCTCCCCCGGTGGCAGGCACCCGGCTTTCGCCAGGGCATCGATTACCGGCTGCATCTTTGTGTTCCAGCCAAGGTGTTGCTCGGCATAGCACCGCATTTTCTGGCGGAAATGAGGCATAGCTTCCACACCATCAAGAAATGCCAGGAGCGACGCGATATCCAGGGGTTCATCGGAAGCGGGCGCCTGGTAAAGAAAAGGAAAACCCGCTGTGAAATCCGGATCTTCGTGGTCTGTGACAAAAGGCAGGCCTCTTGCACAATATTCCCGGGATTTCAGGCTGGTCGTATCCACTGTCAACCGATGCATCCCCAGGGATGATATACCCAGCCGGCTGCGGGCAAACACCTGGTCCAATGCTTTGCCATGTAAAGCCCCCAGGAAACTCACCTTTTCACTCATACCCGTATTACGGGCAAGGCGCTGCAGATACTCCCGCTCCTTTCCACTGCCCACCACAAGGAACCTCACTTCCCGCTGACCGCCTTGGGCATAGTAGGCCGCCAAGCCCCGGATGACCCGGTCGTAGCCATGCCAGAAAGCCAGGTTGGCAACACCCAGGAGACAAAAGCAGCCGGGTTCTGGTGGAGATTCCATCATGGGCACAGTGTCCACAGCTACGCCATTGTCAGTACAGATGGCAGGTATCCCGAATATGCAAGCCTGCCTCGAAAAAGTGACCACGCGGTCCACGTGGTGATGCAGATACCTGCGAAAAAGACGATCTACCAGGCCCAGCATGTGGTCGCGCAGACCGGCATACTCGGTGTCATAGGGGAAACTGGGAATTTCCAGATGGATCTGTATTTTCGGATTTCGCGCTTTGAGTCTCCATAACAGGTAGAGAAACAGAAGCGAACTCCCCTGGTAGCGTATGTAGATATAATCGTGCGGTGAGAGCCTGTGCGCCAGCCAGGGATAGAAGAACAAACGATAGGCCAGCATGCGCCCAAGGCGGCCTGTACCAAACCGCTTGAGCAGCACATCATTTCTGCGAATCTCATTGTCTCTGAGAAAGTACAGATCCATATCCCCCACCACACGGGACAGGGCTTTCATCTGTCCGCGGATTTTGGCCGCCACGCCCAACAGGTGTTCATCTCCCAGATTGAGTCTTGCAATATAGGCGCTCTTCATCCCGGTCACACTCTGTTGCTGCGCGTTCCTAGCGGAAGGAAGGACAGGGCTTCTCGGAAAGCGGCCACACCACACAGACGGTTGCACAGAAGATAAAACAACGCTCCAGAACACACAATCAGGATCAGCTCCGCAAGCCCCTCAGGGGCCAACAACCGGTTCAGGCCATATACAGCCACGGCCATCACTGCGCCTGTAAGTATGACGGCAAAGCAATCCTTGAGCTGCTTTGCGGAACCGTAATCCAGAAAAACCCCCACATAATGACTGCTGATAAAATACGCAAGTACGCTCTGCGCCACAAAGGCCCAGGCAATGCCCATCACGCCAGCCAGGCTGCCCACTAACAGCAACAGAATCCCTAGTGTGATCCTGGCCATTTCCAGGCGAAAGAACAGTTTCCCCCGGCCAAGAGCCTTTATCAGGTTGAGATTGACAACATCCAGGGGCAGCAGCAATCCGCTGAAACAAAGTACCTGCAGAATGGGAGCCGCTGGCATCCACTGTTCTCCCAACAACACCTGGACCACCGGTCCGGCAAGAATGGCCAAGCCGAACACCATGGGTACAGTAACCAGCATCATGGTTCTGATGGCCAGGCGGCCAGTTTCTCTCAGATGCGGGATATCATCCGTCGCTCTGGAAAACAGCGGCAGGCTTACCTTGGCCGCGATACCTGTCACCAAGGCTGTGGGCAGGGTCTGAATACGCTCAGCGCGATTGAAGTACCCCAGGGCCTGCAAACCGAAATACTTGCCCAGCAACAGGGTGTAGCCCTTTCGATAAAACATATTCAATAACCGGGAAGCCAGAAGATAGCCGCCAAATCCCGCCAGGCGCCTGAACGACTGACGGCTGAAACAGAAAACCGGTCGCCAGCCGCCAAGCATCCACAACAAGAGCATGCTGACAAGGTTGCTGCTGAGAGATTGGGCAGCGAGCGCCCACACACCGTATCCCTCCCACGCCATGTACAGACCCAGTGCCCCAGACACCAAAGTGGATGCCATGGTAATGCGCATGGGCGTCCTGAAATCCAGAGCCCTGGCCAGCAAAGCCGTCTGCACGGTACTGGCAGCACTGAAAACAATATTGAAAGCCATCACCAAGGCCAGTGGCACCAGTACGGGCTGTGCATAGAAAGCCGCCAGCCATGGTCCCAGGCCGGCTACTCCGGCTGCGAGCAACACCCCCAGAAACAGGTTGAACCAGAAAACCGTGGACTCATCGACAGCCGTGATGTTCTGGCGCTGAATCAGCGCCGAGGAAAAGCCCACGTTGACCAGAACCCAGGACAGGCCCATGAACAGAGACAGCAATGCAATGGTGCCAAAGGCTTCCGGCCCCAGCATCCGGGCCATCAGTATGGAAATCACGAAGCCGACACCCTGCCGGAACAGCAGTTCCAGACCACTCCAGATGACAGCGCTTCGGGCTTTGCCTGTTAGCATGGCAGATGATCAGGTGAAGATGGTGCAACCGGGCCCAATCAGGACAGGCCATAGTACTCGCGATACCAGGCCACAAACCGCCCCAATCCTTCTTCCACGCTGGTGGAGGGGCTGAACCCCACCGCTTCACGCAGGGCATCCGTATTGGCATAGGTGGCAGTGACATCCCCATTCTGCATGGGCAGCATCTCCATGTTGGCCTTTACACCCAGATGCTCCTCCAGCACCCGGATGAAATCCAGCAGCTGCACCGTATTGCTGTTGCCGATATTGAAGATCCGGTAGGGAGCGTAACTGGTGGCGGGATCAGGATCATCACCACTCCAGTCCGGGTTCCCCGCCGGAGGCTGGTCGATGACCCGCACCACACCTTCGACAATGTCATCGATATAGGTGAAATCGCGCTTCATGCGCCCATGATTGAACACCGGGATGGGTTCACCCGCCAGGATCTTGCGCGTGAAACTGAAGTAGGCCATGTCCGGACGCCCCCAAGGGCCGTACACAGTGAAGAAACGCAATCCCGTACAGGGCAGGCCGTATAGATGCGCGTAACTGTGGGCCATGAGTTCCGCTGCTTTTTTGGTGGCGGCGTACAGGGATACGGGATGATCCACGTTGTCATGCTCCGAGAACGGCAACCGGGTATTGGCCCCGTACACGGAGCTTGAAGACGCGAATACCAAGTGCTTCACGCCACCATGGCGGCAGCCTTCCAGAATGTTGCCCACCCCCACCAGGTTCGCATCCACGTAGGCATCGGGATTCTCCAGGGAATAGCGCACGCCGGCCTGGGCGGCCAGGTTGACTACAGCATCAAAGGCATGATCAGCAAAAACTTCACGCATGCCCGGACGATGGGCAATATCCAGCTGGCGGAACTCGAAACCGGGGCTGCCACTGACCCGGGCCAGACGGGCTTTTTTCAGAGAGACTTCATAGTAGTCGTTGAGGTTGTCTATGCCCACAACCTCGTCACCCCGTGCCAGCAGGCGTATGGCCAGTTCGTTGCCAATGAATCCGGCAGCGCCAGTAATGAGTATCTTCATGGGTCTGTCCCCTGTATCAAGGCCGGCCTATGCCGTAATAGGTGAATCCCTGCTCACGCAACATGACGGGGTCATAGATATTCCTGCCGTCGAAGATCACAGGCTCTGCCAGAGAATCCCGCAGTGCATGGAAATCAGGACTACGGAAAATATTCCATTCGGTCAGGATCGCCAAAGCATCGGCACCCTGTACGGCCTGTTCCGGAGTGTCCACAAGAACAAGATCAGCACGTTCACCATAAATGCGTTTTGCTTCGTCCATGGCAGCAGGATCGAAAGCCACGATTTCTGCGCCTGCATTCCAAAGCGCCTCCATGAGTACCCGGCTGGGAGCGTCACGCATATCATCCGTGTTGGGTTTGAAGGCCAACCCCCAAAGCGCAATACGTTTCCCCTCCAGACCATCCTGAAAGTGATCCTGCATCTTGCGGAATAAAACTTGTTTCTGGCGCTGATTCACCGCTTCGACCGCTGTAAGAAGCTGGGCCTGATAACCCACTTCACTGGCAGTACGTTCCAGGGCTGAAACATCCTTTGGAAAGCAAGATCCCCCATAACCGCATCCGGGATAAATGAAGGAATAACCAATACGGCTGTCTGCGCCTATGCCCTGCCGTACCTGTTCGATATCCGCACCCAACTGTTCCGCCAGATTGGCCAGTTCATTCATAAAACTTATCTTGGTGGCAAGCATGGCATTGGCGGCATACTTGGTCAGCTCCGCGGAACGGATATCCATGGCGATGAGCCGGTCATGATTCCGGTTAAAGGGGGCATACAAGGCATGCAGCAGTTCTGCTGCCCGAGGCTCGCTTGTTCCGATGATAATACGGTCTGGCTTCATGAAATCACCGACCGCAGCACCCTCCTTGAGAAACTCGGGGTTGGATACCACATCAAAATCCAGATTCAGCCCCCGGTCCTGCAACACCAGGGAAATCGTCTCCCGCACTTTGTCCGCAGTACCAACGGGTACCGTGGATTTGTCCACAATAACGCGATACTCATCCATATGCGCAGCAATGGTCCGGGCCACTTGCAACACGTGCTGCAGATCGGCCGAACCGTCTTCATCGGGCGGGGTTCCCACGGCAATGAACTGCAGCAAGCCGTGGGCCACCCCTTGCGCGGCATCCGTAGTGAACTGCAGGCGCCCCGCTTCCACGTTGCGCTCTACCAGGGTATCCAGGTCGGGTTCATAGATGGGAATGACCCCTTTCCTTAACGCAGCCACTTTGTCCTCATCGATATCCACGCAGAGGACATCATTGCCGACTTCAGCCAGACAGGCGCCAGTAACCAAGCCGACATAGCCCGTACCAAATATGCTTATTTTCATGTTAGTTACAATATTTTGATGTTGGAGGATTACCAGTCTTTCATGGTTACCCGGTTGCGAGGTTTACGCATAGCCGGAACCGGAACTACGGGAGTGTTCATTCGTTTGGTCTTTACACGCTTGCGCATCTTCTCACTGATTTCCTGCTCTTCACGGTTTTCGTGAAGAAAAACACCCAGAAGAAAAGCAAACCAGATGGCATTCGCCGGCTTGTGCAGGTTGAAGTCCACCAGGGAATGCAAAATCAGCAGCAGCAGTCCAATACCGGCTCCCACCTGTGCGTAACGAAAGGTTCTCCAGCGGCCTTTCATCCAGACAGACAGCCAACCACGGGCATAGATGAACAGTCCCGTGAGAATCAGCACCAGCGCGACAATACCTCCGTCGAAAACCCATTCCAAGTAGTCGTTGTGAGCATGATTGACGAAGGCATCCAGACCTTCAGGCTGGTAGTGGGGATAGATTTCCGGATAGGTTCCGGCGCCACTGCCGACAGGGAAATTGTCCATGATACCTTTCAGCGTACTGGCGTAGATCTGCCAGCGCATGTCTTCCATGGCATCCTCTGAAAACCGATCCAGTATAGGAGTCAAACCTATTTCCAGGGTCATCACCATGATGACGACCAGCAGAGTGCCATAGGTGCCATAGACATTGCTCCCACCCAAACGGCGGGAAAAGGCAATCATCACCAGGAACAAACCTATCATGGCCAGGGCGATGCCTGAGCGAGAACGGGTAAACACCAGGGCCAGCAGCACCACAATGCCCACCAGGGCAAAAACCGTGGTCTGGTGCCCTTTCAATGTCCCCAGAAAACTGAGACGCTGGCGCCAGGGGGCAGAAGCCACGCCACCGCCCACTTGCTGCCCGACGTTGGCTGCCAGCAAAGCCAGGGCAACCGGAAAAACCATTTCCAGAAAACCGGCCAGATGATCCTTGTTCAAGTAAGTGCCTGCCGCCGCATGCATGCCATACTCATTGGGTATATACAAAGCAGCGCCCATTCCTCCACCATACTGCATCAGGCTGAGGACCGCCTGAAACACAGCCATGCCCAGCATGAGATAGATCAGTCTCATGACCTGATTGCGGGGCAGGCTGTAAGCCGCCATGAAAACAGCAATCGGTGGCAGCAAAGCCCACAAGGCAGCCTCACTGTTATGTGGTACAAGGCTCAAGCTGCGCCACTGCTCCAGTGACAGACCCGCAGCCTGGTAGACAGACTCTAAAAACCCCCTTCCCGGCAAAGACTGCAACACATCCATGGGCAGTGCGATCAGTCCGGCTACAGGCAACAAGAACAGGGTGGCGACCCATGCCAGATATCCGGTTTTGAGGCTGTCCAGTTTTTCCGGATGCAGAAACAGCAGCAGCAACACGATTAGTGCGGCCATTTCCAGCACCATCAGAGGCAATGGCAGGTTTCCCGCCCGGAACAGGGGAGCAAATAGAAGCATGAACACCAGCAACCAGTAGATACTGCTGTTGTGGCGGGAAGAAACATTCATGTACTCAGGGACTGATAGGTGGCGGTGGGTTGTTGGGGGAAGGATTCTTGGGAGGCAGGCTGAACACCACACCGGTGCTGCCGATCACACCAATATCTCCAAGCGTCATGTTGCCAAACACAGCAGGCGTACAATTTACAGGGGTCACGGCTCCAGCAGGACAACTGGCCGCATCAATGGCCACGACTTTGTGTCCGTCCCAAGCTTCATCACAACCATTGAAATAAACAACTTCGATACGCGAATTCCTGGGTATCTCAAGCTTCCAGCCATCCTTGAGTTTGTCACCGGCAACTGCAGGCACCATGCCATTTCCCTGATCAATCATCACTTCGCCTTCCACTTTGCGCACCTGGGCAACAGGGCAGGCATCCCGGGAGATCTTCAGCGAGACCTTACCCTTATGCGTGGTGACACAGGTTCCCTGGTAATTGATTTCAGCAGCGCCATCGAGTTTGAGTTCATCACCCTCCTGAAGTACCTGCCCTTCTGTTGCCGCCAGGTATTTTCCGTTGCGGCGCACCAGGGCGGACCCCAGAAGCTGGCTGAGAATGATGTCTTCGCTATCTGCTGCTTTGCCTGCGGTACTAAGACAAGGCTTCCACAAAGCAGCCAGCTTGTTGCAACTGTCAGCGTGGATATCGATGATCTTGGCGCCTTCCCAGGAAATATCGCAATCATTGTCAAAAATGATCCTTACCTTGGAATCTTCCATGATCATCAAGCGATCACCTTCTTTAAGACGCCGCCCTTTCTCCACGGGGAGGTAACGGTCTCCCTGGAACAACAGTGCTTCGCCCTGCAGTTCGGATAGCACAGCGATGGTTTCGTCCTTGGCCATGGCGCTGCCACAAAGCAGCAACAGCATAACCAACACGATGGGCACCGCCTTCCTCATAACCATTTTGATGATGTTTCCTCTTGTGGTAAACGTTTCATCAAACCCATTTACTCGGGATATCTTAGCATTATTCCCCTGCTTGCTCCCAATCGCTTTCCTGCGCAAGAAATCCTGGCCAGAAACCATATGACCGCTGTTTTCAGGGCAGTTTACGTATAGAGATGCGATCAAACCATACCTCGCCTTCTGCTACTGGTGGCGCATCACCAGAACGGCTGATCTCCAAACGCAGAAGCTGACTCCGGCATTCAGGGGTGTCTGGTACACTGAATTGTACCTGTTGCGAAGTCCAGTCACTGGCCCCCACCAGCAGCGGTGTAGCGCCCAGCATCCTGTCTTCATTGCCGGTACAGCGTATCACCCACCGCAACCCACCCGGGAGGCGCAAACGATCTACCCGCAACCGCAGTTGCAACAGATACTGTCCTTTACCCAGAAGCAGATACTGGTATACCTGTTTTAACGGTGCAGACTGCCCCCGGTACAGGATATGCAGGCTTTTCTCTCCTTCGCTCCCATAAGTATGCTTGCGGCGGATGATCAGAGATGGGGAATCTGGAAAATGCCAGAAGAACCCCCCCTCACCCGGTGCCAGTTCAAAGCCGCCATCAAACACGCTGCCCAGATAGCGGCGCTGTTCCGGCGTCAGTCCGTTAATCCATACCAGATAGGCTTCCGGCCACTGTCCATCCCGTTGCAGGCGCTCTACCAGCAAGGCCCGCTCCCTGGAAGACAAAGGTGTCTTGCTGGCGTGGCGCAAAGTGGCGACATTGACAACCGTTTCCAATCGCCTGGCATTATGCGCAAGATGGGCAAAGAAATCGTCCCACCAGGAAGGCGGAGCCTGCAGCAGGCTTTGCAAGAATGGCAGGGTGACAGGATTTTCAGCCAAATGTGTCAGCAATGGATAGATATGCATTCCCAGGTTCGGATCCAGCTCCAGAGCAGCGGCCCAGTTGATCACAGCCTTTTCCAGCTGTTTTCTTTCCACCCAATAGTCCGCAGCGCCCAAACGCACGCGCTTGCTGGCAGGCATGCGTTCGACGGCAAGCGCCATCAGCCGATCCGCCTGCTCCGGCCGTCCCCGCTTGAGCATCAGGTGGGCCAATGCCTCCATTGCCTCAGCGCTTGCGGGATCCAGGGCAATGGCCTGGCGCAACAGCTCGCTGGCTTCTTCAGGCGCCGTTTCCATGAGCGCCTGTCCCTTGAGATACAAGGCGCGAGGCTGCCTGCTGTTCCACAACAAGGCGCTGTCCACCGCCTGAGCATCACCCAGATCAGCCTTGCGTGCATAGTGGTCACCCAGCCCGGTGACCAAAATCCGCCAGGCCAGCAGCAAAGCCATAAAAAAAACCAGCAGTAAAAAAATCACATGCTTTGCTTTAAACACTATTTCTCTCCGGCCCGAATGCTGTGCCGAAGACGCGCAATGTACAGGCGCCTTCCTTTTGGAACCAGATCGAAAACCATGTATCCCCTGTAGTGGGTTTCACTGCCATCGGCCTTGGATTCAGCCTGGGCTGCCACCTGCGCCCAGGCCCGGAACCCCTGCCCATCCACTGGAAGTATCTTGAGTTCTTCCAGACTGAAATGTCTTTTTCCGGTAGTTTCGAACATGTGCCGGTAGCCCATTCCAATCTGCTCCCGCCCAGTGCGTCCGTTGGCATTGCTGTCCAGAGTAAACAGGCGCAACAGACTATCGACATCACCTTTTTCCCAAGCACGAATATACTGCATGAGAACGAATTCCGGCTGCATACTGGTTGTGTTGTTGCGCTCGGTGTCAGCAGTCGTCCATTGGGAAAGCTCGGGTAAAGGCTTTGCAGACGGCGCCATCACTCCATCGAAAGGGACAGGAGATGGCGTCGTCTCAGTCACACCGGCAACCAATGAAGCTTGGCTGATTGCCGCCTTGGACAAGGATTCTGACCGGTGAGATGGCGCTTCTATTGTGACTACCGGTTCTACCGGAACCGGATCATGCTCTACAGCCGTCACGGCAGGCTCCGTGATATGTTCCGGTTTAGCTGTTCCACTCGTTTGAGATGAAGCTGTATCCTTCTTTTCAATATCAGACGCTGCCTCTTGCAGCACAGGCGCGGGCACACCAGAAAGCAATAGATCTCCCGGCACCCGGTCTGACAGTTGCCTTGCCACTGTCTGGGAATCTGCGGGGGTCAGGCTGACAGGTTGGCCTCCATTCATCGTAGCCAACATGATCAGCACCAACACGGAGACAATGGTCATCCAGACAAACACTTTTGGGTGACGTTGTAACGGAGTGATTCGGTACAGAGCATCTGACGGGTGCCTGGATACCGCCAAAGGCCTGTGTTTACGCCTGGCCGAATGGGGCCGGGTTGTGTGGCGCCGAGATGGCTTTGAATGCCCCCCGGTCTGCAAACCCGTGTCATAGACCTTGCGTTTTGCAGGACGTTTCAGTTCTGCATAGGACATGTTCAGCATCCGCACCGCCCGGTCCACCCAGTTTTCCGAACGGTTGACGCGATCCGGGTGAAACAACCCGATAAGCAGCCGGTAACGCTGGCGGATCTCAGCCATGCTGGCCTCTTCAGATAATCCCAGCACCTGGTAGTGATTGTTGCCAGGAGCAAATAGCCGTTGACGGATGAAAGCATAGGCTACAGCACTCAGTTCACCTGTGCTGCTTCCCAGTTGTTCCGCAAGCGCAGACAAACGTTCAGCGGGACGGGACAGGCGGTTGAGAAAACCGGAAAGGTCCTGGGGCATTTCCAGCATATCCAGAACCGCAGTGCCCGCACCCTTGCGGTGCAGCGCCAACAGTTCCTCATAGAAGCTGTCCAGTTCCGGGTTCATGAATACGTCAACTGTGGGCGTCAGGAAACCAGTCTGGGATGCTCAGCGGCATCCTCGGCTTCATAATTGTAATAGTTATAGTGGTACTGGTAATCATACCCATAGCCGCTGCGCCCTTGCCCATATTTAACCAGAAGGGCCCCCAACACATGGGCATGAGCCTGGCGTAAACGTTGCAGGGCTCCCCTGAGCGCCCCACTCCGTGTAACCCCCGCATCGACGACCAGGATCGTGGCACTGGCCATATTTGCCAGCACCAGCGCATCCGCCAACCCCAGTACCGGCGGCCCGTCGAGAATCACCACATCGAACTTTTCTGCTGCCTTGTCTAGAAATTCCACCATTCGCCCACTGTCCAGCAGTTCTGCAGGATTGGGAGGCAGGGGACCGGATGTCAGCACGTACAGTCCGCCAAGCACACCGTCCTGAATAGCCTCACTGGGTTTTTTTTCTCCCACCAGGTAGTTGGTCAGACCTGTTTCATTGGAAAGCGCAAGCTCATGGTGCAGGGAAGGATTGCGTAGATCGCAGTCCACCAGCAGGACATTGGAACCCGCCTGCACATAGGTGAGGGCCAGGCTGATAGCGGATGTGGTCTTGCCTTCTCCGGAAATGGAACTGGCGATATGCAATACCTTCGGCGTACCGGATTCCGATGAGAAAGACAGTGCCGTGCGGCAGGAACGGTAGGCTTCGGCAATGGCAGACTTGGGTTCCTCCCAGGTCTTGAGCGCAATGGATTCACTTTCCTCCTGAAGACGCACCTCCGGCACCACACCCACCATGGGAAGTCCCGTGAGTTTCTCCACGTCGGCAGAGGACTTGATGGTGTCGTCCAGGTGATCAAATAGGAAAGCCAGGCCAATTCCCCCCAATAGACCGATGACCAGTGCTATCTGCAGATTCCTTTTCAGATTAGGTTTGTAGGCGGTGGCAGGCACTTCTCCTTTGTCGATGATGGATATATTGTTGCTCCCCACACCTGCTGCCACGCCCACTTCCTTGATGCGCTGCAGCAAACCATTGTAAAGCTCACGGTTGGTTTCCACATCGCGCTTCAGGGCCTGATAGTCTGTACTCTTGCGTTGCAACTCCAGAATCTGCCCCTTCACATCAGCCATACGTGATTGCAGCATGGCCTGCTCGCGCACCGCCGCCTGGTAACGGGACTTGATCGACGACTGAATATCCTTTGTTTCTTTGCTTATCTTGCGTTTCAGCCCGTCTATTTGATCCTGCAGGCGTTTCATGGCCGGATATCCCGGCTTGTAGACATTGAGCTTGTCCTGATACTCGGCTTCCAGATCCGCCAGCTTTTCCTTGTAAGCGGTAATTAGTTCGCTGTCGGATACACGGTCGAACCCTTGCGCGCCACTGTTTTGCATTTCCTGGTAGCTGGATTCTGCCTTGATACGCTCTGCCTCGACTTCTGTAAGTCGGGTATTGAGTGCCTGCAGCTTCTGCATGAGTATCCCCTGCTTGGAATCCAGGTCCACAATTTCCCGCTGGCTGGCATATTCCACCAGCTTGCGCTCGGATGCCTCCAGATTGGCACGCACCTGTTTGATCCGGTCCGAAAGAAATTCCTTGGCATAGGAAGAGTTCTCGAAGCGCCGCTCCATGGTCATGTCGATGAAGCTCTTGGCCAGGGTATTGACCACCCGGGCGGCCAGATTGGGGTTGGGGCTGTCATAACTGACCACTACCAGGCGTGAATTCTTTACTGGCGCCACGGTGAGATTGGCCAACAAGAGATTTTCCAGGCTGCGCGTACTGGCCGCAGGCGCCACATCCGAAGAAGCCACATCCTGATCAGGATGGGCAGAAAAAAACCGCTTCAACTCCCGAAAAAAGGAGGGCTGCTCTTTGGCCTTGAACTGAGCAGAGGATTCCAGCCCCAGCTGCTCCACCACCCGCTTGGCCAGACCATGACTCTTGAGCAACTGGTACTGTGTCTCATAGAAATCGAAACTGTAGGCCGCTTCCCTGGGGGTAACGCCTTCAAAGTTCACTATTCTGGCGGCTTCGCGGTCGATCTGGAGTTTGACACTGCTGCGGTATATGGGAGTGCGCAGGGCAGTGACGATGGCGCCGGCGATCAACGCAATGACGACGAACAATACAATGGTGAACTTGTGGCGAACAATGACCGCCCAGTATTCCTTGAGGTTCAGCCCTTCCTCAGCTTCATCATCCTGCCCACGGGCCTGAAACTGGTTGTAGAGGGACAGCTCGCGTTCCTCCTCGGCGACGGCCAGGGAACGGCGGGACGATATTCTGCCAGAATCAGGTTTCATGGGCGCGGGAGTTCAAAACAATACCGACCAGCCAACAAAGCTGGTAAGGGTTTCCGAAAACAGTTTCCAGGCCGCCTTGCTGCCGCTGCGGTTGACTACAATGATATCGCCACTCTTCAGAACCGGATCAATCTGTTTGCCTGCCCGCACCTGACGGTAAGACAAAATATATCCCGTGGTCTTGCCATTTTCCGTGCGGAAGATGGCCACCTCATCAAAATCTGCCAACCGGTCCATTCCTTTGGCATTGGCAATGGCCTGCAGGAAAGTCGTCTTGCCCTTGAGGGGAAATACACCCGGGTTCTTCACCCAGCCTTCGACGGTGATCTTCTGGCTCTCGTATTCCTTGATGAACACAGTAACATGAGGATCCTGTAAATATTTTTCCTTAAGAACCTTCTCTATGCGGCGCTCCGCCTCCCGGGCTGTCAGACCTGCAACTTTCACTGGCCCAATAAGAGGAAGCGAAGCATATCCCTCAGTATTCACCCGGGTTTCGCGGCTGAGTTCCTGCGCCTGAAAGACTTCAACCTCAATGAGGTCCAAGGGACCGATACGGTATTCGTACGTGCTGGAATCCGGTTGTCCCGATTTCTGTGCCACGGGGAAATCGCTGATAGCCGCACCGGCGCCAGGACCCGGGAGGGGAGATGAATCCGCATCGTTGTCCACCTGCAAATCATCGAGTACGCCATCGGCTCCCGTTACCGGCGGCAACAGAAACAGCAGGATGAAAATCATGATGGCGAACGGCTTCAAGACAGGCTCCCCTTCCACACAATACGGAATGACTACTGATTTTATCATGCATTGGCGCCATCTTCCGGCTCCAGGCGACAGCCCAATCAGCACCGGCGCCCGGCCAGAAAACGGAACCAACCTTGACGTTTACGGGGGCTTTCTTCTGGCTCTTGCCCCAGGGCAGGTGGTGGTATGACCTGCTCCGGATGGGCATCGCGCCAAACTGACTCGGGACGATCATGAACCAGCCGGCGGGCCTCCCTGGCGCCCAGATATTGCGCTGCCACCGCTTCCCCTTCAGACAACAAGGGCGGCCTGCCACGTACATTGTGCGCATCCGATGCCAGTAGATGCACCAGCCCTTCATCGAGCATCCGCTTACCCCAGTACTCTGGCCCTGGGCCAAAACGCCCTGTGAGGCTGCCTGAGGTGATCTGCAACCAGGCTCCGGCCCGGGCTACAGTCTGAAATTCCTGGTAGTGGGTTTCCACCCAGCTCAGGCGCTCAGGATGGGTGATGATGGGCACAAACCCCGCACTCAGGGCATCAGCGACAAAGCGCGAGAAATGTACCAGGGGTATGTGATGGGGGGGCTCAAACAGGAAATAGCGGGAACCATTGATAGTAGGAAACACCCCGGAGCGCAGACTCGAAAGCATTTCTGGCACCACCTGGATATCCGCGCCCATGGTCAATTCCAGGCCTATCTCCTGCTCCTGGAGCAGTTGTTGAAGCTTGCCCAGAGCCTGCGCTATGCCTTCAGCAGTGTTTTCAAACAGTCCGGGGTAGATATGCGGTGTGCATGCCATATGGGTGATACCATCCCCCGCTGCCGTACGGGCCATATCCAAAGCCATTTCAGCCGTTCTGGCGCCATCATCGATACCCGGCAGAATATGGCTGTGTACGTCATACACCAGGACTGTCCTCCAACGGGGCCTTTGTCAACACGGGGTTATGCACCTTGCGCAGGGCTTTCATGAGTTTCCAGGCCTGGCTCATACCCAGGTAATACACAGCGAATACCAGCAGAAAACCATAGAACATATAAGACTCAGGCAGATTGAGCCACTCCCCTGCCAACCCTACGGCACCCAACAGCAGGCTGATGCCCAACATTGTCAAGGCCGTTCTCCTCACAGTGAACCCGGCCAGCAATAGTATGTGGTGAAGATGCTCCCGGTCCGGTGCAAAAGGTGAACGCCCACGCCTCATGCGCCGCACCATGATGGCCACTGTGTCCATGATGGGAAGGCCGAACAGCCACACCGCCGTGATGGGCCGCAATTTCGCCACGGGCGCCTGGGTGAAACGGATCAGGAACCAGGCAACCAGCAGCCCGAGAAACATGGTACCGGCATCCCCCAGAAATACCGCTGCCGGCCTGTTGTCGGCAAAGCGGAAATTCAGAAGCAGGAACCCTGTCAACACACCACAGACTATGGCGAGAATCAGCGTCTCGTGAAACAGGCCGGCCTGCCATGCAACCACCAGCAAGACAGAAAAAACCATCAGCAGAATGCCACCTGACAAGCCATCCAGGCCATCCATCATATTCGTGGCATTGATGATACCCACGATACAGAAAACACTGAACGGTATCGCCACCCAGCCCAGTTCGATTTCCTGCCCAGTCGAGACAAGAAAACCCAGGTTTTCCAGGCGCACATTTCCCCAGATCACGATAATCAGCGCTGCGCCAATCTGCGCAACGAAACGGGCGGAAGGCGGAGTTTCCCTGAAATCATCCAGCAACCCCGTGATAAAAACCAGCGTGCTGCCCATAAACAGGGTTCGCCACGCACCCAGAGGAACATCCAGAGTCAGGATCGACAGCATGAAAGCAAGGAACAACGCGATACCACCCACCATGGGCGTAGCATGTCCATGCTGCTTGCGTCCTCCGGGATTGTCAACCAGCCCAATTCGCTGAGCCAGAGGAATGATGAGTAGAATCAGGCCTACAGACAGCACCAGAGCTATGGCGAAAACAAGCGTCATCAGGGTAATACCCTTCAGGAAATGTAGGGCAGGAAGAAGTATCCAATATCTCCCGTCTCATCAAATAAAGTGGCTTGGCCTCCCTGCGTACCCTGCATTAAAACAAGCCAGTTGGAAAAAGTCATGTCTTTTGATACAGACGTTGAATAAGCAATATCCTGGCAAAACCGGAGGGTACTTACTGTCCATAGCATTGTCAGGCTGTTGACAAAGCCCGTGTAACGGCGTTTTTCAACATCTTGTTAGTAGAAACCTCCTGGCTTTTGTACAATGTTTAGTTCGAAACAGCTATCAGAAGGTACAAAATGGGCTTTCTTCAGGATAAAAAGATCCTTGTAACAGGTATTGCCAGCAACCGTTCTATTGCGTATGGGGTTGCAAAAGCCATGCACCGGGAAGGGGCAGAACTTGCTTTTACCTATCAGAACGAAAAACTACAGAAGCGCGTCGAGAAATTTGCTGCAGACCTTGGAAACGCGCTTTGTCTGCCCCTGGATGTGAGTAGCGATGAATCCATTGCTGCCATGTTCAGCGAATTGGGAAAACACTGGGACGGCCTGGACAGCCTGGTACACTCCATCGGTTTTGCTCCCAGAGACCAACTGGAGGGCAGTTTCGTTGATGCCGTCACCCGCGAGGGTTTCCTGACCACTCACGATATCAGCGCCTACAGTTTTGCCGCCCTGGCCAAAGCTGCCAAACCGATGATGACGGGGCGCAACGCTTCTTTGGTCACCATGACCTACCTCGGAGCAGTGCGTACCGTGCCCAACTACAATGTCATGGGTGTTGCCAAGGCAGCCCTGGAGGCCACCACCCGCTACCTGGCCGACTCTATGGGACCGGACGGCATCCGCGTAAACGCTGTTTCAGCCGGCCCCATACGCACCCTGGCGGCATCCGGCATCAATAACTTCCGCTCCATGCTGGCGGAAGCAGAGAAAAAGACGCCATTACGCCGCAATGTAACTATCGATGAAGTGGGCAATGCTACGGCATTTCTCTGCTCGGATCTGGCATCGGGGATCACTGGAGATGTGCTCTACGTGGATTCTGGATACCATATCGTGGGCTGACCCTGCGTTGGCTCAATGTACAAAGGGCGCCCTGGAAAGCCGGATCAATTCCAGGCTCCCTTGACGGCGCCCTTTGTTCATGCCGTGAATTGCTTCGAAAATCTACTTGTCTTTGGTATTGATCTCGACATCAGCCCTTTCGCGCAGGTAGCGGCCCAGGATACTGAACTGCTGCCGGCCTTTGGCTTTTGCCAGTTTTTGCTTGGCAGCCTTGCGTGCAGCATCGTCCAGCTTGCCAGGATCACCATCAGTCACGCGGCTTAGCGCCAACAGGGCATAGTCTCCATTGCCCAATTCTGTCCCACCATAAGTCAGACCGCCATCTTTGGGGCGCTGCAGTCCAAAAACCTTTTCCCGTACAGCTTGAGGAAGTAAGGTTGACTGGCGCTTGATCTTGATGCCCGACTTCAACTCCCCTTCCCCATCTGCGGCAATCTGCTCAAGAGTTTTCTCACCAGCTTTCAGGGCAGCCAACAGAGTCTCGCCTTTTTTCCTGGCCAGCGCCTTTCCTTTGTCACGCTTCAGCGTTGCTATCACCTTTTCCTTTACTTCTTCGAAAGACTGAGGATGTTCAGCTTCATGCTCGACAACACGCAACACCAGCACTTTATCACCTTCCAATTCGATCAGTTCACTGTTGTTGCCCTCATTAAGCACATCGTCACTGAAAGCGGCGGCCACGACTTTTGGGGAGGACAAATCGCCCTTGCCACCCCGCCGATCCAGCCAGCCGGATTCCCGAACCTTCAGTCCAAGCGCTTCGGCAGCCGGCACCAGGCTGTCCGGGATTTCGTAGCTCAGATCGGCAAGCTGTTCCGACTTGTCGAACAAAACCTGCTCCGCCTGCTTGCGACGCCAGGCGGTTTCAATATCATCCCGCAGGCTCTCGAAGCTGCCATGATCCGGATTACGGATATCGACGACCTGTATCAAATGAAAACCAAAAGGAGTACGAACGGGTTTGCTGATCTGTCCCTTTTTCAGTTTATAGGCTTCTTCTTCAAAAGCCTTGGCCATCAGGCCTGGGCTGATCCAGCCCAAATCGCCGCCCTGATCCTTTGATCCCGGGTCATCGGAAAATTCCCTGGCCAGATCTTCGAACTTCTCTCCTTTGGCCAAGCGCGCCTCCAGATCCTCTGCCTTGGCTTTGGCGGCATCAACAGCAGCCTGGTCCGCGTTCTCATCAAGCTGGATAAGAATATGGCGCAGCTTGCGCTCTTCCGGCGCCTGGAATTCATCCCGGTGCTGGCTGTAGTAATCACGCAGTTTCTCTTCCGTGACTTCCATGTCTGCGCCCAGCACTTCGGGCGACAGCAACAGGTATTCCAGCTTGACCCGTTCTGGCACCATGTATTTTTTCACATGCTCATCATAGTAGGCCTTGGCCTCTTCTTCGCTGGGCGCATAGTCACCTGCAAGCTTTCGCCCTGATAGGGCCAGGTATGCCAGTTCCCGTTCCTGATCCTTGAGGCGGATGCTGTCATCGAGCTCCCGGTCCGTAGCAAAGGCTGAATCAGAAATACCATACTGCATTTGCTCCATGACCAGGTCGCCCCGCACTTCCTCTTCGAAACTGCGCTGACTCATCCCCTGATTGCGGATCAAAGTATTGTAAGCCTGTACATTGAACTTGCCGTTGGTCTGAAAACTGGGAATGGACTGTATGTACTGGCGTACAAAATCGTCGCTGATGCGCAGCTTCCAGTCATCAGCCGTTTTTCCAAGCACCGCGTCATTGATCAATTGCTCCAGAACCTGCTTGCGCAGCATTTCGTCCTTAAACAACTCGGGACGATAAGCCTTTCCCAAACGGTTGCGCAAACGGTTGCGGAACTCACGCACACCCTGATCGACCTGACGCTCGGTAATGTCCTTGCCATCGACACTGACAGCTACGGGATCACTGCTGACTCCCAGATAACTCTGAATGCCCCACAGTGCAAAAGGAATGGTGATGAATCCGACGATAAGCCAGGCAAACCAGCCTTGGGCTTTTTCTCTAATTGCCAGCAGCATAATTGATAACTTTCCAGTTCAAACAAAAAAAAACGGGGTACCAGCTATGATACCCCGTTCGTTCAATTAATGGCGGAGTGGACGGGACTCGAACCCGCGACCCCCGGCGTGACAGGCCGGTATTCTAACCAACTGAACTACCACTCCTAATTGCTTGGTGGGTGCTGAGGGGATCGAACCCCCGACCCTCGCCTTGTAAGGGCGATGCTCTCCCAGCTGAGCTAAGCACCCGATTGAGGCGCGCTAGTTTACTGCATCTTTTAGTGCTTTACCAGCTTTAAATGCCGGGGATTTTGAAGCCTTGATTTCAATGGCTTCGCCCGTTTTGGGATTGCGTCCGGTGCGTGCAGCACGGTCTCGAACGAGGAAACTGCCAAAGCCGATAATGGAGACCGTATCGCCTTCCTGCAGTGCTTTGGTAACGGCTGCAATCATGCCATCCAAGGCACGGGCTGCGGCGGCCTGCGAGATATCTGCGGCGTCGGCCATAGATTCAGCCAATTCTTTCTTGTTCATCCTGATTTGCCCCCTATGGAACGTATTGTATGAATGGAAATGCGGAACGGAGTATATTCTGTGTTTCCGAAAAAACCGGCAGATATCCAGGCTCCTGCAAAGCGAGCGTTTTATACCAAGCCAGCATGAAAACTGTCAAGGGAAAACGGTTTTGGACTGCAAAAAACGCCTACTCAAAGGCTTTTTGGCGAATGAAGGATCAGCAAGCCCTGTTGGCGGCGCCTGCTGGCCTTCATGCATGAGCATTGCTAACTCAGTGAGTCGTCAGGCGTTTGCGGCGGGGTTTTTTGCCCGCAGCAGCCTTGGCGCCCGTTTCTGCAACAGCCTGCTTGGTTTTTTCGCCCGGTGAAGGCTGACTTGTCAGCGCAATATCCAGCACCTCGTCAATCCATTTCACGGGACGGATATCCAGAGTGCTGGTGATGTTCTTTGGTATTTCCTTCAGATCCCTCTCATTTTCTTCAGGGATCAGCACAGTTTTGATGCCGCCACGGGCAGCAGCCAACAGTTTTTCCTTTAGACCACCAATAGGCAGCACTTCACCACGCAAGGTTATCTCTCCGGTCATGGCGACGTCCGCGCGTACAGGTATCTGGGTCAAAGCAGAAACCAGGGCCGTACACATGCCGATGCCGGCACTGGGGCCATCCTTGGGTGTCGCGCCTTCTGGCACGTGCACATGAATATCATGCTGCTGGTGAAAATCCTTGTCCAGTCCCAGAACGTCAGCACGGCTGCGCACCACGGTCATGGCTGCCTGTATGGATTCCTTCATCACATCGCCCAACTGGCCGGTGTAGGTCAGACGCCCCTTGCCCGGCATGATAGCTGCCTCTATGGTGAGCAGTTCGCCTCCCACCTCCGTCCAGGCAAGGCCTGTCACCTGGCCGATTTGATCACGCTCTTCCGCTTTGCCATAGCGGAAGCGTTGCACCCCCAGATAGTGTTCCAGCTTCTTTGGCGTGACAATGACTTTCTTGCCCTTTACATCGCCCAGGAGAATCTCCTTCACCACCTTGCGGCAGATCTTGGCAATCTCCCGTTCCAGGCTGCGTACACCGGCTTCCCGGGTGTAGTAGCGCACGATATCACGCACGGCGGATTCGCGGATGGCCAGCTCTTCTTTCTTCAGGCCGTTGTTATCCATCTGCTTGGGAATCAGATAACGCTCCGCGATATTCACCTTTTCCTCTTCCGTATAACCTGACAGGCGTATAACCTCCATACGGTCCAGCAGCGCTGCAGGCACGTTCAGAGAGTTGGCCGTGGCCACAAACATGATTTCCGACAGATCGAAATCCACTTCCAGATAGTGATCCTGGAAAGTATGGTTCTGTTCCGGGTCCAATACTTCGAGCAGCGCCGAAGCGGGGTCACCACGGAAATCCTGGGCCATCTTATCGATCTCATCCAGCAGAAACAGGGGATTACGCACGCCGACCTTGGTCAGATTTTGAACGATCTTGCCAGGCATGGCGCCAATATAGGTACGGCGGTGTCCGCGTATCTCGGCCTCGTCACGCACCCCCCCCAGAGCCATACGCACGAATTTGCGGTTGGTGGCGCGGGCGATGGATTGCCCCAGGGAAGTCTTGCCCACACCCGGAGGGCCCACTAGGCACAGGATAGGGCCTTTGAGCTTGCGCACTCGCTGCTGTACAGCCAGATATTCGAGAATACGCTCTTTGACCTTTTCCAGCCCATAGTGATCGGCTTCCAGCACGGCTTCCGCCTTGGCGATATCATTACGCACCCGGCTGCGTTTCTTCCAGGGCACACTGACCAGAGCATCGATGTAATTACGCACCACTGTAGCTTCGGCAGACATGGGGGACATGAGCTTGAGCTTGTTCAGCTCGGCTTCTGCCTTGGCTTTGGCTTCCTTGCTCATGCCGGCCTTTTCAATCTTTTCCGCCAGCTCCTCAAACTCGTTGGGCACATCGTCCAGCTCACCCAGTTCCTTCTGAATGGCTTTCATTTGTTCGTTGAGGTAGTACTCGCGCTGATTTTTCTCCATCTGTTTCTTGACGCGGCCACGAATGCGCTTTTCCATCTGCAGCACATCGTTTTCCCCTTCCATGAGGGCCATCAGGTGTTCCAGACGCTCGCGCACGCCCTGCATCTCCAGAACCTGCTGCTTCTCATCCAACTTGAGTGACATGTGCGCCGCCATGGTATCCGCCAGGCGGGCCGGCTCATCAATACTGGCCAGAGAGGTCAACACCTCGGGAGGCACTTTCTTGTTCAGCTTGACATACTGCTCGAACAGGCCCGTGGCCGTGCGCATGAGAACATCCATCTCCTGCTCGGGCAACTCTAGTTCATCGGCCAGTTTGCTGGCGCGCGCAACGTAGTAACCATCCTTCTCGATGATCTCTTTTATAGCGCTGCGGCTGCTGCCTTCCACCAGCACCTTTACGGTACCGTCAGGAAGTTTGAGCAGTTGCAGGATACTCGCCAAAGTGCCCACCTGGTAAAGATCCTTGACCTTAGGATCATCTACATCGGCGCTTTTTTGTGCGACCAACAGTATCTGCTTGTTGTCCTGCATGGTGGCATCCAGGGCCTTGATGGATTTCTCCCGGCCCACGAACAGCGGTATGACCATGTGGGGGTAAACCACCACATCTCTCAGGGGCAGCACGGGTATCATGGCGCTGATTTCAGGAATATCGTTGGATCCTTTCTCGTGACCCATATTGGTTTCCTCTTGAAGAACTGCAGGCCGTCATGAGATAGCGCTGCTTGGAATCTGTGGTACCCGGGAATGGGTGGAATGTATTTTTTGAAAATATGCGGCCGATGCACGCATTTTTCAAGGGCAACTCTTTAATTATTCTGGTTGCGCAGATTCGTGCAGAAAGATGCTGATGACAAAACGAAGACCTGAGCCAATATTGACCCGTCGAGCTGCCCTCAAGTGCTCGAATCAGACAAACCGGCCAAATCACCGGTTTGATGGACGATTTCAGTCTGTACTCGCTGCAGCCCGCGGCCGGGAACCATCGGCATCGCCTTCATAAATGATATAAGGTGAAGTCTCGCCTTCGATCACTGCCTGATCAACCACAACCTTGCTCACATTCTCCAGGGAAGGCAGGTCATACATAATGTCTAGCAACACGTGTTCAAGAATGGTGCGCAGCCCCCGGGCGCCGGTCTTGCGGTCCATGGCCTTGCGGGCAATGGCCCGCAGGGCGTCCTCACGAATCTCCAGCTCGGCGCCTTCCATATCGAACAGGCGCTGGTACTGTTTCACCAAGGCATTCTTGGGGAGGGTCAGGATCTGCACCAGGGCATCTTCGTCGAGTTCTTCCAGGGTGGCCACCACTGGCAGACGCCCGACAAATTCCGGGATCAGGCCGTAGCTGACCAGGTCTTCCGGCTCCACGTCACGCAACAGTTCACCAACGCTACGGGCTTCATCCTTGGTACGGATATCAGCTGAGAACCCAATGCCGCCTTTTTCTGAACGGCGTTGCACGACCTTGTCCAGGCCGGCGAAAGCGCCGCCAACAATAAACAGGATCTTGCTGGTATCGACCTGCAGAAATTCCTGCTGGGGATGCTTGCGGCCACCCTGAGGGGGAATAGAGGCAATGGTACCCTCAATCAGTTTGAGCAGGGCCTGCTGCACGCCTTCCCCGGATACATCGCGGGTGATGGAAGGGTTGTCCGACTTACGGGAAATCTTGTCTATTTCATCGATATAGACAATGCCGGTCTGGGCTTTCTCCACATCGTAGTCGCACTTCTGCAGCAGCTTCTGAATGATGTTTTCTACATCCTCGCCCACATAACCGGCTTCAGTAAGCGTCGTGGCGTCGGCAATGGTAAAAGGCACATTGAGCATACGCGCCAGAGTTTCCGCAAGCAGGGTCTTACCTGAACCCGTAGGACCGATGAGCAGCACGTTGGACTTGGCGATCTCCACTTCGTCCTTGGCCGTGGAAGCTCCCATGCGCTTGTAGTGGTTGTACACGGCCACAGAAAGGACGCGCTTGGCCTGATCCTGACTGATGACATAGTTATCCAGGCCTTCCTTGATCTCATGAGGGGTAGGCAGCTTCTGATCAGGGGTATCCGCGCTTTCTTCCATTTCCTCGCGGATAATGTCATTACACAACTCGACACATTCGTCGCAGACAAAAACAGAAGGCCCCGCGATCAGCTTCTTGACTTCGTGTTGGCTCTTTCCGCAGAAAGAACAATACAACAGTTTGCCGTCGTCACCTTTGCCGTCGTTATTTTCACTCATGCCTTATTCCTAGAGAAACCTTGGTTTTCCCACCACAGGGAATGTTATTCAATAATATCCCATGAGCGAAGGATAGCAACCCCGAAGATCGCGTGTATGTTACCCAATCGCATAAAAACCTGTAATTTTACAGGGTATTGTGGATTGCCCAATCGTCTAACCGTTGCTGCGGACACCCAGCACTTCATCGACCAGGCCATAGTCCCTGGATTCCTCGGCGCTCATGAAATTGTCACGCTCTGTATCTTCTGCAATGCGCTCCAATGACTGGCCGGTGTGATCCGCCAGAATCCCGTTCAAGCGCTCACGGATAAGCAGGATCTCCCGGGCATGAATCTCGATATCCGAAGCCTGCCCCTGGAATCCTCCCAGAGGCTGGTGGATCATCACCCGGGAATTGGGCAGGCAAAAGCGTTTTCCCTTGGCGCCACCGGCCAGCAACACCGCGCCCATGCTGGCTGCCTGGCCGATGCACATGGTGCTCACGGAAGGACGCAC